>ENA-OROK01000779-OROK01000779.1-human-gut-metagenome-genome-assembly--contig:-NODE-779-length-35317-cov-6.800579_pt1 | contig 35317 bp, 33 predicted proteins | sample MGYA00242127_ERZ509046 | MGnify/ENA primary metagenome ERZ509046 (study PRJEB26280, sample SAMEA2338728) | human gut metagenome | biome: human gut; feature: human-associated habitat; material: faeces... | reverse complement strand
CGAGCTGGGTTCAGAACGTCGTGAGACAGTTCGGTCCTTATCTGTCGCAGGCGGAGGATATTTGAAGGGAGTTGACCTTAGTACGAGAGGACCAGGTTGAAGGAACCGATGGTGCACCAGTTGTACTACCAAGTGCATAGCTGGATAGCTAAGTTCCGAAGGGATAAACGCTGAAAGCATCTAAGTGTGAAGCCCACCCTAAGATAAGATATCCCATACCGAAAGGTAGTAAGATTCCAATAAGACTAATTGGTTGATAGGTTGGAGGTGTAAGTGTAGTGATACATTGAGCTGACCAATACTAATAAATCGAGGGCTTAACTATAATTTAATTTTAGAAAGATCCTAATAGAAATTTCATCTATGTATTTTTGAGTGTGCTTTAGTATATATTTTAAAAAATTGTAAAAAATATTATTAAGAGTATTGCAATTTTTTAAAGTGTATAGTATAATTACATTCGTAATAAGTAGATATTAATTTTCTAGTGACGATAACATAGAGGAAATACCTGTTCCCATCCCGAACACAGAAGTCAAGCTCTAATGTGCCGAAAATACTTACGGGTTACCCTGTTGGAAAGATAGGTTGTTGCTAGATTTTATATATTCCCCGTTAGCTCAGTTGGTAGAGCGCTCGGCTGTCGAGCAAATCGCAAGATTAAGAAGTTAGCAGCTCTATAAGGAAACTTATAGATGAAAAGGTGGCTAAGTCGGTGAAGTTCGTAAGTAGAAATACACGATAATACCGAGCAAGGCGAAAGCTATGTGTAGAGACTTTACACCACCTACCTAAGTCATATGATATGGTAAAGATAAAGTCCAGACTACAAATTATATATTATAATGCTAATGAAAGTTAGTGTAGTGCAGTAACCGATAGGTCGTTGGTTCAAGTCCAACACGGGGAGCCATAATTGAACCATTTTTATTAGAAACTCATAGTAATTTATAAAAATTGAGAGTATAGAAAATGGCTATAAATAAACATTTATCGTGAAAACGGTAGATGTTTATTTTTTTGTTGATTTTTATATTTGTAATAACAATTACTATTATTTGTTACAAACCAATGTTACAAAAATATGGTATGTTACAAAAAAATTAAACTATTATAAAATTAAGGAATATTGTTTATAAATAACGATTGATATAAATTATGAAAGACTTTTAACAAGTCTTTTTTAAATATAAAGAAGATGGTGATAACTATGGATATAGAACAGCAAGCAAATTATTATGCTGTTATTCCTGCACCAGTCAGATATAATAAGAAATTAAAATATCCTGAAAGGCTACTATATGGAGAAATAACAGCACTTAGTAATAGATATGGATATTGTTTTGCATCCAATAAATACTTCGCTTCTCTGTATGATGTAGTTCCTGAAACAGTATCAAGATGGATTTCGCATTTAAAGGAATGTGGATACATAGATGTAAATATCATAAAAAATGAAAATAATCAGATTATAGAAAGACGAATTTACATTATTGATAAAATAAACAATACCTATTGCTTAAATTATCAATACCCCTCTTGCGTAAAAAATCAAGAGGGTATTGATAAAAAAGTCAAACATAATAATATAAATAATAAGATTGATAGATTATTTTATTATGTTATAAAAAATGAAATTGAAAATTATAAAGAATTTAATATAAATGAAAGAAAAGAATTCATAAAAAATATTGAAACTCTTGAACTAAATTACAATGAAGAAATTACAAAAAATATGGCAGAAGAAAATAAGAGTAAAATTAAAATTATATTATTCTTTGTTGCCGATATGGTTAAGCATAAAAAAATAATACCAATAAATACATATACAAGAACAATAATGATTCTGGTATATGACAAGTGCAAAATGAAAGAAAGAGAATACAAGAACACTTCAAATGAAATAATAAACTTTTATGAGTATTATTCAAAAAGTTTATTGAAAGAATTATTTAAAATATAGCAGTTGGCAATTTTGCCAAAACAAATACAACAAGTGGTACAAAATAAACAAAAATAAGGGATAAACTTTGGTTATTATGCGAATAGAAAGTAAGTGCCACAAGTGGTATTATATAGGTAACAGATAAATAATATTTGAAAGGATAAAGTTATGAGTTTAGCAAAAACATTAAATGGTGGAAAACAAAGCTTGAAAGTACATATTAACGATATTCGTGCTAATCCCAACAATGATTATGAAATAAATAATGATGAGGTAGTATCTTTAGCATTGTCTATTGAAAAATATGGGCAGCTGCATAATGGAGTTGTGTATGAGGATAAAGGCGGCGAAGACGGAAAAAAATATACTCTTATTTCAGGAGAAAAGAGATATAGAGCGATAACATTATTATTCTCACAAGGAAAACACAATGGAATGATGAATGTTGTTGTTCAGGATAAGCCAAAGAATCTTATAGAAATGCAAGATGTCATCAATGATGCTAACCTTCAAAGAAAGCCAGACCATAAAACATTGTACAAGGAAATTAAGGCAAAAGAAAAATATTATCAATACTTAGTTGATAATGGACAAAGACCAGAGCTTTACAAAAGAGATTATATTGCACAATCTCTTGGAATATCAAGTAGAAATGTTGATAATATAATTAAAGAGTTTGAAGGTGAAAAGAACAAGAGGACAGGTTCAACGGAATCAAAAAGAAAAGAATATAACAAAGACTTTGCAAAAAAATTAAAAAATAAATATGGTTTTACAACAACTGTAAGCCAAAAGGCAATTAACTTTAAGTTCACGAATACGGATGAGCTTAACGAGTTTTTGAATAATTTTCTTGGACTTAATGAAAAATATGATTACTCTGAGAGTAAAGGAGATAACTAAATTATGAAAATTCTTAATGTAATAACTCAAAAAGGTGGAACAGGAAAAAGTGAAACTGTTAAGAATCTTGCTTACGGATTATCAAATAAAGGGTTAAAGACTCTTGTAGTTGACCTTGATCCTCAGGCGAATACTTCTGCTACGATATTAAAACTGCATAAAAGCATATCAATGATAAATCTTGATGAAATGATAAATGTTTTTGAAAACAAACAAAATCAATCACAAGAACCAAATGGACTTGAAGGAATTGAAGTGCTGCACTCATATATGAATAAGCAAATAAATGGTTATGATGTAAGTGATGTGCTACTTGATCCTACACTAATGGAAAAAGCAGTAAAAAAAACAGTATATCAAAACTTGGATATTTTGCCGGCGAGTTCAAAACTTATTGAAACGGATATGAAACTAAAAACCAATTGTATGAAGAGTGATACAAGACTTGATATTGCATTACAAAAAGTGGCAAACGAATATGATGTTTGCATCATTGATAATAGTCCATTTATAAATGCAATCACAATAAACGGCGTAACGGCTTGTAAAAATGAAGGTGACTTGATTATTATACCAATCAAGATAGATTCAGGAAGCCTTGAAGGCGTTGATGTTACACTTCAACAAATGCTTGAAATATTATCATATTCGTCATTTTTATCATTTGATTTTAAATTGCTGTTTACAATGAGAAATAGGACGGCTGTAGAAAATAAAGTTGAAAATACTATGAGAAGGTTATTTCCAGAGAGATGTTTTAACAGTGTTATTCGTTATCAGGCTAAGCCTATTATCACTGCATCAAACGAAAGACAAGTGTTACTTGAAGGAAATTGCAAAAGTGGTGTTGCACAGGATTATATCAGTCTTGTTGATGAGATTTATAATACTTTTTGATACATAGATATTTTATCCATAAACTTATTAAGAACAGGAAGTAAGGTTATAGTGTTCTAAAAAGGAGTGATGCTTATGTTATATGTTATCACATTTATAGTCGGAGAACTTTTTGGAGTTTTTGCAATGTGTTTGCTACAAATAGGAAGATATAATGAAATGCAAAAGGAAATATCCAAAAAGAATAAATAACTGCTATATGAAAGGATAGGATAATATAAAGAAATATAAAAATAAAACAGACTTGATTATTAAAACTGCATCCTATTTTATAGCGGGTATGATAGTTATTTCTTCTATAGTGGATAAAGACACATATCGAAGAATAATAATTCAACTAAAAAAAATAGGAATAATGCTCGCAGCGATTATCTTGCTAATTGTTGTGAGCATTGTCAGTTATAAAGTATTCAAGCAAATAAAAAATAAAAAAATGGGGCAAAACAGGTCGGAAGCATATACAAAAGATAAAGGAATAAAAGAAAATGAAAATACCAAAATACATTGATGAAGCACTTCATAAGCGTACAAGTTGTGCTTGTAAACTCTTAAAATATGATGAAATTGTTACGAATTTTATTGATAAGCACCATATTGGTGTTGATTTTGAAGATTATGATGGTGGCTGTGAAATGTTCCTTAATCCATATGACAGTGAACAAGCAGTCAGACAAGCAATATTAAATCATAACAAAGGAGTACAGTAAAATGATTAGTTTAATATTATCAATAGTAGGAGTACTTTTTGTTACAGGTGCTTTCTTTGCAAACACCGAAAGCAGAGCAAAAATGTTAATTGTTTTGGGTATAGGATTAACAATTGTCGGTTGTTTTATCTCGATATTTGTTTCTACTGTTAACCCTATAACCGAAAAACAATATTCGTATAACAAATTAGCAAGCAGTTCAAAAATCATTGCACTAAAAGATAATAACTTATCAAGCGGAACATTCTTCTTAGGTTGTGGTTCTGTAAATAATGATGAATATTATTGCTATTATACCGTTTCGGACGAAGGTGACATCGAATATAATAAATTATCGGCAACAGACGACAATGTTAAATTAAGATACTGTGGTGACAATGAACAACCAAGAGTTGAAATATATTATGAAACGGTTAATACTGTATTGATTGCAAAACCTAATATATGGAAATTATCAACTGACGACTATATTTCTTATCATAAATATAGCGTAGGTGATGTAGTTACCAGCGACATTAACGAACAGCATCAACAAACAATTATTTACATTCCTGAAGGAAGTATTGAACAAAACTATAAGATTGATATGGAGTAAATATGTGTATCAAAAAGAAAGAAGAAAAACTAAGGAGAACAAAATGTCAGATAACAGAAAGAAGAACAAAGCAGAATATCGTAAAAGAGCAACTAAAAGTATTACGGTAGAATTTTATAAAAACACAGAACAGCCTTTAATTGAGCATCTTGAAAAGCAACCAAATAAATCTGGGTACATTAAAGGACTTATCAAAAAAGATATAAAATAGCAGTTGGCAAAATTGCCAAAACGAATACTACAAGTGGTACAAAATAGACAAAAATAATGGATAATCTTTGGTTATATTGCGAATAGAAAGTAAGTGCCACAAGTGGTATTATATAGTTAAAGAAACGAGATACCAATGCAAAGAAAGGAACAAAGACAATGATGATTTTTAAGGAGAACAAAAAAACAGGCTTGCAATGTGGCATTAACGATTACGGCGAATTATTTTTTGGCGATGATAGAAGTGGTTACAATCTAACTGACACACCCGAAAACCGTGAACATATACTTGTTGATTTTGATTATTACAACGGCAACAGAACAGATGATAAACAGCTTTTAAAGGGTTGAGTGTATCAGTTCTATTTTATACAAGGAAGGAAAAACGAATGCAAAAAGCAAAGGAGAACTGCAATGAATAATGTAATAACCAATAGCAAAGTTGCTATTAGTGATTGGATAAGTCCTAATTATGAAAAAAAATCTATTTCAAAAGAAAGAAACATTACTTTATACAAAAGGATGAAGAAAAGATTTCTTGTATTTGATATAGTGATGCCCTTTAATAGCGGATTCTTAGTTGCTGCAATTATTTTATGGGCGTTTTGCAGTTTCGACAAAGTTTTCATATCTTATGTACTAATATTGTCAATAACAGTTATTGTTAATGTTTATGGACTGTATTATACAAAGAAAGAACTAAAACGCATACAGAGCAATTTAAAGAAAAGAGGTCAGAAGTATTATGAGTAAAATACTTCAAGTGAAGCAAATATTTCCAAATAACAACTGGAATGGAAATGCTATTCAAGATCGACTTAATGTTTCATTAAATGAATTATCAGAAGAAAATGCAGAAATAAATAAAATTACATATATCACAAATGCAAGAAGCGGTGACATTACTACTGCTATTGTAGAATATTACAAAGAGGTGAAATAAGTGAGCTTAAAAAATTGTTTTGCATATATGAGTGAGAAAAAATGCGCTTGTTTGTCTGAAATGAAATGTTACGGTAGTAACAAATGTTGTTTTTACAAAACGAAACAACAACTGAAACTTGAAGAGGAGAGGACTCAAAAAAGATTAAACAAATAAGGATGTGAAAATATTGAATAGATATTTAGACAAAAGAATAAAGGGAAAAATAAATAACGAAATATATGTACTTATCTGGGATTTGATAGCTGCACCTGATTGCAATGGTGCGCATACAAAACATCTAACAAGAGTGTTGCATAAAATAAAAAATAAAGAGCAGCTTATTAGATGGCATACAAAAAGAATAAGAAAGTATGCTAATTATAAGAAAATAGAACTTAATTCCGAGCAAGAACAATTTATTGAAGAAATGCTTACGCTTGAAAATTATGATAATGATTTAGTCCGGGAATATTCATTTTCGACAGTTGCATTGATTGAACAGAATGATAATATTTTCAGCGTACCAATCTTGTTTAAAATATGGTATGGGCTGTTAAATGGTGTTGAATGGTGCGTTATATGTAGCATAATTGTTATTAGTTTTGCTGTAAATTATATAATTTAATATTGACAAATGCTATTTTAATAGTTAATATAGTATTTGTAAAAGTGAAAAGAAGTCAGGAACATCCCGACTTCTTTTTTGCGCAATTAGAAAGGAGCGATTTTTTTATAATTAAATAAATAACAGTTAATAGGCAAAGGTAAATGAAATGGAAGAAAATCAAATAAGCGGATGGGTATCTTTAGTTTTTGCAAGAAAGCAGATGTTTAATCCAAGACCAATAACAAAAAGAGATAAAAAAGGTAAAAGTATCTGGCTAATTAGCATAGGATTTCCTGCTTCATCAGAATATTATGGATGGTATATCAATGTTGATAGAAGCAAGGTATATCCTGTACGAAATAGTCCAAAGCAAGCCAAAATATTTTACCCGAAAGACACAATGATACCTATTTACAAATATGTAAAGGGAAGCGGTGGTAAAAAAGGGTATAGAGAACAAAAAGAACTGTCTGCCGACATTGTAATTGAAGAATTTAATAGTTGGCGAGAATAGTTGGCAAAATTGCCAAAATTATATTTGAAAGGTTGATGATATTATGAAAAACAAAATTAAACAAAAGATTATAAACTGCTATATGAAGTTTGTAAATAAGGCTTTACTTCTGCAAAGTGAAGTAAAGAATACAAATTTCACAAAGAAGATACCAAAGGCAATTATAGCGGTTTGTGGTGTAGCTCTTATGGAAATAGCAACACCTATTACGGCTTTTGCAGATGGCGGCACAGAATCAATTGATACATTTGTTACCGCAATTGGTAAGTGGCTTGTGAAAATTGGTGTTGTTGTTGCAATGGTTGGTGGCGTAATGTTTGCGTTGGGCTGGCAAAGAGAGGATTCGGAAGGAAAGAGTAGGGGATTACTTACTATAATGGCTGGATTTATGGTTGCAGCAATAGGTGCTTCTCCATCAGCCTTTGGCTTTAAATAAAAACAAAGAAATAAATAAGAAGGTGGTGATGAATAGTGTCTTGGGGTGAGGATATTCTTAATAAAATCAATGAATGGTGGGATGGAATAATGAGTTCTCTTTCTACCGAAATTGGCAAAGGAATATCAAGTATTTATAAGATAGATGTTAAATTATTTGGTATCAATTTTTCTACTGATGATATGTATGGCACAATTGCATCTCTTACAAATTTTGATAAAACTAAAACCTTATCAATATACACTATAGGAAAAACTATAAATGAGCTTGTTGTTCCTGTAGCACTATCGCTACTTACATTATTCTTTATGATAAGTCTGATAAAAAGATTTACAGAAATTGAAAAAGTTAGTTGGGAGCGAGTGCTTTTATGGGGATGTTATTTCTTTCTTATAAAAGCATTTGTTCAAAGGTCATATTCGCTACTAACTACAATAATGGGAATAGTGAATAATATATATGTGGATGTATCAAATGCACTGTCGGCTGGATCAGGAGTAAGTTCAATTTCACAAAATGTTGCAAACGCATTTAAAAATTATACGAGTCTTGGCAATATATTATTTGGAATACTCCTCTATGTAATCCTTGCAATACCGTTTATTGGCAGTATTATTCAAATATGGGCGCAAGTGTTATTAAGAGTTGTAAAACTAATGCTTTGTATGGCATTCTCACCTATTCCATTGGCAATGGCAGTCGAAGGCGAAACATATAGAGGAAAAGCAATCTCATATTTTATGTATGCGGCAGGTGTCGGCTTTGAATCAATAGTTATACTATTGGGTTCTTGGATATATACACAAGGACTGAGTAGCGTATCTAAAATGACAAATGCGTTTCCGCAAATAATAGGTGTACTTGTAATGAATGCGTTGTTTGTTGCAATTATACAGTTAAGTCACGAATTCTCTGAAAGAATATTCGGAAGAACATAAAAGGAGCGTGGTAAGATGGATGAAATCGAAATACAAGTATTTGAGGAATATAATGATTATCACGAAAAAATAGGAATTATGACACTTAGACAATGGCTATTTTCAGCTTTAATGCTGATTATCGTAATTCCAACATATATATTATTGCCTAAATATACTTTTATTACTTCTGATATGGCAAGCTACATTGTTATTATTGAAGCTGCGATAATTGGTTTTATTGGGTTTGTGAAAATTCATAAATTACCAGCAGAGAAAATTATTCCATACTGGTATCGTCATTATTTTGTATTTAATAAGCCACTTAAATATATGACAACTAAAGAATATCAGAAGATGCTTGATGATAAAAAGAATAAAAATAAAAAGTCAAAAGTTATAGAATATGATGATAATGATTTGACACCAAAACAGCGTAAGAAAAAAGAGAAGCAAGAAAAAGAACTTGCTAAAGCTAAGAAAAAATACGGATATATGTTTAAAGATGATAAAAATACATCCTCTATTAAAGATGATGCAGAGCAAGAAGAAACTACAGCTTCTGCATCAGAACAATTATTAAACAAAGAGAATAAAGGATTACAGTCTGAAATAAAAAAAGAGGATGTAAGTATTGACGAAAAGACACTTGAAACTATGACTGATGAAGAAAAAAGGATGTTAGCACAAATACTTGAAAAACTCAAAGAAAAATAAATATGAATTGTTCTTTTTAGAATATCATCTTGAACACTATAATGCAAAGTATATAAAAGTATTTTGCAATAATCATTTTGTATTCCCCACAAAAGTTGTCTTATATGGTGGTACAAAAAGAAAATTAAAATATCAACCAATATCAAATGAGATAACTTTATGTGGGATGTTTAGTGAATTGAAGGAAAATACATTTTATTCAATCCCACAGTTAATAGAAAAATATAAGGAGTGATAAAAATGTTATTTAAGAAAAAAGAAAATCAAATAGTCAAAAACAAAGATAAAAGTTCGGAAAAAAATAAAAAGAAAACTAAAGAGTCTGTGGCTTTACCGAAGATAAATCCAGAAGTAATGGAATTATTATTTAAAGAAACAGATGAGAAATCTGGCATAATGAGAATTGATGATACACACTATAGTATTTGCTACGAATATAGTGATATATCATTCTCAAAAGCAAGCCCTGAGGTTCAAGAAGCAATATTTCTTAAATATGTTGACTTTCTTAACTCTCACAGCGTAAATGAACATATACAAGTTGTTCATACAAGTACAATTCTTGAAACTGATGATTATAAAAATCGGTTTATTTATAATACAAAAGAAAATGCAAGTGATAGCGAAAAGCGCATTGCAGAAGAATTTAACGAGTTAATTACAAGTGTAATAGGTCATCAAAAAGAAACACTATGCGAAACAAGATTGATTGTAATAACAGTTGAAGCGGAAAATCTTGATGATGCAAAAGACTTGTTTATGGAATATCAGATTAAATTGGAAGAAAAATTCAAGTTATTTGGTTCTAAAGTTCGTAAATGGACTATTCAGGAAAGACTTGAATTTATATATAATATATTTAACATAAACACATTAGAACAAGATCATCCGGAGTGTAAAAATATTCTTCAACAGTATGTAAATGATGATATAAATGTGTATGATTTTTTAGCTCCAAAAGAAGATATGAATTTTCGGGAGAAAGATTATATTGTTATTGGTGATAAAAAGTATATCAAGGTAATGTACTTAGATAAACTTAATACAAGCATAACACCTAAACTTTATAATCAGCTTACAACAATTAAAGATGCTAACATTATTGTTACAGAGAATATAAATGGTACGAATCCAGCAAAAGTTATAAATACTCTTAATAAAAAAATATCTGGTATGAAGGATGAAAGGCTCAAAAAAGTAAAAAGAGCCAATAAAAACAAATATGATTATTCATTGGTTCGAGATGAAAAACTTGAAGCAAAAATTGCAGATGCACTTGAACTAAGAACAGCTCTAACGAAAAAGAAACAAAAATCATTTACTACCAATTTGTTAGTATGTATTATTGCATCAAATGAAAAGGAGCTTAGTCAAGCAACAGATAAAGTGAACAAAATTGCCGGTGAGAACATTGTTACTATGGGAACATTAGACTGGCAACAATTAGAAGGATTGCTTAATTTATTACCGTTAGGCTTTAACACATTGCAATTTCAAAGAAGCTTAACAAGTGAAGCAACTGCGGCATTTGTACCATTCAATACAAAACAACTACTACACGAAGGTTCGATATTTTACGGTATGGATATGGTATCTAAGAATATTGTATTCGTAGATAGAAAAAGGTTAATGAACGGCAACGGTGCGGTATTAGCTACATCTGGTTCAGGTAAGTCATTCTTAGTAAAGACAAATATTGAGCAGATATTATTAAGGTATCCAGATGATGATATTATTGTTGTGGATTACCAATCAGAATATGAAAAAATAATAAAAGATCTGAGAGGACAAATAATTAAAATATCAACACAAGCAAAAACATATATCAATCCATTTGATATATCATTTGGCTATTTATCTGATGAAGATCCGATAAAATCTAAAATGGAATATATATTAGCTTTTATTGAATCTATTGTTGGTGGTGCTGGGCTAACAGGAGAACAAAAGTCAATTATTGATAGATGCTCAAAGATTATGTACGAAAATTATTTAGAGCATCCAGATGATAAAGATTATGAGCCTGATTTCCCTCATTTCTATGCGGAGCTTGAAAGATTTTCAGAAGGTGAAGCAAAGAATTTAGCATTGATTCTTGAAAGATATGTAAAAGGTGCTATGGATATATTTGCAAAGCATACAAATGTAGAGATGCAAAATAGAATAGTATCGTTTGACTTGTCAAAACTTACTAAAAGTATGAAAACTACAGGCTATCTTGTTGTTCTGGAGCATATAATGAATAAGATTTCTCAGAACAGGGATGAGGGAAAAAATACTTGGATATTTATTGATGAATTTCATATTATGCTTGACAATAAATTTTCAGCTGATTATATAGAAAGAATTTATAAAATTGGTAGAAAGTATGGAGCATTGCCAACAATTATTACACAGAATATTGAAGATGTATTGAGTTGTGAGCAAGGTAGAAATATTTTATCAAATAGTGAGTTTGCTGTTATCTTGAAACAAAAAGCGCTGGATTTTCTACCAATTTGTAAAATATTTGGTATATCAGATGAGGAAAGCAGTTTTATAATGGATTCACCAGCAGGACAAGGACTAATCGTCTTTGGTGAAGATATTGTTGCATTTAAGTTAAGTGTGCCAGAAGATTACTATATTTATGAGCTTAACCAAACATCAAATATGCAAAAAGCAAGAGATTAAGGGATGTGTGTGTAATTGAGTGATAACTACAAAGACACAAGAAAAGATGCAAGTAATATTAAAGCTGATAGCCAAATAGCAAAATCAAATATTGAAAATATAGCACTTTCTTATACAAATGACCTTAATAAATGGTATTCGGAAAAACATAAAGAAAAGTTGTCATCAAGGCTTGAAACTAATGTTGAGCAAGAGGATACTGAGGGAATTACAACTAATGTTGAAAAAACAGAGGGAGTGCAAACAAATGTAAGTGAAACATCTGACGAAAACGAAAATTCAACTTCTTTTAAAAGAACAAAATTCGATAATAAAGAGGTTATAAAAACTAAAACAGCAGAAACAAGTAATCCTGTAGAAGATACTCAGGAATACAATGCAAACGCTGCCGTCAGAAATGCAAACTATAATAATTTTATAAATGAGGATACAAATAATGGTAGTTCTTATAAATCAAAAATAAAAACAAAAGCTAATAGCAAACAGCAGAATACTCAGGAAACAATAAACAAAGAAACAGTAAATACCGATAATCAGGCTAAAATTCAAACAAGAATAAATAGAACTCAAAAAGGTTCGGAATTATTCAGTAAAACAATTAAAACGAAAAAAGCTGCTAATAGAGTTAGTAAATTTGTAGTAAGAAAAGGCAAAAAACTACAAACAGCAAGTGAAGGAAATATAGGAGAGGCATTTACTTCTGAAATAAAAGATACATCAATGAGAACAGCTGGGAAGACAGTGGAAGTATCTACAAGAGGTATCAGACAGAAAGTTAGAACAAGTACAGCTAAGTTGGTTGGAAAAATTGTTAAGTCTGTTTTTAATGTATTAGCAAAGTTATTAAAATCAATTGCAGCACTTTTAGCGGAAGCATCTCCTGTAATAGTTATAGGAGCAATTCTTCTTATACTATTATCACTATTTTATGCAATTGCTGGTGGAATCGCAGGAAGTGTAAGCGGTATATTTGGTGAGTATGCAAAAAGCAGTACAATATCAAGCTATGTGGAATATATGAACCAGATAGATAGCGACTTGAATACTAAAGTTGATTGGAAGGCTGCGTTTACTGTGATACATTGCTTAGATATGGATATAAAGTTTGATGAAGCAGAGCAATATATATTAGAGGAATTTAATAAAGCTGATTTATATAGTGATAGTTGTAAACCAAAGGACTTTACAGAATGGCTTAATAAAAATTATTCGGTTGTGGATACTTTTTACAGAAAAAAAGGTCAAACGAATTCTGCTACATCTATTACTAATGAGGAACTTGACTTAATGAAAGAACTTTATGATTCGGACGAGTTTATGAAGTTAATTGATGAGAAAAGAAAATCGTCTGTTAATACTGGAGCTATTTCTGGTTCTACTGGTGATGGTTCTTCTAATGGTAAACTGGATTATCCAACTTCGTATAGGAATATATCTGCTGGCTATCCTAATTACTCATCAGGCAAATATCACGGTGGAATTGATTTCCCTTGTCCTACAGGCACAAAAGTTTGTGCAGCGGCAGACGGCAAAGTAATTGCAGCTAAAGAATTAAATTATAGTTACGGACATTATATCATTATAGATCACGGTAATGGACTGACGACTCTTTATGCACATAATAGTAAACTTCTTGTAGGAGTTGGAGATACTGTAACAAAAGGACAAGCAATAGCTTATAGTGGCTCAACAGGTAATAGTACAGGACCTCATTGTCATTTTGAAGTCAGAGTAAACGGTGTAAGAGTGAATCCAGAAAATTATTTATAATTATTTAAGGCAAGTTATTTTTCTTAATAAGGGAGTAAATGACTTGCCTTATTTGTTGGCAAAATTGCCAAAACACATAATTGGTACAAAATAACCAAAAAAATGGGATAATCTTTGGTTATATTGCGAATTGAAAAACAGTGCCACAAGTGGTATTTTAAAAATAGAAAGAGGTAATACAATATGAGTAAGAAAATGTCATTAGAACAATGGTTAGCAATAAACGGTGTATCTTCACCTATTAGCGATTACACTATAGATAAAACAAAAATACCACGAGGATTGACACAGAGGGAAAGAAAAAGGTTTGACACAAATGCAAGTATAGCAATCGAAGATTATCATACAAAAAGAAATAATGCTATAAAAGAGTATGAGCAATTAGTTCAAGATGGTAAAATTATTAAACCGTCAAGAATTGAACAAACAATAGAAACAGCAAATGGACATCCTGATAATTCTTCAACGCAAGCAGCAAGAAGAATGTTAGAAAAAAGAGGATATGTTTGTATAAATAAGGAAAGAGGAAAATGGATTATGAGAAATGATTTTGAAAATTTAACAAGAGAAGCTGGAAAAATTAAAGCAAAATATCCAGAGGGTACAAGGATAGAACTTGAACAGATGGAAGATTCACAAGCGATTGAAAGTGGAACAAGAGGTACAGTTGATTTTGTAGATGATATAGGACAAATATTTATGAAATGGGATAATGGTAGGAGATTAGCTCTTGTTCCAAATGAAGACAAGTTTAGAATACTGACAAAAGAAGAAATAAAGCAGGAAGAATCACAAGACTGTGTAAATAAAATAAAAAAATATTATTCAGAAGGGAATATTCCAAACGCAGCCGAATATTGGAATAAATTATTTGATTTATATAAAACGCCAGATATGCCGCCTTGTAAAGAACTATCTCGAATAATAATGGAAAATGTAAAACAGTTACATTCATACACAGGTCAGATTGACGATAAAACTGTTTATGGCGTAACTGATTACCTAAAAGAACAAGAATATATAAAAATGGGCTATTATTCTGATGAACAGAAATTAGTCGAAGATGAACCTGATATTTGTGATTAGTTAAAAATTATCTTGAAATATTGTAAGAAAACCACTCTTTATGATATAATAAGCAAAGAAAAGTATTATTTGGCAATTTTGCCAAAAGAAAGTAGGAGAGTATGGAACAAGAAATTCTAAGAATGAAATTTGTATTTGATGAGAACAAGTTAAAAGCAAACGGAATGACAGAAGAGGAATGTTTGAATATAATAAGAAAATATGCTTTTAAGCACAATCTTACAGAAATTGAAAAAGGAGTATTTGATAGCTCTGATTTAGATAATACAGACCCTTTCTTTTATATAATAATGAAATTGCCTGATTCTAAGTGGTTTATGAAAGTTATTAAAGAATGGACTTGGTATATTGAGAATGATATTGAGGACTGTATTGCAGCTTATTATAATGCGGTGATTAAAAATGCCTAAAAAGCGGATAATGATTAACTTTGACTTGGATACAAAAAAGTATGAAGCTCTTACACAAAAAGCAGCACCAACAGCATACAGCAAAATTCGACGGTTTATGGAGAAAAACGATTTTACGCATAGACAAGGTTCTTGTTATATAAGTAAGGGTCTTATATCAAGAGCTGAAACAGCGAGAATTGTGCAAAAGTTTTCTGTAGATAACATATGGTTTGGAGAGTGTGTTAGAAAAATTGATATTTCTTATATTGGAAAACAATTGTCACTTAAATATGCGACTCAAATAGAAACAAATGAGTTTAATAATGCAGTTTTAAAAAGTGCTGAAAATAAAGATATTGAAAAAGAGCTTGAAACAACTAAAGACATTTTAGATGAAATAGATTTAAAATTGGATAAGTAGGTGTTAAAATGAGCGTAAAATCGGAAAAAGCAGTTAGTGATAAATTCACAGATGCAATATTAAATAAAATGACAAAATCAATATGTTTATTTTTGATGCTAATAGTGTTTGGAATATTGAGCGTAGTTTTCATTAAGGCAATGGATGGAACTAACTCAAATAATTTTATTATTGGATTGTTAAGGATTCCAAACAGCGTAGCTGTATCAACAATAGACTTTATAAAAAATGAGTTACAAATAAACAATATTTTCTTAACGGAAAAGTTTTGGAATGTTGCATCTGTATTTTTTAGAGCATATTGGATCACAAGTACATTGGTAAGCTATTGTGTTCTAAGTTATTTTATAGGTTTAGGTTTAGTGCAATTTGCAATAAAAATAATAATAAGCGTAATATTCAGCCCTTTAATTATGCCAATAGTTATTATAGTTGCAATTGTTTCTTTTATCAAAAATGCTATATCGCTTGCAATAAATTAAAATATAAGTAGGAGTATAGATATGACATATACCAGAAATGAATTGATAAATAAGTTAGATGACTTTTTAGAAAACAAAGAGGTGAAAAAACGGTCGGCAAAGGATTATAGAGTTGACTGTAGGTGCTTTATCAATTTCTATTTGAAGCATAAACATATACAAAACGGACAAATGTACAATATGTTTATAAAGGCTCTTAATAAATCTAAATTAAGCGAAACAACCAAAAGACGAAGAATATTGATTGTAGGTGAATTTCTGATTTTTATTGATATGTATTCATCTACTCACATTATAATAAAAAACACTAAAAATAATCAGATAAAATATTATGATGCACAAAACAGTGAAATATATCTTTTAGAAAATAGAATAGATGTATATAGTAAAAAGGGAGAAATAGAAAATGAAAAAGATTGAAACAAGCCAAAAGCAGAATGCTGATGTTATGCAAAAAAATGCAAAAAAATTTAATAAAAAGAAAACTGTTATCATAATTGGAATGATAATTATATTACTTACCGTTCTTATTTCATTTTGGTATGTATATGAGAAAAATATCAACCAATGGGATGTGAGAGAAAAGCAAGTTACAATAGAGTATGGCGAAATCTACGAACCATCATTATCTGAGCTTGTAGATACAGGTAAGTATCCTGATGTTACTTCTGAAAATACACAGATTGACATTGAAGCAAATAAAGACGGTGATGCAGCATATTATTCTGTTGGAAAGTCTAATATTAAAATTACACATACAAGTGAATATAAATTGTTTGGATTAAAATTGTTTTCTGTAAAGGATACTAAGAATATTCCATTTACAATTTCAGATACAACAGCTCCAGTATTTTCTAATGATAATGGGGTAAATCCAAAAGAGGTAAGTTTTATAAAAGATTGCAAAGAGGATATAACAAATAAATATCAAGCATCAGATTTATCAAATGTGGAGATAACATTTGATGATAAAGATGTAGATTATTCAAAAGCAGGCGAATATACAGCTAATGTTTTTGCTAAGGATGCAAATGGTAATGTATCATATATGGAAGTAAAGGTTGTTATAACTGAACCTACAATTGATTTTAATGTATCTGTCTTATCGCTCAATATTGGTGATGAATATACAATCGAAGCTAAGGTTGATGGAAAGGATAAGGAAATCGAATGGTCTTCAAGTGATGAAAGTGTTGTAAAGGTCGATAATGGTAAAATCACAGCTATAAAGACTGGTAAGGCTACCATAAAAGCGAGAGCCAATGGTGTTGAGAAAACTTGTGAGGCTACTGTGAAAGAGAAAGCGACACAGCAACAAGCACAAAATAATAGTAGAAATAATAATTCTTCGAGTTCGTCCGCTAATATAGCTAAGCCAAAGTCTAATACGGCAGCGGTTTCACCGAATAGTAATAATAGCAATTCTACATCAAGTTATAGCAAAGAAAATCATTGTACTAATAATAGCAATCACAGTATAAAATGTGGTAATATGGGAAAATGGTTCAGTAGTAGGGATGAAATTGATAAGTATTGGGTAGAAATTGACAATTATTATTTTAAACAATATCAGACCGGAAAAATTACATATGAAGAATATTGCAAAAAATCTCCGTATGGTTATGAAAGCTGGTCTTGCAGTTATTGTGGTAAATGGACAGGAAACTTTAAATATGATTAAATATAGGGGAGATCAAATGAAACGGATTTTATCAATAATAATAATGGTGTTAATATTAGTAACATCAATGACTTTTCCAGTAAATGTTTTTGCAGCAGATATTCCTAATACAAAAATTACATCATTAAAAGGACAAGATGCAACAATTACAATAAAGTGGAAGAAAAAATCGAATATTACAGGATACCAAATCCAATATTCTACTAATAGTAATTTTAAAAATAATAACAAAATAATAAAAATAAAAAAAGCAAAAATAGTATCAAAAAATATAACTGGACTAAAAGCATCAAAAAAGTATTATATAAGAATACGGACTTATAAAGGCAAAAAATATTCAAATTGGTCTAAAAAAAAGAATATAATAATAAAACCAAATAAAGAAAATCATTGTACAAATAATAATAATCATAGCATAAAATGTGGTAATATGGAAAAATGGTTCAGTAGTAGGGATGAAATTGATAAGTATTGGGTAGAAATTGACAATTATTATTTTAAACAATATCAGACCGGAAAAATTACATATGAAGAATATTGCAAAAAATCTCCGTATGGTTATGAAAGCTGGTCTTGCAGTTATTGTGGTAAGTGGACAGGAAACTTTAAATATGACTAAATAAAAAACTTGACAAGGTGATTTTAATTAGTTAATATAGTATTTAGAAAAAGTGAAAAGAAGTTAAGGAAACTTGGCTTCTTTTTTGTATGTAAAGAAAGGAGAAAATATAATTCATAAAGAAAAAATCAAAGTAAAAAGAAAGGATAAAATTATGGAAATAAAGAGGAATAACAAATTATTTAAAAAGGTATTAGCGATATTCTTAACAGTATTGATGATTGTAACAACTATTCCGCTAAATGTTTTTGCGGCATCATCAAATATGAATTTAGGTGAAAAAGATAATAATGCAACAATTAGTGTGAAAAAAGAAACACATTATGGTCACGAACTCCATACAACAACCGTAGGTGGTGAAACATATCCACTATTTTGTATTGAATATGGAAAAACATCTCCAAGTGGTTCTTCTTTAGGAACAAAAGGAAAACCAAGCGATTCAAAAGTGTTATCAGCTGCTCAATGGATATTTGCTGGTTACTATATGGAACACGGAAACGATATAGATTGGCTTGATATGGCTTATTGCCAAAAAAAGGTATGGGCTGTAATGGGAAGTAATACATCTTGGTCTTTTTCCGATACTGGGTATAATAACTGGATAAAGCAAGCCGAACAAAATATGAAAAATATCGAAAAAAAGCCATCATTTAATGGTACTAATGTAGGAACTATTAAAGCAGGAGAAAAGCTTACCATTACTGATACTAATGGAGTGCTTAAAGATTATCCTGAATTTACTAATAAAGATACAAGTGGAGTAACGATTATTCATTCAAACAGTTCCAATAGTATAGTGATTTCAGTGGATAAGACTTGCACAAATACATCTTTTACTATTAACAGAACCAAATATATTAAAAAGATTACTGGAAATGGAAATGATTGTCTATTATATAATCCCAAAGAAGGTGGAACTCAAAAGTTACTATATTCAGCATATTATGATCCGATTGGATTTACTATTGATGGAAATGTTCAACCTATTGGTAATCTTCAATTAAAGAAAACATCAGAAGATGGTCAAGTAGGTGGAATCAATTTTACTGTTACTGGAGCAAATGGTTTTAATAGAACAATTGCAACAGATAGTAATGGGGAATGGAAAATCGAAGGCATCAATCCCGGCATATATACTGTAACGGAAGAGAGCATAAATAAATATGTACCACAAAATTCGCAAACAGTAACAGTTGAAGGTGGAAACAAAACAGCAACAGTAACATTTTCAAATGTTTTAAAGAAATTTAGAGTAAGTGTAAATAAACAAGATATTGAGAAAACACATCCTCAGGGTGATGCAAAACTTGGTGGAGCAATTTATGGCTTATATCACGGTGATACACTTGTAGCTCAATATACAACACAAAATGATGGCACATTTACTACTGATTATTTTGTTTGTGACACAAATTGGACTCTTAAAGAAATCCAACCATCAGAAGGCTATCTTCTTGATAAAACGGTATATCCAGTAGGAGCAGACCCTCAGCTTTATACAGTTGAATATAACTGGACTTCAAATACCGTAAAGGAACAAGTAAAAAAGGGTAAAGTATCTATCATTAAGCATACGGATGATGGTAGTACAAAAATCGAAACACCAGAAAAAGGAGCAGAATTCCAACTTTACTTAAAATCATCAGGTTCTTTTGTAAATGCTGATCCAGACGAAAGAGATACAATTATTTGTGATGTAGATGGTTTTGCATCTTCAAAACTCTTGCCGTATGGTGTTTATACGGTGCATCAGACTAAGGGCTGGGATGGTAGAGAGAAAATTACTGATTTTGATGTTTTTATTCAATCAGATAATGTTACTTATAAATTCTTAATCAACAATGCTAATTTCAGTTCTTATTTAAAAGTTGTAAAACTCGACAAGGAAACAAATAAACAGATTCCATACGCAGGTGCAGCTTTTGAAATTTATGATGCAGACGGTCATAGAATTTCAATGAAATATACATATCCACAAGTTACTACTATTCATACATTTTATACTAATTCAGAAGGATATTTAATTACTCCAGAAAAGTTAGAATATGGTGATTATAAACTTGTAGAAGTACAAGCGCCTTATGGATATGTACTTGATAGCACTCCTATAGCATTTAGCATAAATCAGGAAAGCTCTTCAACGGATACAGGTGTAACAGTTGTTAAAGTTAAGGCTAAGGATATAGCACAAAAAGGTATAATCGAAATTACCAAAACAGGCGAAGTATTCTCATCTGTTAATTCATCAACAAATGAAAAGTTAAACTTTAATACTTATATGCCTATTTATGAAAATGGCAATTTAAAAAATGCTGTATATGAAATTTATGCTGCCGAAGACATCACAACACCAGATGGTACAGTTAGAACAGAAAAGGGCGAGCTTGTGGATACAATAACTACAGGCGATAAAGGTATAGCAAAATCGAAAGAATTATATCTTGGCAAATATACTATTGTTGAAAAAACAGCTCCTCTTAAATTCGTTCTTAATAAGAATAAGCACAATGTTGAACTTACTTATGCAGGACAGAATATTAAGGTAACAAGTACAGCTCTTTCAGTTTATAACGAACGCCAGAAAGTTTCAGTATCATTGAATAAAGCAATGGAACAAGATGTAGCATATGGAATTGGTAATAACAAGGAAATTACATCTGTACAATTTGGTATTTTTGCAGATGAGGATGTAAAGGCTGCTGATGGAACAAGTATTCCAAAAGATTCTTTAGTCACATTTGCTAATTGTGATGAAAATGGTAAACTTACATTTGACTGTGATTTGCCGATTGGTTATAAGTGGTATGCTAAAGAAATTGCAACTGATGAACATTATATTTTATCAAATAAGCATTATCAATTTAACACCGATTACGCAGGACAAAACACAAAAGTCATTGAAATAGATGTTAATGGTAATGAAAAAATTGAAAATACACTAAAACGAGGCAAAGTTGAAGGTGTTAAAATAAATAAAGACAATGATAAGCTCGAAGGTGCAACTATTGGTATTTTTAAAGTAGATACTACAGAATTTACTGAAAAAACTGCTATTGTTACAACAAAAACTGACAAGGATGGAGCATTTTCATTCAACGATATACCTTACGGTGAATGGGTTGTAAAAGAAATTGCAGCACCCACAGGATATGCAGTAGATGCTACACAACATCATATTTACATTTCAGATGATGGTGTAGTTATCAATGTGACAATGGTTGATAAGCAAGTTCAGATAAGCAAGACAGACATTACTGGAGAAAAGGAAGTAGTTGGAGCAGAACTTATTATTACTGACGAAAGCGGTAATGTAATTGATAGTTGGACATCAACAGATACGGCTCATTACGCAAATGGACTTGTAGAAGGTCATAAATATACTCTTACTGAAAAAACTGCACCGTTAGGTTATGCAGTAGCAACAAGTGTTGAATTTGTTGTAAGTACAGACAAAGTAACACAACAGGTTACAATGATTGATAAACAAGTTTTAATAAGCAAGACAGATGTAACATCAGGTCAAGAACTTGCAGGAGCAGAGCTTACTATTACTGACGAAAGCGGTAATGTAATTGATAGTTGGACATCAACAGATACGGCTCATTACGCAAATGGACTTATAGAAGGTCATAAATATACTCTTACAGAAAAGACTGCACCATATGGTTATGAAATAGCAAACTCAATTGTTTTTGTTGTTACAAGTGATAAAGCTATTCAAACAGTTGTAATGAATGATTCGCCTATTTTATCATCTGTATTAGTTAATAAAGTTGATAGCGTAACTGGTGAAAATATCATTAGTAGGAAGTTTGAATTTACTTTATATTCTGATCCAGAGTGCAAGAACGAAATCATAACTGTAAACGCCAATACAGATGATGGTACTGCTTTATTCAGCGATTTAAGATACGGTACTTATTACATTAAGGAAACAAAAGCACCAAAGGGATATATGTTATCTGATGAGGTTGTTAAAATTGAAATAAATGATAAAGGTGTTTTTGCAAATGGAAAAGAGCTTACAAAAGAAAATGAAGTCTATTCTATTGTATATCAAAACTCATTACTACCATCTGTATTCACTGGTGACTCAAAATCTGTACTTATGTACTTAACAATGGCTGCTATTGCAGTAGTATTTATTGCGATAATGATTATCATTAAAAAGAAATATAAAGGGTAATTAGCCCTAAACAGGAAACAAGGAAGGGTTAATAAAGCTCTTCCTTGTTTGGCTCTTTAAAGAGGTGATAACTATGAGAAAAATATGTCAAATGATGTTATCTATAATAGTGAGTGTATTTATTACTATAACAGCAGTCACTCCTATTAGTGCTGCTACTACAACATCACAAGCGCATTGTACAAATAATAATAATCATAGCATAAAATGTGGTAATATGGAAAAATGGTTCAGTAGTAGGGATGAAATTGATAAGTATTGGGTAGAAATTGACAATTATTATTTTAAACAATATCAGACCGGAAAAATTACATATGAAGAATATTGCAAAAAATCTCCGTATGGTTATGAAAGCTGGTCTTGCAGTTATTGTGGTAAATGGACAGGAAACTTTAAATATGATGAAGACAGTGATACGACAACACATAAGCATACTTGGAACTCTGGAAAAGTCACTAAAAAAGCAACTTGTACATCAACAGGAATAAAAACATATACTTGCACAAGTTGTAAAGCAACAAAGACATCAACTATACCAGCTCTTGGACATAACTACAATAAAACAGTTATCAAACCTACTTGTACTCAAAGTGGCTATACAAAATATGTATGCTCTCGTTGTAATGATACATACAAAAGTGACTATCAATCAGCAATAGGGCATAAATATTCTTACACATCTAATGGTGATAAAACACATACAGTAATATGCACTAATAATTGTGGAATTAAATATACAGAAAATTGTTCATTACAGTACAATGGAGAATATTATGTGTGTGCATATTGTAAAACCAATTATGAAAATATTGAAATCTCAGAAAATGATACAACAATACATACACATATTTGGGATGCAGGGAAAATAACAACTGCACCGACTTGTACAACTACAGGAATAAAAACATACACTTGTATGAGCTGCGGAGCAACAAAAAATGAAAATGTTGATAAAATCGAACACGATTATGATTGTGAAACGAATCAGGCAACTTGTACAGAAGATGGCTATACAAAATACACTTGTAAATATTGTGGATATTCATATCAATATATTACAGAATATGCTATCGGTCATATTTACGAATATATATCGAATGGTGATGGTACACATTATCAGCATTGCACGAGATGTGGATATAAAACTATGAATCAGGAGTGTATTAAAATAAATAATGGCTCAGCCTATGTTTGTAGATATTGTGACTATGTGTTTCCTCGAAGGATTACTACAACATTAGAGAGTACCGGTACGGAAACAACATCAACAAAAGAAACAACCAATAAGGAAGAAAGTACAAAGGTATCCTCAACAGATACATCAAATACAACAATACATACACATACTTGGGATGCAGGAAAAATAACAACTGCCCCAACTTGTACAACTACAGGAATAAAAACATACACTTGTACGAGCTGCGGAGCAACAAGAACTGAAAATATTGACAAAACAGAGCATTATTTTAATAAAACTGTAATTCCTGCAACATCTGTAAACGAGGGCTATTCGATATATGAATGTAACAACTGTCATTATTCATATAAAACAGATTATACTAAAAAGTTGGAAGAACCTCAAACTTCTTCAAAAAACAATATTACTACAGCAGCAACCACTAAGCCTTCTACTACAAAAGAGCAAAGAACTTATGAAAGCATAGAGAAAACTTCTTATAAAAAAGTTGCTAATACTAAACCGAAAAATACTTCAATAAAAAAGCTGAAAAAGGGTAAAAAAGCTATTGTTGTAAATTGGAAAAAGGTAAGTTGTATAAAAGGCTATCAGATTCAGGTAGCAACAGATAAGAAGTTTAAGAAAAATGCCAAAACTGTTGTTGTGAAAAAACAAAAAACAACTACAGTAACAATAAAGAAACTAAAATCAAAGAAAAAATATTATGTAAGAATCCGTACATATAAAATTACAAATAATAAAAAAGTATATTCTTCTTGGTCTAAAACCAAATCAATAACAACAAAGTGAAGTTCACCTTCTTAAAATATTTTGCAAAATGCTTGAAAAAATAAATATTTTATGTTACAATGAATATACTAATAAGAGGTGGTTAATGCTACCTGAAAAAGCGGTGTTCCCCACCATTAAGAGGGAGTCGAAAAAGCGGTGTTCCCCACCATTAAGAGGGAGTCGAAAAAGATGAGGACTTTCTATTTGATAGATTGTCCTCTTTATTATTTTATAGAAGGAGTAATTGATATGCCACATACATATAATTTAGTAACAGTAAATAGTAGATATTGCGATTATTTAAGACAGTATGATTATAGAGTTAGTTATAATGCAAATGAAAAAGAACTAAGACCTTTTGTTGGAGTATTATTTGAAATAGAAGACATAAAATATTTTGCACCATTGTCTTCTCCAAAACAAAAACATTTAAAAATGAAAAATAATATTGACTTTTATAAAATAGATGGTGGTAAATTAGGGGCAATAAATTTTAATAATATGATTCCGATTCCTGAAAAAGAATATACTTATGTAGATACTAATGCAATAAGTCTGACTACTACAGAAAAACAATATAAAGAATTATTGAAAGATCAATTAAGGTGGCTTAATAGATACGGTCAAGCATTAAGGGAAAAAGCCCAAACACTATACAATAAAAGAATAAATCAGGAACTACCAACAAAAGTTGCAAATAGGTGTTGTGATTTTTCTTTATTAGAGGAAAAATATAAGGATTTTATTCAAATTCAAATACAAAATGAAGAAATAGAAATTGAAAACAAAAGAATACAGGAATTATTACCAAAATTAAGTTATGTAAAGGATATTAGCGATTTATATTACATATATGAACGCCTTAACAATCAAGATAATTTTGAAAATGTTGTAAGATTGTTAGATACTCCAGAAGACAGTAAGAATATTTCTGAGATGTCAAAAGACGAAATAAATGATGTATTGTCACGGAATCTAACAAATGATGAAGTTATCAAAGAAGATATAAATTAACAGTTGGCAATTTTGCCAAAAATATGAAAACTATGACAAGCTGAAATATGCTTGTCTTTTTTTTACTTGACATTGTTATGGTAATTAGTTAATATAGTATTTAGAAAAAAAGTAAATGAAGCCAATATAAGCATTAAGGGGCTTCTTTTTTTATATTTATGAAAGGGTTGATGTTATGGCAAGTCAAGAAACAAGACAAATGGAATATGAGCATAAAAAAAGAGAATATGCAGACTACCTAAGAAGTAAAGCACAAGAAGTGGATCAACAGTCTTCAATTACTCAGGTACTTAATTATTATGGAATATCATTTAATAATAGCAGACAATGTTTGTGTCCTTTTCATCAAGACTCAAAACCGTCTATGTCTGCCGAAAGAAATGATAAGTATGTGCATTGCTTTGTTGATAATCAAACTTGGTACACAATCAATTTCATTAAAGATTACGAAGCTAAAAATAATGGTAGAACATTAGGTCTTTATGACAGAATCCAAAAGGCGATAGATATTCAGGGGTTGAATATCGAAGTATTATCATTCAGAGAATACTTTAGTCTGGGTGAAAAAAAGATAAGTAGAGAAGAGGCAAGAAGTACAAGACTGAAAAATATAATGCAAGATGCAGCAAATGCAGCGAAAACTTCTTTACTATCAAATGATACATTTGCAGCACAGAGTAGAGAATATTTAAAATCAAGGAATTTGTCAGAAGCAACAATCAGAAACTTTAATATAGGTGTTGAATATAACAATCGAATGATTCGCCACCTAACCAATGAGAAAAGATATTCTACAGAGCAGCTCATTGATGATGGATTATTGAAAATTGATACGAATACAGGTGAGGTAAAAAATACTTTTAGAAATCGTGTACTTGTACCAATATGTGACGAATATGGAAGAGTAGTTGGCTTCGGCGGAAGAGTTCTGGATGATAGAAAGCCAAAATACCTGAATACAAGTGAAAACGAGATATTCCATAAGAGCAATATACTTTTCAATTATCATCAAGCTAAAACTTTTGCAAAAAATAATGAACTGGTAATTGTAGAGGGGTATTTTGATGTTATATCTGCTTATGAAATGGGAATGAAGAATGTTACAGCTTTAATGGGTGTTGCATTATCAGAACAGCATATTGAACTTATTAAAAAACTCAATTGTGATGTTGTTATATGCCTTGATAATCCCGGCATTGATAAAGCTGGTAAGAATGCTATGGTGAAAATAGTTCCGCAGCTTTTAGAACAAGGAATAAATGTAAGTGTTTATGATACTGGAAAGCTCGGAACAAAATTAAAAGACTTTGGAGATTTTAACGAAAACGGTAAAACAAAAGAAGATGTATTTGCGACTAAAATTACAGGGTTTGAATTCCTAATGAAATACCATTATTTTGATGGTAAGGATTTAAGCGTTGAGAATGTTGCTAATAATTACAAACGAATTAAACGAGATGGACTTATAAAAAGTTCATTGGATGAACTGAAATATAAAGAATATGTGCTTACTAATTCATCTATTGCAAGAGAGGATTACGAGAGTATTATTCATCCGCAGGAAGTCAAGATTGAAATTACGGATGATCGAATCGAAAAAGCAATGAGGATGAGGTTTGCACGGTTGATTAAAAAAGAAATGCTTAATATTGCTACAGCTAACAATAATAATGAGCTTGTAAAATTCATCCAAAAAGGTTATCTGACTGATGCGGATATATTAGAGGGGATGAACAATGAAAAATACTGTAGCGAGGATGGAAGAAATTTAGATGTAGAAGCGTTTATCAACGAATATGTTATAAACTTAGACTCATATAAAAAAAACTTAATTCAAGAGGAAAACAGTTTATTAAATAAATTTAAAGAAATGCTCAACAATGTATGGACTTATGACGAATTAAAAACACCAATTAGAGTTTATCTAACAGAAGCTCAAAAAGAACAAGTATTGAAACAATATGAGCAATCATTCCCTGAAAAAGAAGCAAGAAAAGAATTTGAGGAGTATCCAGAGCTATATACTAAACTTTTTATTGCAAATGAAAAGGATGATTATGATAGAGTATCTAAGCCAATGTCCAGCGTTCTCAGAGAAAGATGGAAAATGGAACAATTTGATTTAGGATATATGGCTCTTGTTCCGTACAATGACTGTTTTCCAGATAGTATTACAACTGAGGAAAAAAAGAGAATCAGTCCAGAATATATTGCTCTTACAAAAGTAAAAGATATAGAAAGCAAAAACTATGGAAAACCAGTATATTATTTTAAATCATTAGTTGTATTCAATAACTATAATGGTTCAGAAAAAATCACATTAACAAAAGAAAACTTTATTGAACCACCTAATATGAAACAGGAAAATAGCAAACAAGTAGAAAAAGACTCTACTATTGAAAAAAATACGAAACAATCGCAGAATATTTCAATAAATATTCCTTTAATAAGAAATGAGTTTCTAAAAACATCTAAAGGAATATATATTCTGACACCAAATGATAAGCAGCAAGCGATATTTTTAGAGAACGGTCATTTTAAATTTGGTGAGAATGCTATTGAATACAATGTAAATCACAAAAATTCAATTAGTTTATATGAACTTAGTGATGCTGGAGATTTTCAAACAAGAAAATTTGCAAAAAGGCTTGAAAGAAACGAATTCCTGAAAAATTATAGAGGAATGTATTATAATAAACAGACTTTAGAACTGACTAATGAAGAAAGGAGTGCTTAAATATGGCAGAGGTACAGATAAAACAAGACTTCGATTCTTATTCAAGGAATTTACAACACACGCTTGAAACATTATTAAGAATAATAATGAGGTTTGTTCCACCAAAAGTTAAAGCTGCACTTAATTCCTTTTACAAAAATCACCTTGAAGGAATAAGAGCTGTCCAGAATGATGGACCGACAAAAGAACTTGAAAAGATAACGAATTTATCTTATGAAGAAATGGTTGAAACAATGGCAAAATGCCAAAAAGATGATGTTGCTGTTATTGCATCTGAATTCAAAAGAGGGTATCAGAAGGACGAAAACGGCAACTATATTGTTGATGATGAACTGGGCAATAAAAAATCCGTTAGTAAAATGAAAAGCATAACAAAAGCTAACAGGAAAATACAGTCATATACTAAATTTCAATCGAAATATCCTAACATATTAAATGGATTTACTAATAGAAAAATTGGTAAATGGAACGAAGTATATGAGAAAGCAATCAACAGACACGAAGGAGCAAGATACAATCTTATTTTTAATAAGCGACAAGTTGGTTATATGGCGGACAGAATTGCTGATATTAAAAGTAAGCGAATCGGTATTACTAAAGAAGAATTTTACAACGAACATCCAGAAGCTAAAGAAGCTGTCGAAAAAGCTATCGAAAAAGGATTAGACTTAAATACAGAAGAGTTAGGTGAATGGGCTAAAGTGTTTGTAAATGAAGGAAATACCGATATATCCAACTTTAAGGATGACTATTTGATTCACACTGTAACAATGGAAGAATACTCAAATATCTATAAGGATTTAGATAATAATATCATTCCTTATGGTGTTGAATTAAATAAAAGTATTGATGGTAAGACAGATACGGTAAGGGTATATATCCATTCGGAAAATCTTGAACAGTATCAGAAGGCAGGACATCTTGACAAAGGTGTACTACAATCGTATGGAAAAAGAGATAATAAAACAAAGATATATAATGTTACCAGAAAAGAGGAAAAAGAAACTAAAGATATTATATTACCTCGTTCATCAATGGAACATTATATTTCTATGTTCAAAGGCAAAGACTTTGTTATAAATCTTAACGGAAACAATGAGAAAAACTTTGTGGCAAGAATGACATTAGATGAAGCAAAAGAGGTGTTGGCTTATCAAAAAAAAAGAAATCCAGTCCAAGAAAAGTTAGACAAAATTCGCCGTGAGAAAGAATTGGCTGAACTTGAAACTAAAATCAATGAAATTGAACAGACAGAGAAATCTCAGAGCGGCGAGGAGATTAGCAAAGTTGTTCAAGCCAATAACATTGAGAAAGTTCCAGCTAAGATTGAATATGACTCTTTATCAAGTGAAATAAAAAATAACTTAAAAGAAGTATATAAATTCGATAATGATAGTGAAGCAAAAAGCTATTTCGATAGTAATTGTCAGATTGAATTAGGTACGGATAAAAATGATAGGCGATTAGGTGTAATTGTTACAGAAAAAAGTGAGGATGAAGAGTCAAAGTATTTTATTTATTCAAATGAACAGGAAAAGAGAATTTTTATTCCTGATACAAAGGCTATTAACGAAGAGAAGATAATAGATAACAAAAAAGATTCTACAGATGTATCTGATGCAATCGAAGAAAAAGATATGGAAATGGATATTGATGCAGATTAAAGAAAGGATGTGAGAAAATGCAAATTAAGAGGGAAAAGAAAAGCTCAATTTTAATACCTATAATTATTTTTGCTATTGTATTTTATATAGCACTTAGAATAATGACACAAGTAGAGTTAAATGATGGACGGTTTGAACTTGAAGTAATCAATAATGTTTTAGACACGATATATAAGATAAATACACCGTTATCATTGACTCAAAAAAACTTAGGCATATCGGGTGTAGCTGCACTTTTTGCATTGATGGTATATGAAACATATAGAACTTCTTACAAGAAGAATATACAAGAAAATACATACGGTTCTGCTGAATGGCAGTCACCGTCTACTCTAAAAAATAAAAAGGAAAAAAATATCGAAGATAATATTATTCTTACTTCAACAGAACAAATAAGCAAGAATATGAAGGTAAGTCATTTGAATAGACATATCTGCATAACAGGAAGACCGGGAACAGGTAAGTCTAAATTTTTCCTTGAGCCTAATATATTAAATGCTACAGGTTCATTTATTGCAACAGACCCTAAAGGAGAACTGCTGCGTGATTGCGGATATGCTTTAAAACAAAAAGGTTATGATATTCGTGTACTTGACCTTGAACACAAAGAAAAATCGAATCATTATAATCCGTTTTTATATATTCGTAAGGTATATAAAACAATATCAGATGATGATATTGAAAAAATAGGGGATAGCTCTATGCAGGAATCACATTTAAAAGAAGATGATGTAATGATTCTTATAAATGTTATAATGGCAAATACAAAGTCAGAGCAGATACAAAATCAGACAGGTGATCCATTCTGGGAAAAGGCGGAGATTTTGTTTTTACAAGCAATATTTTATTATATACTTGAAGAATATAAGGATGAACCATTACAACAAAACTTCAAAACGGTTATGCGATTGTTAAGATTGGCTGTGCCTAATCAAAAAGGCGAATCAATGCTTGATATGTTATTTAATAGATTTGAAGATGAATACGGTTCAGAACACATTGCAGTAAAGCAATGGAAGCATTTTAAAGTTGCATCAGCTTCACAAAAAATGATGAGTACAATCGTAATGACAGCTACAGCAAGACTTGGCTGCTTCAATATCAAGGAAATCGAAGATCTTGTTTCAACAGATAATATGGAACTTGACCGTATTGGTATGCCTATTGATGAAGAGGAATTGAAAATTGTTAATAGTAGAACACCGAAAAAGAGCAAGAATGGTAAAGTTGCATATTTCATAAGAACCAAACCATCTGATAATACATTTAATTTTATTGCTACAATAATGTACACTCAAATATTTCAGATTATAGATGATAATGCCGAAAGATGCGGAGGAGTATTAGCAACACCGTTTGATATGTATATGGACGAATTTGCACAACTTGGTGAAATCCCGCTATTTGTTGAAGAACTTGCCTATGTTCGTGGACTTAATTGTGGTATTGCGATATTTCTTCAATCATTATCGCAGTTAAAAAAATATTATGAAAAAACTTGGGAAACAATCTTAGACTGTTGTGATATAACAATGCTTCTTGGTAGTAATTCAAAGGAAACATTGGAATATTTTGTGACCTTACTTGGCAAAAAGACTTGGTACAAAAAGAGTTCGGGAAGGACATTCTCTCGGCAGGGGAGCAGCTCACATAACTGGGATGTTGTTGGGCGTGAACTTGCAACAATCGAAGAACTCAAAAATCTCGGTTTTGGTAACTGCGTATTATTTATTACTAACATCGGAGCTTTTTATAGTAAACTTTACGATATAAAAAAGCATCCATATTATCCATTGATGTATGATTCTTGGAATCCTAAACAAAAGCAATATTATTATTCACATAACGGCAACAAGGAAGAGGATACCAATAGTGTTGTTGGAATTATGAAAGAGTTAGGTTTTGAAAATTGCGAGGAAATTCCTTCACCAGAAATCGAAGAACTAACAGATGAAGAATTAAAAAATATTGATGTTATGGATGATATGGCAATGTTAAGTGACTTGGTATCAAGTAAAAAAGCATAGAAAGAAGGGTATAAAATGAATAAATGTAAAAAAATATTATCTGCAATATTGTCAATAGTAATGATATTTACCTGCCTTCCTGTAACCGTATTCGCAACAGAATGTAATGGTGAAGATTATCACAATTGTGTTATAAAAGACCATAAAGCCGTATGTACTGTGTGTGGCAAAGAAAAAGCATATAATAGCTATAATATTGATAATTTGGATAAACAATATACTTTTTCAGGAGATGAAATTTCATTTTATGATAGCAACTATCAAATGAACAAAAGCCGTTATAATTGTATTAAAATAAAAATCAACAAAAGCAATACACCTGTCTATTTTTATAACAAAACTGAAAAATTGTTTGAATCTGAATCGTTTAATTACAGTCCATTAAAATTAAGAATTCTTGATGATAAGGTTATTCCACAAGATAAAATTGACTATTATTTCTTGTTAAAAACAAATTCAGATTATGATATGTTAAAATCATTAAGAAATATTTATGGTGATGACAGTACATTTAATCAGTATATTTACGACAATAGTAAAAAAATCAAGTTCAATGATGTAAGTATATTTAATGACTATGAGCCAATATATTTGAATAAAGGTACATATTACTTAATTATTGGCGATAATTTTGGTATGACAAGCGAAATTGCAATATCAAACGAACCGATTTTTAAATGTAAATCTAACCTCAGTTTTGACAATCCTGATGATTATCAAAAGATGTTTAACGAAATATGTGAAAGTCTTTCGGATGAAGTTTCTTCTGAACAATATAAAGAAGCTTTTAAAGATTTGACTACATATAAAAATTCGCATAAATTTGTTTATTATAAGGCTGAAAAGTTAGTTGATAATGTAACTAACTATCAATTTTATGGTGGATCAGGATTGTTTAACAAAAAAGTAACGCATAGTGATGAGGGTGTAATTGTTTCGATGATATGTGAATATTGTGGAGAAATTATACACGGTATTTATGGAAATGATGCTTATAATAATGCTGAAAACTTTGGTGTCATATTCAATAAACCTAAAGTAACAGTATCTTCTGATGAACTTCCAACAGAAATTGCTAATAATCAACATAATTATTCGTATTCATACAAAGAACCGACTTGTTTAAATGATGGGTATAAAAAATGGCAATGTAAAGATAGTATTCAACCAAATTATGTTTTTATAAATGGTTCGGGGCAAAATTCATTTATCTTTGATTATTGTAAATTCAAAGATGATACGCCAGTAGATTTAACCACTCTTACTTTTGAAGAATGTGTATATTGGTACAATGAATATTATAAAGAAAAAGGAAGAGATTTTGTTACGGATTATCCACTCGTAAAATCAATTTCAGGTATTTTACTTAATTGTACAGATGACAAATTTCCAATTGAAGCATTTTATAAATTCTTATTAAATCACAATCCAAGTGAACCACAGTATTGTGATGCAGAATTAACAACGGAATTACCATCATTATCAGGAAAAAAATATCAACATAACTTTACTTATACATACACACCTAATTATGACGATACACACTACAAATACGGTACTTGCAAGAATGAGGGCTGTTATTCATCTTTAACAGAAAAAGACCTCTATCGACTTTCTGAGGACGATTTAGCTAATCTTAAACTTGATTATTATGGATATAGTAAAAATGATAATGAAAAATGGTATAAAAATGATGAAAACGGAAAGCAAATATTAGTTGATAAGGAAAGTGACGAATTTATATTAGACAAAGAAGGAAACAAAATTAGTATTCCTACAATAACAGAAGGGAATGAAGAATGTACTTATGATGATAAATGTACCTGCATTTTCTGCGGTGCTATACATCACAAAGTTATTATCAGCAAAATATCAGATTATGTTGAACCTACAACTACATCCGAAGGCTCTTATATTGTAACAGACTTTTGCAAAAAATGTGGTACAATTATCAATGTTAAAAAGGTTATCCTTCCAAGATTGCCTGAACAACAGCAAGAGCCTGTTTTACCTGTTACTCCCGAAGAACCTTCTATTGATATTTCTATTCCTACGGAACAGACCAACACAAATACAAGTATTCCTGATGAACAAAAGAAAATAGAAGTTGTCAATACAGGTGATAATTTGTCCATTGTCAGCTCAACTGAAAAGGCAATATTACTATTTGCGTTAGTTGGTTTATTAAGTATCGTTTCAAAAAGTAAAAAAATTAGAAAATATAAAAATTAAAGAAGATATGGCAATTTCAAAGAAGCTTAACAAGTGAAGCAATCTCAAATAATTTATTATCTTGTATGGGGGGTGATAAAGTGAAGAAAAAAATATTAAAAAGTGTATGGATTATAATGTTTGTAATTGCGGTAGGTGCTTTAGTTTATGAAATCATTATGATACATAACTCTTATCAGCAATATAAGGAGATTGACGATACAAATGATGAAATTATAAGTACATACACTAAAGACACCTCAAAATCGCCCACAGACGATTTTTCAGTAGATTGGGAAAAACTGCTAAGCGTTAATAAAGATATTATTGCGTGGATCAGAATCCCAGATACAAACATAAATTATCTTGTAGTTCAAGGAAAAAGCAATAGTCAATATTTAAGAAAGAACATATATGGGAATTATTCTTATGGTGGTTGCTTATTTGTTGATAGTTCTACGCAAAAGCCATTTGAGAATATGAATACTATCATTTATGGACATAATCTTATGAATGGTTCAATGTTCTCAGGACTAAAAAAATTCAGTAATAATGAATATGCTAATAGTCACAAGAAAATTTATATTTATTTACCAAATGGAATTACAAGAACATATAAAGTATTTGCTTTTTATACAATAAAGGCAAATGATTATAGAGTATATGATTCAAATGTTGAAGACTTGTCGGAATATTATCAAATTATTACCGAGAACAATCAATTATCATTAGATGATAGTAGTGACAATAATAATCCAGTATTAACTTTATCAACCTGTACAAACAATAAGGAAGACGAGAGATATATATTACAAGCATATTTAGACTTTTAAGTGCTTGAAATATCGTCTGTACGGCTAAATGGCAAGACTAAATAAATAAGTAATGAAGTTAGTCGGGTTAAGTTAAAAACATTAAATAACGAACCGCAGAGGACAAACAATTATATTAGTTGTTTGTCCTTTTTTATTGTTAATAATTATAATTATTAACAATTTGTAAATTATAT
>ENA-OROK01000773-OROK01000773.1-human-gut-metagenome-genome-assembly--contig:-NODE-773-length-35411-cov-11.110957_pt1 | contig 35411 bp, 13 predicted proteins | sample MGYA00242127_ERZ509046 | MGnify/ENA primary metagenome ERZ509046 (study PRJEB26280, sample SAMEA2338728) | human gut metagenome | biome: human gut; feature: human-associated habitat; material: faeces... | reverse complement strand
AATTTTTTCAATTTCCTTCTTCATTTCTCTTGACTTTTATTTGCAGGTCTTATTGGTAAGTTTGCAATACACCAAAGGTGCCACACTGAAAATTATACCACCTGATATAAAATTAGTCAAGAATAAAATATTAAAATGTCAAAAAAACTTATATATTTTATGTTTTTTGTCTTATGTGTCAAAAAACGCACGGCTGATAACTCTCTACTTTTTCCTTTTTTTCTTTTTCAATATCGCAAACGCAGCTGCCGCTCCGCCGAGAACGACTACCGTAATCGCCGAAATGCTGATTATTGCGGTTTTACCGCTGAACCATCCGCCCTTCTTTATATTTTCTTTTTCAATCGGCGCACGAGAATATTCGGCTACGAATTCTATGTCCGACGTTAGTTCGCCGCCTATGCTGCGGCTCCATCCCGAAAACGAATACGTAAATTCGTCGTCACTGTACCTTGGCGGCGGCGTAGGCGCAATTATATCTACGCCCAAAATACTACCGAAAGGATAGCGTTTTTCGAGCAATATGATTTTTTGTCCGTCTTTTTCGTACAAAAATCTAACGTTATACATAATTTTGGTGTAATCGCAATGCAATAATACCCCGAACGGAGGCATAAAAAACGAGCCGGAATCGACAGTGATTTTTACGTCTCCGTCGTAATAGTATACGTTTGCCGTATACCCGCTTTTTTCTTTTACTCGATAAGTTACGGCTTCTCCGGCATAGGCGCATTCAGCCGAAATCGTTAAGGCGTCGGCACACTCCGAAAATACGGAGACGCCATACTTGGCAGCCAAAACATATATGCCGGACTCTGCACGGTAAACAAACTTTTTTTCTTCGAAATTGTAAGTAAAATTATCGGCCGCCTCGCCGCTGTCTCCGTCTGTAAACGAAAGCTTGCCTCCGACAAAATCGATGTTCACCCCACGAATCGTCACGGTTGAGCCTATACGCCTATCGTCTATAACAATATCGGCTCCGTTTGTATTTTTTACCGAAGTAATAACAGTGTATTTGTTTGCGCCCGCAACAGAAGTCATAATTATGCGTACAGACAAAATTGCGCCGTAATTGCTCGAAGCTATCGCTTTTACGTCCGTCCTATCTATAATCGCTTCGACGTCATTAAGACAAATCGCAAGCGGCATTTCTCTTTGCGCCGCTCTCGCCGCAGCATCGAATATTCGAATTTCCGTTTTCTTATCTTTATCTAGCACGCTGTAATCTGCGCTTATTCTGATGACTCCGCCACGATCCGTAATCGAAAAGATTTCGCCGCCTATAATTTCGGCAATTGGCATTCGTGAAAATTTAGCGATATATTCTGCGTCACCGCTTACGGCAGTTATCTCTCTGTCGTATCCTCCGAATACAAACATATAATCGCCGTCGTCGTCTACCGAAGGCATCGGGACCTCCGGCTTACGTCCGTACTCCGTTTCTGCTCTCAAAATCACGGAGTTTTTAAGCTTGTCGGGCAAAAACTCTTCGTTTCCGTATCTATAAACTACTGCGTATTTACGTTTTTTCTTATTATATTTTGCGTAAACGTTAACGATATCTTTGTCTTTCTTGCCGTCGGTGATATTTAAAAAGTTTACTTCTTCGCCTGTAATAAACACCCACTTTTCAAAAGTGTACTCGTATTCGACGTCCATATAACCGTTCGGATAAAAAACATACTTACCGAGCGGATCGTACGGCGTAACGGTCTTGGTCACAGACACGTCGCCGTTCTCGTCTTTGTAATTGAACACTACGGACAAATTCAAATTCACTGCAGAATACACGTCGCTATCGCCGAAAACGACTTGCCTCGAATCCTCCGAAGAACTCAAAAAATCCCTCTCGTTTATTTTGCCTTCCGCAAGTTGCGCCACCACTTTATCTAGGGCATAAAATCGAGCCGTGGCATCCTTATCGGATGTCGGATCTTCGACTTCTGCCGGCTGCTCGCCGGGATGTTCGGCATACGGTTGTTCTACAGGACGATCTACTTCTATCGGTTCCATTCCTCTGTCGTCGTTAGGCGGTTTCGGAAGCGTAGGCAACGCAGGCTTTTCTACGTTTAGGGGAGCATCCGGAAGTTTTACTGCTTCCGGGAAAGCTGCCTCGCCCTCTTTCGGCTTTGCGCAATTGTCGTCATCGACCGTGACTGTCGGAATCTGCGAAGTGCCGACGGGATAATTATTGAACTCGTTTTCCAATATTTCCCTTATCGTAAGATTTTTGTTGACGCTTTCCGACTTTCGTATTTCATAAAGAATGGTAGTCTTTTGCAAATCAAACGTCCTTGTTTTGTCATATGAAAGCACCGGTTCGTCGGAAAGAAGATTGCTTATAAGTATAAGTTGAGCCAACAAAATTATATATTTTTTATCTTTTGCCGGATCTTGATCGGTGTTTTGCGCCCGAACCATCTGCCTTATATGAAAATTCTGCCAAAAGTATTCCAAGTAGCTCGTCAATTTACATATCTGAGTAACTATCAAATCGTAGTTTGCGCAATAGTACGCATATTTCTGCTGTAAAGTTTCGCACTCCTTATACTCTGCAAATATTCGTCTTACGGTTACGGTCGTTTCCTTTGCAAGCGCAGCAACGCCTACCACTTCTTTACCCAAAGCAACTTCCATTGCCGCCGCATTGTCCAAAAAGGCGTTTAGCACGGTCGTTACGGAAGAACCCATAACTGCAGAATATACGTCTCTGTTAAGCGAAGTCATCTTTACGAATATGGAATCCAAAGCTGCGACTCTATGCTTAATAAGCTCCATTTTACTCTCGTAAATCATATATTCCGCCATTCTTTCATCGTACACTTTTTTTTGTTCGAGATACTTGTTATATGCGCTGAGAGCGGCGTTATATCCGAGCAAATCTTCTTCGTACTTTGTCAATTGTTTTTCATATTCGGCGCAGGCAGCTTCGTATGCGGCGACTCTTTCGTCATACTCCTTTTTTTGCAGAAGATACTCGTCGTAGATTTGCTTTTTTTCGAGATAATCGGAATACGCTTCGAAGGCTTTTAATTGTAAGTTATAAGAAGCAAGTCGTTCCGCATACTGCTCGTAAGCAAGTTTTTTGTTTTTATATACGCTATACTCCGAATTGACGTTTGCGGCGTACTTAGCTTCATTTATCGCATAATTCGTTATTTCGTTGGCTTGAGAAACGGAAATGACTGTAGATATAGAATAGTTTATATCGAACTTATCTTTTTTTTCGACTAAATTGCAAATATACGAAGCGCCGTCGGCAACAAATTTCACTTCGTTGTTTCCATAAGAAATCGAACTCGGCACGCACACGAGCGTAGCGCCGTTTTTTGCTTTAAATTCTTTTGCCGGTGCCGTTATTTCGTAACCGCTGCCCGTACTTTTGACGGATATGCCCAAATCTTTATCCGTACCTAATCCGTTGTTTATTCCGTACGAAAACTTTATATCGCAATAATTCTTCGTGTAATTTCTTTCTTCGTCGGTAAGCCGAACGCCGAGCATGTCCGCTACGGATGCTGCGTCGATACTTTTTCGATAATCGGAACTTACTCCCGTCGCAGAATAATCGTAAGCCGAAATGCCGACCGCCGAAACATGACTTATCGGTGTGACGGAAGCTGCGGCTATAGCCATACTAAGTATCAGACATATAAACCATATTTTCTTCGACATCGGTTTCTCCTTGACGTTATTTTATCGGTATGGGCGCAAATCGAACCGAATTTTTCCATGTCAAATTCGATTTTACGAATCCATAATATAATTTTAACATACACGCATACAAAAAATCAAGCGGCGGCAAAAAATTATTTTTTGCCGCCTACATAAAATTCTTGCATATCTTCTTTGCGTAACACACCAAAAAAACCGGTAAACGCAACGCCGCAATCTAACCTCACTTTCGAAAAATCCGAAAACCGGTTGCCTCTTTTATTCGGCCCGATTGTTTTGATTATTCGACCGGAAGGATCGTCGTAAAAGCACGGCGTATGTCCAAAAAGCACCGTCTTGTCTCTATTTATTATCGATTTTTCTTTAAATCTTCTATCTGTCAGAAGAATTTGAGGCATTTGCTCGGAAATCTTCTTAATCAACCCTTTTTCATCCAGTTCCACGCCCGCATGAACGCACAAAAAATCTTCTCTGTCTATATACAGCGGCAAACTTTCAAGATAGTCGAGCAAATCCCAGTCTATCCTTTTGCAATCGGGAAAATAACTCGCAACCATATACGGAACGTCGTCTGCGTCGTCGACGCTTTGCATAAGGCTGTCGTAAAATTTTAAAAAGTAATACTCGTGATTACCGATAATCATCTTAAAACGATCGACCGAAGCAATAAAACTCAAAAGCTTGACTGACTGTTTCCCTTTGTCTATCGCATCTCCGCATATTATCATCTCGTCGTCCGAAGAAAACTTAATCTCATCGAGCAATCTCATAAAAAGGTCGTATTCGCCATGTATATCGGACACAAAATAAGTAGACATTCTTCCCTCCGACTATCTCCGCTATAAACTTCAAAAGGCATATCGTAAAATATACAAGTTTAAGATGCCTATATATCTTGCGTGTGTGGATACAACTTTAAACATTCATTATAGAATAATTCTTTCCAAACCTAACCATTCGGTTAGTGCGTAAAAACAACGTCCTCTTTTTAACATACTTCTAAATCGCCTACGATACTTCTAAATCGCCTACGCTTTACTTTTCCTCTATCCAGCGTGCATACAAAGTCAGGTCTTTATTTACCGACGTAAGGTCACCGAATCGAGAATAGACGTGTTCTTGTCCTACATACAAATTCAAATCTTTTACGGTATACCATCCGTCAAACCTGTATCCGTCTCTTACGGGTACGGGCGGTGCGGATATTCCGTCATCTCCCGAACTGAGGTAATCGCCGTGTTTAATTCCTCTATATATTTTTATAGTCGAACCACCGTCAAAAGCACCGCCGTTTGCGTCAAAAGTAACCGAATGCGTTGTATCTACAGTCTTAAAGGATATAACTTCTTTCCAACTGCCGTTTTCTTTTATGTATATGACCTTAGCCGCAGTATCAAAGTAGTAATCGCCGTTTTTGCCTATGCTGCCGCCGGGTTGCTCTACCCCGCTAATCCAATTGCTCGGTTCGCTCGGCTTATCGAACTTAACTTCTTCGGTAAGACCGTTGGTATACGATATTACAAGCACGTACTTTGTCGGGTCTTTTTCGTCCGCTTTAGTGGTTACGTTTTTTACTCCGTTAGCCATGGGAACGTCAAATTCCGTAGGTTCGCTGTCGTCATCGAAAGTCACTCTTAATTTTGCGCCGGTAATAACGCCGGTTTTTTCGTCCTTAATCTCGATAAGCTCGATACTCTTTATTCCCCTGCCGTCTTTTGCTTGCGGCAAAATAATTTCCTTGGGAACTCTGCCATCGCTGAATGCAAAAGTAAGGTACGGCGAAGCGTGCGTTTCGTCGGCTTCGTTTAACGTAACGTGCGAAATATACACGCCGTGCGGAATTTGAAAAGATACCGGCTCTTTTTCCTCATCGGTAAATTTTACCGTAACCGTAGTTACGCCCAAATCGTCGTCTTTAACCGTAACTATGTCTGCGATTCCGTTGCCGGCATCGCCTTGCGGTCCCTCTTTGCCAAGCTCGGTAACTCCGTCCGCCTGTACTTTTTTTATCGTGCCGTCGTCATACGTTATCTCAAAATAATATTTTTGCGAAATTTCGTCGTAAGTTATAGCCGCCGATACCATTTCGGCATCGCCGCTAAAGCCCATTCCGCAACCGACGGCAAACAAACATAGCACAAAAATCAAAACACAAGTAAAAAATTTTTTCATATTCAATCTCCGTTAGCGTAAGAAATCATATTTTCAAGGCTCGGAGCGCTTCCGAGTTTGTTGGCGTTAGTATAAACAAACTTAAACGGTTTCACTCCCGTCACTATGGTTACCACTTTCAAAAATGCGTTTTGGTTGAGCCCGCCCGAACTGTTCAGACTTCGTCTGAGATATTCTTCAAGCAAGTCTACCTCCCGAATCGGTCTCAAATCCCTCGCATATTCGTAATCCTCGTATTCGACTACAGACGCATTTGCGCCTCCGCCGTAAAAAGCGATTGCGATATTTGCCTTACCGTCGTATTGATAACCTTGATTAGCCGTCTGCCGACCAACCAAAGTCTTTAGCGGAAAAATGTAATCTATATCCACTTCACCGAAACTATCCTTGTTTAATTCTTTTAGCATATCTGTGATATTTTCGTTGATAAGTCCGGATATATCCATATTACTTACTTGTTTGTAATCGTAAAATGCGGTCTTGCCGGTAATCTTGAGTTTGACCGGATAAGATATTCCCGAAACCGACGACGTGGACATAAGTCCCAACATCTCGAATAAGCCGCTTACTTTTGACGGTGCCTGAGTACTGTATAGGAACGGACCGTTAAACAACGATTCCATTGCTATAGCAGCAATACCGCTTCGCTCGAATTGACAATTGTTTACCGTGACGTCACCTTTAAACTTACCATCCACTTCGCTAAGTTCGTCCAAAGCGTTCTGCAAGGAAATCAACGCTTCTTTTATCTTTTCGGTATTTTCGGAAGTAATGCTACCTATAAGGTATTCTTCCAAAAGTCTGTCTCCGGCAGCATCCTTACTTAAGTATTCGCTCAGCGTAGCCGATATCCGATTGCCGTACAGATCTACAAGCTGTTTTTTGCCGTCACCGACAGCGACGTACTCGTTTGCACCCAGCGACATAAGGAAGTTTTGGCTGTTGCGCATATAGCAATTATCTACTTTGAGAGCATTACACGAAAACGCTCTGAACACAGTTTTGCCGTTAGATATCTCACAATTTTTAATCGTAACATTATCCCCGCTCACTTCGCAAACGGTACCTGTATATTCTAACTTTTTGTAACTGTTTACATTGTCGCAGTTTTGAAGTTTTACGTCGTTAACGGTAATGCCGTCGCCGTCAACGTAAAACCCTATATTGTCTTGACCGTATGCAGCGACTATGGGTTGAGATATATCTCCGAGCGAATAGAAAGGTAACGGACCTCTAAAAAGGTTTTCGGGCGTTAAGACGTTAATTTCTTCGCCGCTTACCGAAGCGATTTCGCCGTACGGATACGCCAGAGCGTGCATGTTTAACGTATAACCGTTACCGTAAAAATCTTTTTGAACTCGAACTCCGACGTTGACGAAATCGGAAATTTTTTCGCTTTCCGACTTTCCGTCGTTATACTGCATAATGTAACGGTTGTTATACTTCGTTTGCAAAGAATAAATTTCGTTTTTAAAATTATACGTTTTCTTTGCCGAATCGTAGTTTCCGAAATACGCCCAATTGTTGGCAGATAACGCAGATTCGCCGTAAGCACGAGACTGAAGCGACTTACGCAAAACTACCGTTTCGCCGCTTTGCGACGCATTGGTACAATATAGCAACTGATTGTAGTCAAAGACGTTGATTCCGTCTTTGACAACGGTAAATTTAAGTAAATAATCGCTTATGCTTTCATCATCGACCTTAAAGGCGATGCAAGCCTCGCCGGGTTCCGATACGGTAACGGTAGTGTAATCCTCGCTAAGCGTTACGTTATCCGAACACTCTACTTGCAACGCTTCTTTCAAACTACTCGGCGCAGTGGTTACCTTTATTCTGAAAGACGCCTTTTGCTTTTGAAAATTCTTCAAATCGTACTCGCCGATATACGTTACGCTGTCAACGTTATTGCCCTTGGCTATCTCGTAAGTTGCCGCTACTGCGCCCTTATCGTAAACAATAGCCTCAAAACTTCGGCTGACGTTTCCTTTTTTTGTCGAGCACGTTACTATAACCGCCCCTTCAGATAGCGTAGATAAATAATATTCGCCGTTTCTTTGCACTATCTTGGCAAGCGGCTCCATGCTGCCCTCTTTGTTCCTTACGCTCCAAACGAGGTCGTTGTCGCTGCCGACTTTGTAATTACGAAGATTTATTCCGTCCGCCTCGAGGCGCTGCTCCGTATTTATTTTAACGGTTTCGACATCGTCGTATTTCCACGAAATATCCGAAATATCGACGTCGACGTATATGTAAGTTGCGTTTATCGTGACGGTGGTCAGAATACACATGAGAAACGGTATCAAAAGCAGAATTACCAAATTACGTTTTTTCATTAGTTTTCAGCCTCCAATCCCAAGAACAATTCGCCGGCTCTTTTCTTTACGTTTACGCAAATCGGAGCCAAAGCGGCAATCGCTACCGCCGTGGCAACAAGCAAACTGAGGTAAACGTTGAGACCTGCGAAAGAAAGCAACGAACCCGTTATCGCTACCGCCGCCGGATATCCGTACGAACATGCCGTACTGAAACCGTTCTTGCGTTTTTTGCCGTGTCTTATGCTGAGTTCCTCTACGAGAGACGCCATATCGAACGCAGACAGAGAAACGAGCGCACATATAAGTGCGAACGGCAACACTACCCATCCTATTACCCCTGCCGCCGTAAGCGCCGCAAGAGAAATCACCAGCGAAGTGACTGAAAGCGTCATCGGCAAAGCGACTTTTACTATAAGCTGGGTTTTGTAGTCTACGGGAACCGTTTTCATATTCTTTACGGTTTGTTTTTCCATAGATATATAGGAGTTTGCTCCCTGAGCGATCGTCGTAGAAAAAATCATAATAAAGAATATATCCACGCACGGAACGAATGCCGGCAAAAACGCAGTATAATATCTTATCGTACCGCCGGAAAAAACAGCGTTCATCGCTTTAAGAACCAACGTAAGCAAGAACGGTTGTACTACAAGCAATCCCGTAAAGGAGAAGATATAGTCCGAATCTCTGAAAATAAGCGTAAGCTCTTTTTTTATAAGCGATTTAGTTACGTCAAGGATTTTAATTTTGCGGCGATTTCGGCTCTTTGACGTAAAATTGATACTTCTGACGTAATTATAAGCAAAAACCGTTATAGTGAGTCCGAGGCAGAATATTCCTCCGCCTATCAGCAAATAAATCAAAAACGCCTTACCGCTTTTCTGCACGAATATATCCATCAGGAAGTTTACCGGGAGCGCATAAGTACGGAAACGAATGAGACTTTCGATTCGCTCGGACGTAAAAATCAAAGCGATGCTGTTGTTTACGACGAGGTCGGTAAACAAACCGAGCGCCTTTGCGTAAAAATATGTAAACGCTGCCATTACTACCGTAGCGATACACAGCTTTACTATAGGTTTGTTTTTTAGGTACTTAGACAATATAAACAGCGGATACACAAGCACGAGCGCCACTCCGCCCTCGAACAAAAACGATGCCGCCGGATAAAACAACGCCTTATAAAAGTACATTGCCGAAAAATTTTGTCTCGATCCGTACACTGCGAGCAACGGAAAAACAAACATAAAAGCGGTAATATAGTGAGTCGCAAAAAGCGTAATAAGCTTAGACGATATTATCTGTCCGTTCGTAACCGGGCGTACGGACAGCATCTCGATATCCTTTGCGTCGAAAAACAATTTCTTTGCGGTAAACAGATCCGACACTGTCATAAAACACGTTACTATAAACAAAAACACGCACAAAAATGCGTCGGGAGCGCCTTTTATATCGGAAATTTTGGATAAAATGCCGCTAAACAAATATATCTCCAAACCTATGAAACAAGCAAAAACGAATACGACGAAAGACGCAGAAGCGAGTCTGCGACCTATCGTTGTCTTTTTACCGATCATAATTCGGATATCCTTTAGCAACAAATTAAACATCAGTTACTCTCCGTAAGTCTCCAAAAACAGTTTGCTAAGTTGTAATCTTCGGTTAGGCTCTTTGTTAAGGTCGTAAAGAGCGGAAACTTTGCCGTCGTTTATTATTGCGACTCTGTCGCAGATTTTGCTTACGAGTTCGATATTATGCGAAGTAACGAATACGGTTTTGTCGTGATTCGCATACTCTCGCATCATTTTTTTCAATTCTTCCACAGCCATTATGTCCAAGCCTACCGTAGGCTCGTCCAACACCCAAATTTTGGGATTAAACAGCAAGCTGGCAACGAGGCAAAGCTTTTGCTTCATACCGTGAGAATAATCGGAAACGGGATTATACAGTTCCGTCTCGGCAAGCTTAAGACGGTTGCATAGATACGTGTAGTTCCGACGAAATTCGCCTTCGGAAATTTTGTACACGCCGGCGATAAACTCAAGATAATCTATGCCGGTCATAACTTCGTAGCACGAAGGCTCACTCGCAACGTATCCGTAGCAACGTTTTGCCTCGAGCGGTTGTGCGACAACGTCGTAGCCGCACAACGTAATCGTACCTCCGTTAAATTGTTTTGCGCCTATCATACAATCTATGGTGGTGGACTTACCTATGCCGTTCCTACCGATAAAGCCGAACAATTCCCCTTCGAAAACTTCGAGATTGAGCCCCTTAAGGACCTTCTTTTCGCCGTAAGACTTGTATAAGTCTTTGATAACTATTGTAGGAAGGCGTTCAGCCGTAGTAACGTTATCTCTTTCGGTCATCTTCCCCTCCCGTGCTTACACAGCCAAATAACTTTTCTGCCCTCTCTCTCGGTAAAGACGAACTGAGATCGGCATCTTCGACACACGACTTTGGTATCGCCGCCGAGCGAAGCAGCCTTACAAACAGGGCAAAACTTTTTGTAGGCGTCGCCGTCTGTCGGAACTATGCGAAGTTTTCGCTTAAACCATTCGAGCATAAGGCGATACTCGCTTAGTCCGGACGCAAACAACGTTTCGTCGCCCGAGTAAATGTTCCACACGCCTATATACTCGTCGCCTTGTCCTATACCTAACGTCGAACTTTGAGTTACTCCCGACTTTTTGTCTGTAACCGTTATCGTTACGGCATTGTCGAAATTTGCCTTAAGGTCGAATCCGCAACCGACAAACTCCCATGCTTTTGCCTTGTTTTTTAGCGAAAATCCCAGAGTTTTTAACGCTTTAAGCGTCAAAAGTTTATAAAACGAAATCTCGTCTTTTTGCGAGTCGGTTACCTTGTATTTTACGAAATCGTCGTAAAATTTGTAGCACTCTCTGTACTTAGGATCTTTAATAAGTATGTTTGTGGGCTTTACCTTACCTCGAAGGCGTTTTTCTTTACCTACAGTCTTATAAAAATTGGTTTCTTTGATAAAATCCACTTCCCGGCGAAGCCTGTCCGTACTACAAAATTTTTGACTTAGCTTAATTGCATCGAGCGAACATGCTCCGTCGTCTATCGACGGCAGAATTTTAGTATAAAAATCGACGTATCTGCTGAGTTCTTTGTCTATCTCGTCGATTAGCATTACGACGAATCTGTTTTCGTATATGGCAAGTTCGTCGGTATGCTGGAAGTAATAGATGTTTTCGGGAATCATTACCGCTTTTCGACGTTTCCAAAGGCTGCTGTCCCGGCAAACTCTGCCGAAATCGTCCGGCGAAATCTGTTTTGCTTTTTCTACCCTCGTAACTATTTCTTCTCGCTTTGTAGACAAGTGCGGTCTTGCGGCTATCGACGCTATTACTCCGAGCGCAAAAGAAATGCGCTCGAACACGAAGTCGTCCGCTCTCAGCGATTCTTCCTGCAGCGAAAAATCGCCTGCGTCGTCTAACGAAGAAAAGACGTCAAGCGGAGTTCGGTCGCCGAAAAACGAGTTTAACGACTCCGAACATTTATTAAGTTGCAGACATTCCGCTATTCTCATCTGTAATTACAAGGTCCTGATAATTTTGTTTAACGTTCTTTCGCTACGGGGCAAAGTTCCTGCGCCGTAAAGTTCGCCGATAAGCTCGACTATCTCTATAAGGGCGGATTTTACGTATTCTTCAAATCTGCCCTCGAGTTTTGCGAACAATTTTTTGCAAAGCATAAGGTCGATTGCGTCCTCTTTTTTGCCGCCTGTGCATACAAAGGCAGGAACGACTGCTGCGATCTGATTGATTATACGGTTACCTATCGTTACGTCGAATCTGTCGTATACAAATTCGGCAAGTTTGTCTATCTTTGCCATATCGTCGTTAGAAAGAGCAAATTTTTTGTCGTTTTTTGCCGATTCCAACATGTTTTTGAATGTGCTACCCGTTAATTTTATCGGTTTAACTTCCGCCTTGGGCATAAACGGCGTGTTTTTGGACACAAACTCCATGGTTACGGCTCGGTCGTAAACCTTATCGGTTATGGTAAAGGTAGAGTCATCTCGGTTTGCCGTACCCACAAAATAACTGAGTTCCGGGATACGGATATATCCGTCTTCGAGTTTTACCGGCGGCACGAAGTCGTGCGGGAAATTCATCAGCTTTATCTTCCAATCTTCCGTGGGGTACTCGAGTACGCTCAAAAGGTCGGCAAAATAGTATTCTACTCGAGAAATATTCATTTCGTCCAATACGTAGATGTTTATGGCGTCGGGTTCGTAATTTGCCTTATACAAAGCCGACAAAAATTCGGTCTCGGTATAAGTCTTGGAAAATTCGTTAAAATAGCCCAAAATATTTGACTTATCTCGCCAAGTTGCCTGTACCGGCATAAAAAGCACGTTTGCGCCCGTAAACTTGCCGAAATATCTCGGAAGCGACGATTTACCCGTACCCGACAAGCCTTCCAAAATTTCGAAATGGCTGGCTGCGAATCCGCTTACGAAGAATCTTATGGTATCTATGTCAAAATAAAGATTATGGCTGTAAGCAAGATAGTCTCTGAATCTGTCGCACAGCTCCCCGAGCGAAATTTCGTCACCTTTCGTCGGAGGAAGATCGAAGCCTTCCAGCTCAACATCTATTGCCGAAAGCGTGGGGAATACGACCTCTCTGTCTTTGAGTTCCTCGGAGTCTACTACCGTGCGATTGTCGCCGCCGCCTTCGCCTCCGCTTACCGCAGCTGCGGCAGCTGCGCCTACCGCTCCGCTACTCGACGCATTTACGTCAAAACTGCCTGCAACGTCATAATTGTCCATGCCTTCGTCCTCGAAGACCGGCTCGTCTGCCGTACCGAAGAATCTGAACGGCTTGTCTACAAAGACAAAGTTGACGATAAGCATCAAAAGAGCGCCTATCGCTACAAAGGCTACTAAGTATATGACGGTGGTAAGAAGGACGCACTGACCGAGGTACTTCATTACAGCCGAAAGGTTCTCGCCGGTAAAGGGACTTTGGAACAAAAGTCCTATGCCGATGCCCGCTAATTCAAATCCCGCAAAGTCCAATACATACCAACCTATCATTTTGAGACTTTTCGGGCTTTTTTTCTTAAATATGGCGATACGACGCAAAAAACATATTCCGGTTACCGCAATAAGCGTAAACACGGCAACCATCATCACCATTATGAATCCGGACATATGTCCTTTTATCGGTTCGAAATTCATACCCTGCGCTATTATATTGATAATATTCTTTGCCGGAAAAATCGAGTGAGCGCCGTCTATGCAAGCGCACACAAACACAAGCAACAAAGAATATACGCAGGCAAGACCAATGGTAATCAGCGTCTTTCTCGTGAATAATGTTTTTATCATGTTTCCACCTCTGAGATGTTTTTTTACTCTGTTACTCTTCTTTCAAGAAAAGTAAGAAAGAATTTTAAAAGGTTCCTTTTTTAATTATCCTAATCAAGCGTTCTTACGCCGTAACGCAACCTTATTTTACTCGGTTTCGTTATCCGCATGTTCGGACGGCGGCGGATTATATTTGACAATTTCGTCGGCGACTTCTTTTGAGATAAAACCGTTGTCGTCGAAATGATAAATGAATTTGTCCAGGTAGAGTTTTTCGAAATATTCCGTCCTTACGCCTACGTCGTCGCTTATCTCTTCGGCATCGGCGGAAAGCAGCTCTATAAGCATGTCCTTACGTTTTTGACGAACTTCGCTTATAACGCCTATGCGGTTATCGAACATTATCATGCAGTATATAACGGCAAGAACGGTAGCGATACCCGAATACGACTGGAAAAACAATATAAACAAACCTACCGTCGGGAGATATTTGCCGCTATACTTACCGACTACGTTATCGAAAGACGGGCGCATTTCGTCCACGCCGTTGTTTGCGTCGCCCTTAGTCGTGTAAGTTCCGTCCGGATTGACGCTTACGATACGGTGAATAATAATTATGCCCTCTTTGTTACGATAAGCAATAACGTCGTACTTTTTCAGCTCGTCGGCATTTTTTACCTTTTGCAAAACAATAACGCTGTATGTAGGAAACTGATCGTTGAGATTATTCTCTTCAAGGTACTTATTGTCCTCGTGTTTTTTCTCCATCGAACCCGATGCGACAACCATAAGCATTTTGTTGCCTATAGCCGTAGCGTTGCCGCTGATTCGGTTAACTATGCCGATAATCAAAAAGATGGCGATTATCGCAAAAACTACCGAACCGACAACCCGCTTTATCGAAGAAATAATCTGCTTGCGACGAATTTTCTTTTCCGAATCCGCTTTGGCAAATTCGTCTATAATGTCTACGTCGAACCTACCTGCGTTATACTGCTCGACCGTAATCTTGGTGTACGCTCCGAAAAGTAGCGTAAAAACCACCGAAAAACAAGTTACGGCTAAAATCGTTATTATAAGCGCTATCAGATCGAGTTTGTCCATATTACGTTACATCTAAAAAAGCAAAAATCTCTCTTACTTAAATATCGATTGAACTGAGTTACAAAAACAGCATATTTATTGTCGCTCGGAACAATTTGCAAGCCTCTGAGACACTATCGAAATTTCGCCTTTTGCGCCTCTGCGCTACGCACTAATCGGCTTTACCGAAAACCGCTAAAATGCGCATGTTTACTTTAAGATTTGTTGATTGCTATGACGGAAACGTCTTTACACCCTGGCGACAAAAATAAAAATGTCTGCAAGTCCTGCAAAAAACGTCATGCTTTGCGGCTGCGTTCGATTTGCTTAGGGTTTGCTGAAGTTTTTGCCCTTTAAAAATACTTTCTGCCGCACGTTAGTCGTAATGCGCCGAAAAAACGGCTGTAAACGGCTGCTGTATTAAATACCAAAAGGACGAAGAAACTTTTTGTCGGTCTCTCCGTCCTACCGAATATTTATTGAAAAATTTTAGTTAAGACTATCAATTAGAAACAGCCTCAACCGTTACCACGAACTTAAGGTTAGCGGCGTCAACATTTCCCGATTCATCCACGAAAAGGCTACGCAACTCGGTCATAATTTCCTTTTTTTCGTCCACGGTATAAGTCTTATCTGGCAAATGAGCGTCGTCTACTTCTCTGTCAAGATATTTACCGGGGTTGCATCCTTTGAACTTTTCGCCCCAACCAAACGTAACGTCAAAAGTAAACTTCTTTTCGTTTTCGTTTGCGCCGGCTGTAAACATACTATCCCCCGCCGAAATAGTTTTCGGCGCAGTTGTCTTAGACGTATCGGAAGGAAGCGGTAAAAATCTGCCATCCGTATCTACGGCGTATTCCGGCAAAGATATGTAAGCTTTTTCGGCATTATAAGTATACGTTCTGCTCGATTCGCCTTCGTTTGTTCCGGTCCAAGTATAGCCTGCCGCCGTTAGAGCTTTGTCGCTGATCTTTATCGTTATATTAAACTTTTCGAGTCTGTCATAATTATTTATCGTACCGGTTACGGTTGCGGTAAGAACTTCTTTATCGTCTTTTTCGCCCTCTTTCGGAAGATCGTACATTATATGGGGAACTTTGTCGTCCGCCTGAGGACCGAAGCAAACGAAGTCTTTACCCTCTGCCATTGCTACCGTAAGACCGAGACGAGCGTCGTCTATAGTCGCAGTGGTAATATTACCCGTGCCTTCGCCGGATGCGCCGCTGCTTATGAGCCAAGCGGCAAAACCGGTAGTAATAAGGGCGAGCGTTACAAACAAACTTGCGGTTATCATAATCGCTTTTTTAGAAAAAGCATGTCTGGTAACTTTTTTCATAACTTTTTTCTCCTCATCTTAATATTGTTTGGACACGATGTTTCTATGCTTCTCGTATCGTGTATGTACGTCTTGTCGTGTACTTCCGTCACCACAAACATTATACGTAAATAAGATTGCTTTCGTCACGTTTTCGGCGTAACGTTACATCTTTTTAATAACACAAACGCTTATGCCGTTTACTATGCGTTTGCCTTGGGAGCTATCTTTACTTCGTAGCCGACACCATCAAGATTAGTCTTCATTTCATCATATTTGAGTGCCTTAGTTACAAGCTCGGGAGTCTGCGTTTTTCCATGGAAGTGAGTGTACGGGTTTCCGTCATCGCCCCATGCGAACTTAATGGTTATCGTAAGGGTATACTTATTGTCAGCGCCTTTTGTAAATGCACTCCTTTTTATCTCGATAGCAGTGCCGAATATTACATTTTCCGTGGTAGCGGACGCTTCTCCGCTTGCAGTATAACTTATGGTCGGATATTTAATTCTGCCTTCCGTAACCTCATTATTGAAACCGGTGTTATCTACCACACCTGCTTTCGTTGCATTCATAGTAAAAGTAAACGTGTTGGGAAGATGATTATTAAAAACCGTTTCATCATCCCACGCATTACCGTCGGGATCAGTCAGAGTAAGTGTAAGAGTAGCGGTAAGATCTTCGTCCCCCACATCGATATCGGGCTTAAACCAGTCGCTGCTGTTACCTTTGTAATCGTTCGGCTTACCGAAGACAATACTTCCGTTGGTAATCGTTGCCGTAAGCTCGTATCTTGCGTCCGTTACGCCGGATGCGGTAATCGTTCCGGTCTGCTTCTTTTCTACGTTCGGCGTAGTAATTATCCATGCGGCGAAACCCACGCCGACGAGAACTACGACCGAAAGAATGCTGATTAGCGTCAAACTAAACTTCTTTTTCATAAATATAATTCTCCTAATAAAACATACTGTTTTGACAACGGCAAAATGTCAAGCAACACAAAAACGTTTCGACTTTTCACGACGCAAATCGTCATAATTCGTCACGTAAAGCAAAAAAATTCTCTCCATCTGTCAATTTACAATACCACTTTAACACGACATAACTAAAAAAGCAAGCATTTTTTAACAAATTTCTTAACATTATTGAAAAAACTTTACAGTATTATACATTATTTAATTTCGGCTACCCCCCCCCCCGACCAAAAAAGTCCTATTTTAATTATAAAGTGTCGATAAAAACTATAAAAAGTCTAATTTTCCTTGACTGCATTACTTTTTTAATGTTATTATACATATACAAAATAGTACAAAACTAATCGCATGCGCCTGCGCGCACGAGAATCGCATATACATACTACACAATTTGTACACATTTTGTAACCTGCGCCGGCAAAGCCTGACTTGGCAAAAAACGTTGCTTAGACTCGCTCGTCCGTTTTGCCGTTTTGCCGGCAAAACAGCTGCGCCTCCCTATCTTATGCCGTAGGATTTGTACGAACTTTCTACCCATCGCATAAAACGGGCTGCGGCGCAACGTCAAGTGCGATTACTGCGGCATAAGTCTGCAAAGCAAAATTACGACAGGAAGATTATACGGGACCGAAAATCATGAAAATCTCTCTTCGCAAAAAATTAAATAAATTTTTCGACAAAATCTGCACGCTTCGCAACTCCGCCCTATGCGCCGCTTTGGCAATAGCCGCCGTAATATGCGTGGGGTTTTCGACGTGGGTAATTCGTACTCCCGGCATAACCACGGTGGCGTACGGCAGCGAATTTGCCGTATATTCGGTAACAGACAGTTCGGACTATGTTACGTTTAGCGACGGCGCAAGCGGATTTGCGTACAACGCCGTAGGCTTTTACACTGACGACTATACTATCAGCTCTGTCGGCAAAATCGCCAAAAACATTACTCTTAATGGTGGCTATATCCAAGGCTTTTTGCAAGGCGCATACAGATTGGACGTTGCTTTTTATCCGCACGGCGACAACGTTTCCGCAAGCGACCTTGCTTTTATGGACGGCAGAATAACGTTTGCCGTTTCTTACGGCGACAAAACGGTTACGCCGAGCGTTACTTATTCGGCGAGCGGCGAAAGCAGCGTCAAAACGGTTGCTTCGGCAGGAATCGACAGCGATAACTTCGCAAATCTCGGCATAAACCAAACCGACGACATTCTTCTTACCATAACCGTAAAACTTGACTACGCCTCGGGCGGCGAAACGTACGCAAAATTATATAATTATCTGCTCGGCGGCGGAGCTTTTGTAATGGACGCTACCGTAAGGCTCAGCGAAGGAGGCGAAGCGTAGTGAAAATTCTTTCGTCCCGTTTCGCAGCAATATGCGACAAATACGATTCGCCTGCACCGAACGGCTCTTTCGCACGCAGATGCGAAGCTGCCCGCAGCTCCGAAAAAAATTCGCTGACAGCTAAAATATTCAAGTACGCTCTTACGGCGGCTTTGTTTTTGCTTGCGACGGCGTTTTTGATAGGTGCGGCAGCCGGATATTGGATAATAGTATCGAGGTCGGACGTTCCGACAAGCGGCATTTGCTCGTACGACTCTACAAACTTACTGAGGTATTACCTCGCCGACGAGTCCTCCGACCAATTCGGCAAGGCTTTGAACGGCGACTTAGGTTCTGCAAGCGCAACGTACGACGGCGAATTTCACTTCCCTATCGTAAGCAAAACTCCGATCAAAAAATTCGACGGATATGACAAAGCTCTGCTTCCGCTCCAATTTGCCGATTTCAATTATGGCGGCGATTTGACTCAGGCGTATTTTGACGATTTCGGATACGAATACGTTTTGCTCACCGGCTTTAGCGCAGGCGCAAAAATTTCTCCCGAAAATATCAAAACTTCGGCGGAAATTTTGAAAAATCAAAATAATTACACTTGGATGGCGGGCGTTCCGTCCGATGCCGGCGTGTATGCGGTTCGCATTACCTCGCTCGAGGAAGTTACCGTAGTCGGTTCGTCCGCTACTCGCAGTAAATACGGCAGTTACATAGTAATCTACACGATTGCACCCGCCACGGCGACCATAACCGAAGCTGCGCCGCTTGACGGAAGTTTTATCGTCGAAAACGCTTCGTCGGCGCAGAGTGCGGCGACTATGGCTGACGATAGCATAGCAGGCGGCGACGGCACGTTTATATACGGCGTGGACGAAAGCGGCAAGCCGCTTAATCAAGGCGTAAAGGTAACTTCGCTTACTTTGGGCGGTTCGAGCCACTCGGTAAGCGGCTATTCGGATAGCAGCGTCGGTAGCGTAAAAAACGGACTTAATATCGTCCTTAGCGATAACGTAAAGTCTGCGGCTAACCACTCCGAAGCCGACAACGAAAACTTTTGGTACACCGTTACGGCAAGTCTCAGCGGTGCCGAAGCGGGCAACTACGCCCTGTCTAACGCAACTTCGCTAAGATTCCGAATCGCCCCCGTTGAACTTAACGCCGACGACATAAAGTGGTATTACGACGGTGAAGCAACGAACGGCAAAACCGTCGTTTATGACGGAAGCGAACACGGTTTGACTGCCTTAATCGACGAAACGACGGTATCGAACAGATATTACGCAAAATACGGCAATGACGAATCGGTAAAATCTGCCGTTAAGTCCTTGATAGACGCTATAAACGGCGGTTCCGCTCCGCTGACGCTCGGCGTATACGCTCGCTCGAACGACAACTATACGGCGGCGATACCGTCTACAGCCAAAGTCGCAAAAAATGCCGGAATTTATCTGTTCTCGGCAGACGTTTACCTCGGCGGCAAACGTTCTACCGACGTATATCTGGCTACGGAAGCGACTAACACGCTTACAATAAATGCGGCAAAACTGACGGTAAATTACGGCTCCGACCCCGTTTATAACGGCAAAGCGCAACAGCCTACCTTTACGCTCGCAGGCTTAATAGGCAACGACGGCATGGGAGTAAACGCAAAAGTTACTCGAGGCGCAACCGTAGTAGAGCCTATAAACGTCGACTCTTATACTCTTACCTTGAGCGTAAGCGGCGAAACTTATCTTAATTACGTTTTCGGCGAGCCGACTTTGACGACCGAAACTTTGACTTCTCACGATTACGAAATTATTCCGAAGCCCGTATCCCTGACTACTTCTAACGTAAGCAACATTACCTATGACGGAGTGGTTCATGCTCCCACGGCTACGTATATCGACGTTAGCGGCGCTACCGTAGACGCAGTAACTTCTATAACTAAGGACGGAACCGTCATAAATGCTACCGACGTGAAAAACGCCGGCGCATACACTCTGACAGCTTCGCTTAAAGATAAGACTAACTACGTTTGGGCAGACAACAATCCGACCGCCGATAAAACTTATAAATGGACTATAAGCAAGGCAACTGTAGCCCTGACTACTTCTAACGTAAGCAACATTACCTATGACGGAGTGGTTCATGCTCCCACGGCTACGTATATCGACGTTAGCGGCGCTACCGTAAACGCAGTAACTGCTATAACTAAGGACGGAACCGTCATAAATGCTAACGACGTGAAAAACGCCTGCGCATACACTCTGACAGCTTCGCTTGTAGATAAGACTAACTACGTTTGGGATGACAATACGACCGCCGATAAAACTTATAACTGGACTATAAGCAAATTAAAAATCACCGTAGAGGTAACTAATGCCAATCAGTCGGCTACCTACAACGGCGCAGAACCTACCATAAATACCGACACAACCGTTACTCTTACCGGTAACGTAGCTTCTGTCCCCCCTTGCGTAAGTAACGAACTTTTATTCTCGGTAACCAAAGAAACCGGAGTAAATGCCGGTACTTATACGCTTACTCCTTCTGCCAAAGCAAAGAGCGGCTACTTCGTAGATAACTACGATATAACTCCCACTAACGGCACCTTTACGATAAACAAGGCGGCTTTGACCGTTACAGCAAATAGCGAAAATATTACCTACGGCGACGATAAACCGACTTTCTCCGTATCATACAGCGGATTTGTAAATAACGAAAACGAAAGCGTTCTCGGCGGTTCGCTTGTTCTTGAATGCGGTTACGTTAGATACGGAAATGTAGGAACTTACTCGATTACTCCGAGCGGTCTTACGAGCGGCAACTATGCGATTACCTTCGAAAGCGGAAAGCTTACGGTAAGAAAAAAGCAGATTACTGCGACGATTTCGCTCTTGTCCGATTCGATTTATGTTACCGATCATGTTCTGTCGGTAGCAAAACCGAGCGTTGAGTTTAGCGGCTTGGTAAACGGCGACACTCCCACCGTTACTTACACCGCCGTTAACAACGAAACGACAGTCGCAACGCCATTGACCGATTCCACCACCCTTGAAAAAGGCGTGTATACTGTTAATGCTGTCTTTAGTGGAGATAAAGCGGGTAACTACGATATTACCGTTACCGCCGCTACGCTAACCGTAAAAGAAAACGACGGCACTGTCACTAAGGTAGCCGTTCCCGTTGCAAATACGGGACTTGTGTACAACGCAAGCAACCAAGACGGCATTACGCATAAGCAAGCTAACTACGGCGACTATTACACCGTTAGCGGTATTGCTTCCGCTAAAAATGCCGGGGACTATTCGGTTACGGTTACGCTTAAAGATAAGACTAACTACGTTTGGGCAGACAACAATACGACCGACGATAAGACTTATAACTGGACTATAAGCAAGGCAAACATAACCATAACGCCGACCGTAACTTCTAAAACATTCACTTACGGAACCGAAATACCGGAAAGCACAATAAGTTATAACATCGAAGGTACAAACTACAACAACGAATTGACTATCTCATTAGTACTTAAAAATAGCGGTTCCGGCAAAATCTGCGAATTGCCTAGCGTACTCGATGCCGGCACATACAACGTATCCGTAGATGTATCAGGCGGCAATATAAACAACTATAATGTCAAAAAAATTGAAGATAATTTTACAGTAACTCCTCTAGAAGTAAAATTCAGCGGAATTATAAATATAAATTATACGGATACCGATAAAACATTAAACGCAACTTTGCTAAAAAAAGGACTTGTGAAGTCCTCCGACAGCTCAAGCATAGAAAATCTGTCAATGCCCTCATTCTCATCTGCAGTCGCTCGTACTTACGATAGTAGTAACGATGACAATAAAGAGTATACCGAAACCAAAGATGCACAGGGCAATATTACTTCTATAAGCGGCGAACACGGTTATTACAAGGTAACATTAAACAGCGCATTTACAGTAGGCTCTACATACAAAGTAACCGCTGTGTTAAATTCCGGCAATTACGCTTTTGCAGAAGGTGGCAATACTATTATCGTAAAGTACAAGACCGCAAAAATAGACAACGCCTACTACACTATCGAAGATGCGCTTAGTGCAAGTGCAAGCGGCAATATCACCTTAGCCGGCAACTCGAGCGGCAATGCTTCTTACATAATAACAAGTTTTACGAAACTAACTTATGGAGAATTAACTGCCGGATACACTCAAAAGGATATTGATAACTATTTTAAAAACTATAAGGACTGCAGCAGCACGAATGAAAGCATAAACCACTATACCCTTAGCGGCAAAACGCTAATTGTGCCGTATGCCGACGGCGTAACCGCATCTTCCACCGAGAGCACCTCAGCCGGTAATGATAAAGTATATAGTGCGCTGATTATTCCTAACGATATAACCTTGAATATATCTTCCACCATGAATATAACAGCCGAGGTTGGACACATAGGTACGTCTAACGTCTGTCAGGTTTCTGCACGAGGTGTCGTGATGAATAACGGCACAATAAATGTTAAAAACGGCGCAAACATACTTGCTTACGGCTACCTTAAGGGCAGCGGAACGGTTAACCTCGAATCAGGCGCAACTGCAACCGATTTGTTCCGCATATTTGACTATAAAGGCGGCAATGCAACTAAGGCAATGTATGAGCAATACTTCCCTTTAAATAGCTATTCCCTACATAATATCAGCTGCCGAACAATAATAAATAGCGGCGCAACTTACAATGCTTTTTTCAAAATCTCAGCATCAATAAAAATTGATACTGTTTGGGCTAGTGGCACTGTAGATATAATTGCGTCGGCAAACGCAACTAATGCTTTATTTAAGCTAAGCAGCGGTTATATCGAAAAATCGGCTAAACCTGCCGTCTCGTGGACATCTCCCAACGAAAAATACACAGCATTAGATACAATAGTAGGCTCGAACCAAATTTGCGGACAAATAGACGTAATAGACATACACGGAGTAACCGTTGACGGGCAGGTTAAAGTTTCGGCATCTGCATTTGGGGTATCAGTTAACATGCAAACAGGCAAAAATCTCCCCTTGCCTATCACATATATGGATATATCCGTATACAGCGGAGCAACGCTGACTTTAAGCAATTGCTCATATAAATTTATGCCCGGCGCAAAGCTAACCGTTGAAGAAGGAGCTACCTTAGAAACCGCAAGCGGCGTACAACTTGTAATGTACTCAACTATCCAATGTAACTCGGCAGAAAACTTTAATAACAATCCAAAACCATTTTATCCGGGATTGTGTGTTGACCAAACAGACGCCTTGTTAATAGTAAACGGAACCGCAACTATATACGGAAGAGTATCAGGCAAAATTTTAAGTAAGTCTAAAGATGCGGTACTAACAATAACTACAAATAACACCGAAATTACAGTTTTAAAAAGTTACAGTTCCCCTTCCTCTATATTTGATTCTGGTTCTATAGAAACAGAAACCACTACCGCAGATGCTATCGGCAATACGGTGGACGGAGAAAATCAAAATTTAGAGAATACGACATATAAGTCGCAAGAAGTCGGCAGTAATATTGTTTGGGTAAAAGCGAACAATATCAAAACAATTACTTTTGATTCGTGCGGCGGCACTGATATTTCGCCAAAAACCATAATATTGACTAACGGCAACTTTACCATACCGGCAACCAACGAAGACGGCTCGGCGTATCTCGAAACACCTTCGCTCGACTACTACACATTTGTCGGTTGGTTTACGGCTAAAGACGGCGGCGACCAAATCAGTGTCGGCAGTATCGTTTCCGACCACATCACCCTCTACGCCCATTGGACTCCTAATACCTATCAAATTGTGTATGAGTGGACGGGCAACGTTCCTACCGAATTTACCAATTCCCTACCTGCTTCGTATACTACAGGTGACGAAGCAATAACGTTACAAAGATTAGAGTCCGTAACCGTCGGTGAGTCAACTTACACATTCGTTGGTTGGTATTATGATAGCGGTTGCACCAAAAAAGCCGATAAAATCGATACGTCGGTACTCGGTTCTTTTGTGCGAAACGAAAGCGTTACTCCTATGACTCTAACCGTATACGGCAACTGGACAATAGCAGCAACGTATGATGTCACCATAAAATATGTTGTGCGACTCGACGGAAACGTAGCTACCGTTAACGATGCCAATAATAACCCCATCAGCATTGCTGCTTCACAGCAACAATTTGTGGACGGCATTGATAACAATTACACAGTAGAAATAACAGTTAATGGTAACAACCTCGATACCAGTTATGAAATAAAGAACCATGACTATAAATACTATTTTGCAGGTTACAGTGCAGGTAGCGGTACTAACGGTTGCACTGTCACTCAGGGCGAAGAAGCAGGTAAATTTATTATTAGAGCTTCCAATGCCGGCGAAGTCACGATTTATGTAGAATTTAAAACAAAAGTAACCGCAGTCGTAAAATTCCTTGATGAGGGAAATTCTAATAATGAAATAAGGTTTACAGAAAAATACTTTATGCCGGGCAGCAAATACAGCGATATGCGTGTTGCGGTAGTCATGATAAGTGAAGGTTACGATACAATCGAAAAATCCGACAGCAGTAACGGCTATAAATATCTAGAGAAGTATGCTATAGGAGTTACAACTAACGGAAGTACCATAGATATAAGTAATGATCACAATAATGAAACCCTACTCCAAAGCGGAGACACGATAACCGTTACACTCTATTACCGAAAAATTATACATGTAACTCTTACTATGAGTGCCACGGCGACGTGTAAACACGGGATTCTTAACAACAACCAAATTGATAATCCTGATTTTACCATAACAACTATTACATTAGGACTTGCAAAATGGTCTAAAGACAATGAAACTTGGCAAAATTCAAACGCCCCTGAATTTACGGCAACTGGCTCAAGTCAGTTCTATGTATTACAAGGCTCTACTATTACAGTGACAACTGACTCTAAAACATGCACTTACCTAAAATCATCCGTTTATAGCGGCTGTGGAAAAAAAGCCACACTCACAAGCGCATCATCGACCACTAACTGTGACTGTACTCACTCAAATGGAACATTTACGATAACGCCTAATGGTAATGGCGACGTTAACGTTACTTGGAGCGGTAGCGTCAAGGCATCATAATATAATGAGTCAATGGCTTATAGATATTTTTGCCTCCACGGGATAACCGTGGAGGCATTTTTATTTACTTTTATTAAAATTATTTATTAAAATTCGAATAAACAATTTTAATAACACTCTGTCCCTCTTCCTATTGTTTGAAATTCATTCAATTTATCCGTTAAAATTTGAACAGTTATTTTTAATACCATTGTGCCGTTCAATCTATTACTAAAATCTAAACACTGCTTTAAAATCGCCCCTATCTCGCCGTTAAAATTAACACCATTAAAATTTAAATAGTTGCTTTGAATGTATCTTTGCCACACCGTACAATTTGTCACTCCAATGGTTGCTTGAATATCGTTTTTATCTCGCCGTTTAAATTATTCGTTAAAATTTTAACGGTTCTTTTAATACATCAATCAAACTACTATTCCACTTATCCGATACACCGTTTACTTTATCCGTTAAAATTTCAATAACTATTTGAATAATTTTGTGCTGTCCAATCTATTACTAAAATCTAAACCCCGCTTTAAATATCGCCCTTACAACGCCGTTAAAATTAACACCATTAAAATTTCAACAGTTGCTTTGAATGTATCTTTACCACACCGTGCAATTTGTCACTCCAATGGTTGCTTGAATATCGCCCTTATCTCGCAGTTAAATTTATCCGTTAAAATTTTAACGGTTTTTTTAATACATCAATCAAACCACCATTTCACTTATCCGATACACCGTTTACTTTATCCGTTAAAATTTCAATAACTATTTGAATAATTTTGTGCCGTTCAATCTATTACTAAAATCTAAACGCCACTACAAAATCGTCCTTACTCGCCGTTAAAATTAACACCATTAAAATTTAAATAGTTGCTTTGAATGTATCTTTGCCACACCGTGCAATTTGTCACTCCAATGGTTGCTTGAATATCGTTTTTGCCACGCAGTTAAAATTATACTTTAAAATTTTAGCGGTTCTTTTAATACGCCATTCGAACCACCATTCCACTTATCCGATATTTCATTCAATTTATCTATTAAAATTTAAACAGTTATTTTGGATACCCTTATACCATTCAGTCCATTTACTAAAATCTAAACGCCACTCTAAATATCGCCCTTATCTCGCAGTTAAATTTATCCGTTAAAATTTTAACGGTTCTTTTAATACATCAACAAACTACTATTCCACTTATCCGATACACCGTTTACTTTATCCGTTAAAATTTCAATAGCTATTTGAATAATTTTGTGCCATTCAATCTATTAGCTAAAATCTAAACGCCACTCTAAATATCGCCCTTACCACGCCGTTAAAATTAACACCATTAAAATTTAAATAGTTGCTTTGGATGTATCTTTGCCACACCGTGCAATTTGTCACTCCAATGGTTGCTTGAATATCGCCCTTACCACGCCGTTTAAATTTATCCGTTAAAATTTCAATAGCTATTTGAATAATTTTGTGCCGTTCAATCTATTAGCTAAAATCTAAACGCCACTATAAAATCGCCCTTATCTCGCAGTTAAAATTAACACCATTAAAATTTAAATAGACATTTTGGATACCCTTATACCATTCAGTCCATTTACTAAAATCTAAACGCCACTCTAAATATCGCCCTTATCTCGCAGTTAAATTTATCCGTTAAAATTTTAACGGTTTTTTTAACATTAAAAAAATTAGCTAATTTAGATTTCAACAACGTTTATGGCGTTTATCTATAACCACTCTATTGATTTCGCCCATATAATTATTGTATTTAACGCCATTATGTCGCCCGTATCGTAAGCAAAGTCGTTTACGATACTTTTATAGTCACACACATAACAGCGCCATATCCTGGCAAATTTCGACTGTAACGGAATGCGAAAGGGACTCGCTCGAAAATACATCGAGCGAGTCCCATAACAAAGGGGAATAATCACAGCGGCATCGGTTACTACCGCCGAGATTATCTATGAACGAACTTTATTTTTTAATTATAAAGCAAATTCTATTTTAGCGTTACAGCCGCTATTCCAGTTTCCGACAAACTTACTGCCTTCGCCGCCGCGGTTAAAGGTTATGGTCTGACCTGCGCTCCAGCCATCAAATACTCCTGCCGCTATGGATTCTACTGCGCCGGGTACAACCAAGTTCTTAAGCGAAGTACAACCTTTAAATGCGTTTCGACTTATCGCCTTGATGTTTGCGTTAAATACAAACTCGGTAAGCGAAGCGCAGTTTTCGAATGCGGATTCCGGTATGTTATCGCCTTCGTTTACGACAGTTCCGCTGCAAGCGAATTTGTCCGAACTAATCGTCTTAAGCGATACGCAGTTCTTAAACGCACGTCTTCCGAGGCTTTCTACCGTATTGTTAACGGTAAGGCTCTCGAGCGCACGGCAGTTCATAAACGCTTCATCCTGTATCAACTTAAGTCCGCTTCCGCCAAGCGTTACGGTCTTAAGCTGCTCGCAGTTTCTGAATGCGCCTATGCTTATCGTCTCAGGCTTGCCTACAGTTACTTCTTTTAACAAGCTGCAGTTTTCGAATGTGCCTTCGCCGACATAGGTACAGAACGTAAGGTTAAGCGAGGTAAACGACGTACCGTAGAATGCCTTTTCGTAAATCTTCGCTGTTTCGCTAAGGTCGATCGTAAGGCTGGTGCAGCCGTAGAACGAATACGGTTCTATGGTGCTGAGACGTCTCGTTTCACCTATCGTCAAAAGCGACGAGCAGTTCTTGAAGCATGCGTCTTCGATAAGGTTTACCTTTACGGGAAGATTGATCTTAGTAAGCGCAACACAATTTTCGAAGGTGCACTCGGGAAGTTTCTCGAAGAGTACCGCATCGCCAAGCACAACTTCTTTAAGCGAGGTACAATCCTTAAAGATTCCTTCACCCAAAGTTCGGAGTGCGCCGGTTACCGTAAACTTGGTTATCGTCGAACCTGCAAACGCATAGTCCTGTATATCGATAATCTGCGTCGGCAAGGTGTATTCGCCTATTTGCAAGCCTGCAAACGCTCCTGCGCCTATAGTGGTTACCGTTGCGGGAAGCGGTTCGTTTATCTTGTCGATGGGCATACCCATTATTACCGTCTTGGAGAGGTCGTACATTATGCCGTTTTCGATTACGAAGTTGCTGTTGCCTTCTTCGTAAGTTACGTCAACGACATCGCTTATCGAACCGTTTACCTTGGACTCTTTGCCGATAATATGTTCGGGCAGCATTGCGCACTTGCCGAATACCATCGTTCCGTAACTTGCTACGGAAACGTTAAGTTCTTCTTTGTCGTCTATATTAAACGCAGCCAAAGAAGTACATCCGTAGAACGCCATGTCTTCCAAGGTAAGTCCTACTGTAGTCTTAGGGTTAGTACGGGATACGTTTACCGTGGTAAGCGAAGTACAGCCTCTAAACGACTCTTCGAAAAGCGATACGGTATTAAAACTTACGGTGTCAACGTACACGTTGAGAGTTTGGAGATTTACGCAGTCCGCAAAAGCGTTAGCCGCTACGCTGCAGTAAATATTGATCGTTCCCTTAATGCCGGTTCCTCTAAATGCGTTTTCGCCGATATACGCAAGCGAATCGGGGAATATTACGGTTTCGAGGCCGGTGCAGCCGGTAAACGTATCCTCTGCTATTACAAGCACTCTGCCGTTAGCCGACTTATTAAACGTCAATGTCTTAAGTTTTTCGCAACCTACAAACGCTCCGTGCTGAACGCCGTTGGTTCTCGAACTTACTATTGCGCTTATCGTGCCTGTAACTTGCGGATGAATGTTAGCGCTTTCGAGGCTTACGCAGTCTCTAAACGCATACCTGGATATGGTTACGTTATGCGTAGTACGGAAGCTGAGCGCAAGGTCGGACGGCATATAGTCAAGATCTTTAAGCGAAGTACAACCCTCGAATGCGCTTATTCCTATAGCATAAATTCCTTTAATGGCGTTCTTGTCGTTAAGTCTGTACGGCAAGTTTACCGATACGAGCGACGTACAATGCATAAACGCCTCATTACCTATATACAACGCTACCAATCCGTCATCTTCGAATTTTACGGTGGTAAGGCTATAGCACTCATTAAACGCCCTGTTGGGTATTGCTTCCACTTCGGCACTTATAGTAATACTCTTAATTCCGCTACCCATAAATGCCTTTTCGCCAAACTCCGTTACGCTGAGCGGTATCTCGACATCGAGTTTGCTGCATCCGTAGAATGCGCTTGCTCCTATCGAAGTTACTTCGGTTTCGGTGAGATTTATGCTTCTCAGACTTACGCAGCCTTCAAACGCACTTTCGCCTATCGAAGTTACTTCGCTCGGAAGAACGACTTCTTCGAGCAATCGGCAATTATTAAACGAATTGTCGCTTATCGAAGTTATAGACGGGGGTAATACGAGTTTTCCGCTTATATTTGAACCTGCGAATACGCCTTCGGCTATAACTTCTACCGTGCTCGGTATTTCCAATGCGCCCTCTCTTGCAATCGGGTACGCATAAAGTCTTGTAAATTCTCTGTCGTACAATGCTCCGTCTTTTACCGCAAACTTATTGTTACCTGCTTCGAGATCGATAGAGGTAAGTTTGCAGCCCATATACGGCGATGCGCCGAAGTACGTTAGCGTTGCAGGCATATATGCCGTGGTTATTGCAGTGTTTGCAAACGCATAATCGCCTATACCTTCTACTAAGCCGAGATTTTCGAGCGAAGCAAGCGAGAAGCAGTTTGCAAACGCATTGTCGCCTATCGCAGGCAATACGGTGGGTACTTCGTCTACCTTCTTGCCCCTTGCGTTTACCAATCTATCGGTAAACGACACGTTTTCGAGTGCCGAGCAGCCGGAGAATGCGTTATCGCCTATCGTAAGTCCGTCCGTACCGCCTTCGGCAAATACGAGAGTCTTAATAGACGAGCAGTTTTCGAACGCCTTGGTCTCTATACCTCTTACCTGCGCATTTTTGTCATCATAGGGTTCGTTGCGAACAGACGCCGGGATTTCCAATTTTTCTATAGATGTACAACCTGCAAATGCGCTTGTTCCGATAGTCAACAGACCTTCGCGAAGAGTAACGTTTTTGAGGCTTTTGCATCCGACAAACATTTCTTTGCCTATGGATACGCACGCTATATCCGCATCGGTCAGCGAAGTACAGTTTTCGAACGCTTTTTCGCCGTCTACCGTAGTTATGCTCGAAGGAAGAACAATCTTTTTGAGCGAAGTACAACCGCCGAATACATTACGACCGAGCTTCGTTACGGATGACGGTATTACTATTTCTTTAAGTGAGGTACAACCGTTAAACGCAAAGTTCTCGATAGAAGTTACCGTCGACGGCAAAGTTACCTTGGTTATCTTCTTCATGTCTCTGAACATGCTTTGGGTAATCTTGGTAATGCCTTCCGGGATTACTATCTCGCCTGCTATGTCGGCGCTGTATGCAAAGGTAAAGTTACCTGTGGAACTTACTCTGCCAATAAGATTGTTTACAGTCTCGATACTCAAAGAACCGCAATAGCCAAATGCGTACAAGCCGAAGTTCTCAAAACGAGCTTCGCCGTCTACGATTATCGTCTTAAGATCGAAACACTTGAAGAACGTACCGTCCGAAATCTTAGTTATCGACTTAGGAAGCGTTATGGTGGTTATCTTACTGAACGAAAGCGAATACTTGGGAAGCGTAGTTACTCTGCAACCTTCTTCAAATGTAATAGACGCAAGTTTGTTTGCGGTTTTGGTGTTATTAAGGAATCTATCGCTCAATCCGTCGGCTGCCGTACGAGCAGGCACTTCGAATGAGGTCAGCGAAGTCATTTCCGCAAAGCAGTACGCACCGAACCATATCTCGTTTGCCGTTTCACCTTCGATAGGCTTTTCGAATGTAAGCGACGATATCGAAGTACATTTATAGAACGAAGCCGCAGAAATCGTACGAACGCTCTTGGGTATAACAATCTTCTTAAGCTTTGTATTGGAAGTAAAGCCACCTATTGCGTACGTATTCGTTCCGCCGATATTCAAACCGATCGTTTCGACGTCGGACGGTATCGTGTACGTATCGCCCGTCTTTTGCATCGGGTAGTTTATTAGCGTCTTGCCGTCCTTGCTGAACAATACGCCGTCTACGGCTTTAAAGTTTTCGCAGTCCGCTTCGGTCTTCCATTCTACCAAAGAAGTTACGCCCTCCATAATTCCGTTAACCGTCTTCATCTTTTTGGGAACGGTTACCGTCTTAAGTGCTAAGCATCCGGTGTAAATGTTGTCTTTGTATTGCTTGGACACGGGCAATACAATGTTGTCAAGTTTTTTATTAGACGCAAACGCATTTACGCCCACAAAATCAAACTCCGCATCGGTAGGCCAGCTTATCGACGTGAGTATATTATTTGACGATACGCTGTAGTTATCAAAATACTTCATACCGTCTTTAAAGGTTACGGACGCAAGTTTGTTACAATATGCAACCGCATACTTGCCGAGTTTTACGGTGTTGGTTCTGAATTCGAGTTTTGTAAGTGAAATGCAGTATGCAAATGCGCTGTCCGCTATAGTGAGCGGTGCCGCTTCCGCATCGTCCTCGAACGTTATGCTCTTAAGCTTGGACGGTTTAGATGCGCTGGTTCCACCAAACGCATACTTGCCGACACCGGGGGTATTTCCGATATCTCGTATCGTCGTGGGTATCGTTATCGTTTCGAGCCCGCTGTTAAAGAACGTTCTGTCACCTAACGTGGTAAGACGAGAGGGAAGTTTTATCGTCTTAAACGTCGTACCTACAAACGTACCTATTGCGCTTACCGTGCTCGACAATGTAACGAGAGGAACTTCGGTCTTGCCCTCCGGCGTCTCTTCGAACGTTACGGAAGTAATCTTTGCGCAATCGGTAAATGCAAACTCGGATATTGTCTTTACGTAATACGGAACAACCACTACGCCTTCTTTAGCCTGGGGACAAGTAAAGAGTATGGTAAATTCGCCTTCGGAATCCTTTTTGAACATCATGCCGTCGATTATGCGATAAAGCTCGCAACCTTCTCCGATATTGATGGTCTTAAGAGACGAGCATCCGAAAAGAGTATTAGAATAGAAAGATATAACATTTCCGTTTTTGCCAACGGCGTTGGACATACGAGACGGGAAAGTTACTTCTTCGAGAGCCTCGCAGTTTTGGAACAAATACGTGCCAAACGTCAATCCGTTACCGGTGCCTTCGCCCTCTTCGAACACAGCCTTTTTGAGGTGAGCGTTGCCGCTGAATACCATGTTTCCGAGCGCAAGCGTCTGTTCGGTCTTAGCGTCTACATATGCGCCGTTGCCGAGCGAACCGGGAAGGGTTATTTCCAAAATGTCGCACTTGTTAAATGCGCTGTTGCCTATCGATCTGAGCTTGGACGGAACTACGGTGCCGTCTGCTTTTGCGGGATCGGTAAACGTTACCGTATTGAGCGCAGTACAGTTTTGGAACACTGCACCGCCGAGTGCGACAAGTCTGCTCGGAAGAGCTATGGTCTTAAGCGCATCTGATTTAGAGAACGCATTAGAGCCGATAGTAAGTTCTTCCTCGCCGCCGTATCCGAATTCGACTTCCACAAGAGACGGACATGCGTTAAATGCATACTTGCCTACAGAACGAATAGACGTAGGTATATAAATTTTCTTAAGTTTTGCACATTTTTGCAGGAAATATTCGGGTATTTCGCTGATCTTAGCTCCGTCGGCAAAAGTTACCGACTGCAACTCTACGCAATTAGCAAACATTTCTTTCTTAATCGTTTCGGTAGACGCAGGCAATTCGATATTTATAATCATCGTGTTTGCAAAAGCTCTCTCGCCGAACGTATTTACAGTTGCATTTTCGGTAAAGCTTACAGATGCAAGTTTGGAGTTATCCATAAACGCTTCGTCGCCGATAGAAACAACTCTGTCGGGGATGGCGATAGATTCTATACGGCAATTCTTGAATGCCTTGTCGCCGATAGAAACAACTCTGTCGGCAAAAGTCACTTCGGTAAGACGAGTAAGATTCATAAGCGCCTCTGCCGAAATAACAAGATCTTCCGTTCCGTTTTCTTCGAAAGACAATTTTGCAAGTCTGTCGTTATCCGCAAATGCGCCGAATCCTATGGAAACGATATTCTTGCCGATAACCACTTCTCTTATTCTGGTATTGTACCTGAATGCGCCGTCGCCGATATTCTTAATCTTATCGCTGAGAATAAGTTTTCCGTCTTCGAAAGCCTTATTCTTGCCGCAGTAGTATACAGTTTCTCCGTCCAAAGACGTAACGTATCCGTCTTCAGACTTAAAATTAGTGTTTTGGGCAGATATTTCTACCTCATACAAGTTGGGGCATTGGCTTATTGCCGCTACCGGCAAAGTCGACATCGTAGCGGATATACATACTTTATTTACTCCGCTGCACTTGAGGAATGCGTCCTCTGATATGCTGATATCGGTAACTCCGTCCATAAAGTTAATAGTCTTTATGTAGGCGCAATTTGCAAACGCCAACGAGCCGATCTGCTTAACCGAAGCAGGTATATCGAGATTGAACAAATAGTTACAGTAATAGAACGCCTTGCTGCCTATATCCGCTACTCCGCAACCTTCTTCGAACACGATTTCTTGCAAAGAATAACATCTTTCAAATGCGGACACCTTTATCGTCGAAGGCTGAGCGTCGGGACTACCCTCGAATTTTACCGAAGTGATGCCCGAGTTATAGAACGCCTTGTTGCCTATAGTAAGCACGGTGTGCGGTATTCTTATTTCCTTAAGCAATGCGCAACCGTCAAAGGCATTATCGCCTATCTCTGTAACTAATGCGGAAACACGAAGGTTACCGCTTCTGCCGATGGGACAGTAAATAATTTTTGTCTTATCTTTAGTGGTAACTATACCGTCTACGGATGCAATGTTTGCGCAGTTTTCGTTAATATTGATACGTTGCAGCGATACGCAGCCGGTAAATATGGTCGTGTCGAACTGTGCAAGTCTTGCCGGGAAAGTTATGTTTTGAAGTGCGGTACACTTTTGGAAAGCGTACTTTGCAATGTTAAGGCTGCTTACGGATTGACCATCGCTCGGTTCTTCAAAAACTATATCGGTAAGAGCTTTACAATCTTCGAATGCAGACTGCGCTATTATGCTTACCGATGCGGGAATGGTTACGTGAGTAAGCGACTTAACTTGATAGAATACCTTTGCCGGAATACGTATTGTATCGGGCAAAATTGCGTACTCTCCCGATTTGCCTGCGGGGAAATAAGATATTTCTTTGCCGGCTACGTCTTCTGCGTAAAGCACGCCGTCGTCCGACGAATATCTGGGAGCATTTATCGTTCCGGTTTCGTATATATTTACCGCTATCAGGTTTTTCATATTTCTGAATGCGGTAGAAACTTCTATTATCTCTATCGAATCGGGAATATTGATAACGGTAATCGTATTACAAGAGTTAAACGCATTTGCACCTATTGTGCTAACCTTTTTGCCGTTATAAATAGCAGGAACGGTAATCTTATTGAATTTGGCTATATCCAAGCCCTTAATTACCTGGTAAGTGTCATCCGCTTTTAAGGTAAACGAAAGAGCGTTACTCGAGTAATAAGGATAAATGTATACGTCGGCAACCGAATCCCACGGCTTAAGTCCTATGCCGTCTACGTCGGTGAGTTTGATACCGGTGCCGTTAGTACCGGTATACCAACCTACGAACATGCCGTCTTTTGCGTCGCTCGCAGGAGGATCGAAACTGAATTCCGTTCCGAATACTACTTCCTTTTCGTAGCGATTTCCGTCTCCGTCTACATATACCATTCGGAACGTTCCCGGAGTCCAGTCCGCGTAAAGCACGGTGTCCTTAGCTTCGCTGTACACTATTTCTTTGTACTCGCCGCCGTTGGACGCTGCTCCGTCATACGTATCGTACCATCCGTCAAATTCGTATCCCGGATTTAATACGCTCGGCAATTTTACTTTATCGCCTACAGCTACGTATACCGCTCCGGCATCCTTGCCGTTTCGTCCGTCGTATCTTACCATGTACGCTACTACTTCTACGCTTACGGTCTTTGACCATCTCATTCC
>ENA-OROK01000766-OROK01000766.1-human-gut-metagenome-genome-assembly--contig:-NODE-766-length-35527-cov-4.182707_pt1 | contig 35527 bp, 47 predicted proteins | sample MGYA00242127_ERZ509046 | MGnify/ENA primary metagenome ERZ509046 (study PRJEB26280, sample SAMEA2338728) | human gut metagenome | biome: human gut; feature: human-associated habitat; material: faeces... | reverse complement strand
CCTGCTACCGAGCGCGTAGTGGACTTTCACCACCTAGTTATCGCCCATGCTAGGCGCACGACAAAAATGGCTGGAGCAATACGCCCCAGCCATTGAAACCCCAATAGCATGGACTAGGTCGACCACAAAATTTGGACTAGCCCAACCCACATATTGTAATAAGTTCACCCACAACTGTGAACTAGGTCGACCCACACTCATGTAACAGCCTAACCCACAAAATTGGACCAATGCCTTTTATTTTACAAAACTGGAATTTGTATGAATGATGTGAATACTGTACCATCCCTAGTTTAAAGCATAATATAAAGTATCTATATAAGAAAAATTCTTGCCCTACTTGTTCTTTACATCATGCTTCTAATTAATCTAAAAATGTAGTTTTCATATATTTTAGGAAATCATTTGATTTTCGAAGAAGCTCTTCGAATACATCTATTTTATTTTTTTCTAATAGGCCAAATGTATTTGAAATCTTACTATATTCCTTACCTTTTCTGTGTCCAGATCCAGTAGATCTTAACTTCTGTAAATCCCTTAAAAACTTAATATGATTTTCATATCCAACAGCCTCGTTTGATTTTATCCATTTTTCAAGTTTACTTATTCCTTTAATATCAGTTTGAACATCTCCAGGAATGATTAATTGCTTTTCATTAAGTGAATCAATCAAAACTTTAACTAACGACAAAACTAATTGATCGAATTCTGGCTGACTCTCCCCAAGCGGGATTCTAATTTGAGTTAGATTATATTGATCTTCCGCAGATAATGGCAGATATAAATCCCAGCCATATTTTTCGTTCCATTGCTTTATTAAAGAACCATAAAGATCTTGAAATTTATGATCTTCCATATTTGACTCCGTAAATATATTACAGAAATCCCTTTGGAAAGATACCTGGCTTACTCCTTCTTCACCTACTATATTGTAACTTTTCCAGTATCCACGCTCACTTTCAGGTAAATCTCTTCCTAAATCGCCCAAATAAACTGCTATACAATTTTTATGATGATTATCTATTTCAATACCCCATAATGATTGACAACTCAAATATCCATCTCTAATCTCATATAACTCAGGTTTATTTACATATTTTTGTAATACATCACGCTTGAAAAATACTGGTGTTAAATACATAGGAGCATCTGGATTAGACCCAAAATAATTATTCAGCTTATCTGGATTGCACGTGTTAAAAATCTCTTTTCCAAACTCGTCAACACCAATAATAAAGTCCTCGTAACTTTCTTCTTTTTCATACGGCCAATAACCACATTCCTCAATTGGCGCTGGCATAAGAATTTTTTTACCCATTAAGACACTATACACATATGTTGGAAAATTCATATCACCGCCCCATAATCTATAAAACAGACCATTATCTTTAGATTCGATATTAAACTCTTCTAGCCCAAAATCAGATATTTCCCCATCAAACTTAGTTCTAATATCAAAAAAAAGTAGAATTGCCATCTGTTTTGCTGCTGAATAATTACGTAAAAACTTCATTTTAATTTGAATCGTTGTATCATCAATATATTTAACCGCTTCTTCACTTTCCCCATTTTCATACATAGCCCAATATGATTTACTATTTTTGTTATATCGAAGATTGTTTAATAAGATAAACTCCTGTGATAACTCAATATAATCTTCCTCAACACCATAAAAATCACGATAATATAAAATAGATTCAAAACCATCTTTTAGCAAATTCGCTTTATACTCATATGCGTATCCATTTCCTTCAAATCCGGGATTTCCTTGCTCGTTAGCAGAAACATCCCACCCAACATCATTATACACATCATCTATATGATTTAGCGAAACTAATCCACACCAAAATCCTGCATCTGCACCATTCATATCTTTGTGACCGGATACCTGTATCCATTGTTCTTTTCCTAAATTTCTCTTTATATATTCCACATTCTTGGTCTGCAAAATTATTTCTTTTACTCCATCCATCAAAATAACTCCTAACATAATTTGATTTTTAGATAGTATAAACAATGTTGTAAGACGTTAATAACCAAACCCATTATTTAGATCTTTCTATATTCTCTATATCTACCATCGCTCTTCTATATTCTTATTTAGATTGATTTTGTTGCTTCATTGATACCTTGTAAAAAAGCTATAACTGCTGCTCCAACCATTGGTATTCCGTATGGGCTTAACAGGAATCCTAATATCAATGCTTCTATGCCTGTTGAAAAATCCTTTTGAAACAATGATACAGCTCCAACAATGACACACATAAGCATTAGCAAATACAGTATTGTTGTTCCTATAGCCAGTAAAAATGTCAGAAATGTAGTGAGGATACTTAACAACAAGCTAATTGGAAACAAAAATATTTTTAATATCCATCTCATAACCACCCTCCATTTCTACTAAATCATTTTAAAATGCCTTAAAGCATCCATGATAGCTTTTTCTTTTTCCGGTGTGTATTGTAGAATAACCTGTTTTTCCTTTTTTGATTTATTATAATGCTCCCTCAGTACAATTCCACATTTCTTTTTAATCTGTGCAATATAGAGTGTCGAAACCTTTAAATCAAACTTTTCCAATATATATTCCTTGATTTGTGCATAAGTAGCTTTACTTTCAGCACTTGTCAAATCAAGCTCATCAAGCGTAATTTCAACATCTATATGCTTATCGATATCAAGTTTGGACAATAATGCTACCGTCTCCACATGGCTCGTCAATAGAACTAGCTTCATCATAGGTATTTTACAGCCATAAGATTTCATTTATATTAGTTGAAAACTGCCTTAAATAAGGGATTGAAGCAACTAAGCTACATCTATTGTAATTAAATCGCTTTAGGGTACATTTTGTCAGCGGACACAAAACGGCCACAATGTACCCATTGTTCAAGCTATTCAAATCGAACATTACTTAATAAGCTATTAATAATAAATTCGACGTTCCCTTGTTTTTCCTGCCCCGGCTTTTTGTTACAGCTTTTCCTTGACCAAAACTACAACTACACTGCCGGCAATAATCTGCCAAAGCAGCCGCTGTCTTTTAATGCGCTTCTCCTCGCGTGCGGATGTCTGCAAGGATTTGTTGGCACTCTCCAATAAGCTGCTCTGAGCTTGCAACTCTATCTGCAGCTTTATTGATTCCGTCTTGAGCTTGCTCAATTCCGCTCTCGACTCGGTCAGCGCTGCTTGTGATTCTGCCAGCGCTTGCCTGGTGCTCTTTGTTTGCTGCAGCAGCAGACTCAACTTGCTGTCGAGTGCTGACATTTCCGCCGCCGTCATCGTGTAGGTTGTGTAGGTTGTAGCCGATGATGCCGCCGATGCAGAGACAGGCAATAGCAAGCACAATGTAACTGCAGTAATTGCGCAAAATTGTTTTAAGCACATCTTAGCCCTCCCACAGATAATAGCCCGGAACGGAGCCGCCAGCACGCATGTCAACATGGACAAAGCCCTGCGATACATAAGTACCCACGCCGTCAAAAATCTGCTTGCAGATGCGAGCCAACTCACGCGTAGATACGCCGTCAACGTAGATATCAGCGGCAGTACCAGCGACATGCTGAGAGTTAGACACGCCACCTACAGCAGCATTGTGTACCGGGCAACGATAGCCGCTGCTGATGTAGATTGGGCGACCTAAACGTGCACGCAAGCGTTCCAGACCGGTCAGCAATGCAGAGCTAATGCCATATGTCGGCAACTCGCCGCAATGCTTGCAAGCAAATTCAGACTCAGAAAAATGAGCAGATAACATAGCCATAACAATCAACCTCTTCTCTTTTTGATAACATTAACAAGACCTTGCACTGCCTCAATACCGGCATCGTTAAGGTTCTCGCAAATAGACAACAGCTCCGTGATTACCAGATAGCCCGCAACCAGCGGAACAGCCCACACCGGCTGATGCAGCGTAATCATCGCCAAGTCCACCAATACTGCGGCAAGCACGCAGAGGATATACACGATGACCTTACCAACAAAACGATGCTTCATTACCTCGCTGGAGATAAGCCCTTCTGCACGCGCTGCCTCGATGCCGCCAATAATCTGCATCACAGACGGAGTTTGCCCCATGCTCTGCAGGCGTTTGTAGCTCAAAGACATCCAGCGAGTGAAGCAGTCCAAAAATACCAATGCGGTAAAAACCATAAACAACACCGCGTGTTTGTGCAGCAAGACGGCCAAAATAGCCCCTATCACCGATTTGTAGGTAAAACCATGAGTTAAAGTTTGTGCCGCGTTATATACGGCGTAGCGCAAAGCTAAAAAATCCATCTCTCAACCTCCTAATTATTCATTATTACAGCTTCTACTTCTTCTGCCGTGCTGGCAGCTTCAACCTGCGCCTTGGCGGCTCGGTACGCCGTGTGCAGTTTATTGCTGCGTGCAGCCACGGAAGCAATAATCATACGCAGGTCCTGCGCTGTTACCACCGCATCCTCATTGTCTGCCGTGGTCCAGCTAATTTTAGCACCAGCGCCCTGAACGTCTAACGCAATTATTGCTGCTGCGATGCGGTCGCGAGCTTTGCTGTCGTAATCGTAGAGGTGCCCGCCGTATTCAATCGGTTCAACCTCTGCAGCATCACGTTTACGCTTCAGTTCAAAAATTTTGCGTGTGCGGATATTTTCAATCGGTTCTTCGGTTTCCGCTACATTTACTCCCAGCTGCTCCAGATCAGTATCAGATATTGTGCGTGGGATAAATGTGCCGTCATGCGCCAGTGCTTCTGCCAAATCGTACAAGTTATCGTAGCTGTTAGCCTTGTATGTATACGTTTTCATTATTTGATTTGCTCCTTGCTTAGTTAAAGATGATTTCTACTTTAAATTTCTTGCCTACGTTTGCAGCGCTGAACATACTTGATATATCTGACGGCACACGTTGCAGAAAGGTATAAAATCCTACTAAATCACCTTGATATGACATTGCACCAACTGCAAGAGGCACAGTAACACCTGTTTCTATGGGAGTGATGTTAAGACTAATATTACGGCTGCCCCCCGTCACACCCTCTTCTTTAAAGGCAACGTCAAGCCATCCACCATAATAAGACAGCATAACAAGAGTAACGGCTCTGCCATCGTGTGTAACATTGCCTGTAATCTCACCATAGTTGCCATTGTTGCGACTATACCCATATTGCGCCCCTTGTTGCCCCATGGTCATGATAAATTCGCCGTCACCTTCAATGGTACTACCATTAGCCTTCATCAAAATACGATTCAATCCCATAACACCTAGCACCTCATGATAATTTTGTCGCTTGCGCAATGCTTGTCACGACACCACTAGTATTTTTAGTCAAAAAGATATTTAAAAGTAGACCGCTGGCTGTTATCGCTAAATCCGCAGCACTTCCGGCATATTTTAGAGTGCCAGCATTAGTTATGCTCAATGCATAAGAGCCATTAGACGCTATGTAGGCTGTAAATATTGATGCATCACCATTGCTTATCATTCCCGCCAACGTGGACATATCCAGCGTAAGCGCACCTGTTACATTGTAGGTTGCTACAGACGTGGCAGGGCTATCGTATGTGCCGCTGATGCGTGATGTGGCAAAACTTTCAAAATTGAATTTTAAGCGTTGGAAGTTTTGCTGAGCCGTCCATGTGTTCTGTGTAGACGTGCTTACACCGCTACTGCTAGAATTAACATTGACGTTGCCGGAAGCATCTGGCTTTAAATTATTGACTGTTTTGATGTAAGTCGTTGCAATAACATTTCCTGCTCCATCTTGTGTTGCCTTAGTTGCAGCAGCTGCCGTGCCTATTTTATCCAGTTTGCCACTCAGAGCAGCATATACTGCTTTATTTTGGATAGCATTAGTAGATGTAGAGGACAACGTAGTATCCACAGTGATGTTTGTGCCGCCACCGCTGGTACTGATGTTGACGTTACCGGAGCCGTCCGGAGTTAAATTGTTGATACTTTTAACACACTTGCTCAGTTCTGTTTTTGTTGCATACGTACTACCAAAGACATTTCCGGAGCTGTCTCTAGATGCATACATGGCCGTACCATTCTTGTCCAACTTATTGTTTACGGCAGCGTAAACAGCCTTGTTAGCAATCGGGTTATTTGATGTACTCGACAATGTGCTGTCTACAGTAATATTTGGTCCTGTCCCAGCGCCGCCGGTGCTAATATTGATGTTACCGTTGGCATCAGGCTCTTGGTTATTAATCGTTTTAACATAGCCACTGAGGTCCGACTTGCGGGCATAAGTAGTAACAATTACATTTCCGTAACTGTCCTGCGTAGCTTTTGTAGCAGCTGCAGCCGTCCCTGTCTTGTCCAGCTTATTATTCAAAGCGGCGTAAACGGCCTTGTTAGCGATAGCGTTACTCGAAGTGCTGTCTAATGTAAAGTCAACAGTAATGTTAGATCCGCCACCACTGCTACTGATGTTGACGTTGCCGGCACTGTCAGGCTTCATATTATTGATTGACTTCACATAGCTGTTGAGGTCCGTTTTTCGGGCATATGTGCTGCTGATGATATTACCGGAGCTGTCCCGCGCAGCATAGGTTGCCGTACCGTTTTTATCCAGCTTATTGTTTAAGGCTGCATAGAGCACCTTATTTTGCACAGGGTTGGTACTGGTCGTGATATTTGTACCGGTTCCACCGCCGCTACCAACATTGACGGTGACATTACCATTGCTGTCCGGTGTTATATTGTTGACAGATTTTACATAGGCTCTGCCGTTGGGTATCTGAGCATATAACGCATCAAAGTTGTTTATGATGTAGTCTAAGATAGCGCTATTGTCAGAATTAACAAATGGTGTTTTCTTGCCGTAGGCTCCGGCGCGAATTATTTGGTCATATTCATCGCGCAGCTCGCCCGGCTGAAATGCTTGTGGTTTCATTTGTCGCCTCCTTAAAAATTGCTCGCATCTATAAGCAGAAAGCGCCAAGCACGTTGCCAAAAGAAAGGCGTGTCTACTCCGTTGTTTCCGTCGGGCAAAAATGCACTTTGAAATGCCGTATCCGAGAGAGTAACTTTGTTGGCGGCGGGAAATTTAGCTGTACTTCGTGTCTCATATACATAGTTAGTCCCCAAAAATGTGTATTGGATTCCACAGGTACACACAACAGCTATTTTCGTTCTGTTTTCAAAACTAAAATCTTCACTCTTCCCTTGCGGCTGCGTGAATTTCCCCCAGTAGCTTCCTTCATATTTCCCTAACGCATTCATCGGAGGAAAGGCGCTTGAAAACAGCACTTTCCCATCCTCTGAATAAACTTCTAACCCGGTACCGCTCTCCGACGCTGGTATATCATCCACTCCGAATATGTAAATCTCCAAAGCATCTATGAGCGTTTGTGGAATTACTACTTCGTCAGTTTCTTCTTTGTAGTCAAACGCATTCAGCAGAAAAAAGCAGAATTGTTCGTTGCTTTGCGTGAAAGAAAAAGCCACCATTAAATCTGTGCTTTTGCCATTGTTAGCTATCGCACCGAAAATTTCTCCTTTCTTTAAAGCAACTTCAATGCCCCACGTATCGCTACCTTCAATCCAACTTTTAGTAACACCGTCGCTCATCAAGGTTAATTTTCTCGTCAAATGGATGGGAGCTTGTTCGTGCAATGGCAATAAATTCTTACCATCTTCCGTAAAAACATTAAAATTAGCATTCATAATTTCGCCCCCATAACTCCATAATAGTATTTTCCTTTGAAAGCAATATTCGCTATATTGTAATCTGTCGATGTGTAAACCCACGAAATAGTATTTCCTGTAAAAGTAAACACTGGCAAACTGCTGCACTCATTTTCTGGTTTTTTGCATTCAGCAATCACAACAAATATATCTCGATTTGCTATATTTGCGTCAGTGATGCTTGAATTTGTTCCATCAACTTCAAATGTTCCTAAAATGCGGCAGAACATCATGTCCGTGGAAAATATTGTTTTGCCCTCTTGGTTATATACTTCTATTCCTACTGGCATATCGGTTTCCTCTTTTTTCTTCTTTCGTTTCCAAAGTGCAACTGCTATAGCAAACGATATTAATGTAATCATTATATATACATACAAATTCAAATCACCACACCCCCAACCTTACGGCCAACTTGCCGCTCGCATAATATACCAATATCAAATTGTCTCTTAGCTCCATCCTCGCTCCTGTGTCAGCAGTTTTCAGCACGCCAATCCTAGCGGTTATTGCAGACAGACTCTCAACATTAATCTTGCTTGCATCCACGCTCCCTGCCTGCAGCATTTTTTTTGTAACAATATTGTCATCAAAAAGAGTCTGACCGGTGATATGGATGAGTTTGCCGTCAAGCAGGATGCCGCCATTAGCAAGGTTGATTTTGCTGATCAGCGTATTGCCGTCAAGGTCGATATCTTTTACCGCAAGGCTGATGGCATCCTGCGTCTGCTGTATAGTGCTGTATGATTCTAATTTTTTATCAGTCGCATTATTAAGCTTAACAACCATGTTGCTGATTGCCGTGTTGGTCTGCTCAATTGTACTGTAACTGCTCAGTTTTCCGTCAGTATAGCTTGCTACCTGCGAGCTGATGAGCGCTTCAGTCTGCTTAGTCGTGCTGTACTTACTAAGCGTATCGTCCTTGAAATTAGCAATGCTGCCGGCAATCATGTTGGCGGTCTGCTCTGTGGTACTGTATGATTCTAATTTTTTATCAGTCGCATTATTAAGCTTAACAACCATGTTGCTGATTGCCGTGTTGGTCTGCTCAATTGTACTGTAACTGCTCAGTTTTCCGTCAGTATAGCTTGCTACCTGCGAGCTGATGAGCGCTTCAGTCTGCTTAGTCGTGCTGTACTTACTAAGCGTACCGTCCTTGAAATTAGCAATACTGTTGCTAATCATTGTGGCAGTCTGCTCTGTGGTACTGTAATTACCCAAACTGTTAGCAACACGTGTAGCAATAAGTGTTTCCGTCTGCGTGGTTGTACTATAATCTTTTTTTAACTTATCAGCCGTAATATTACTATTACTCAATGCTGCATTGGCATTAACTAAAGCGTTATTACTATTTTGTAGTGCAGTGTTTGCGTTGGCCGTAGCATTACTGATATTTGTCTGTACAATCTTGTCCAGCTTAGCGGAGCTGATAGCTTCATCAGCAATCATACTCTCGTCAATAACAGTCTTTACGGTACAGGTCGACTGCCCGGATGTCGGACCATCGCCAAACATATCCACATAAGCACAGGTTACATCATACACGCCTGCTTCACAGCTATATGACAGGGTATTGTTTTTGCTGTACACGCTATCATTATTGATATAATAGCGCACGCCGATGCAGTCACTGGGTACAGCCTTGCATTTGATGCCCATGCCGCCTACTTTAGGGCTAAGCACCGGCGGCTCCGGTCTCGGCGGTTCTGCTTTGTAGTATTTCAAATCTGCAGGAGCGCTGTATTTACCTATGGCGCTTTTAGCATACAGATATAGCGTGCCTGTACGCTCTGACAGCGCCAGCGACGCGCTGAGGCCGTTGGTACGCGCTAGCAGGTTTACATCCTCAACACCGGGGTAATTGTCGCGACGCACCTCGTAGAAAGCTATGTCGGAGTTAGTAACCTCTTTCCATGTAACTACTGCTACATCGCTAAAGCTGATATTGAAATCATCCGGAGTGTTCGGCGTTGTAGTTTTTACTGCTACCGTAATATCAATCTGAGGCGACATATCAGGGCTAGTAGCCATACCATATTCATCCTTAGTGCATACAGCAAGCCGATAGGTATCGCCAACGATAGCCTGAGGTATTACGCATTGGTCTTTGCCAGAGCCTCCATACAGCCATCCACCCTGCCAGCCCATTTCGTCTGCTGGAACGCCTTCAGCTATTATCAATCTTTCAGCTTGTTCATTATTGGTTTTATACCAAACGTCACCCTGCAGATAATTTGCAAAATCCGGCGGCGTCCAGTCTACTACGATATCGTAGCGGCTTACGCCGTCCTGCAGCTCTCTGTAGCGATTGTGAGCGGTTACAGAGATGACAGGAGGAATATAATAGGGCAGGATGGTATATTCGTATGGCTCAACGTCTGCCAGGGATTGTTCACGCGCTCCGAAGATGTTGTAGCTGGTGAATTTAATCCATAGCTTTTTCCCTACATCTTCCTTTTTTAATGGGCTTTTCAACAGAGTTTCGTCACAACGCACAAATTTTGCGCCTGCTGCGTGAGCAGCGGCCGTTGTGTTATATTGCCCTCTGATAAGGCCAGAAAGCTTATAGTTGCCGTTCTGCAGCATGGTTGCCGTTGTGTAGCTTAGGCATTCGCCATCAAGCCAGCAGAGTGTGTTAGCTCGTTGAGCGTCCTGCTCTGTGCCGCTTAGCAGCATGCCGTTGACGGCTACTTCAATTTCATCTGCAGATGCATTGGCTGCCGCCGCCAGAGAACCAAGACGGGCGCTGTTGGTTATTTTGCCGACTTCGCTGTAATGCTGGTTGTCGTCACTTACCCAAACATTGCACCCGCCCCAGTTTTTACTTTTTCCCTTTGTGCCTATCCATAATTCATTACCGTTGCTGGTCAATTCCGTCGGCGGCTGAAAGATTGCCGGAACATCAACGTCTCCGGGTTCTGGCGAAAAATCAACAAAAGGACGGTCTGTGTCATGCACATCATATATAGCTGCGTCATAATCGCCACCAGCTCTGGAAATGGCAGTAAAGGTTAAAAGGCCTTGTGCGTCTTCGGTGACGCTGTCGATAAGAGCCACCTGTTTGTTTAGGCCTATGGACGGATCTGTTAAGGTTACGAGGTCGCCAACCTCTAAGCGGCAGAATGCCCAATCCAATTTGAAGGTGTATTGATTGCGCTCGTATTTGTTCTTTCTCGCAAGCTCTTCAGCCAGGAATACAGCTCTTTTCTTGGTGTAGATGTATAAAGCTTTGGTTGTGGACGCTTGACGCAGCCCATATTCTTTCAGGTCATCGCTGTCCACGTAGCTGACGCTTTCCTTCTCGTAGCCATTTGCACGGTTGATGAATTCGACGGTAAAGCGATTGTAGATTTCGCTGCTATCTTTCCTTGCATAGGTTACGCAAGCTCCATTGCTTTGCGGCAGAAAGTCATCCGGAGTCAGGTCGTACATGATTGTTCTGTTTGGCTCCCAACTGCCTATAGCTCTGTCAGCTAGCGGAACAATTTTAAACTGATCGTTGGACCAGAACATGAAGGCGTTGGTGATTGTCGCAATCTCATTGACGATTTCGCGGGCAGTTCTGGATTTGCTTTCATCCATCGGCGTGCTGATCAGCAGGTCAGCAGCTGCACAATAGCGTCTGTAATTTTCTATACCGGAAATTTTTACATCGCCCATACCGATTTTATTGAGGATATACAGAATATAATCAGCAGGGTTTACATCTACACCGTCACCGCCTTCAGTAAGCTTGCCTTTAACTTCAAAATTGAAATTTGGTAAGCTGGCATTGCTGCCAAGGTCTATAACGCCAGCCATATATGCAAGGCCTTTATAAGGCAGAGCCTTTTCAGGGTGCTTACCGACAACATACGGCCAAGGCTGTTGCTCATTTGTGCCATAATATAACGTCATGCCGATTTCATCACTAGGATAATTATAAATATCCTTGTTTTTCCACACTTTCCCCAGGCCTTTAATCGCGCCTTCGCAAAGTGCGAAGATGATGGCAACGGTATAGGTATAGGTGATGCTTACGGTTTTAGAGCCGCCGCCCTTACCGCTTCTTTGAGTCTCCTTGTGCTCGTGGGCGGTAAAGTCATCGTAATAAATAATGTTGCCGCTGGTGCGTGTTGTACCGATTATCTCCGGTACAGCAGAGCCGTATTCCGCTGTTGCTATTGTGAAGTCAGCTATTTTTTCGGCTCTGTTGACAACGGTTTTTCCCTTGAAAATGCTCATTATGCAGATCCTCCCTGAAAGCGATAGATGCCGCGCAGTCTGCTCCTGCCTTTGGCATCATAAAAAACAACATCGTCGAAGCTCGACAGGATGACACCTTGTTCAAGCTGCGCATGGATTACGCAGCCATCGCCGATATATATGCCGGCATGACTACAGCAACGGCCATATTGGTAAAGAAGAAAATCACCTTTTTGCGGCTGGCCTTCGATGCGCTTGCAGTATTTTTCGATGTATTCTTTCATCCATTCGCGCCTATTGTGCAAGTGGAATTCCGGAGAGTAGGGCGCTATTTCGATGGCGTCTTTTTTTATTACGCCAGCGTCTTCCAGGGCAGCAATAACCAACATACCATAGTCAACACCTTTACCTTTGACGCGAGCACCGTTTACATGTGGCGTTCCTAGCCACTCACGCGCCGCCAGAGCGATTTTTTCACCTTGTGGGGTATAACTCATAGCAGCACCTCTTTCCGTGGCACGTATGGGCAAATGAGGCTGCCAGAGTCGCCTTCTTCGTCGCTGGTAATTGTGCCGCCTGTGTTTGTATATGTCCCTTGTGGATAAAATCTTCTTATCGGAAATTCTTGCGAAAGGCCTTGTGCTTTGGATTTTACAGTAAGCTCCAGCTTTAGCCCTCCGGCTTTTTTGATTTCCACGTTGCCGGCAAAAAGGTCTATAACGCCTAAAATTACAGCGTCCTTGAAAAAGCAGCGCCGCAAAAGCAGCTTCGCTTTGTCTAATACGCCATCATGTGCAGCTGCCATGATAGTTTTTCCGGCGACCTTGTCGGTTGAATTTGTGTTGAAGGTGATGGTCATACTGTCAACAGTGACGCGGTCATTTAGCTTTACCTTCTGACGCGTTATGAGCGGGCCGGGCTTGTATGTTTTGCCGTCATAGGTAACATTGTAATCGGCTCCGGAAAAGTAATAGACGCTACCGGAAAACAAACGCAGCTCAAAGAGGTCGCAGGCCGTGAAATTTTTCACGCTGTTAAGATGCTCAATAAGGTTTTGCGGTACGTTTTTCATCTTACCACCTCCAGCGTCAGGCTTGCTTTGTTGGCATCCTGGAATATCTTTTCAATTTCAAGGCCGTCATCAGCAAAGTGTACGCGCCAATAGTACGTGTAGTCCGCTGTAACGGTTCCTGCCGGCGTTGTTTTAAATTTAACTACGCCACCATCAATAGAGTAGGAAGAAGGGTTTTGCCTTATACCATCAACGTAAACAGCCACGTTCTCAATGTATTCTACCGGCTCGACGTGTTCGCCTAGCTTCATAGTAGCCTGATAGCGTGTACCATCCAGCGCCGCTAACGGCCGGCCTTTTTCTTGGTAGTCTTCCGGATCTAACCACAAAAAAGGCTTAAAGCCGCCTTTTACACTTGCGGCAAAGCCGTGCAGCTGACGCGCTTCTGCATCAGTCAAGCAGTTATAGCTTGCTGTTATTGTCCAGTTTGGGTAAAGCTGGTTGGTCAAGGTACGCATACGCCCGGACGCTGAGCGCTGGCTTGTAGTTTCCCATTTTTGGCTTTTGGTGCTTTCCCATGCGAAGCGTCTTAGGTCAGGGAATTTTTTTAACGCCATATTACCACGCTCCTTTATTGGTCAAGAAATTTCTTTCCGCGTCATAGGCGACCTGTTGAATTGCTTCTCTGCCGCCGTTGCGCTCTAAAAATTCCTGGAAGCTTTGAGCGTCCATTGTGGATATGTTCATAATTATGTTGATAGCTTTTTCTGCCAGACTTTGGCTGTCGCTGCTTTTAGCAGTGCTAACACCAGCGCCGACATAAAGATTCGGACGTACAAGGCCGCCTTCGGCGTAGCCAGGGAAGTCGCCTGCATTGAGCTTATCCAGGAAGGGGAGGCCTAAGCGGTTTACGGCCGCGGCCGTCAGAACGTATTCTCCGTTAGACAACATTGCTGGAATACTGTCCGATGTGCCAGTTCCGGCTCCAACGATAGAGCCGCCGCCTGCAGCTTTTACTACGCCACCTTTAGCAAAAAATCCAAAGCCGAAGCCGCTGGAGGCGCTCATGGCGCTAAGTGCAATGCTGGCCGATGTGGCAGCTGTTGCCAGCGCCGTCAATGCTGCTGTGACTGCAGTTGTTGCTGCGCCCTCAGCCGGTTTAGTTGTTCCGGTAATAAGGCTTTGAATGCCATTGTAGGCACCCATAAGACTTGTACCTGTTCCTATTGCGCCATTAGCAGCGCCAACCCCAGCGCCTAAGCCATTGACTGAGCCTGTTGCTGCATCCAACGCAGTTCCAAAGTTCGCCAGCTGGTCACCGCCAGCACCGTCACCGTCACCGGAACCTCCGTTATTGCCGTTGCCAGGCATCAGGAAGCTGAGAGCGCCTTGCGTGATGGATGCTGCCCAGCCTGCTGTTATCTGGTTGACGATGTTGTCAAAAAGATTATTAAGCAGCTCACCCATACCATCGACGAAAGATGTCTGCATGGTCAGAACGTCACTGAAAAAGTTTTGGAAAGAATTCTGGCTCTCGGTTATTGCGTTGGTCATGCGCTCCTTGAAGCTCATGTGTGCTTCTGTAGTAGCGTCATAATAGGCCTGCATGGTTGTCTTGGCTTCGTTGTATGCTGATATTCTGGCAAGGTTTTCCTTGCTGAGAGCGCTTTTCAGAGCAGAGTAGGAGGCTGTCGCATAGGCCTTATCTATATCGGCCTGAATATCCTTGCATTGTGTGTAATATTCAAGTCTTTCGTCCTGATACTTTTTGAATGCGGCCAGCTTTTCCTTTTCGGCTTCTTGTGTGAAGCTGATTTCCTGCTGCGCATTCAGCTCGTAAGCTACGCCGTATTCCTTCAGCGCGGACAGATACGTATTTTTTTGCGTTTCGGTCATACCTGTGAAGTTCCTTTGCTGCTCTGCCCAACGATCAGAGATGGAATTCAGTGTCTTCGTATAATCTAAGCGCATTTGCTCCAGCTGTTTGGTACCTTCGGAGCTATAGAGAGCTATATCAGCGGTCTTGCTGTTTATACCAAGTTCGCGGGCTTTGTTTATAAGGTCGTCGCGTTCCTCGGCTTCTTCACGGAGTGCATCAAGCCGCTTTTGCGCGTAAAGCTCTGTGAGACGTTGCTTGTCCACCTCATAATTGCTGTTAAGAGCGCGGCTTTTTTCCAGGCTGTCGCTCTCTTCCTTGTACCAGCGGTCAACCATAGCGCTTTTGGTCGAAAATGTTCTGTACCATTCGTCAGCTATCTGCTTACTGGTATTTGCTGCTTCATTCAGCAGGCTATTGTCAGTTTTAGCGCTAGCGCCTGCAATTTTAGGAACATTGGTTGCTCCTGTAGGGGCTGTGTTTTTGAATTGGTCGTATTTTGGTATTTCCAGCTTTTTAGGAGCTTTAGGGGCCTTCTTCTCTTCGCCCTTGGCTTCGGAAAGTGCGTCGTCCGTCTCGAATATTTTGGAGATAAGATTATTGAGCCAGCCGATTGCTGTAGTCACGAAGCCGGAAATGCGTTTAAGTGCGCTGGAGGCAAATTCAGGCAGTACAGAGTCAGCTAAATTCATGAAATCATCGGCGATTGAATTTAGAAATGTGTTTATACCGTTAGCAGCCCATTCGACTACCTGGAGCAGTAAATTCACAAGGTTAACGAAACCTGTAGCAAGTTTCATTAGTACTTCTGTGATGTAGCCAAATATCCACGCCCACACTTGAACAATTGCATATAAAAGCGTCAGAATAACGGTGAAGCACGGTTTCAGTATTGTAAGGACAGATTGGAATGTGCTGCCAAGTTGTTGAAAGCAAGATTTTACAGCATCAACATAACCTGTTACAGTCTGCATCTCTATGCCAAAAAAATCAAAAAAATCTGCGACTGTGACGCCGTTTCGCCATAGAGCATATAGTCCTGTTGCTATAGCTACTGCCGCCGCTATAAACGGTGCAGCAGCGCTTATGGCTGCTCCAAGAGGAGCCAAGAAGCCAAGCAGAGCCGTTGCTCCTAAAGCTATAGCTGGTATCGCTACGCCAACCAGCGCTGTGCCGATGCCAATTATCGCTATTTGAAATTCCGTTGGGATGGCAGTCCGAAAGGCTTCCGCTATGCCGCTGGTTTGTACAGCTTGAGCAAAATCATTCATCGTATTGCCTAGGCTCTCGAAGATGCCTGTCACATTGAAAGTTTCTGCAAGTCTCAAGCCAACTTGAGCTGCTGTCTGGTCTATGCCATCCATGAGAGTGGACCAGGTGCCTTGTATGGTGTGGCTCTGCTGTTCCATCATGCCACCGAATTTTTGATTCATGCCTTCTACAAGGGCATTGATACCGGTTGCAGCATCAACAGCGCCTTTGCTTACCATGTCCATAACCTCAGGCACGCTTTTTCCGATTTTATCGGCGAGCATCTGCCATGCCGGAATGCCTGCCTCGGTCAGCTGCAGCATTTCGTCCGATTGGATACGGCTTTTAGCGGCCATCTGGCCAAGAGCTAAAGTTACGCGGTCAATACCATCAGCGCCAAGGCCAACGCCGGCAGCTGCATCGCCTACAGCCGTAAGCGTTGGGATTACCTGTTCGGCAGTAAAGCCGAACGCTAAGAATTTTTGCGCAGCGCTGGTAACCTGGTTGAATTCGAAAGGTGTTGCCGCTGCGAAGCCCTGCAGCTCTTTTGTGAAGGCTGCTGCCTTCTGCGCACTGCCTAGCATATTAGTGAAGGCTGTTTGCACGTTCTGCAGCTTGCCGGCCGCTTCAACGGCCTTTACGCCTGCAGCAGCTATCGCAGCGCCAATACCGGCGATAGCAAGAGCCGCTCGGTTGGATACTCTTAGGAAATCGCTGCCAAACGCCGAGTGTATTTGCTTCTTTGTAGAATCGAGCTGTTTTTTTAGCTCTGACGCATCAGCGCCGATTTTTATCAAAAGCTGTGCTACTGTCGCCATCTGCTTTTACCTCCTTTCGTTGATTATAGAAATTCTTGAAAAACTCGTTGCGCTCGTTGACAATTTCAGCGCTTGTTTTGGGGGGCCTGAATGGTTCTAAGAGGTCTGCCGGTTTTATGGGCTTGCTAGCAAAGCAATTCATCATGCGGCTCACCCAGTAAGCCGTTTCCTCGCGCCGATGTGCGTCGGCTTCTTTTAGTGCGTCAACCATAGCGCTGAATTCCATAAGATCTAACTCCATAAATTGCTTTGGGGTTAGGTGAAGCCTGCCGTAGGCTATAGGTTCAGCCCATGCAAGCCATTCAAAAATGCTAGGGCGCTTTGCTTCGCCCTGGCTTAGTTTTTTGCGTTTTCCTCTTTTTCCAGAGCTTCAGCTTTCGCTTCGGTAAGCTCTTCAGGGAAAAGCTGATAATAAACTTTTTTGCCAAGCGCGCCACTTGCTACAAGAGCTTTTGCTACAGGCATTTGAATTTCTTCAATTTCCACGCCTTCGTCAAGCAGCGTTTGCAGATTCTTAGCAACTTTTTCCGGATTTTGCAGGCCATAATGACGCAAACCGATGGAGAGCAGGACGCAAAGCGTGCCCATATTCAAATTTTGTTCCATGACGATTTCACCGACGCCCTTTTTCAAAACATTTTCTACCTGCATGATGCGGCTGACATCAAAGTAGATTTGTTGGCCAGGCGCAAAGAATTCAAAGTCAATTTTTTTCATGGTTTCCTCCTAAATTTTAGTTAAGGCCAGCGCCAAAGCGCCAGCCTTTGAAATTGATTAAGCGGCCGGTTGCTGTACGTCGCTGAGAGCGCCGTCACCTTTAATTGTGCCGCTAATGGTAGCTACATCGTCATGAGGTGTTTTCAGGCTGCATTCTGTTACAGCGCCCCAACCTGTAATATAGCTTTTATCAGGGTATTCAAATTTAATATGCACTCTCTTACCGGCCAAAAATGCCGCTTCAAGGAATTTTGCACCTGCATCACCAGCCAGGTAAACGCTTTCGAGGTCAATGGACCAGGAACGCAGGCCAGGGAGAGTTGTTTTCCAGCCGCCGCTAGTCTTGTGGCTGGCGTCAATTTCGTCAGCCTGGCGGGAGAGGTCGCCGGAGCGTTGGCCACCGAGCAGCGTCCAGGTCGGATTAGCTTCGGTTGCACCGGTGTTGAGATAAATAAGGTAATCCTTACCAGCTGTAGCATTTGTAGATGCGTTGGTAGGGGTAGCGAAGGTTACTTCAGACATTATTATGCTCCTTTCTAAATATCGTCAGCGTTTGCTTTGGTGTTTTTTAAATGTACCTCATAGGTAATTGCTCCGTTATAGCCGTCGCCGTCCTCCGGGTAGGCTTCGTAGGTGTCAATTTTAGCACGGTACATGGCAAAGCCGTCGGCAGATAGGTCCATATAGCCGTCAGGGCTGCAAAGTAGGGATATAACCTGTTGCGCTATATGGTTAATTTCATATCTGCCTTCGTATTCGCTCCAAATGTTGATTTGCATGTCAACTTTGTAATTGTCTTCTGTTTTAGTGCTCTGATCAGTTACAACAATGCTGCCAAGAGTTATATAAGGCGGCGTAGCTTCGATTGGCACGAAGTCATAAACAGCTACGCCTTGCATCTTTTCTTTAAGTAATTTAATAAGAGCTTTTTGCAGAGCGTTATTTGGGAGTCTAAGCATTTTCAATCTCCTTTTTTACATCAGCGATGATTCTGGGAGCTTCGTCTTCGAAGGCCGGCGCAAGGAACGGACGTGCCTTTCTTGCCGGAACACGAGCGCTTTTGGAATACACGGCCTTGCCGCCAATATTCATTTTCAGCGCACGGATGCCAGCCTTTTTAGGCTTTGTGAAGAAGCCTTGCGCTCCATATTCAACAAGGTGCGCGTAGGGCTGTTTAGCTCTTATGATGCCTTCCAGCTTTGCCCGAGAAAAGCCGGAACGTAAAGAGCGCTTCAGTGTGCCGGAGCGTACAGCTACGCGTCTGGCAGCGCCGGTTCTTACGCGTTTTGTGCCATTCCTCAGAGCCTTTTCAACTCCCAGTCTGGTTTTTCCGTCAAATGCTTTAATTTGTTTGAGGCATTTTGTAAGTTCTTCATCACTTAATGTTGTTATGTAGCTGCGTGGCATGTTATTCTCCCGGATTCAAGCGCTTGGCCGTTATAAGGGTGCGCTCCCTGTATGTGTTGTCCGTGGATGTGACAGCGTATTCGTGGTTTTGCCAGAGTAAGCGCCATCCGCGGCCTACAGCATTGTCAGCAGGCGTTATTTCTACCACGATTTCCTCGCGGCTCATGGGAGCGCCTTGCGCCTGCTGTTCGCGGTACGCCGGGGGCTTTACCTGCGCCCAACGTGTTGCGTAGTTACTAAAGGCACGCTTTTGGCCGCCGTAGCCATCTGCTACGATGTCCGGGCGGCGTAAGGTAATGCGATGCGTGCGGTCGCTTGCTCCGTTTAACATATATAATCACCTGAGCTTGTGATGTGAGCCAGTATTACTTTAAAGCTGTAGCCGATTTCAGCGGGCGTTTTGCCGCTGCCAAGCCATTCTGTGCCACGATGGTCATACCAATGTGATACAAGCATTTTAATGCCTAGTCTGGCAAGTTCGTCATCGATAATATCTTTTCCGTCAGCTGTTTTTGTTTTACCGCTGGCAGAAATAAGGTATTGCTTCGCAGCTTTAATCATACCGGTAAGCAGTGTGTCCTCTATGTCACCGTCAAGGCGTAAGTAGAGCTTTACTTCTGCTAACAGTTCATCCATGATTAGCCTTTAGTTGCCGGAGTTTTAATAACTACCAGGCCATTATTATCTATAACTTTACCATCGGCCAGCATAACAGATTTGAAAATCTGGTCTTCGGTGTCGTTATCTTCGTATTGCTTCAGTCCCATTACATAGTTGGTGTTGACAGCATAGTCTTTTAAGTCGAAAATCAGAGCGACAGCAGTATTTACAGCAGTATTTGCGTCAAGGTTTGGCAGATAGTCGCAGCAGATTACCTTGCGCCCTAAAATGTAGCGCTCCGGAGCATTGCTTGCACCGTAATTTACCTTGGCAACAGGCTGGCCGTTATTGTCAACTTGGCCAGCAAAATTCATAAAGGTTTTTTTGGTCATGACATAGACAGCGTTGTTTTCGTAAGCCAGCGGCAGAGCAGCTTCTGCTTTAACTACATCTTCGTAGGTCAGTGCAAAGCCTGCAAGAACAACAGATTGTCCTTCAGGTACATCTTCCTTCAGAATGCCTTTCGGTTGTCCTGTGCCATTGCCGTTAATAATCGCTTCTTCCAGAGCTTTAACCATCGCCTCAGCAATGCCGTTTACAAGAGACATTTCGAAGGCAGAGAGAGTAATTTGTTCGGTTTCCAGAGTGATGGATACAGCGCAGCGTAATTTGTGATAAGCAAAGGTGATGCCTGTGACGCTCTTCTTCTGCTTGTCAGAGGTTGCGCCCTCAGCTACCCAGGTAGCAACAGGCTTTACAGTGCTTGTCGGATATGTTACACCACCGCGTAGGTTTGTTTGAGTTACCAACGGCAAAATCATACCGACAGCCTGCATCTTTTCGACAATACGGTTCATGATAGTTGTAGGAATAACAGCACCGACATCGGTAGTGGTTGTATTTGCATTGCTACGATATTCACCCGGCAGCTCTTTGGCACCATTGGAGCATACATAGCGCATAAACGCCATTCTGTAGGCCATGGTATCGTACATATCTTCTTCAGAAGGAACATTACCAGGAGTAGGTACCGGATTTCCTAAGCCGGGATTGTTATTCAGTTTGTTGGCAATTCTGGCGCGCGCAACCAGCACCTCTTCCTGTTTGTTCAGTTCGTCAAGCTCCTTTTCCAGAGCATTGATTGCAGTAAGGTCTTTGGCAGCTTCCAGCTTAGAGCGCAGGACCTTCTTTTTTTCTAAGAGTTCTTTATTCATGGTATCCTCCTTAAAATTTCAGTAAGATTCTTTTCTTGGCTTCTTCAATTTTTGGCTTGGCAGCTGCGGTTTCCGCTTCCTCGAAGCCGTAAGCGCTGCGCATTTCGGCGTCAATGCTTGTGTTTTCGTAGGCTGGGAAGGTTACGGCCGACACGTCATTTAAACGCTTAAATTTCAAGATGGTGCGTGTGTGTGTCTCGACATTATAGCTTGCTTCTTCGATTTCTGCGAAAAAGCTGCAGGCCTCAATGTCGCCGCGTTTGATAAGCTCAAAGGTGTCGCGGCCGTCCTGGGTGTCTGCAATGTCAGCCGCAAAGTCAAGGCCGTGCTCCGTTACAGAGAGCTGCAGAGTGTTGTTTTTGGTACGTGCCAGCAGCTTATCGGTCTGATGGTTGCGTGTAAAGACGCAGTCAGACATGTCGCAGCTATCAAGAGCATGCGCGTCGATGATTTCACAATAGTCAATATCACCAATGCTGAACAGAACCGTCTTTTCACCGAAAAGCATTGCTGTTCCCGCAATTCGCCGCTGTTTATTATCGCTGTCGTCAGCGGCCGGAGCGGACCGAATGCAGAATTTAGGATTATACGGTGACGCGTAAAGCTTAGTGTTTTTTGTATCACTCACTCTTTTTCACCTCCTTCCACCTGTTCAGCGCCGATTTTGCCAGCCTGGTACTGGTTAGCAAGCTCTGCGTCAATATAGTTCAAAGATACTAAGCGCTTTTCGCCGCCCTCAACGGGCGCAAGGTTGAAGATTTCCCTTGCTTCGTTAACAGAGAGCATTCCGAACGGCATCAGTTCTTTGGTCAGGGTGATTTTGCTGCTTGTAGATGCATACTGCAGGCGGTTAGCTTCAAAGTGGATTCTGTTGCCTACAGCAATTTCTCTTTGCGTAAATATTTTTCTTGTAAGCTCCAATCCTAAGCGGATTGCGATGGGTTCAATGACGCTTTCGTAGAAAGCACCCCATTGCTCTTCATTGTAGCGGGCCATTAAGATGTCCTCACTGACGTGGAAATAGGCCATTATGTCCTTGCGCACAACTTCCATTTGCTTGTCATCGGCCACGGTCGGCTGATTCTTCAGTTCGATGTATTCTGTTCTGGTGTCCAGCGCCGCAATGCCGCCATTATTGGATAGATTCATATAGTCTTTCACGAAGGCTTCCTGCTGCTTCTTCAGGTCATCATTATGCAGGTTTACATTTGATTTGATGATGCCCTTTAAGCGGTTATTGTTGTTTACCGCCGCCGCGAAGCCTTTGTTGACGATGTTCAGAAGGCCGATTTGCGGCTTTAGGGTTCTTTCGTTGTCCTCGCCGAAAAGGTCACTGGGGCCGAAGAAGCGGCGTAGATGGCACAGCTCTTCATAAGGGACGGTCATACGAAAGCCGTTCCCGAACGTAAAGCGAACAAAGAGCATTTTGTTTGCTTCAAGGAATTCTGCCTGCGCGTAGGCGATAGGGTAGAGGCCTATAGGATTGCCGCGCAGGTCCTTCGCAATATAAATAAAAGCGTTATTGTCTTTTGCCCATAGCGTAACAACTTTGTAGATGAATTCAAAGCTGTTCATGTACTCGTTGGGAGAGATTTCAAGCAGCGCCTGCAGCCTGCTGTCGCCGTCCTTGATGCCTCCGTCTATGATGCGCTGTACTTTGGGCTTCAGCTTGGCCGCATTCTCTGCCAGGCAGTCTATGCAGACGCGCGTAAAAAGATTTTGATAGGCCTCAGCGCCGCCAGCCTGCGCCAGATTTACGTCCTGATTCAGAGACACAAAGCGTACAAGGTTGACGGGTTCCGCTGCCGGTGTCGGGTTTCGGCCGAAGATTTTACTATACATTGAGCGGAATATATTCATGTTTTCCTCCTAAACTAAAGCGTGAAAGAATTGTAATCTGCCAGGTGTTTTTCCATAGTGACGTAAGCGTCCAGCAAAGAAGCTGTACCGTCAATACGTCGGAGCTGATTGGCTTTCATAGGCTGTATATTGCCGTTGATGTCTATGTCAATGGCAGTGTTGGAAAGGCACCATTTCAAAATAGGGTTATTGTTGTAAATGATGCGTTTGGCTTTCAAGTCCGCGCCCATGTTGTGCATAGGACTGGAAAGTGTTTTTTTGCCTTGAATTACCTGCTCCATTGCTTCCTTGCCGAAATTGCTAATCATGTCGTCAACCCAGTATTTTGCGCTCCAGCTGTCATAGCCACACCAGAGCATCATCATGCCGTATTTGTTCACCAGCTCGCAGAACCATGCTGTCACGTCTTCGTAGCGAATTTTACTACCGGCACAAACGCGCATGAGGCCTTGCCGCACCCAGAGGTTATATTGGATTTTATCCTGTTCGCTGCGTTCTTCCAGCAGATCTTCGGGAAGCCAATACATTTGCATGACATATATAGGGCCGTCAGCCTGCTTTTTGAAGATGGCCGACGCGCAGGTTAAGTCCGTTGTGCGCGACAGGTCCGCTCCGCCGATAAAATAACGCGGTTTTAACTGTTCGATGTCAAAGCGCTCTTCGTTATTGAGTGCCTCGAAGGTCAGCCATGCACTGCCGGAGGTTTCACGCATATTGAAGTCCTTGCAAAGCAGGTTTTTGACAAGTTCCGGATTATGCTGCGCCTTTTTTACCTTGTTTTGCAGCTGCGCAAGGCTTTTTATGGTGCCTAAGCCAGGATTAGCTTTTATAAAGCATTCCGGCTTTTGCCATTCTTCACGGTCGTCCAGCTCGTAGACAAAAAAGAGGACATGTTCGTCTATATAGCTGCCGTTATCGTAACCATTGATAATGTCTTGTGCTTCGCTGTATTTAACATCAAAAATGCCTTCACGCACAGTTCCGGCGGTTGAGATAATTAAACACAACGGCTGCTCCCTGGCGCTCATACCGTCTACGAGTACGTCATAAAGGTTTCTGTCCTTGATGGCGTGTAGCTCGTCAATGATGGCAGCGTGTAGGTTTAGGCCGTCAAGCGTATTGCTGTCGCTGGACAACGGCCTGAATGTGCCGTCATTGAGCTTGCATTGTATTTCGCTGACAAGCAGCTTCGCCCGGCGCATTAAGGACGGGCTTTTCTGTACCATGCGTTTAGCTTCCAGCCAAACTATTTTTGCCTGGTCCTTCATTGTAGCAGCGCTGACGATTTCAGGGCCTTTTTCTTTATCGGCAAAAAGCATGTAATTACCGATGGCGCTTCCTATTGTGGATTTTCCATTCTTGCGTCCAACAATAAGCACGCTTTCGCGGTATTTTCTAAAGCCTGTCGTCTTTTCTACAAAGCCAAACGTGGCTGCAATGAAGGCTTTCTGCCATAGCTCCAGCCGGATGCCTTTACCGCCATTCCTGCCCTTGCTTTGCTTGCAGTATTTTTCTATAAAGGTAATAACCTTTTCCGCCTTTGCGCTGTCATAGATATACGGCCCGTCGGTATCGTCAAGGTCAGCGCAAAGCTTCTCCAGCGTGCGGGTGATTTTATGGCAGGCAATAATATCGCCGCGCTGGATGGCTGCGTAATATTCCCTGATAGGGTTAGCTGTCGCAGAAGTCTTCAAAGCCGTCATCCGGAGGCTTGCTGCTGGTATCGGAACGGGCCAGGAAGTCCGCCAGCTGCTTCATGATTGTCTGGTAATTTTTGTTGATGGAGTTATACAGCCTTGCCTTCGGGCGCTCGCGCTCATAGGGCGGAGCGTTCTCCGATTGCGTGAACATTTCCGTAAGGCCATTCTGTTCAAGGTCCTTTTCCATGTCCTCCAGCTGTACCTTCATCCAGGCTGCCCTTTTGACAAGTCCGGCCAGGTATTCCTTTTCTTCGTGGTTACGTGCAGCGAAAATCTTATTCAGACGTCGCGCCGAACACGGCTGCTGGATGTCAAGGCTGCAGCTTTTGCCTCTGGTTTTACCGCTTTTTCTTTTTTCTTAGGTGTTGCCATAAGCGCCGCCTCCTTTCATGCTTTAAGCTTCGCCGTTGTTGGCTTCGTCAGACACTTGCACAAGCTGGCCATTAGCATCAAACGCCAGCCCGCGCCGCGTGGAGCCGAATTTCTGATAATGTTCGATGTTGTGGCATTCCTGGCAAAGGTATTCCAGGTTAGCCGGGTTTAGGCTGATGCTGTGATCTGTGATGTTGTCAGGCGTTAATGCTGTTTTGTGATGCACGATTTTGCCGGGTTTGGCAATTCCGCGCCGCCTGCAGCGTTCACAAAGGCCTTGTACGCTTGTGATGTATGCCTTGCGGCATTTAAGCCACGCTTTTGACTTGTAAAATTGTTCCGCCCATGGTTTCATGCTTTTGCCTCTCTTTAATGTGTTTGCCTATATCTAAAATAGCACACAAGCAGGTGACAAGTAGCGACATGTTTATGTGTTCGAATATGCGCATGTGATTTTTGCATAGAAAAACGGCTAAAAATAAAAATCTCTTCCAATAGTGCCGCAAAAAATTCCTTACTTTTTCTTTCTTGTCGTTTCTTTGGCGAAAAATTTCCTTGCTTCAGCGCCGCAAAGCCAGCACCAAAGCCACGTTCGACGTTTTGAAAGAAAAAATTCTCTATCTTTTTAGGGAGGGGGGCTTACGCGCGACCAATTTATTGTGTTAAGGAACCGCGCCGGTACGGCTTTGAACACGCAAAAATTTTTTGATAGGGGGGGATGCTGCCTATTTTTTGGTTAATTGTCAGAATATTCACTGATTTATAAACAAAAAAAGAGCGGCGAACCGCTCGTTTGTTTGATTATATTTTTTTCTTACGTTGAGCTGCCTTGGCAGCCGCTTCCAGAGCTGCGCCGTGAAGGCGTTGCGCCTGGCGCTCTGAGTAGTTGATAAGCCCGGCAATCTCCGACCATCCTTTTCCGTTTAGGTAGCGCTCTGCTAAGATGGTCTTGCAGGCGCGTGTCTTCTCTGAATCGCGCTGGCCACGCTTTACAATCAGCAGGCTGTCGATAATTTTTTGAGCGACACGGTAGAGCTGTTTATGCTTTTCAATCTTCGCCAGCAATTCGGCCTTCAGGTCTGCGTAGTCTTGCTGTTCTTCGCACCCGCCTTCTAAGCATTGCAAATGTTCGATTTGACTTTGCAGCCTGAGCACGTCCTGCTCTGCTACGATTACGCTTTGCAATTTAATCTTGATTCCTTGGCTGTCCATATTTTTCTCCCTCCGGTTTCAGATAGACAAACACTTCCAACCTTGGCTCTTTGCGGTCTATGGTGAAGTCCATATCGCGAGCCAAGGCAAATTTATCGTTAGGATATACGCCAGCATCTTCCAGTGCATCCATGAGCAGCTTATGCGCGTTATGCATATCTCTTGTCCTGCCGTCAGGCCAATAGGCCACCAGCTCGACAACAACCTTTACTCCCTTTGCCGGAGTCTGCCAGCCTTGCCGCCGCACCTCAGACAGCGCCTTTAATTTGGCATATTCCTTCCAACTGCGTGCCTGTGGAGTAAGGACGCGATCACGCTGATGGTGTTTATAATTCGGCGCATAGCAATGGTTCACGCTTGGCGGTATATCCAGTGTGATTCTAAGAGTCTTTTCCTTTGGCTCTGTTGATGTGGTTTTTTGTGGCATGGCTATTCCTTCTTTCTGTAGAGATTTTTATACAGCGGTAATATTGATACGGCCAACCGGTCCAATCGCTTACGCCGCTGACGATGCTGTCAGTGATTACCATGTAGCCCTTTGGTGCCGTCGGATATTCACGCCAGCTGTCGGCCTTAACTTTGTAATTTTTTTCTATAGGCTTCTTCAGGTTCCGTGACGCACACCAGCGCTTGTGATGCACGCAGCGTTCCGGATCATTGAAAGTTTTATTTGTTTGCTTAATCAGATAATGAGCCAGGCGGTCATAATCGCCGCTGTTGTCGAGGTTGGTCGTGTGGATGCGGCCATGTCTCCAGGATGCAGCAATGTCAGCAAGGTCTATGCCCTTATTGATTACAAGATGATGATGCATAGACTTCTTGCCATACTCAGTTACGGCAATATATTTGAATTCCAGGCCGGCTCTTTTATATTTTTTCCTCATGGATAAAAGAAAAGCAGACAGGTCTTTCTTGGCGGCTTCAGGGTTGAGTGCTCTGTTCTCCGGGCTGTAGGTAAGAATAAGGTGGTAGTCGTTGGCTCCGAAGTTGGTATTGATCAGGCGAGAAAGCTTTTTCTGAGCGCGGCGTTCGTTAACCTTGGCCATGGCTTCAGATGTTTTTTCTATGCGTGGTCCTCTGGTCATATTTTTGCCCTTATAATTAAAGCTACAAGTTTTTTCAACTTCCAGGACTTCGCCGCAATAGATTTCTTTTTTCTTGTACACAGTCAATCACCACCGGAGTCAAAGAGTAAATTTCTTTCGCAGCCCTATGGGTGCGATTAAGTTAATATGCTATATCAAGCTAATGCGAGGGGTTTAACCTCGCAGCTTTCTACTATAATATATATTTGTTTTATCGCGCACTTTAGGGCGCGGGCTGGATAAAGTGATATACTTCTTCTTTGGTTCTGCGCCATCTGTTTGCTTGTATATAACATATCGGCAGAAGCAGCCTGCGCCCTGTAATGCGCGTAAATTATTTAATTGTTTTTCCTATGGAAAATTTCATGGGTGCCGTCTATAAGCTCTTTTTCTTCTTGGCTGGTTTCATAGCCTAAGCTTTCCAGCCAGGTATAAAGTGCAATAATGTCAGGTCTCTTGCGGTATACGGGCCGCTTTTTCGAGTCCCAGCCGTAGTAGCCTCTAAGGTCTGTACTATCAGCAAAGAGCTGATAAACACATTGAGTTACGTTGTTCCGCTTTAATTCATGCACCTTGGTGATAATCGCAATGCGGCGTGCATCGTATGAGCTGTAGGCTTTTTCAGGTATTCCTAAAACTTTAACCAGGTCCTGACTGATTTGATTTGTAATGTAGCGCGTTGCTTCTGACACAACTGCATACACAGCTCCCTGCAGGGCGAGCATTATTTGTTCGTTGGAATGACAGTAGAAGTTTTCAACGAAGTGCTTACGCAGCTCATAATATTTTTGGCTAACTGCTTCCAGATCAGCCCAGGCTGCCCAGGCTTTGGCTATGTTTTCGCGCTCCTTCTGAGCTTCTTTTGAAGATTTTGCCGGGGCATGTTTTACTTTGGAATAAAATTCTAAGTTCTTTTTACATCTATCATAATAAATATAGTGATGTCTCTGGCCTTCTGGAATGGTAGGCAAAGCAGCAATAAAGTTTTCGTCAACCTTGTCGCCTTCAGGTACCTTTACAGATACCAATAATTTATATTTGCTGGCGTTCCAGACATCTGTTCTGGAAAGGACGGTAGCATTATTTAATTGCGGAATGCTTTTAATATCTTCCATGAAGGTCTTTTCTGCCTCTTCGGCTAAGGCTGATTTTACTGCAGGCATGAAGCCGAACGTGCCAATCTTTTCCAGCAGCTCGTTACGCTTTTCTTCGTCCTTTACTTTGCTTAATGCTTCAAATTCTACAAGCTTTGGCTGGCGTTCTTCGTAGGCTTTTTTTACTTTCGTCTTGTCAAACTGTGTAAGACGAAGGCGATCGCGTACGGTCGTTTCCGAAAAGCCGCTGTATTCGCTGATTTTTCCGACTGGCCAGCCGAATTCTAACTGCAGCTGTTGAAAGCCAAGGCCTTCTTCCAGGGGCGTGAGCTGACGGCGTTGCATGTTTTCATGGAGCATCAGGGCGATTTGTTCCGCCGGTGTTATCTCCATATCAATAGCGCAAGGCAATTCTTTAAAGCCTGCAGCCTTCGCCGCGGCCATGCGTCTATGGCCAATGATGACGGTATAGCTATCGTCAAGCATATCTCCGTTCTCGTCGCGATCAGGGACAACAGTAAGATTCTGTTTTATGCCGACGGCCTTAATGCTTTCGACCAGCTCCGAAAGGTCTCCTAGGTCTTTTCTGGGGTTATGCGGATGCGGGTGCAGCCATTCAATAGGCAGGTTGAAAACGCAGATTTTAGGTTTGTTGTCTATTCCGAACATGGTATCCTCCTTTGCAAATAGGCCGGGGACAGCGCCATGTTGTCCCCGGTTTTGGTCTTACTTATTTATTGAACGTCAACGATTTCGATGCCAACAAGGTAATTTGCCAGCTTGTCGCGGTGGACAGTCAAGGTTACATCGCCAGCGGTAACGTCAACAACATCGTTTATACCATCATAGAGAATAGTGCCTTCTACCGGTTCAAAGTCATCGCTGAGCCAGGAAGAGTCCTCATCAGTGTAAACAGCAAGGATTTCTGCTGCGCTGTCATCCTGCATATAATGGCGGGTTACAAGTTTGTTGCCGCCAAAGAGGTGAGTCAGCTCTACAACGTGGACCTTCTTTGCATCGCGCAGGGGTACATAATTTTTAATCATAATATCGGCTCCTTTCGTGCCTAAAAATATTTATTTAGAGAGGCAGAATAGCCTCGCATTATATTTCTTCATATACTTTTTATCTCAACCTTTTGGCCAACATTTATTATGTTTCCATTCTCTGATACGCTCATTGCGCATCGCACGACATTCAGCCGCTGCTTTGGCCTTAGCCTGGCGCTTCCCGTTCAGCACAGCCAAAACAAATTTATACTTTTTGTAATCGCTGCATATTCTGCCGCAACCCGGTGAACGCACGTCGCATTCTCTACAGGGGCACGCTATTGATATGTCATATGCTTTCGCGCCACCAAAAGCCGTAGCTGCTTTAATCATCTTGCTTATACGTCCTTTCTTCTTCCGTCGCAGAGCGCAGGCCGCAGCTGTTATTCTTCATCAAGATAGCCGCCACGCTCGTAGGCGCGTTGAGCTTCGTCAATAGTTGGCTGCTGGCGTTTGCCACAATAGGCATATTTGAAGGCTTCTTCTTTGAGCGACTTCATCAAAGCTTTTTCGTTCGGCAACAGCAGCTGCATAGGAATTTTCTTTTCTCCCTGCTGGCGGGTGAGGGTTTCCGTGCAGTAAAATTTTTGTGTTACAATCTGAAGCGGCGTAGGGCAAAGAGCCATGCCTTCCAGCAGGACAACGAGCTGCATGCCGTAGCCGTATTTTGTGCTATCCAGAAAATTTACCTTCGTAACTCTCAATATAATGTTTTGGCCATCGGCATTCTGCAGCGGGAATTCCAGAAAGCGGGCGGCTACGCCGGGGAGCAGCGCCCACAGTTTCCGAAAATCTTCGTGCGGCTTATCTGCGCGGCTGACTATGTTTTCCTCCGGTTCTGCATCTGCAGGACAGACAGTGTAGCGAATTTGGGTGCAGCCGCCTTTGCTCAAAATATATTTGACATCGTAGTTTTCCGTCATATTCTCACGTCCTCCTATTGTGCTGCAGCTTCATGCTTTGCTGCCTTCCAGGCGAGAAAGTCAGCGTATACGTCGGGATGGGTGGCGTAGTAGCGCTGAATGTAATCGCAAAGGGTAAGAGCACTTCTTTGAGTGATTTTACCGGATGCGCTGTTGATGATGATTTCTTTTTTCTTGCGTGCCATAATGCCCTCCTATTTCTTTAGCGTATACAGCGGAATGCGCAGCACATCGCCGGGCTGAATGAGCATGTAGCGGCTGTTGCCGAGGCCGTTTTCTTCGATGATGTAGAAAATCATTTCATCAAGATCATAGCGGTCTTGCTTTTTCAGGTACTTCAAGGCGAGGTCATAAACAGTGCCGCCAACGCCAACGGTGGCTGTGGTGTAGTTACATACATAGCGGCTATCATCGTACAGACGCCAGCCATAGGCAAGGCCGACACCGATGCCAGCGCCAAGCAGAGCCGCGATAAGAATGGAGATAATTGTTTTCATGATTTGCTCCTTTCTGCTGTTACCAGCGCCGTGTCTTCCACGAAATTTTATGGGTAATCTTGATTTGAGGATAGCCACCAATGCCGCCATAACCTCTAAAATCAGCGGGCGCAGCACAAGGCTTTTCAATGGCAGCTTTTTCCTCTTCCTGCATGCGGCAGTGTTTTTTCAGATCAAGCACGCGGCCGCAACGCAGCCAAAGCAGATATGCAAAGCGGCGTAAGGGAATTTTACGGACAGCGCCAACGCCAATAACTACAATGTTAGCTATCTTTCTTTTCACGAATTATCGCCTCCTTGCTCAGTCTGAAAAAGCGGTTGCTGGCGTAATTCACCAGCTTTTCATAAAGCTGCAGCTGCTCGATAAGCTCCATTTTGTTGTATTGGTGCCAAAAGTGCTTAGTGTGGCCGTTTTCTAACGGCTCCTGCTTTTTTATCTGCTCAGCAACGCTTGCGAGCTGCTTGTCAGTAGCGATAGCCTTCTGCAGACGTGCGGCCGTGCTTTTTGAGATGATGATATAGCAAAGGTCATTCTTCATTTTGTTCTGCCTCCGGGGCCAGCCAGGGATATTTTGCATAAATTTGCTCGAGAATGCTCTGAGCTATAATAACGCTACTGCGCAGGCGGTTGATGGTAAATTCCTGCATGGCAACATAGTCTTTGTTGTCTTTATGCGTTTGGATTTCCGCCAATCTGTTTTTCACTGCCATGTGATAGCGGATGTTATTGCAGCGCAGAGCGTTGATAAGCTCAAAGGTCTGCATAGAGTCGAGCTTCAAGGTAAGAAAAGCCTTCGGCGTTTGGCCATTGTTATTCTTTTGCATGTTGTCCCTCCTGATGTTAATAGTCGCGCAGCTGCTTCAGCAGGCTTTTAGCGGCTTTGATTCTTTCTGTATAATCCTTGACGGTCGGACCGGTGCAGTTTTCATCTGCCTGCTTCAGTGACTGGAGTTTATCGCTGACAGCTCTGATGTAATTGCAAAGGCCGCGTTCTACTGCGTTGTATTCCGACTGTGATTTGATTCTGAGTGTTTTGGTCAGTGTTTTCGTCATTGCGTTCTCCTTAGAAGCTGCGCAGCTGCTTCAGCAGGCCTTTGGCCGCTGCGATTTTTTCCTGATAATCTTCGATGTTGCCTTGTGCTACATCTTTATGATTCTTCTGCAGCCAGTCTAATTGGTTGCTGCGGGCGTGCTGGATGTAGTTGCAGAGTGCAATGTCAAGAACGCAAACATCTGCCATTGATTTGACTACGAGATTTTTTGCCATGATGTGCCTCCTATAATTTTTGTGGATGTAATGTCTGATTAGTGTTTGCAGTACGCTGCAATGGATGCAATTAAGGACGCGATAGATATAATCAGCGGCAGCCAGTCCCAAAACGTCAGCGATTCCAGAAATTCGTTAGAGAAGAACGGAATACAGGAAAAGAAATAATCTCTTACTTTTCTACGTTTCAAGCCAGCTTTGTGCTGGCTTTTATTTTGGTCTTTCAGCATTTTGTTGCCTCCGTTGCTTCTGCAGCTTTATCCAGATATTTTTCGTACTCTGCTTGAGAAATTAATAAATTTGCTTCATTGACGCTTATCATTTCCGGCGGTATTCCAAAAGTCTTTTGGATGCTGTCTGCCATACGATAAGCTTCTAACTGTGTTGTAAAGCCGCCTATATTAATATAGTGCTGCTTTAAGACGTAGTGTTTTTCTTCACGCTTGCCAAAGAGCTTGTGCAAGAATACGCTTATTCCCATGCCCTGCTGCGCAGGGCTTTTCTTTTTGTCTTTGTTCATGTTTGCACCTCTCTTTGTCGCACGTTATGCGACTAACTGAGTAAAAAAAATAGCATTAACATCATCGCCTTGAATATCAACGATGTCGATTATTTTGTCAACGTCCTTAACCAAAAGCCCTTCACCGTTATGTTTCAGTTTTCTATACAAAGTCGAAGGACTAATGTTCATACGGCGAGCGATTCCGGGAATAGTTAAGCCAGCTTCGCAAATTTTTCCTTTCAGTTTTTTCACATCTACCATAATAAAGCTCCTTTCTATTTATTCGCATATATGCGATTTACTTAAGTTTATCACCTAAGCTTTATTGTGTCAACTGAACTTTCGCATGAAATGCGATTTATTTTCTTTTTTTGCGTTTCTTGTTGCAGATTTGCAAATTTGTAGTATAATCTTCTTAGAGGTGATTTACATGAATATTGGTGAAAGAATAAAGGCTCGCCGTTTGGAATTAGGTTTGACTGCCGACCAGTTAGCTGAACGCGTTGGAAAAAATCGTGCAACTATATATAGATACGAAAACGGAGAAATTGAAAATATGCCGTTGTCTATTATGGCGCCACTTGCTAAAGCATTAGGAATAACTCCTGCTGAGTTATTTGGTAGGTCTTTAGGTGGTGATGTTAGTAGTTCTGAATTTGAGTTAATAAAAAAATATCGCCAGCTAAACGCCAGCGATAAATTAGAAATACGCAACATGATTGATTTTAAGCTTTTCCGATATGCTCAATCTTCAGAGGAAGAAGAAAGCAATTGCGTATAATTCATTGCGGGAGGAAGAAGTAAATGCAGCTGTTCGGAAAAGCCGGATAACTGCAGATTGCAAATAAAAAAATGCCGCCAGCACAGTGCTGACGGCAAAGAAGTAAAAATATCAATCACTATATATTGTGGTGTTAAGATGGGTAACTTTAGTATTTTAACACAACGCTTCTGAAAAAGCAAGTTTTTGTTGACAAAATTAATTATTCTGCTATAATGATTAGTACAGCGATAGTGCAGAACCTGAGGGCGATGCACGGAGGCTTGCTAATCTGCGGATTGGCAAGCCTTTTTTCGTTATATAGGAGGAATTTTATGGATAAGCCATTCAAAACATATCGGCAGCAGTTGACCATTCTTAGAGGTCGTAACCTTGTTATTAAAGACGGCAGTAAAGCAATACAGATTTTAAAAAATGAAGGCTATTATAATATCATCAACGGTTATAAAGATATATTTCTCGATATGCCGCAAACCAAACAGTACGGTGACGACAGATATAAGGCAGGCACTACTTTCGAGCATATATATGCGCTTTATAATTTTGACAGGAATATGCGAGCTATATTATTAAAGTACATTTTGAAAATGGAAACTTCGTTGAAAACGAAAGTAGCTTATTATTTCTCGCAGACGTATAAACAAAACTTCAATTATCTTGATATAAATAATTTCGATAGTTCTAACCCACAGACCGCCACCAAACTTATAGCAGACTTATCTAGCGTAATAACGAAAAATACAAAGAAGGGTGCGCTAGGCGACCAGTTTTATCATTATCTCGACAAACACAAAGAGCTGCCCTTGTGGGTGTTGGTTACAAAGATGACACTAGGCAATATTATTCATTTTTATAATGGCATGACCATGCAGACTAAACTTTTAGTTATAAATGAGATTATAAGCACTTACGAAAAAACATATCGAGTAAAGCTGCTTTTAACGCCGGAACAGGAAGAAAAATTCGTCTCTAATATGTTTGCTTTTATTAACATTTTTAGAAATGTTTGTGCTCATGAAGAGCGGCTGTATAGTATTACGGTAAAAAATAATAATAAAGTCCCTAATATAGCACTATTTCATAAAACACTGCCTAGTAACTTTTCATCGCATTTTATTGATTGTGTTATAATTTTAGGCTTATTTTTGAGCAAGCGCGACTATGCTGCTATGGTTGGAGAATTTTCTGCTGAAATAGCATCTTTCGCTAAAAAATTGCCACAAAATATGTTTAATAGTGTTCTTATAAAAATGGGATTTTCTAAAAACTGGAAAGATGATTTCAAGCTAAACTAAGATATTAATAGGGGGATTTTATGGAATATGTAGCTATTGATTTTCAAACGGCCAACAAGTGGCACAAAAGCGCATGCTCTGTCGCTCTGGTTACGGTGAAAGACGGCAAGATTATTGATACTTTTTACAGTCTGATTCGTCCCGGTATTTTGCATTTCGACAAAGAAAATACGGCTTTGCATGGTATCACAAAAGAGATGGTGAAGGATGCGCCGTATTTTGATGAGCTGTGGCCGCTGATTAAGGAAAAAATTAACGGCAAAACGCTTGTCGCGCACTATGCCAAGTTTGACATGGACGTGTTGGCGGAAGAGCTGGCAGGCAACGAGCTTGCTTTCCCAAGCTGTCCCGTGTTTTGCACGTGCGTGCTTTCGCAAGCAATGTTCCCGGAGATGCCTCATCATCGCCTGCAGGACGTTACCGATAAAATAGGTTTTAACCTTGAGCAGCGTTATAACGCTATGGCGCACGCCAGAGCCTGCGTCGCTATCGTGGAATATGCCCTGAAAGCAACAGGCGCTGAGTTTTTGCAGGACGTGGCCGACGCTTATCACTTTCACCTTGGCTATATCGGCAAGGATATTGTGACGGATTGTGAATTGAAGTACGGACGCGCTCTTGCTTATGATGAAAACGCTTCCTTCGGCAAGAAAGCAGAGACTTACAACGATATGGATAATGCAACATATTTGAAATATTGGGGACCGTCTGTTGCTATTTCCCTCGTTTTTAATTCTATCAATGCGGAATGGGCAAGGGCTATAGGCTACATCGGAACGCTTGGGCTGATTTATGCAACTTATTTACGGTTCAAGGGAACGAAAAGGCCGTTTTGGTATGGCTTTGTTAATATTTTCTTCACGGCCGGCGTTTTGGGTTTCTTTGATGTAGGCCGCGCCCCGAAAAAGTAGAGCAGCGGAACAAAATTGGCAAATGACAGGCAAATGGCAAGCAAATAAGAAGGTGAAATATCCCAACGATTGCTATTTTCGACATTTTGGGACAATGTAAAGAAGTGGTTTCTTCGTGCTCAGAAGCGCTAATGTCCCGGTAAATGCTATTGCTAAGATTTTGGGATGTAACGAAAGACTAACTATAAAAAGTCAAGAGGTGGGTAAGAAAAAATTTCCGTATAGGT
>ENA-OROK01000759-OROK01000759.1-human-gut-metagenome-genome-assembly--contig:-NODE-759-length-35710-cov-5.355911_pt1 | contig 35710 bp, 30 predicted proteins | sample MGYA00242127_ERZ509046 | MGnify/ENA primary metagenome ERZ509046 (study PRJEB26280, sample SAMEA2338728) | human gut metagenome | biome: human gut; feature: human-associated habitat; material: faeces... | reverse complement strand
CCGCCGGAGCGGTGCTTAAGCCGTCAGGCGGGAATTGTGCGGTGTTGCCTTAGAGAACCATGATGAAAAATAAGGATAGGCGAATGTTGCGGTTTCTGTTTGTTCCTCTGATTCTTGAAAAAGATGTAGGATGAAACAGTCTTCCTCATTTATTGCTGTATTCCAGAGAGTTTTCAAATGGCTGACAGCTTTTCGCCATACCCGTACCATTTTTGCGCTTGCCATGCAATCGAAAAACTGCTATAGTGAGTTACAAGAACAGCAGACCGAGTAAATCGGTTGCGCCTTACACGATTCAAAAGGAGCTGAAATTATTATGGAAGGTGCCTACTATAACGGGCAATATTTGAACAGACTGGAACGGCTTGGATATTCGCAGGCCGAAATTGACAACAAGCTGGAAAGCACATTTGAGGAGATGTTCTATGGTCCGGAGGGGGTTCGCCTTTGCCATTGTGCCGGACCTGACATGATGTACATAGAGGATACGGGGAACCATGACGTCCGTACCGAGGGCATGTCCTACGCAATGATGTTCTGCGTACAAATGAATCGCCAGAAGGAATTCGACTGCCTGTGGCGATGGGTCGTGACCCACATGTACCTCACCGAAGGGGAAAACGCCGGCTATTTTGCCTGGTCCTGTCATACTGACGGCAGCAAAAATTCCGATGGACCCGCCCCTGACGGCGAAGAATTTTTTGCCATGTCCCTGTTTTTTGCGGCCAACCGCTGGGGTTCCGGCGAAGGGGTACTGGATTACGCTTCCTGGGCACGGCGCATCTTGCACGCATGTGTACACAAAGGCGAAGAAGCCGGTTCCGGATTTCCCATGTGGAACCCCGAAAACCATCTCATCAAATTCATTCCCAACTGTGAATTTACCGATCCCTCTTATCATTTGCCGCATTTCTATGAACTTTTTGCTCTGTGGAGCGACGAATGCGACCGTCCTTTCTGGCATGCAGCCGCAGCGGCCAGCCGCCAGTACCTGCGCAAAGCCTGCCACGCCCGTACCGGTTTGAGTGCCGAATATGCCGAGTACGACGGCCGCCCGCATCGGGGTGATCAGCCGGACCGTCACGACTGGTTCTTCAGCGATGCATACCGCACGTTGGGCAACATTGCTTTGGATGCCCAATGGTTCGGGGACAAAGACGGTTGGGCCCAAGAAACAGCTGCACATATTCAGCAATTTTTTGAAGAAAAGGAACACGGGCAAACAAACGGCATCTATCTGATCGACGGCACACCCGTTGAAGGAAATGCTCTGCATCCTGTAGGGCTTCTGGCTACCATTGCGCAGGGTTCCCTGATTCTGGATGACGCCTGCGCGGATGAATGGCTCCGCCGGTTCTTTAGCACTCCGCTCCGTTCCGGACCGCGGCGTTATTATGACAATTGCCTGTATCTTTTTGCGCTGCTTGCTTTAAGCGGGCATTACCGCATCTGGTTCCCGCAAGAAGCAACGGTATAATGTACCCTTGTGCCTGTTGAAATTCACTGGGATGGCCTGAGCAAGTTTACTTCCATCACCGGTCAGGTGCTTAGCGGCGATGGTGCCGGCGCGGCTGCCTACAATACGTTCGATAATCCCCATCAAGTCGAGCCGAAGCCGTTGACAAACATAACTGTTGGTACCAACAGCTTTGCTTCCCTCTTGCCCGCATGCAGCGTTGCTGCCTTTACGCTGAAAGCCTGATTTCCAGACCAAAGCAAAAGAGCGCCGGAGATGACTTCCGCGCTCTTTTGCTTTTTTCTATGCCGTCAAACGGTTACTCTTTGCCGTCTGAATTCTCCGTAGCATCCTGAGACTGCTCCTGATTTATCTGAGAAGAGTACTGCTCTGAGCACTTCATGAAAACGTCATTTAAAACAAATGCATTTGCATAAGCGATCGAAGAGAACCCCAGCGCAAACCACAAAAACAATCCATAGCGCAATGTGGTCTGTGTATACAGGGTCAATGCTACACATGCACCTATCAACAACAACATGGAAAAGGTTTTGGGCAAAGAGGTCACAGACATGATAAACGCATTCCGTATGGTACCTAAAACCGTATTGTTGAATCTTGCAAGCAGCGGGAAAGCATATACGAAGGTCATCATATAAGCGATTGCTGCCACGGGAACCAAAATCTTAAAGATGCTGTTTTGGAAATTCCCGGAATGCCATAGAAGATAGATATCATAGCCCAGGAATCCCCCTGCGGCCCCAAAAAGAATTCCCATCAGTACGCCCTGGCGGAAATTTGCCCGGAATGACTTGAAAAAATTGCCGACCACCGGAGTGCCGTCTTTTTCACCCGCCATTTTTGTGGTGACATAATGTAAAGCCGTGATGGCAGGGCCAATGGTGACCACCGGAATGCAGCAAACCAGGAACAGCAGATTCAGGACAATAAGATCCCACACAACGCCCAGGGCGCGCATCATGGGGCTGTCCGGATTAAAAACGCCTCTCAATGAGTTCTCCTCCTTTTTTTCAGGATGTAAATATTCACAAAAAGCAGCGATTCAGATTGTGCACTATTCAATCTGTTATTTGATTGACAATGGTTCTGCGGCTGAATTATACTGATACTGGCATTATACTTTGCACCGCTAAAAATAGCAAGGTCATTTTGCAACATTCACCGGTAAGGAGCTTTGTATGAACCGGTTTCATCATGTCAGAATCAAGCTGGAAAGTTTTCTCAATAACTTAAGCCTGAAGAAAAAACTTAGATATCTTTATTTTTTATGTATTCTGGTCCCCATATTTTTGACCGATATTGTAATTTTACATGCATTAACCAAGAACGAGCATGCCGAGCAGCTGCACCAGATGGAAAAAATAGCCAAATCAGTGCAGTCGATGCTTTCCGCCGCCACAGAAGATTCCGCGCTGATTTCTACCAGCCTGTATATGGATAGCTCCCTTCAGGATTTTGTGAGCCGGCAATATGCCAGTCCCCAGGACTATTTTTCAAGTTACCGAGAATACATCCACAATTCTTTGCTGCAGGGTGTTTCCCGGATCACAAATTCTGTCATACGGGTGTATGCAGACAATGAAACCCTGATAAACGGCAGTGAATTTGCACGGTTATCCACCGTTTCGCAGGAACCCTGGTATCAGCAGTATACTGCGGATGGCTACAGCCCGCGGCTTCTTTTTTCTTATGATGAAACAGATGGGCGCCAGGTGTTGTTTTTACGTGGGATGAATGGCCTTTACAGCAATAAGGCGGAGCGCCTTTTGTGTATTGAAATCAATTACAGCACGCTGGACCGCGATTTCCAGAACATGGGGTATAACGATTCAGTTTATGTATGCAGCGGTAACCGGATTTTGCTTACGAACGCAATGCCCAATTATCGTTGGCAGCCTTATGACACATTCTCCCCGTCTGATTCGGTAGGCTTGTCCCAGCATTTTACCCTTTACGGGGAAGATCTGGACATCTATGTGATGGAACCAAGCGGCAACGTTTTAGCCCTGATTCGCCAAAACATCCATATCCTGATCCTGCTGCTGATCCTGAACATTATTCCCCCGCAGCTTTTGATGAATCTGCTGGAGAATTCCATTACTTCTCGTCTTTTCCGTCTGGAAAAAGTCTTCAACCAGATAGACAGCGACGTGTTGATCAAGATTTCCGGGCCAAGCGGTCAAGATGAGATCGGCCGTCTGATGGACAACTACAACCGCATGGCTGACCGGATGAACAGCCTGATTGACACCGCCTACCGATGCCGACTGAAAGAGCAGAAGATGGATATTGCCCGGCAGAACGCAGAGCTGATGGCTTTATACAGCCAAATCAATCCCCATTTTCTGTTCAACGCACTGGAAAGCATCCGTATGCACAGCATCCTGAAAAAAGAAGAAGAAACCGCCGATATGATACAGAAATTGGCCATAATGGTGCGCCAAAACGTGGATTGGTCCTCGGATTCCAATACCATTAAGCGTGAGCTGGCGTTTGTTGAAGCGTACCTGTCCTTGCAAAAATATCGCTTCGGGGAGCGCCTTTCGTATCAAATCAATGCGCAGGAAGATTGCCAGAACATCCTGGTTCCGAAATTGACCATTACCACCTTTGTGGAAAATGCCTGTGTGCACGGTATTGAAGCAAAATCTTTTCCCGGTTGGATTTTTGTACGCGTGTATACAGAAAACGATGCGCTTTGCATGGAAATTGAAGATACCGGTGGCGGTATGGACGAGGCCGAGGTAGAACGTATTCAAGACCGGATGCGCAACGCCAGCCTGAAAATGTTAAAAGAAAAAGGACGCGTAGGCATGGTGAACACCTGCCTGCGCATCCGCATGATGACGGAGGATACTGCACAGTTCTCGGTGGAAAGCGAGCCAGGCATTGGAACACTTGTTTCGATTCGGTTTCCTCTAAACAAAGCAATAAGGGCGGAGTGACATGTTAAAAGTTATTATCGTAGATGATGAGCAGTTTATTGCGCAAGGTTTGCAGGCGTTGATTGACTGGAACGCCGCAGGCTATGAAGTGGCTGCCGTTTTGTCCGACGGACAGGAGGCTTTGGAGTACATAAAAAAGTTACCCGTTGACCTTGTCATCACCGACGTTATGATGCCAAAAATGACCGGACTTGAATTACTGGAAACTGTTCGCCGGGAGAATCTTTCCAACGCCGGTTTCGTGATTCTGAGCGGATACAGTGAGTTTTCCTATGCTCAAAAAGCGCTGCGCTACGGGTGTATCGACTATCTTCTCAAACCGGTGGAAAAGCAAGATCTGTTATCCATTCTCAGCAAATACAATAACATCTCGCAAAACAGCAAAATGGAGGAGCAGTACGAACTGGCCTATCAGGCCCGGTGTTTGATCTCGTTGCTGTTCGGCAAATATGATCCCCACGGCGTGGATTATCTGCATAAGCATCTGGATTTTTCGGACGGCGTTCGTTACATTGAAATTTCCGCTTGCCATTCTTCGGACAACGAAGATGACGATGATGAGAACCACTTCCGTATGGTGCAGCGTGACCTGTACCAAAGCTGTGCGCAAATTTTAGGCGAGGACCGGAGCCGGTGTTTCTGTGACGCTTCGTTAGATCGCGTTGGGTATGGGATTGCTTTTGTTTACAGCGGTGCGCTTGCCCGAAATGCCGGCTGTTCCGAAACACAGTATATCCAGGATTTTTATAAGAAATTGGGTGTTTCGACACAACACGAATTGCGATTTCTGGTTGGCAAAAAAGTGGACGATATCACCACTGTTTCTGAATCGTATGATACCGTCTGCGGGCTGAAAAACCTTTGCGCCTTCCGCCAGCAAAAATCGATCTATTATTACGAGGAAGAGTTATCGGTTCCGCAAGAAAGAGCCGTTTTGTGCAAAGATACCCTGGATCAGTTGATTACCGCCATTGAACTGAATGAGCAGGAACGCATCGGCTCCGAAATAGACCATTTGTTTGCCGAAATGCAGCAGCGTGGCGTACATAACAAAGATATCAACCTGAACTTAAATTATCTTTTGTTCCGGCTTATGCATCTTGCATCCAATTTGGACAACGAAGCCAACCAGAAGGAAATGCTGCAATTTATCAGCGCGCAGTCTTTCCGGGAAGGAATTTCCCGCGGGAGCCGACAGCATCTGTTCCGCTTTGCACGCGAGTATGCAGACTACCTTTCCCTTCTGCGAAAAAATATCTCCATCGATATTTTGGATTCTATCGACAAGGAAATCCAGGAACACTACTCGGAAAACCTGACGTTGCAGGGCTTGGGCAAAAAATACTATATCAACAGTGCATACTTAGGGCAAATCTTCCGCAAAAAATACGGGCAGTCCTTTAAAAACTATTTGTGTTCTTACCGTATTAACGAAGCGTGCCGCCAGCTATTGTACACAAACAAGCAGATCGGCCGCATTGCCGAAGATGTGGGCTATAAAGATGTGGATTATTTCCTTTGCAAATTTATCGAGCTGAAAGGCTGTACGCCTTCCCATTTTCGGAAGAGCAAAACCGAGAAACCACATTCTGAATTTCCCGGGAAATAATTCACACCAGAATAATCATACACTTGCTTTTCGTTTTTTGCATTCTTAAAAAACAACGATAAACCAAACAAAAGTGCAGGCATGTTGCCTTTCAAAATACTTCAAGGATGGGGAACTGCCTGTCTTTTTTGTATCATTGTTTCGCTGTTTAGCGCGATTTCCTCTTCCGTTGAATTTGCAAAGCTATAATTTTCAGGGGTTTTTACTGGAATTTGTCGGTTGCGTAAAACATTTTTGGTATATATACTTAAATCAGGGAAACCCGCAAGGGCGGAAAATCTATCTACAGGAGGCCAATTATGAAAGTAAAATTGTGGCGCCGCGCATTTGCGGCAAGTATGTCCGCGGTCATGCTGCTGGGCTTAACGGCATGTGGCGGCTCTAATGAATCGTCCGATGGGATCAAAACATTTACGATGTTTACCGCAATGCCCGGTTCCGAAATCAATGATGACAACGATGTTATGAACATCATTGCCGAAAAGACCGGTGCCAAACTGAAAGAGACCTGGCTGACCGGCCAGACCGACGCAGAAGCCATCGGCACAATCATCGCGGGCGGTGAGTATCCGGACTTCATCAATGGCGGCGATGCCATGATGTCTCTTTACGATGCAGGCGTCCTGGTGCCTTGGGATGATTACCTGGAAAAGTATCCCAACCTGAAAGAGATGTACACCGACAAAGAGTGGGACAACTTCCGCCAGGAGGACGGCAAAATCTATTGGGCCAACGTATTCCAGAACACCTATGGCGAAGATCGTGCCACCACCCATAACGATGAAGCCTTCTGGATTCAGGCGCGTGTTCTGGAATGGGCCGGTTACCCCGAAATCAAAACCCTGGACCAGTATTTCGATCTGCTGGAAAGCTATGCCGATGCCAACCCCACCATGGCAAACGGTACCAAGAACATTCCCTACACGGCACTTTGCGAAGACTGGCGCTATTTCTGCATCGAGAATGCACCCCAGTTCCTTGATGGGTATCCCAACGACGGCTCTGTCATTGTAGACAAGGATACGATGCAGGTGGTTGACTACAATACCACGCCTACTGCCAAGAGGTATTTCCAGAAATTGAACGAAGAATACCAGAAAGGCTACGTGGACGTAGAATTCGCCACCCAGACCTACGATGAATACATCGCCAAGCTTTCCACCGGCGCTGTGCTGGGCATGTGCGACCAGTGGTGGAACTTCGCGTACAATGTCAATGATGTTTTCAAACAGCAGGGTTTGGACGAGCAGGGCTGCAACTACGTTCCGCTGGGCCTGACCATTGACGAAGGAATGGAAAACCGCTGGCACAACTACGCCGATACCCTGAACAATTCCAGCGGCGTGGCCGTTACCACCAGCTGCTCCGATATTGACGGTGCATTTAAGTTTATGAACGATCTGCTGGATCAGGAAATCCACGATCTTCGCTTCTGGGGCGTTGAAGGTGAGGATTACCTGGTTGATGAAAACGGCCTGTATTACCGCACCGAAGAAATGCGGATGAAATGCGCGGATCCCGCCTATCAGGCCTCTCACCTGTGCAGCTATTCCTACATGCCGCAGTGGCTGGGCACCAGCCGGGACGGCAAGAACGCCATGCAGCCCGACCAGCAGGCAAGCGAATTCCTGGACAGCCTGTCCACCCCCCTGCAGAAACTGTTTGATGCCTACGGCGTAGACAGCTACGTTGATATGATCGGTTCTGTGGAAGAAGAACAGGGCCCCTGGTTCCCGATGTATTCTTACTCCAATGCAATGACTACCGAAACCCCCGGTGGTGTTGCCTGGGTCAAGATGGGCGAAGTCAAACACGAATGGCTGCCCAAAGTTGTTATGGCGCCTGATTTTGAAAGCACCTGGAATGAATACATGACTGCGTACAACGCAGCCAATCCGCAGGATTTCTTGGCAGAAATGCAAACTGAGCTTGAGCGCCGTGCCGGTCTTTGATGCCCGTTATTGCAGGCGACATAGACGTTGACACATACAAGTGGCCACGGTTGCACGGTGTAGCTGTGGCCACTTTTTTATGAAATGCATTCAACCCGCAAGCTCCTTAAACGTTAGTTTGCAACACATGATTCGCCATACACGTTCCTTAGGAGGACTCTCCAATGAAAAATCCATCAAAGCGTATTACATGGAAAGAGATTTCACGCCAGAAATTTCTGATGGTCTGTGCGGCTATCTTTTTTGTATACGGCATCGTATTTTATTATGTTCCACTGGCAGGCTGGGTAATGGCCTTTCAGGACTACAAACCCAAAGACGGCCTCTTCGGATCTAAATTCGTAGGACTGGCAAAGTTTAAATTCCTGTTCTCTGACGACGTCTTTTTGCGTGATATCCGTAACACTCTGGCCATGGGCGTTCTCAATCTGGTGACCACCTTTTTAATGGCCATTATCTTCGCCATCCTGCTGAACGAAGTACGCAACATGTTCGGCAAAAAGCTTGTTCAAACGGTTTCCTATCTGCCCCACTTCCTTTCCTGGATCATTGTCACCGGTATTCTGCACGATGCGCTGTCTTCCACCGGTATCATCAATGAACTGCTGGTGAACCTGGGCATTGTGGATTCGCCCATCAACTTCTTCGCCAATCCGAGTTATTTTTGGCCAATCGTTGCATTTGCCAATGTTTGGAAGGAAACCGGCTGGAATGCCATTGTCTACCTGGCCGCCATTACCTCCATCGATCCCAGCCTGTATGAGGCAGCCACTTTGGATGGTGCCGGCCGGTGGGGCAAAATCTGGCACGTCACGCTTCCTGGCATCAAGTCCACCATTATGATTCTTCTGATCATGAATATTGGCAACGTATTGAATGCAGGCTTTGAAGTCCAGTATCTGCTTGGCAACGGCCTGGTCAAGAGTGTTTCGGAAACCATTGATATCTACACCTTGACCTGGGGCATCAGCCAGAACGATTATTCTTTGGGTACTGCAGCCGGTATCTTCAAGAGCGTCGTTGCAATTATTCTGATTCTCGGCGCAAACTGGATTGCCAAACGTGCCGGTGAAGACAGATTGTTCTAAGGGGAGGGTACACATGAAAATCAAATCATCCACCATGGACAAAGTCTTTGTTACCTGCAATACCATTTTCCTGGTTTTGTTCGTCACCATTACGCTGTATCCTGTTCTGAACACGGTGGCGCTTTCTTTCAACGACGGTATCGACGCCGTACGCGGTGGCATCCATCTGTGGCCGCGCATCTTTACGCTCTCGAACTATAAAACGGTTCTGCATCAGCAGAACATCCTCACCGGTGCAGTGGTTTCGGTGGCCAGAACTGTGTTGGGAACCATCTTCTCCCTGGTAACGAACGCACTTTTGGCCTACATCATCAGCCGCAAACGCTTTTTGTTCCGTTCCCAGCTGTCTTTGTTCTGGGTCATCACCATGTACGTGAACGGCGGTATGATCCCCACCTTGGTTTTGTACCGCAACATGAACCTGACCAACTCTTTCTGGGTATACGTCATTCCGGGCATGGTCAGCGCATTTAACGTTCTGGTTATGCGCACTTTCATGGAAGGTCTGCCCAGCGCGCTGGAAGAATCCGCCATGATTGACGGTGCCAACGATTTCACCATCTTTACTCGTATCATCTCGCCCCTGTGCAAGCCGGTGTATGCCACCGTCGCCCTGTTCGTAGCTGTCGGACAGTGGAACTCCTGGTTCGATGCTATGTTGTACAACCGGATGAACACCCAGTATACGACCCTGCAATATGAGTTGATGAAGCTTCTTTCCTCTGTCATGCAGCAAAGCGGCAGTGCCACCACCGGCGGCAACACCGCTACCGCAGCCGTCACGCCGGTTACCGTGCGTTCCGCCGCTACTGTGGTGACGATGCTTCCCATCATTCTGCTTTATCCCTTCCTGCAAAGATACTTTGTATCCGGCATGACCATTGGCAGTGTAAAAGAGTAAAATCCTTTTCCTGCCATCCGCCCCTGTTTTCCAGTGCCTGTAATCCGAAAAGTCAGTTCGGCGGCACCCTCTAATAGCTATGGCCGCTGCATCTGTTTTTCCTCTTGGATGCAGCGGCCATAACTTTATATTTTTGCATGCAGAATATCACCCCTTTATACCTGGAGGTTTTCTATGCTTTCCGTTAAAAATCCTATCATGACAGGCTTCTTTCCCGACCCTTCGATTTGCCGGGTAGGGAACAAATTCTATACGGTTCATTCGACATTTGCGTATTTTCCCGGCGTGCCGGTTTTTGAGAGCGAAGATCTTGTCCACTGGAATTTGATCAGCAATGTGCTCGATCGTGATTCTCAGGTTCCTTTGTCCGGCTGTCAGCATTCCCAGGGGATTTTTGCCCCTACCATTCGTTACCATAAGGGCACCTGGTATATGATTACCACCAACGTGTCCGACCAAGGAAATTTTATCGTCACTGCAAAAGATCCGCGCGGCCCCTGGTCCGAGCCTTACTATTTGGGTGAGTCTACCGGCGGCATTGATCCCAGTCTCTTTTTTGACGATGACGGTACCTGCTATTATATCGGCCAACGGCCGCGTTCTGCCGGGTACCGCTACAATGGCGACTGCGAAATTTGGATTCAAACTCTGGATCTGGACACGATGAAGTTAAAGCCCGATGCCACCATTGTACTTACCGGATTCCAGCGCAAAGCCATTTGGCCGGAGGGACCTCACCTGTACAAAAAGGACGGTTACTATTACATTTTGCATGCGGAAAGCGGTACTTCCATCCACCACAGCGTCATGATCGCGCGCAGCAAAAATGTGTTTGGTCCCTACGAGTACTGCCCCTGCAACCCCATTCTGACGCATCGCCATTTGGGAGCCCAATATCCTGTTACCTGCGTCGGTCATGCCGACTTAGTGGATGACGGAAACGGCAACTGGTATATGGTTGTATTGGCTTGCCGGCCGAACCAAGGGTACACGTTGTTGGGGCGTGAAACCTTTTTGGCAAAGGTCACCTGGGAAGATGGTTGGCCGGTTGTAAATGCGGGGGTCGGTCATCTTGAAGAAGTAGTCACGCTGCCTTACGAGGGGCAGCCTTCTGACGACGTACCCCAATGTAAAACCTATACGTTTGATACACCTTCTCTGCCGCTGGAATTGCTGACTTTGCGCAATCACCGCGATCACGAACTGGAACTGCACGCAGAAGAGCATATTGTTCGTCTTTTCCATCGTTGCGACAGCTTGAAGGATTGCGGTGAGCCTGCATACCTCGCGCTGCGTCAGCAACACTGGAATTGCGAATTTGAAACCAGCTTTATCCCGCATTTCTGCAAAGAGAGTGATTGCGCCGGTATTGCCATGGTTCAAAGCAACGAAAATCATCTGCGGGCAGAGTGCTATCCCCAGGATTCGGGGGTCAAACTTGTTGTTTCTCTTTGCAAAGATGGTGAAGACAGCTGTTTGGCGCGAATGGATCTGCCGGCTGCACTCCCCATCAAACTGAAGTTGCGCGTAGAAGGGCTTGTGGCCAGTGTTCTTTACCAAAGCAATAGTGAATGGAAACCGGTTATCTCCGACATTGATCTGCGTTCTTTAAGCACGGAACATGCCGGCGGTTTTGTCGGCTGTACACTGGGGTTATACGCTTCCGGCAATGGAGAGGACGCTGGTGGTTATTCTGATTTTGAAAGAATGACCTATCGCGAACTTCCCACCAATTAATCCTTCACGAATCATTCGGTAGCGGCTGCCAAATGGGGAGAGAATGTCCAGCCGGCGAGGAGCCCGCCCACAAATAAAAAGCCATACGAATCCGCGAAAAGCCCCGCGGATGTGGGTGTTTGGCAACCGAATCTCCCGGATCGATACCTGCGTAACCCGTCCATACTCTTCCCTATCGCAAATACAAAAGCTGACCCGTGGACTCACGGGTCAGCTTTTTATATGCACGATTCATTTACAAAACGAAACGCTTGATTGCTCCGCAACACAATAGGCTTATAGTTTTCAACTCATCTTTTTCAAAGTTGTACAGAGACGTCGGTATTTTCTCCGGTCAATCCAATATACCTTGCATGGGAATACGATGCATTGCGTGATGCCTGGAGGGCTGTGTAACGTCGTTTTTGCTTCTTGTAAACCCCCTTGGGTCATCTGGCACTGAAACGTGCTGTATGGTGCCTTAAAATCGATCCTGTGGCATGGCCGGAATTGATTCGAGAAGAAGTGTTTATGGTTACACAGTTCAGACATAAACGTCTGATGGGCAAACTGTTCATCCTGCATGGCGATCATGGCGATTCGCATTTCGTCGGAATTCTGGTCGATGACATTGCGGAGATTGCCAAGACGTTCCTTCAGACAGAATCCACTGGCAGAGACCCCGATAATCTTCTGAGATGGATCATCTCGCACTTTTTGAGCAATGTTTTTGCTGGTGTTCCCAACGAAAATAAAATCCGCAGAAAAGGCTGCACGCAACGATCCAGGTAATAGGATTGGTTAGACAAATACACCAGAAACCGAAAGGTTGAAGCAGAAAATGAATGCACAAAAAACGGCAAAGAAGCTCGGCCACGCCACCAATTATGGTGATAAGGCCGTTCCCGAGCCCAACCAAAGCATTGCGGAACAGAAAAATCCATGCCAAAAATAAAAGGAACCACACGCTTGTGTAGAGATATTGCAGTGCATAATGTACCATTTCGGGCGAGGGATCACTCAAAAATATCCGCAGAATGGCTTTGGAGGCAATTCCATACAAAGCCATACCCAGAATTGCAGCACCAAGGGAAAGGAGCATCGTGCTGCGTACACCAGCAAAAATGCGTTTTGTTTTCCTGGCTCCTATGTTTTGTGCGCAATACGTAGAAATGCCCGAGCCCAGTGCGATCATAGGTTGCATCACCAAGGATTCAAGCTTAGAAGCGGCAGTATAGGCCGCCATTACGGAAGAACCGAATTGATTGATGCCGCTCTGCAGAATCATAATTCCAAACGCAGTAACGGTTTGGTTTAAAGCCATGGGAATGCCGCTTTGTATCATACACAGAATCCGATAAGGATCGGGGTACAGATCGTGGATACTGAGACGTAGATTGTTGTAGTTGTGAAACATGTACCAAAAGCATAGCAGTGCAGAAATTCCCTGTGACAACACCGTTGCCCAAGCGGCGCCTGCAGTTCCCATATGTAGTGTCGCGATAAAAAATATATCCAAAACAATATTCAAGAATGACGACAAAATGAGGAAATATAAAGGTGTGCGGCTGTCACCCAAAGAGCGAAGGATACTGGCTGCAATATTGTAGGCCATCGTACACAGGATACCGCCAAAGATGACGCGAAGATATTCGTGTGCGTAGAGGAGTACGTTCGAAGGGGTGTGCAACGCTAACAGAATCTGGCGGCTAAAAGAAACGGTAGGAATAGTGAGGATAACTGAAAACACCACTGTGAGCAAGAGCGCTGTGCCAACTACCTTCTTTAGTTCGTTCAGACGGTGCCCGCCAAATGCCTGTGAGACTAAAATACCGCAGCCCTGGGTAAGGCCGGAAGCAAAGCCAATTACAAGATATACAGTGCTTCCGGTCGCCCCCACGGCAGCAAGGGCGTCTTCACCCAAAAATTGCCCGACAATGATCGTATCGGCCATGTTATATATTTGCTGGAATAGGGTTCCAAGCAAGACGGGTACGGAGAAAAAGAAGATTGTTTTGGTGGGGCTGCCTACGGTCATATCTTTTGTCTTGTTCATGGCGTAATCCTCGGATCAATCCCAAACTCTGTGTGATCCACATTCAGGGTGCAAATAGAGCAAAAATTATTCGAGGCGGCATCAAGCTTGTCCGGCTGCCGTCTCGTTGGCATCATAACACCGAGGGGGGTGGATGTCAAGGGGGAAAAATATAGTTCATTTCACCCTTGACTTCTGACCCCGACAGCATTATTGAGCATTGATGATTTGGTACGAACCAACACCAGAAATCACTCCTTTTAGGCTACGCTTTGGCCCACAATAAAGCTCCCAACTGCTAGGCAGCCAGGTTTTTCGTTCTGGGTCAAATTGTTTTGAAACAAAAAAGAGAAGGCTTGCGCCTTCCCTTGGTGCACCAGATTGAACCTTCTTTGAAAGATTGCAATAAAAAACGCGCTGCAATTTCTTGCAACGCGTACTTTGGTGCACCATTCCCATCCAAAAACGAACTAAGTACTTCTTCTAAAGATACCGGACGGCCGCCCTCCTGATAGTTGAAATTCACCACAATGCGGTCATCGAACAGATAGATGGAGTTGACAAAACAGTCGATGACCTTCTCCTGAAAAGCGATATCCGCCGGGTCGCCGTGGCGGAACTGATCGAACCAGAACAAAATCTGCTCCCGTGTGATGGGCGGCTTCTCGATCTGCTCCTGCAGGATGCTGGTTTCCAGCGCTTCGCGCTGCTGTTCCAGTTCCTCCATCCGTGCCTTGGTGGAGGGCGTCAGGATGCCTTGCTCGATAGCTGCCACCAGATTGTCGATGCGGCGCTTGACCTCTTTCAGTTCTGCCTGCAAGACCGGCAGGCGGGTGTTTTCCTTACTCTGGTATTCCAGTAGCTTGTCCGCCAGCAGGTCGATGACCCGGTCGTTCAGCACCTTTTCCAGTGCCGTCTTCACCACAAACTGCTCCAGCGGTTCCTTGCGCACCGGCTTCAGGCTGCAAGCCTCCTTGCCGCCACGTTTGCGGGTGCCGCATTTATAGTAACAGTGGACTGTGCCCGTGTGGCTTCTGCCGCTCTCCCCCGCCATCATGGTACCGCACTTGCCGCAGAACAGTTTGGTGGTGAGCAGATAGTGGACATCGGCCTTGTTGTGGGCCGGTGCCTGACGGTGAATTTCGCACCGTCGCTGCACCGCATCGAAGCAATCCGGATCGATGATGGCCGGGATAGCATCCGGTATGACGGTATCCTTATAGCGGTATTCGCCCAGATACCGGCGATTTTTGAGCAGTGTCTGGAAGCTGTTCTTGGTGAACGGATTGCCCCGGCTGTTGCGGATGCTGCGGGCGTTCAGCGACTCGATGATGCTGCGGATGCTTTCCCCCGCCGCGTACCGATGGAACGCTTCCTGTACCACCGGTGCGGTAGTCGGATCGATCTGGTAGTGATGCTCGCTGTCAATGCGGTAGCCCAGCGGCACCGGGCCGCCATTGAACTTTGCCTTGAGCGCATTTTCCTTGTGACCGCGGCTGACCTTCTCCGCCAGCTCCGCCGAATAGTACTCGGCCATGCCTTCCAGCAGGCTTTCCAGCATGATGCCTTCCGGCGTGTTGGAGATAGGTTCCGTCACCGACACCACATGGACCCGGTTGTTTTTGAGGATGCGTTTATAATGGGCCGAATCGTACCGGTTGCGGGAAAAGCGATCCAGCTTCCACACAAGCACCGCCTCAAAGGTATGGGTGGCGCTGTCGTGGATCATCTGCTGGAACTGCGGGCGGCTGTCGGTCTTGGCGGACAGTGCCCTGTCAATGTAGGTCCGCACCACGGTGATGCCGTTTTGGTCGGCATACTCCTTGCATTCCCGCAGCTGGCCTTCGATGGATTCCTCCCGCTGGTTGTCGCTGCTGTAACGGGCATAGATTACGGCATTCATGGCGTGCACCTCCTTATTTGTGCTTTTCTTCTTCTCCCATATTGAGGATCATCTGTTTCAGACGGCGGTTCAGCTCGCTGCCCGGTGTGAAGCAGGCTTCCACGAACTCGCCCCAATCCGGTTTGCGCTGTACTACCTCCTGCGCCCCCTCCGGCGTGACACAGACATACCGCCCGCGGGGGTCCTCGCACAGGCCGAAGATATAATCCAGCGATACATTAAAATAGGTGGCATACCAGACCAGAATACGGTAAGGTGCCGCTGCCCGGTCTGTTTCGTACCGGTTGATGGCCGCCTGATTGGTTCCGGCCAACGCCGCCAGCTGGGCCTGGGTCAGCCCCGCATCCTTGCGCAGCACGCGCAGACGGGTGCCTACGGATACATCCATGGAAAGACCTCCTGCAAAATTCGTCAATTCAAGTATAATCGAATTTTGGATCTATTGCAAGAAGAATTGTCCACTTGAGCCTCCGAAAGTACCCGATACAGCGCCTTTACTGCAAAGCGTCCCAGCTTGTGTTTTATCTTGACAATGCAATTCCTATGTTTTTATAAAAGGCTTGCTTTGAGCTTTTCCAAGGCACGAGCAAAAGTCGGGTCAGATGCAAGGGCCGCGTATTTTTCATCTTGTAAAATACCGTCCAGCAACATTTGCCGCATCTCCCGGGAGGCTGCCTGCGCAACTTCTGAGCGATCCTTTACTGTGATTGCAGGAGAAAAGAGTATCTTATCCGGGACAGGAGCCGGGCCGGTCAGTTCCTCTACATATTGAGCAAAACTCTCAGCCGCCTTTTGTTTATCTCCCATCCGCAGACAAGCTTCGCAGAACAGCCCACCGCTGGAATCCAGCATTCCAAATGTTCGGGCAATGGTGTGGTATGCCTCGGCAAGACGTAGCTGCTGAGCAGGCTCCGACATCAGTTTTGGCATTGCCAGGGTTCCAAGGCAGGAAAGTATCTGGTTTGCCAGTTTGTACAGTTGCTTTTGAGTCAGCTCGAGTGCTTGCTTGGGCTGATCTTTCTTTAAGTAGTAAAGTGCCCAGATCGCCGTGGGATCAAAGGTCTGCTCAGGCAACTCCCTCAGCAGTTCTGCGCCTTCCTCCAGCGCACCGTCTGCTATGAAAAGGCTGGCAAGCTGCATAGTCGCGCTTTGCCAATAGGCGGCAGTTCCACTGCTGCGCATCTGTTCAAGCAATTGGCGTTTGCGTTCTTTCCACCGGGTGTGCTGTTCTTTACCGGCCGTTGGGAAAAGGAAGGTCAATGTGTCATAGAACGCTGCGCCGTTAAACTGCAATGACGTGCAGTTGGGATAACGATGCAGCAGCTCGTTCAATTGATTTTCGGCTGCCTGCCATCCCTCCGGCGTTCCTTGGGCTGCAGCACCTTGAAACAGAAGATTGATTTGCGTGGCAACTTCCTGATTGGAAAGAGTTTGTTCAAACTGCAACAGGGTATCAAGATTGGTTCCGAGTGCCCGGGCCAGCGGAGCCAGTAATGTGATATCCGGGTAGGAGCTGCCGGTCTCCCATTTGCTCACGGCCGGAGCGGAGATTCCCAACTGGGCTGCCAACTGCTCTTGGGTCATATTCCGGATCTTGCGCAAAGCGGCGATCTTGGCCCCCAGTGTTTTCTGACTCAGATCCATGAAAGTTTCCTCCTTTTGTGGGTGCTATATATGCCGCGGCTTTTCTGCTTTTATTATACCGAAGCCGGTCAGCCCCCACAAGCGAGGCTCAGTTAAGCGCCAGGAAGAAAATCTGAACAGCATTCAAGAAAATTTCTTCTGACCTATAAAGGAAAGGCATTTTTCGGAGGCAGTAACTTCATCCTGAGAAACCGCTTTCTGCTTTTTGGTGGCCACACATTACTGCAAAGCATCTCTTTTGCTCAGCCGATAAATCAGTATGCCGGATATCATACCGCACAACGCCATCGAAATCACACTGAGCAAGATTTCCGCCGGGGTGGATTCGTAATACCCGGAAAGCGTGAACGCAGCCACCAGCGGATACAGTTTGGATATGGTTCCCAGGTTTCCCACGAAGATCGTGATGAACGAGTAAACTTCCGCTGCCAGAAGGCTGAGCCAGTAATCCAGCTTCTTTTCGGTAATGAAGCAGATAATGGGCAGCACTGCGAAGAAAACGCAAATTCCATCCACCAGATAGATTTTGAGATAGTGCAAGAAAATTGCTGCCGTAAGGACCTGGGCATGAAAAGCCATTTCCACGGCAAAGGCGGCCAGAAACAGCACAAGATAGGTTCCCACGCTGAAAACCAGAATCACCATAACCTTGGCCACTACCATCTTGCCCATATTGACCGGAATGAGCAAAAGGGACTTCAGCACATCTTCCTGGCTCTCCCGACAAATGATATAACTGCCAAACAGTGCGATGATGCCCGGCAGCGCATACAGCGTTCCCAGGGACTGTACCCCGGTCAGATACCATTCCGGTTCCATGCCATACGCTTCATTTCCTCCAGCGAAAAAGCCCTGCGCTGTCACAATGACCAGTACCATGCAGAGCCCAAACAGTGCCACAAGCAGCATACGGGAACGGCGAAGTTTTTTCAATTCTGTCCAAATCATAACCTGCATTGTGTTTTCCTCACTTTTCCGAAAGTCCATGATAGGCGTAGATTCCAGAAGCCACCGCCCATCCTCCAAAACAGAGTACGGCAAAAAACGGCTGATAGGCACAGGGCATTATTATATTGGGCAGATCTCTTGAAATACAAAGGATGGCACAAGCAGAGGGAATCAGGTACGGGTTCGTCTGAGCCACGATAAAGCCCAGAAAAGCATAGATAATCGCTGCGCAGCAAGGTAGTAGGTACCTCTTGTGCGATACCGCCAGCGCCAGAATCGGGATAACCGCCACCGCTTCCAAAACTGCGGCTTCGATTCCCTTATACAGAATGAATGCCATCATTTCTCCGTTCCAGGAAAGGAACCCGAAGGCCAGCCCGAATGCAAAGGTAAAGCCCACCGCCAGCATCATAAAAGCAAGGGAAACCGTCAGAACGACCACCCACTTGGCAAAGAGATATCCTCCCTTGCTCACAGGGATGATCCACAGTTGTTTCAAGACGTCACAGCGCTGCTCATTATATACCAGCATAGATGCCAAAACGCCCAGGATGGCAGGCAGAATCAGAAAAATATTAAAGGAAAACAGCGCCTGCTTGTATAAACCCATATCCGTCAGATAATCAGGATGGGTGGCAAAGTAGGAGAAGGTAATCGCCGGCAGCACCAGAGAGAGCAGCGGCAGGACCCGTAAAAGTTTCCAGCGCCGCAGTTTGGAAAACTCGACGCGCACCACATTAAGCAATGCCTTCGCCTCCCGTGATTTTCTTGAAATAGTCTTCCAGCGTATCGTCTTTTTCCGCCAGTCCCGAAAGCCCCACGCCCTGCAACGTGAGTTCCCGCACAAGTGCCTCCCGGTCGATGGTGGTTTTAAAAATTTTGACGCTGGTTGTATCCTGAATGGAGTATTCCCCGACCTGCAGAGCCATCTGCTGTTCCAGAATGCGGGCCGTTGCCGCTGTATCGGACACCTGCAGCAGAATATATTTCTGGTTTTTCTTTTTCAGTTCCTCCATCGTTTCCTCTTCCAGCAAAACACCATGGTCCAGAATGCCGATATCATCGGCCAGCATGGAAATTTCCGAAAGGATATGGCTTGAAACCAGGATGGTCTTTCCCTCTTTTTCGCTGAGGGAGCGGATAAAGGCCCGTACCTCCGCAATCCCGATGGGGTCCAGGCCATTGGTAGGCTCATCCAGGATCAGCAGTTCCGGGTCATGCATAATGGCGTTGGCAATCCCCAACCGCTGTTTCATGCCCAGCGAATACTCCCCAAAGAGCTTTTTGTCCTTATAGGGCAATCCCACCACCTGCAGGGCGTGCTCCACTGCGTCAGGGCGGATCGTTCCCCGCAGCTTGGCGAAAATTTCCAGATTTTCGGTCCCTGTCAGATTGGGATAGAAACCAGGTGTTTCGATGATGGCACCAATACGCTGAAAGACACTGCGTTCTCTGCGCTTCACCTGCTCTCCGAACAGCAGCGTTTCGCCGGAGGTAGCCGGCATCAGCTGTAAAATCAACTTCATGATGCTGGTTTTCCCGGCGCCATTCCGTCCCAGCAGGCCATAAATATGGCCTTTGGGAACGTGCAGGCAGACATCGTTGACAGCGACCTGTTCACCGTATCTTTTGGTCAGGTGCCGGGTTTCAATGGCATAGGATTCTTTCATGGTAAACCTCTTTTCCTTGTTCTGGTGAGGGAGAATTCTTGGAACTTGTGTTCAGTATACGCTCAAAATCTTACTTTCGCCTTATCAGAATCTTAACGAAATCTTGTTTTTCCCTCAAAACAGAGAAAAGGCCGATTCCGAAATTTTCTCAAAGCCCGGAACGTGATACAATATATACAATAGCCTCCTATGGCTGTGTTTACGAACTTCCAAACTGAGGACGGACCCATGAAATATATTCTGACGATCGACGATGACGAAGCACTGTGCAAACTGGTGAAGAAATGTATCGAAACGGAGCAAGTTCCCGTATATACTTTTCTGCGTGGGGAGGATGCGCTTTCCTTCTTCTATCAGAATCAGAGTGACTGTGTTCTGGTCATTCTTGACATCATGCTTCCCGGCATGGATGGATACAGCGTTCTGGAAAAGGTTCGGGCTGTGAGCAACGTACCGGTCCTGATGCTTACCGCCAAAGATCAGGAAGAAGATAAGGTTGCCGGACTGCAGAACGGTGCAGATGACTATCTGACAAAGCCCTTCGGCCTGGCAGAATTGACGGCCCGCGTGAACTCTCTGGTGCGCCGGTATACGAAGTTCAATCCCCACCACGAAGAAAATCAGCGCCTTCGTTTTCACGATATGATCATCGACCCGTCAGCTCATTCGGTGGAAGTACAAGGAAAGCCGGTATCTCTGACCGCCAGAGAATTTGACATTCTCCTCTTTCTGGCCCAGCACAAGGGACGTATCTTTACCAAACAGCAAATCTATCAGAATATCTGGAAAGAGCCTTATTACCAGGATGACGGCAATATTATGTCGATCATCAGCAAGCTGCGCAAAAAGATTGAGCCGGACCCTGAGCACCCCTTTTATGTACTGACGGTGTATGGCGTGGGGTATCGCTTCAATGAAAAGGCATAAGGGAGAAGATCTATGCTGTTCGTGATTTGTATATTGTGTGCGGCGCTGGCCCTTTGGCTTGCTGCAACGCTTTTTCTCTGGCACCGGGAGCTTCTGGAAATCCAGAAAGCTCTGGAAGATATCGGAGCCGGAAACCTGAACCGCAGGATTGTAACCCGCGGTCCGCAAACGATTCGATCCATTGGCTACGGCATCAACAAGATTGTACAGCAAAGCCAGCAGAGCGCCATCCAACAGAAGCGCCACGAGCAGGCCTATAAACAGCTGATCACCAATCTTTCCCATGACATCAAGACACCGCTTGCCTCCCTGACAGGCTATCTGGAAGCCGTTGAAAACGGGCTCGTTGTGGGCCAAGAGAAGGAAGAATATCTGCAGACCGCCTATGAACGGGCCGGTGCCCTGCGTTCCTTTGTGGAAAAGCTCTTTGAATGGGTCAAACTGGATGCAGGCGAGCAGAAGCTTCAAATCGAGCCGCTGGATCTCTGTGAGATTTCACGGCAATATATGGCCGAATGGATCGGCCCGCTGGAAAGCAGCGGTTTTTCCTATACGATTGAGATCCCGGAAGAAACCTGGCTGGCAGATCTGGATAAAAACGCCTACAAGCGTATCGTAAACAACCTTTGCGAGAATGTGCTCCGGCACAGTCACGGCACTCAGTTTCGTTTCTGTCTGATCCCTGACGCCCGACAGGCAACGATCCGTGTCTCCGACAATGGCACAGGCATTTCTGCCGACGATCTTCCTCATGTTTTTGACCGGTTATATCAATGCGATCCTTCCCGCACAACCCCCGGAAACGGTCTTGGCCTTTCCATTACCAAGGAACTGGTCGTTGCTATGGGCGGCGCCATTCAGGTACAAAGTTCCCCTGACCACGAAACGACATTCACCATCTGTTTTCCGAAAGCAAAAGCGTTGCCATAAAGCAACGCTTTTTTTGCCGTCGGGCATTTCTCTTACCGGCGTTTTTCCTTCCACTCCTCAAACAGCCGTTGTCCCTCCTCCGACTGGTAAAACGCCTGGATCTTGGGCAGCAGAAACCGGGCAAACCGTTCCAACTCCTGCTGGGGCACACCATCCTCCCGGTACTTGGCGGACGCCGCTGCCTGTGTGGTTTTCTTCTTCTGCCGATCTTCCGTAGCGGCTCCTTTCTGCAGGGCTGCCCCCTGCTGCCTTATGATGTGTTCTGTCATCGGTCTTGGCCCTTGGCCCGCTGGCGGCGCTGCTGACGGTTCAGCCCGTTTTCTTCCTGTTGACGGCGGCAGATGCCCAACACAAACGCCTGCACCTGCTCCGGTGCCACCCGCATGGCTTCCCGGTAGGGACGGGTCTCGGTGAGCACCGCATCCAGCTGTTCCTCACAGTGATGGAGGCGCTGGCGCAGTTCCTGTCCTCTCACCGTGCTTTGCTGCAGCTGCATCCACAGACTGCGGTTTTCCGCCTGCAGCTTGCCACTGGCTTTCGCCAACTCACATAGCTTCTGAAAATCCTGCACCGGCAGTTCCACCCGCTTTTCCAGCACTCCTTTGGTTTTGGCCCGCTGCTCGATGTCCGCCACATCGCGGATCGACCCGGAAATGTTCTTTACCTGGGAGATAAGCTCCTTCCGCTGGCCTTGCAGCTGTTTGGTCTGGTCAGACAGTTCTGCCACTGTCTGTCGGTCCTTCTGGACCTTATACTCCAGAACCTCCAAATGTTCGGCGTCGCTGCCCTGTACACCGCGCTCAAAGTCGGTGAAGCCCGCCTGCCGCATGTGCTCGAAGAATTGCGTTTGCAGCAGGCTGTAGGAACTCACCAACCGGGGCTTCCCATTCTTTTTTAGCACAGGCTGTCCCTGCTCGTCGGTCATGGGGACCATCGGCCACTTTTTGCTGTGACTCACCTGCATGATCGTTTCCCGCACAGTGCCCCGCAGCGCCGGGTCCTTGCACCGCTTGGACCAGCGGATCTGCTTTTCCACCACCGGCAGGTAAACAACGTGGAGGTGATAGTGGAACACATCCCTTCCCAGCCGGTCACTGGCTTCCCGGTTGCGCTCGTCGGCGTGCATGACCGCGGAGATGATGTACTGTTCCCCGCCCGCGATCTCCTTGGCCAGCTCGTACACCTCGGCGTAGAATTGCTTGGCATACTCATAGCCACCGTGGGACTCAAAATAGTCGGTGTTCACATCAAACACCAGCTCGTCAAAGACGTAGGCGTCCGGTTTCAGCCCTCGGGTGGAAACGACGCCTTCCTCCACCATCCGGTCAAATTGCTGGGCGTAAGTAGCTGCCTCGCAGGGCTTAAAGGTCACATTGTTGCGGCTGTATTCCAGCAGCACATCCGGGTTGGAGTACACTTCGTTCTTGCGTTCGTTGTGCCGTTCCCGCACCGAGATAGCATTTTTACGGTAGCGCTCATTGCGCACCACGGTCCGATGGATTTTGCTGATAGGCGACTCCTTTCTTGGGTACGGTTCTGCTGCGGATGGGGTACGCAGATGCTTTGCAAAGCATCTGACCCACTATGACACTTTCCGGCGCTGCCGGCAAAGTGCCAGTGGGCCCGCTGCGGCGGGAGGGATTGGGATACGGCTGCCAACCAAAATCGGTGTGCTATCTTCCCGGTTGGGCCGCCGTCGCAACGGTTACCATGTCTGTGGTTGCCTCTCGAAGTCAGGCACCACAGCCTTCGTCCACCTTTTGCAAAACGCGGGGTGTGGAATTCTTTCTCTATCTTTCTTTTGGATAGATATATCATTCTATCTTTATCGTGTCGGTTTTTCCGACGGGTCGTTGTCGGCAAATCCGTCAACTGCCTGTCCGTTTTTCCGACAAGTCGGGGCGGATTTTCCGACGGGTGGTCACAGCTCATTCGGCTCCTTTGGGCGCGGCAAATTCATGTAATACCGCCGGGCCTTTCCGTTTGACTGTCCCGGCACCGGCTCCAGCAAACCGCAGCGTTCCAGGGCGGCGAACAATCCAGCAGCCTTCTCCCTCTGGCAGTGCAGCAGCCGTCCGGCACTGACCCGTGAGAGGCTCACACAGGGCCTTCCATCGGCTTTCCAGCGCCCGGTGGTATCTTGAGCCGACAGACGCAATAACCCCAGCAAATGGCCGTACAGCAGCTTGCTCTCGCCGGGAAGTTCCCGGTAGGGTTGCTCCGACAGAAGGCTGGACGGGATCATCAGGAAACCGTCGATGCGGTTCAGGTTTTCCTCTGCGGGAACGAGTTCATGGTTCAGATGGTACCTCCTTGGGGTATGGGTTGGTTGCGGACTTTGGCTTCTGGCATCCCTCTTTTCCGGTTGTTTTTGTCCTCGGAAAATGTTCGACTATTTCATCATAGATTCATCCGACACATACAGCATACAATGCCTTGCAGTCCGTTTCAAGATGTGTTAGACTGTTTTCATGTCAGATGATTCACACACTTTTCTCGGCTGTTTCTGAAACACACAAAAACACAGAGCCTTTTTCCGCCAACTATGCTCCAACACAGGATGGTGACGAATTTTGAACTACCAGACGTACCTTTTCTTTGAAGGCCGCACCGAGTATATTCAGGGCTACGACACACCCCAGCATACATATCCGCTGGGGTCCTTGGTGTTCGGTGTCCTGGACCTGGATGCCGCTCCCTATCTGGAACGGGGCCGCGCATTGCTGGAAAGATTCCGGGGCGTAAAGTTCCCGGAAGATCAGACCATGCAGCAGAGCCTGGCAGCCCCTGACACTTGTGTATATTACCAAGTGGCTTCCTTTTACCATGATTTTGCTGCCGCCGTGCAGCAGGTTTCCCCTGCTCTGTTTGATTTGGTGGAAGGCTACGCGCTGGCCAACTTCCGTCGAAATGAGCGAGAGCTGAAAGCGACCCAACATTGCCTGTGGCAATTTATACAGACTGGAAAAAACGACAGCTCGTATACATTTGATGAACTGCGTACCAGAATGTCCCACTTTGGCGAGTTGGCCATAACCAGCGACATCATGGAAGGGTTCTGCCGGAACTTTCCGGAGTACACCGACCAGATGAAGGTCTTTATCCAGCGAGATACCGGGGATACCTCTCTGTGCCGGACAGCGTTATCGGTATTGGAATCCTTTGTGACGCTGCTGCAACAGTTAGTGGACGGAAAAACGGATCTGCGCCAGCTGATCGAGGCCACACTGGTGGACGAGGACGGACGCCCCAGAACAGAGCATGACCAGCGCCCTTCGGAGCTGCTGGTGGAACTGGCCGAAAATGGCGATTCGACCTACCAGAAATATCACGAGCTGGAGGACGACATCCATATCCAGACCCGCTACAAACGTCCAACAGACAACAAAAAAGGCGGCATTTCTGCCGCCACGTTCTACGCGAGCGATACGCTGCCCGCGTTACTCTTTTTGGAATTTGTTCAGATGTGCGCCCAGGACCTGCCGGTTGCTGTCTGTGAAAGCTGCCACCGGCTGTTTATTCCCTTCTCCAGCCGCGCCAAGTATTGCGAGCGGGTGCTGGACCCGGAAACCGGCGCCACCTGCAAGGACATTGCCGCCAAGCTGGCCTATGCCGAGGAGCTGAAGGCCAATAAAGCCAAAGAAATCTACAACAAGATGCGCAACCGCTACCAGATGCGCTGCTCCCGAGCCCCAGATAACCAGAAAATGCGGGACGACTACAACGCCTGGCGCAAACAGGCTCAGATGGCGCTGAGTAAGTACCAGTTGGGAGAGATAAGTTGGGAGGAGTTCGAAAAGGTTATTCGCAGCGAACTATAATGTCTCTCTTTGTTGGAGAATCAAAGTTTCTCCTTTTATGGATGATGGCAACGGTTTTCAATGCAATTTTTCAGTCCCAGCAGCAGCGCCCCTGCCAACAGCCCCAGCAGGCAACCGCCGAACGCAAGTATTTGGGTGCCGAGCAGTTGATCCCGAACCGAATTTGTCAAGGATCCAAATGCCATCAGGCTTTGCTTGGCAAGATTGCCCAAGTCCATCCAGAAATTCATATCCGACCATCGGCTGGGAACCAGCCAGCGAGGCAAAGCGGCCAAGAGATCCGGCAGTGCCAGTGCTGCCATCAGAAGCAGCGCGAATGCGGCCACCTGACGCCCCATTTTTCCAAGAGGGGCCAGTCTCCACAGCTGATGCAGGAATAGCAGTGCAGCAACCCCCAATGGTATCCAGGCGACAGCATTTATAATCTGACGCAATGTGCCAGTTGGCAGCAGCTCTGTGCCGTTTTCCGAAAGTCCGGCACTTTGCAGAAGATTCTGCATTGTTCCGCGGGGGTTGTTTCCGCTCTTGATTTCCAGGGACGCGGCTGTATAACCAGCATCCGAGGCAGTCACATCCGGGCAAATCAGAAAACATTCTTTTCTTTCCACCACACCGGTGATACGACGTTTTCCGTCATCCACCATCAGCTCCAATCCTGTCACTTCACGACTTCCAAACAGGGCATCTGCCAAGCCGACACTGATTGCACATCCATCCCACTGTTCTGCCCCGGGTGCACTCCCGTACAGATAGGCCGCCGGGAAGCAGAGGGTCGGGCTGCCACAAACGGAAATGCGTTGTGCCACAGAACTTCGTCCCAAATCCGTCGTAATCGTTTCTGACTCTTCTTTCCAGAGTGCGAGATTGAGGCCGAGATCTTCTGCTGCCTTGCTGAGTGAGTTAGCTTGTAAGACAGAGACCGGCTCTTTAAACCGCAGCTCATATCCCTTTGCGGGAAGATTTGCCGCTAAAGTAAACAGTCCCCCAACTGCGAATGCGATCAACGCCCACCCCAATATCGTGAATATCCATTTTTTCATGATGCCACCCGAACCCAGGCACCTTCTGAGAGCGGTTTGTCCGCGCCGGTGACTACCTGTCCGCTGATGCTGCCGGAAACCGCTGCCATACCATCGCCCTGTGCCTCAACCGTTACCGGAAGTCGGATCAGTACATTCTGTGTACCCAACAGCGTGGATTGCTCTTCCACCAAATAGACAAACATACCAGAGCTGTCTGTTTGAATTGCGGTGGCTGGAAGGCATTGTTCGTACTGCCCTGCGTTCAGTTTGATTTCCACAGTAGCACTTCCCGCTTTCCATTCGCCGGAGTTTAACATGGCGGTAATTTGTATACTTCCCTCTTCCGATGGTTCGGACAAAGCTGTAATGGTTGTCTGCATAGATTGACTTCCTTGCTTCACAGTGACCTGTGTTCCCACCGTGGCAAGGCGAGCCGACTCCTGCTCCAAAGAAAAGGTCAGTACACTGGCAGCGTTCTGATCTGCAAGAAGACCTGCCACAGATGAACTGTTTTGCCCTGCCACAAGATTCAGCTGCGTGAGTGTTCCATCCATAGGAGCTGAAAAAATGCCGTCCGCCGCCTCCAGTTCCTGCAAAGCCGACAATTCCGCGCGAGCAATGTCCAGTTGAGCTTGCGTCACAGCGGCTTGTGCCTGGTTGGACGCATTCGTCTTTTCAATGTCCTCAGAGGACTGGTTATAATTATGTGCGGCGCTGTTGCGGGCATCCTCATAGCTCTGGGCGGTATCCTCCGCGGCTTTGTTGGCGGCTGTCGCACTTTCCTGTGCCGCGGCAAGGGCCGACTCAGCAGCATCCAGCACAACTTGTGCATCGGCTATTTTCTGTTGCCGCTCCGCCTCTGCACTTTCGGGAGTAGCAACAGGCTGGTTCTGCAGGGCATTCAGTGCATTTTGGGCCGCATCCCGCTGCTGCCGCGCTTTTTCAATCGCATCTTCACCGTCCTGCCATGTTTTCTGTGCATCGGAATAGGCTCGTTCCAGTTGCTGTTGGGCTTGCTGGAGTGCAAAACTATCTGCTTTGTCCGGATCGGAGAGTTGCATGGCGGAGACTTCCAGCTGTTTTACTTGGGCCTGTTTGGTTGCCAATGCCTGCTCCAGGGAGACCTCATCAAATCGGGCAATGGCATCTCCTTTTGAAAGGGCCTGCCCTGTTGTAGCCGTTACCTGTGCCACCAACAAACCTTCCGGGGCAGTAAGAGGTGTACCTCCCTGCACAGAAATGGTTCCTGATGCCGTACTGCTTTGGGTGATCGAGCCTGCGCTTGCCTGTCCCAAAGTCACTCTGGGCATACTGGCTCCGGCGATCCCCCGAGCTGTAAGCGTAAGGATGAGCATAACGGCAAAGAATTTAACTACCGTACCGAGGCGCCCGGCTTGCTTGGGATCGCTGTTCTTCCACGCGTCGAACGCGGTGCGAATACGATAGAGCGGAAATCGAAACTTCATGGAAATATGTCCTTGCAATCCTTGTATTATTCTTTTAAGCCGCTTGCCTGAATTCCCAGTTCCAGGTATTGTTGCCCAAAGCGGAAAATCAGTACAGCAGGTGCCAACATAATAAGGCTAGCTGCCATGGCGGTGGCCAACGTCTGACCATTGGCATCGTTGAAAGAGGCCAGATAGAGGGACAGCGGCCATCGGGACGGATCTTTCAAAAATGTCATGGGCTGCTCGATGGCGTTCCACCCTTCCAGAAATGCCAGAACCATCGCGGAAAGTATGCCTGGCATTCCCAAAGGCAGTCCGACGTGCCAGAATGTACGAAACGGGCCGGCACCATCCAAAGCCGCAGCCTCCAGCAAAACCATGGGAACTGCGTCGAATCCTCGTGCCATAATGAATACTGTAAAGGCGGAAAAGCAGCCAGGCAGAATCAAAGCCCAGTGCGTATCCAGCAGCCCCAGCTTATTGAGTACCAGATAGTTGGGTACCATCGTAACCTGAAAAGGCAGCAGCATCAGGATCATGTACAGGTTCATACAAATCCGGCGGCCACGAAACCGTAACCGGGACAAGGCCCAGGCCGCAGGGGTACAGAAGATGAGCTGCCCCAGGAGCTGGGGAAACACCTGGATGCAGCTGTTCCAGAACATGGCAAAAAACGCAGGGGTATCCAGGAGCAGTTCCACCATGGGCTGCAGGGTAGGCCAACTGGGCAGAAGTTGCCACCGCACCGCCTGGGCTGCGCCGTCGTGCAAAGCCGGGCCGATGGTTGCCGCCAGTTCATCCGCCGGGGTCAGCGCCCCAAAGAAGAGAAACCACAGCGGCCACCAAACGCTCAAGGCCATCCATCCCAGCGAAACCGTGAGCAGCGCACGGGTCACTGCGGGTTTCACGGGTTCAGAATGGCAACGGTATCCGCCGTGAAACCGCTGTCCGTATTGATGCCGGTGATATACACAAAGGCCTTTGCCTGCACCATATCGGCGGAACCCTCCGCCTGACGGGAACTGCCATTTCCGTCTGCATAAATGGCAATATACCGGGTATCATCGGTACACATCACGGAAAACCAGGAGGAGGAGGCTCCTGCTTCAGCCATAACGCCTACGCTGGCATTCGCACCCAGGCGCTCGACAACAGTCGGAGAAAGAGTAAAGCCTGTATCCGTCATCTCCACCACAGACCCGGTGTAATCTGCCGACGCAGGGTCAAAAAGGGATTTTTCCACAGCCTCGGAGGATTCCGCATCCGGTGCCGGGGTGATGATTGGCGTGGCCGTCGGTTGAGCCGTGCTCTCTGTGTGAGGCGCATCCGGCTCCACAGAAGAGGTGCTGTCGGAAGCAGCCCCACAGCCAGTCAGAAAGAATACGCAGGCAGCTGCAGTAATCACAAAAACAGAAAATTCCTTCATAACCAATCCTCCTTTAGGGAATTATTTGTCCCGGGTCCAGATCCGCTGCAAGGCCAGGATCAGGCCGGAAAGGGCCAGCGCCATGAGCACAGCGGCCGCGGTCAGGCGGGGCAGATCCAGGGACAGAAACCAGTTGTTGAACAGATGCTGCAACAGATACATACTTTCGTGGGGGTAGTTTCCTCCCACCAGGAAAGCCTCGCGGAAGGCTTTGAAACTGTTGAGCAGACTCAGCACACTTACCAAAGTCAAGGTGGGCAGCAAGTTGGGCAGTGTGATGTAAAAAAACTTCTGCCAGGCATTGGCACCGTCCACGGAAGCAGCTTCATACAGGTCAGCGGAAATCCCGTCCAGTCCTGCCAGCCAAAGGATCATGTCATAACCGGCATTTTTCCAGACGTAGGTGAACACCAATACCCAAAAGGCAGCCTCCGTGCCCATAAAATCCACTGCGTGCCCTCCCAAAGAGCAAATCAGCCCATTCACCAGACCATTTTTGGCAAACAATACCTTCCACAAAATCACAATGCTTGCCACGGGGATCGCCATGGGAAGGAGGAAACTGGTGCGGAACACTTTGCCGCGCCGGGTATCCCTGCCATTCCGTTGCCTGGCCACCGCCTGCACGCCCAGGGCCAGAAAAAGGCTGCACAACAGGAGGATCGGCACACAGGTGCAGAGAAACCGTACCGTATTGCGGGCTGCCAGTTGAAAGGCTGTGTTTTCCAGCACCGACTGATAATTGGCAAGCCCCACAAACCTTTTTCCCAATGCATCGCAAAAGCCGCGGCGGACCGTTTCTGCAAAGGGGACCAACATAAAGGCTGCGGTTCCCAGAAGGCTGGGCAGCAGGAACAAAATAGCGGCCGGGCCATCTGAATTGCGGCGGGATCTGGGTATGGTATGCCGCCATGTATGCCTGTGGGGCGGCAAGGCGGGGAGATTGCTCGCAGATTTTTTCATGGCTTATCCCTGTTCTGCAAACCGCAGCGATAGATCACCGACTACGCCTTCCACCGCCTGATCCATCGTTTCACTGCCGGACAGCAGCGCCTTGGTGTGGGCAATCAGGCTGTCCTGCAGGGCTTCGTCCACCACCACAGGGGTGGAAAGCTGCGCCAGCAGCTCTTCAAAGCCGCCGGTATAACCGTTATCCTGCATGGCCGGCATATTGCGATCCAGTGAGATCTGCATGCCTGCCTTCGTCACCGGCATGCCGTCCTCCTGGAAACTGCCCTGCACCTCGTCACTGAACAAGGCTTTCAGGAAGGCCCCCGCATAGTCCGTCTGATCGCTGTTGGCGGAAACCGCCGCAAAGCAGGAAGGCAGGTAGACGCCCTGGCAAAGTCCCGGCTGCAGAATGGTCTGTCCGGAAGCACGCAGTTCCGAGTCGGTGGCCCCCAGCCAGGAGGGGGTCGTCATGCTGCCGTAGCCGAATACAGCCCGGGATGTCTGGGCATATTCCGACATTCCCGCGTACCAGACGATGGTATCCAGACCACCGAAATTGCCTGCCGTACCGCTCATGGTATCCTGCTCGGGGTAGTCCGCCATGTTGTAATCCTCTCCCACCATCTGGAGGAACGCCATCAGATCGCGCAGCTTCGCTTCATCCAGGCCGTCCGCCGTGAACAGCGCGGGCTGGGAGGTCTGCAGGGCGAACTGCACCAGGCTGTCCACGCTGTCAAAGCCCAGGGCATACCGCTGGGACTCGTCCAGCGGTGCCCAGCTTGCTTCCGCCGGGCGCGGTGCATATTGCTGTACCAAGGCCGCCACATCGTCCAGGGTGGAGACGCCATCCAGTGTGCCGGCTGCGCCATGCATGACCGGAACCGTAAAGCGAGCGGGCAGCGTAAAGAGTTTTCCGTCCGCATCGGTATAACGATCGGTCACAAAATCATAGAGACTGCCCGTATCCACCATCCCGGACAGATCCAACAGCAAGCCACTGCCGGAGAAAGATTCCAGATCCGCACCATCCAGAATCAACAGATCCGGGCCTTCCCCCGCCAGAAGCTCGGTGTTCAGCGTCCGCAGGGCATCGTCTTTCGTCAGTCCGGCGCCTTCCTGCAGGGCCACTTCATACTCTACTGCACAATCGGGATTTTGCTGGGTAAAGGTTTGTATCGCAGCACGGACGGTAGCATTTTCTTCCAGGCTCCAGACTTCCAGCGTGTTGGCCGGGGCCGAGAGCGTCGGATCAAAGAAATACCGGTACAGCTTTGTCTGCATGGAGCCGTCACTGACAATGGCCAGATAGCTGCCGTCCGGGGCGCAGCACAGCTGAGAAATGTAATTGCTGGAAAGAGACAGCGCCGTGCCGGTGCCGTCCACCGCCTGCTCACGCAGGCTGCCTCCCTGTGCCTGCCGGTAGATGCCGGTCCTGTCGGCATAACAGATGGAGCCATCCGTTCCCATGGCAGCCTGGGCGCTGTACGGGTCCGACAGAAATCCTGTCTGCACCGTCTGGGTGGTGCCGTCCTGATCCGCCCGGCAAAGATCTCCGTTGGAAGAGAAATAATAGAGGAACGAACCGTTTTCATCACCGGCCGGCAGGATCCCTGCAATGTCATTGTCGCCGAAATAGTAGTTTTCACCGGATGCATCGGCTCCCGCCCCCATCCAGCTCTGGTTCCCGCTGCTTACCTGTACCCAGCTTTTTACCTTTTGGGCATCCACATCATAAAACAGAATATTTCCCGGCAGAGAAACACCCGGTCCGCCTGACGGGACAGCCACCAGGGTGCCATCGGGCAGGAACCCCATCTGGTTGAGATAGAAATTCCCCCCGTCCACGCCCAGGTCCAGCTGAACCGGGTTGCCGTCCGATTGTACGACCCACAGGGTGGAGTCGGTGGTTGTAAACGCCACGGTGCCGTCCTGGCGGGCAGCCCAGCGTGCCAGTGTGCCTGTTTTTTCGGCCCAGTCCAGAGTCTCAGACTGCCAGCTGGCACCATTATCCGTGGAGTTGAGACGGACAGTGACCGGCATATCGGTACTCTCATCCCGGGCATACAGTACAAGACTGCCATCTGCCAGTGCGGCGGGCGCCGCGCCGAGTACCAATCCGGAGGAAATTCCGTCAGCCTGCCGTTCCACCCAGCGTCCCTGGGGGACCGCGTCCGTCTGGACGGCGCTGGAATCGGAGCCGGATGCACCTGTGCCGGATGCGGTGCAGGCGGCAAGAGAAAACATCATCATGCCTGCCAGAAGCGAGGATAGAATCGTATGTACAGATTTCATGGTTGCCTCCCGACAATTGTGTGGATTTTGGAATACCGGCATTGTAGCAAAACAATCTGGAAAAAACCTGAAAAGTGTTTTCAGGTTTTTTTCAGACTGGCTGTGTAGACTAAGAATGTTCATATAATAGAGGTATACTGGATTGATAGAAACGACGGTTATGGCGGGAAGGAAATACCCATGCGAATCTTACTGATTGAAGACGACAAGGCGCTTTGCCAAGTTTTACAGCCCACATTACAGGCAGCAGGATTCGCCTCCGATTGCTGCCATACAGGTGCCGATGGTTTGCATCTTCTCAAAACCGGATACTACGATGCCTGCATCCTGGACAGGATGCTGCCGGAATTGGACGGCCTTACGCTGCTCAAAAGTGCCAGAGCCGACGGCGTATCCATCCCCGTTCTTATGCTCACAGCCTTGGGGCAGATCGGTGACCGTGTGGACGGTCTGGATGCAGGTGCCGATGACTATCTGACAAAACCTTTTGATACCCGTGAACTGCTGGCCCGGCTGCGGGCACTGGTCCGCCGGCCGGCGGATCTGAATGAGGCGGCCCACCGGATTGCCTGCGGCGATCTTGTCCTGGATACCTCCCAGCTGACCTTGACGGGGCCTTCCTCCACCGTGACGCTCAGCCGCCGGGAATGTGACCTGCTGGCGGCATTTTGTCGTGCGCCCGGCCTGCTCCGGGCACGGACAGTCCTGTTGGGCAGCGTGTGGGGATCGGCGGCCGAGATTGAGGATTGCAGTCTGGACAGTTATATCCGTTTCATCCGGCGGCGTCTGACTGCCGTGGGCAGCCGGGCAGTCTTACGGACGGTACGAGGCGCAGGCTACCGCTTTTTGCCTGATGGTGAGGAAGACGCTCATGTTTAAACACCTCCGACGCCGCCTGACAATTCTGTTCAGTGTACTCACCGCTGCTGTACTGGCGGCAGCGCTGACCGCGACCTGCCGCATGGCCCAAAACGAAGCGGTTTCCGGAGCGGACCTGGTGTTTGCCAATACCGTTTCGGCAATCGAGGATGCCGTAACCGAGAACAACCTGGTTCGTGACAGTTGGCTGGCCAGCCAGGAAGCCGCCGGTCGCTTGGTTCTGTATATGGAGGAAAATGGTCACCCCCTTGTATTCTCCGGCGGGTGGACACCTGCCGATGAGCGCGCCACACTGGTGGCGCTGGCCAGAGAACAGGCAGTCTCTGCCGGGCTGAATCCGGACAGACTGCACCGGCAAAAGGTAAACTTTTCCTTGAACGGCGCACAGCTCAGCGGCTCCTACACCTGTACCGCAATGCTGTTGCCCAGTGAACAGACGTCAAGTGCGGTCCTTCTGTACATTATCCGGGATATGGGACCTTTGCATGACCGCCTTTGGATCATGGCCTGGCAATATACAGCCCTGTGGGCTGCGGGGGCCTTGATACTGGCATTTCTCTCCCATTGGATGGTGGATCGCGCGCTGCGCCCAACCGCCCAGGCAATGCAGAAACAGCGGGAATTTGTAGCAGCTGCGGGTCATGAACTGCGCAGCCCACTGACTGTGCTGAAGGCAAGTCTGCAAGCGGCGCAGGCCCCTGAAACAGCCCATCTGGCTCCTCAATTTTTAAGCCATGCTGCATCGGAGGTGGACCGGCTTTCCCGTCTGACAGAAGATTTGCTGATTTTGGCCGGCGGCGATGCAGGGGTACTGCGTACCTCCCTGGCGAAAATCAGTACTGACACTTTTTTGGTGGAACTCTATGAAAGATTTGCCCCGGTAGCGCGTAACCACGGACACTCCTTAACCCTTAACCTGCCAAACAAACCTTTGCCCGACCTGCACGCAGATGCACAAAGACTGGAGCAGCTGTTTGCCGTCTTGTTAAATAACGCATTTGAGTATTCCCCTGCTGGCACCCCCGTGGAAATTCTTGCGGAGCTGCCGCCTTCCGGTGGTCTGCACATCGCAGTAGTGGATCACGGCCCCGGGGTCCCCGACACAGAAAAATCCCGTATCTTTGATCGTTTTGCCCGAGGAGACCGCAGTCGGACCGACAAAACGCATTTCGGCCTTGGCTTGGCCGTTGCCAGTCAAATTGCTTCCTTGCACGGAGCGATCCTGCGTGTACGGGACACGCCCGGGGGCGGGGCAACCTTCGTGGTGGAGTGGCGTAATAATCATGTTCTGGACAGATCCAGCTTTTCGTAAATACAGAATGCTTTCTGAAACAGAAAGAGCCTTGCAGCGAAAAAATCCCTCGCTGCAAGGCTCTTTCTATTTCATATTTAGAAACTTCAGATAAAAAACAAATCCGAACGCACCTTCAAAAAGAAGTACGTTCGGATTTGCTTGGTATGGTGCACCATCGGGGACTCGAACCCAGGACCCACTGATTAAGAGTCAGTTGCTCTACCAACTGAGCTAATGGTGCTTAATAAAGCAAACCCACGAACCGGGCTTTCCGCTCGGCCCGTGGGCTGCTTGCTTTTTAAGAGAAGCCGGCATCTACCTATTTTCACAGGCCGTTTCCAGCCAACTATCTTCGGCACAAGTGAGCTTAACTTCTGTGTTCGGAATGGGAACAGGTGGTTCCTCACCGTCATCGACACCGGCCATTCCTGACCTTCGTCAGCTTCTCTTTCTTAGAAGGCATATACCTTCAAAACTGAATATCGAACTGCTTTCAGCAAATGAAGTATCAATCGAAAATGGGGTCAAGCCCTCGACCTATTAGTACACGCTTGCTCAATGACTCACGCCACTTACACATTGTGCCTATCAACCTTGTAGTCTTCAAGGGGTCTTACCTGATTATCTCAGTGGGATATCTTATCTTAAGGCCGGCTTCACGCTTAGATGCTTTCAGCGTTTATCCGATCCGAACATAGCTGCCCAGCTGTGCCACTGGCGTGACAACTGGTGCACCAGAGGTTCGTCCATCCCGGTCCTCTCGTACTAGGGACAGCGCCTTTCAAATATCCTGCGCCCACGACAGATAGGGACCGAACTGTCTCACGACGTT
>ENA-OROK01000753-OROK01000753.1-human-gut-metagenome-genome-assembly--contig:-NODE-753-length-35861-cov-15.411272_pt1 | contig 35861 bp, 29 predicted proteins | sample MGYA00242127_ERZ509046 | MGnify/ENA primary metagenome ERZ509046 (study PRJEB26280, sample SAMEA2338728) | human gut metagenome | biome: human gut; feature: human-associated habitat; material: faeces... | reverse complement strand
GGCATCGTGGTGATCAGAAATACGAGGTGATGTGGATGAATTACGCAGTGGTTGAAGAGGGCCTTGTGAGCAATGTCATCTGGCTCAATGACAGCAACGCCGATGAATTTCCCAACGCCGTACCTCTGGGCGATGTTCCTGCCGGTATTGGCGATACGTACGACGGCGCGCATTTCTACCGCGACGGGGAAAGGGTACGAACCCTGCTGGAACAGGCGCAAGCGCAAGCGCAGGACATGCGCGCGGCGCTCGCGCTGCTGGGCGTGACGGAGGAAAGCGAGGTGGAAGCCTGATGGGCAAGTATCTTGAAGCGGCGAAGGTCGTGCGCGAAGCCATGGACGTGGCCATGAAGGTGCTGACTGACAAGCAGGCCCTTTACGCTGTGGCGCTGTACCCGGTGTGGAACGATACGGCGAAATATTACACAGGAGACAGGGTACGCTATGAAGAAACGCTCTACAAGTGTCTTGGTGATCATACGGCACAACCGTCATGGACTCCGCCGGACGCTCCCAGCCTGTGGGCAAAAGTTGTCACTAGTGATACAGGAGTTCCGCTTCCTTGGCAGCAGCCCGACAACACCAACCCATACATGAAGGGAGATAAGGTCACGCACAAGGGAAAGACGTGGGTGTCTGCCATCGACAACAACGTATGGGAGCCGGGTGTGTATGGATGGGAGGTTGTGATGTGATTCATTTGATTTTCATACCGATGTGCTTCATGCTTGGCGCGATGAGTGCTTTTCTCGTTCTTGCTTTTGTAGGTCTTTACAAAAAGAAATGGGGTGATGACAAATGAAACCGAGCGGGAAAAGCGTAGCGGATGCGGCTGTGCGGGCGCTTGGGTACACCTATGAGGAAATGGACTGTCAGGCATTCGTGGAATACTGCACAAAACTGGCGGGCGGGACCATGAGATATGATGGCAGCAATGACATGGCGCGCAAAGCCGTATGGCTTGGTACGCTGGAAAACGCGAAAGCCGAGGGCAAGCTGGTGCTTGGTGCAGGACTGCTGATTCATGAGGACAGCGAGGAAAATCTGCCGGAAAAGTACCGTGGCGACGGTCTTGGCGACTTCTCTCACGTCGGCCTGTATGTCGGGCCGGATGCAGTCACAGACACGGACAAGCAAGGAAAGCGCCGTTCCTGCGACGTGGTGCACTCCAGCGCCACGATGGGCCGCGTGGCCGGGAGCACGTTGGCCAACGGCTGGACTCATGTACTGTGGTTCCCGGAGATCGACTACGGCAATGAGGCCGGGCTGGGGGTGGATCAGGGGGCAGGGATTGACCAGGGAGTAGATGATGGCGGAACATCCGTCGGGGATGGCCTGACTGCTGGCGCTCCTGCCGCCGGGGCGGAGCGGTATGCCATGGTCGTCTCGCCTGATGGCGGCCCGGTGAAGCTGCGCAAATCGGCCAGCCGCGGGGAATCCCTGTACTGGCTGGGGGGCGGGGGGGGGGGGGGGAGCCGCTCGCTGCGGCTGCAATAGCAGGGATAGAGCATGTCCCGGTGCAGCAGCAGGTCAAACACCTCATCGTATTTCTCGTTTCTTTGGCTCTGCGAGTAGCCTGCGTCCGGATATCCCTCGTCCCGGTCAAGGCCGAGCGCTTTGAGGGCAAACGCAATGCTCTGCTCGCTTTCCTTGCTGCTGCGGTCGGGGTCGAGATCTTCCATGCGGAAGATAAGTCTTCCACCCACGCTGCGTGCATCGAGCCATGCCAAAAGAGAGGACGATAAATTCCCGATATGCAGCTGCCCGCTCGGACTTGGCGCAAATCTTCCGGTTTGAATTGGCTGTTTATACATAATTGAGCCCCTGAGTATAGTTTAGTACAGACTTGGTACTTATATATAAGCACATTTCGACAAAAAAATAAATATTTATCTATCTTTTTTTCTGAACATGTGATATAGTAAATGCAAATAATATTGCATACAAGATGCTATGAGAAAGAGGTAACATAATGGCGAGTTCAACAAAAGAGGCATTGGGGAATGCTCTGAAGAAAATGCTGTCGGTAAAACCTATCGACAAAATAACCGTCAAGGACCTTGTTGAGGAGTGCGGCGTAAACCGCCAGACCTTCTATTATCATTTTGATGATGTTTATGATCTGCTCGAGTGGGTGTTTGAAGAGGATACTAACAAGGCTCTTCCGCATGAGATATACTACGATAAGTGGCGCGAAAACGTCATCGAGTGGTTCCAGTATCTTCAGGATAACCGCAGCTTCGTTCTGAACATCTTCAATTCGCAGAACCGTTCGTACCTGCTCAGATACTTCAAAGGCCGTCTGCATTACTGTGTGCACAGCTTTGCGGCTATCTGCGCCGAGGGCAAAAACATCGAGTGGTCAGATCTTGAGTTTGTGTGCGAGTTCTATGTCAACGCAGCCATCGGCTGGATATCGCAGTGGTTTGACATGGGCATGCCGCCGCTCGATGATCACGACAAAGAGCGTTATATCAAGATCCTTGACGGCAGCACCGAAAATCTGCTGGCAAGATTCCAGAAAGATTGAAATAATTATTAAATTTGGCCTTCCGAGCATTCGGAAGGCCTTTTCGTGTTGAAAGATATTCAATTTCGCGATATAATATTCTATTATGCACAGCGATAGGAGCGCAAATATGAAAGAGCAAAAAACCAATGTAATGCGTCTGCTTGAGCAGAAGAAAATTAAGTATACGCCGCACGAATATCCGCACGGAGACGATGCCGTTGACGGAGCAACGGTCGCCGCGATATGCGGACTTGACCCGTCGCAGGTGTTCAAAACTCTTGTTGCGCGCGGCGCGAGCAAGAGTATATATGTCTTTGACGTTCCGGTTACAGGCGAGCTTGACCTCAAGAAGGCCGCAAAGGCGGCAGGGGAGAAGTCGATAGCAATGATCCACGTCAGCGAGATCAATGCGCTCACGGGGTATATCCGCGGCGGCTGCTCGCCGATAGGCATGAAAAAGCAGTACAAGACCTTTATAGACATAAGCGCGCAGGATAAAGAAACGATAATGGTAAGCGCAGGCAAGATCGGCTATCAGGTCGAGCTTGACCCAAACGCGCTCGCGGATATGGTGCGCGCAAAATTTGCAGATCTGGTAAGCGAAAATGAATGATTATATAAAAATTAAGGGCGCAAGAGCCAATAACCTGAAAAATGTTGATATCGAGATACCGAGAAACAAGCTCGTCGTAATGACCGGCGTTTCCGGCAGCGGTAAATCAAGCCTTGCGTTCGACACTATTTATGCCGAAGGACAGCGCCGCTATGTCGAGAGCCTGTCATCATATGCTCGGCAGTTCCTCGGCCAGATGGATAAGCCCGATCTTGACTACATTCAGGGCCTTTCCCCGGCAATATCCATCGATCAGAAAACCGGCTCGCGCAATCCGCGCTCGACCGTCGGCACGGTAACGGAATTATACGACTATATGCGCCTTCTCTGGGCGCGCATAGGCAAGCCCCATTGCCCCAAGTGCGGCAAGGAGATCCGGCAGCAGACGATAGATCAGATAATCGACCAGCTCATGCTGCTTCCCGATGGAACAAAGCTCATGATACTTGCGCCCGTAGTTCGTGCGCGCAAGGGCGAGTATGTCAAGGTGTTCGAGGATGCGCGCCGCTCGGGCTATGTCCGCGTGCGCGTTGACGGCAGCATGTACGAGCTTTCCGAGGAGATCAAGCTCGATAAGAACAAAAAGCACACCATCGAGGTCGTTGTCGATCGCGTTGTTATAAAGGACGGCATCATGCGCCGTCTTGCCGATTCCGTGGAAACGGCGGCCTCGCTTGCAAACGGCCTCGTCATTGCCGACGTTGTCAGCGAAAACCGTCAGATACTCTTCTCGCAGAACTATGCCTGCCCCGACTGCGGCATATCCATCGAAGAGCTGACTCCGCGCATGTTCTCGTTCAACACGCCTTACGGCGCATGCCCCAAGTGCGACGGGCTGGGAATGCAGCTTCTTGTCGATCCGGATCTCATCATCCCCGATGACAGCCTGAGCATCAACGGCGGAGCCATAAAAGCCACCGGTTGGGGCTCGGGCGCAGACTCCATTGCGGCAATGTATTATAACGCGCTTGCCGAAAAATACGGCTTTACGCTCGATACGCCCATATCCGAACTGCCCGATGGCGTGAAGGACATTCTCCTTTACGGCAGCAAGGGCGAAAAGCTTGACCTCAGCTACGAGCGTGAGCGGAAAAACAGCTCGTTTGCAGGCAAATTCTCGCGCCCGTTCGAGGGTATATGCAAAAACCTTGAGCGCCGGTATTTCGAGACGCAAAGCCCTGCCATGCGCGCCGAGATAGAAGAGTGCATGTCCGAGGTCACCTGCCCGGAATGCCATGGTCAGCGCCTGCGCAAGGAGGCGCTTGCCGTCACGGTCGGCGGCATTAACATAGCGCGCATGGGCGACATGTCCGTGACCGAAGCGATAGAATTTGTCGAGTCGCTCGAGCTTAGCGAAAAGGAGCATATAATTGCCGACAGGATCCTTAAAGAGATAAAAGCGCGACTCGGCTTTCTCAAAAATGTCGGACTTCAGTATCTCAGCCTCTCGCGCGGCGCGGCGACGCTCTCGGGCGGCGAGAGCCAGCGCATAAGGCTTGCAACGCAGATCGGCGCTGCGCTCACGGGTGTGCTGTATATCCTCGATGAGCCGAGCATCGGCCTGCACCAGCGCGATAACGAGAAGCTTTTGAAAACGCTTGAGGATCTGCGCGATCTCGGCAATACGCTCATAGTCGTCGAGCACGATGAGGACACCATGCGCGCCGCCGATTACATCGTTGATATAGGCCCCGGAGCGGGCGTTCACGGCGGTAATGTCGTCGCGGCAGGAACGGTCGAGGGTATCTGTGCCTGCCCGGACTCGCTCACCGGCCAGTACCTGAGCGGAAAGAGGAAAATCCCCGTTCCGGCCGAGCGCCGCAAGACCGATAAGGGCTTTATACAAATAAGCGGTGCGGCCGAGCACAACCTTAAAAACGTTGATATAGATATCCCCAAGGGCGTTATAACCTGCGTCACCGGTGTTTCCGGCAGCGGCAAATCGAGCCTTGTAAACGAGATACTGTACAAAACGCTTGCACTCAAGAAAAACCGCGCAAAGGTAAAGCCCGGCAAGTGCGCCGGAATAAGCGGCATTGATGATATCGACAAGGTCATTGACATTGACCAAAGCCCTATCGGCAGAACGCCGCGCTCAAACCCGGCGACGTATACAGGGCTGTTTAACGATATCCGCGAGCTTTTTGCCTCCACCGAGGACGCAAGACTGCGCGGCTATAACTCCGGGCGATTTTCCTTTAACGTCAAGGGCGGCAGATGCGAGGCCTGCAAGGGCGACGGTGTGCAGAAGATAGAAATGCACTTTCTGCCGGATGTGTATGTACCCTGTGACGTGTGCAAGGGCAAGCGCTACAACCGCGAAACGCTGGAGGTCCGCTACAAGGGCAAGAACATTAACGACGTTCTCAACATGACTGTTGAGGAGGCCTGCACTTTTTTTGAAAATCTCCCGAAGCTCAAAACAAAGCTCGATACGCTTTATGAGGTCGGCCTCGGCTATGTCACGCTCGGCCAGTCGAGCACAACACTCTCCGGCGGCGAGGCTCAGCGCGTGAAGCTTGCAACCGAGCTTTCGCGCCGCAGCACAGGCTCAACGGTGTATATCCTCGACGAGCCGACCACCGGTCTGCATATGGCCGACGTTCACAAGCTCATAGGCATAATCGACAGGCTTGCCGACGCCGGAAACACCGTCGTTATAATCGAGCATAACCTCGATGTTATCAAAACGGCCGACTATATAATCGACCTCGGACCCGAGGGCGGCGACGGCGGCGGAACGCTCGTGTTTGCAGGCACTCCCGAGGAATGCGCCGCCTGCACGGACAGCTACACGGGGCAGTTTCTCAAGAAAATGCTTTAACACATCCGCGCCTTTCCCGTAAAATGAAACGGGAGGGGATCGCATGACGGTATACATAGCCGTGGGCTTTGCCGCGGCAGCGGTGCTGTGGCTGATAATTTGGTCTGTAAAGGGACTTCTGCTCACGCCGGTTAAGCTCGGCAGGAGCACAAGAGCAAGCGTGCTGCTGACGGTGAGCGGAGCCGAGCCGATGCTGGAGTACACTCTGCGCAGTCTTGTGTGGCTGCGCGAAAACGGAACGCTGAAAGCGGAGATAGACATAAAAGCAATTGACACGGACGACGAAACGCGCAGCATTCTGCGACGCTTTGAGGCACAGTACAGATTCGTAAACTACACAGAGGAAATAAGTGACGATGCAGGAATTAAGCGAAATTAACGGAACGGTTGCCGCCGTTATATTCAGAAACGACGAAAACGGCTACGGCGTTGTGAAGCTCGAGCTTGATAACGGCGAGACGACCACGGCGGTCGGCTGCCTGCCGTATGTCGCCCCGGGCGAAATGATATCGGCAGAAGGCTCATGGATGACCCATGCGCAGCACGGCAGGCAGTTCAAGATCGAGCAGTGCAGCCGCATGCTGCCGACCTCGGCCGAGGCAATCTACGAGTACCTTGCCGGCGGCACCGTGCGCGGCGTCGGGCCGGCAACGGCGGCAATGATAGTTGACCGCTTCGGCGACAAGGCGCTGGACGTTCTGGAGATGCAGCCGGATAAGCTTGCCGAAATTAAGGGCATAAGTGCATCCAAGGCAAAGGACATAAGCGCAGGCTTCAAAAAGCAGGCCGGCGTGCGAAGACTTACCGAGTTTTTGTGCTCCTACGGTATACAGCCGATATTCGCCCTGCGCATGTTCAAATTTTACGGTAATTCCGCAATAGAAGTCGTTCACGAAAATCCGTATATACTCGCATCGTCACACATCGGTGCGAGCTTTGCCGAGGCAGACTCCCTGGCGCTCGCCCTCGGCCTTGACGGCGACAGCTTAAACCGCGTATGCGCCGCCGTTGTTTTTGAGCTTGTGCATAACTCCGGAAACGGGCATTGCTTTATTCCGCGCGGAAAGCTCACGGCGGCAACCTCGCAGCTGATAGGCGTTGCACAGGACCTTGCAGAGGATGCGGTGGATAAGCTTTGCGAGACAGGCGAGATAGTCTGCTGCACCGTCGCAGGGCTTGACGCCTGCTATCTTTCGCACCTTTACGAGGCCGAGACTTATACCGCCGACAGGATCAAAGCCATGTGCCGCGCAAAGAACGGCGGCAGGGTGAACATAGACGCGCTTATTGACCGCCTTGAAACGGCAAACGGCATTAAATATGCCCCCATGCAGTGCGAGGCGATAGCTCTGGCGGCAAAAAACCGCATGCTGGTCATAACAGGCGGACCCGGTACGGGAAAAACGACCATACTCAAAGCCGTGCTTGCCATGTACGACGAGCTTGAGCTTGAAACATACCTTGCAGCCCCCACCGGGCGCGCGGCAAAGCGCATGAGTGAGCTGTGCGGCATGGAGGCATCCACCATCCACCGCATGCTCGGCGCGAAAATGTCCGAGGACGGCGAGACCGTCGTTTTCGGCAAGGACGAGGAGGATAAGCTCGCCTGCGACGCGCTTATCATTGACGAGTGCTCGATGGTTGACATAACGCTCATGCACGCCATACTCAAGGCACTAAAATCCGATTGCCGCATACTTCTTGTGGGCGACGCCGACCAGCTCCCGTCGGTCGGCCCCGGCAACGTTTTTTCGGATATCATCCGCAGCGGCGTTGTTCCGACCGTGCGCCTGACGGAAATTTTCCGCCAGAAGGCCGACAGCCGCATTGTGCGCAACGCGCACATGATAAACAGGGGAGAGCATCCCGACTTCAACGAAAACAGCGGAGATTTCTTCCGGCTCAGACGCATGCAGGGCGGCTCCTGCGTTGAAACGATAGTGGAACTGTGCAAACGCCGCCTGCCGGAGAATATGAAGATACCCTCCAATCAGATCCAGGTGCTTTCGCCCAGCCGCAAGGGTGAAACGGGAACTGCAAACCTCAATAAATGCCTCCAGGCCGCGCTCAATCCGCCCGATGAGAGCAAAAAGGAAAAGCTTTTCGGCGAGACAGTGTTCCGCACCGGCGACAGGGTCATTCAGATAAAAAACAACTACGATATCGTGTGGAAGGACAAGCTCGGCAAAAGCGGCATGGGCGTGTACAACGGCGATATCGGAACGATCGTGGAGATCGACACGGCCTCGGAATATCTCAAGGTCGATTACGAGGACAAGATCGCACTTTACGGCTTTGAGATGCTAAACGAGCTTGAGCATGCCTGGGCGCTTACGGTGCACAAGTCGCAGGGCAGCGAATACCGCGCCGTGATACTTTCGCTCAACCCCGTTGCCCAGATGCTGCTTACGCGCGGTGTGCTCTACACGGCGGTCACGCGCGCAAAGGAGCTGCTCATCATGGTCGGCGACGACAACGTTGCCCACAGAATGATAGACAATCACAAGCAGTCGCGCAGATACAGTGCGCTGAGGATCAGACTTGCCGATGAAAATACTTGATCTGATCGCCCACCTGCTGTATCCGTGGAAATGTGTTTTCTGCGAAAGCGTCCTGAAGGATACGGACATATGTCACGAATGCGAGAAAAAGCTGCCGTATACGGTGGGCGACAGTGTGGCGCAGAAGTTCCCGTTTATAGATAAATGCGTCTCGCCGCTTTATTATAAGGATAAAGTGCGCACCTCCGTTCACCGCTACAAATTCGGCGGCTGCCCGGCCTACAGCCGGCGTTACGGGATCCTTATGTCCGATTGCGTCGAAAATAATCTTGATTGCCGCAGTATTGATGTGATATCATGGATACCGCTGAGCAAAAAGCGCCTGCGCCAAAGAGGCTACGATCAGGCGCGGCTCATTGCCGAGGAGATATCGTCAAAAACGGGGCTGCCATGCCGTCAGCTGCTGCAAAAGGTGAAAAATAACAGCGCGCAGTCGCTCACGCGCGACGCAAAGCAGCGCCGTGAAAACGTCGCCGGAGTGTACGCTATGTGTGGGCAGACGGATGTTTCCGGCCTGCGCATCCTGCTCGTTGACGATGTTGTGACCACCGGTGCAACAATGAGCGAGGCAGCAAGGATCCTGCGCAAGGCAGGCGCAAAAGCGGTTTATGGCGCTGCTCTTGCGCGGCATGAAGATTAGCATAATTGGATAGAATTATAGAAAAACTCAGCCGCGAGGCATTTTCGCGGCGGATCGGAGCATTTTATGGTCATATACGAAAGAGATATAGCAGTTGATATGGGAACATCGAACACACTTGTTTTCTCGCAGGGCAAGGGACTTGTTCTGCGCGAGCCTACGGTCGTTGCGGTCGATAAGGTAAAGGACAAAATGCTCAAAATAGGCGAGGAGGCGAAAAAAACGCTTGGCCGCACCCCGGCAAACGTTATCGCTATCCACCCGATAAGAGCGGGCGTTATCTCCGATTACGATATGTCCGCGCTCATGCTGCGTGAGCTTGTCAGCAGAATAACCTCGTTCAGCCTGTTCAAGCCGAGGATACTCATGTGCGTTCCCAGCAGCATAACCGGCGTTGAAGAGCGCGCGGTGATCGATGCTGCGATCGAGGCCGGTGCGCGCAGAGTGTATCTTGTCGAGACCGCTGTTGCGACGGCTATCGGCGCCGGCGTTGACATCAAAAAGCCCGACGGACACATGGTCGTGGATATCGGCGGCGGCACGACCGAGATCGCGGTCGTCTCCATGGGCGGCGTTGCCGAGTGCGAGTCCATAAAAACCGCGGGCAGCACCTTTGACGAGGCGATAATCCGCTATATCAAGAAAAAGCACAATATGCTCATCGGCGCAATGACCGCCGAAGATGTGAAGATAAACATCGGCGGCGTGTATCCGCGCTCGGATGCGCCCGAGAGCATGGAGGTCAAGGGTCGCGATCTTATCAAGGGCCTGCCCAAAACGGTCAGCGTCACTGCTGAGGAGCTTGTCGATGTTCTGCGCGAGCCTGCGCGACTGATCCTCGAAAATGTCCACGCCGTGCTTGAGCGCACGCCGCCCGAGCTTATCGGCGACCTCGGCGTAAACGGCATGATCCTCTCCGGCGGCGGCAGCCTGCTGTACGGTATCGACCGCATGATAGAGGACAGCACGCATATAAGAACCATGATCGTTGACGATCCTCTCGCCTGCGCCGCCCACGGCGCCGGAAAGCTGCTCACAAAGCTCGACTCCATGCAGGACGGTATGATGAACTTCCTGCGCAACCGCGAAATGAGGAATTGAATGTAGATCTTTAATGCCCACGATTGTGCTATTAGTACAATCGTGGGCAAATTTTATGTACTTTTACTCTGCATAAATGACAAAGTGCACAAGAGATGGCGTAACTATTTATTAACTATGACTATTTAAGAATTGCGTGATATGTGATATAATACATATTGAAGAGGGCGATTGACGGTCGCTGTCCCACCTGTCGGCTCGAAAGTGCCGCGTTGCGACCTTCAATTTGGGAGAATATGCCCCGCAAAATACAAACGCACCGCACGGTTATCCCCCGTGCGGTGCAACTTTTTTGCCCTTTTTAACTCTCAAAACTATCAAAAGGTGTACTTTTTGATAGTAAACCTCTTGCACGAAAAATGAGCTTGGAGGTGCTAACGACTGGCAAAAATGCAAGTATTTTTAGACAAATAGATGGTAGAGTGTTGCATTTCTGTGAATACTCTGCTATCATGATATATAATGACAGTATGTATCAAAAATCACAATTTTTATACATGCTTATGTAAAAATTGAAATTTTGGGAGGAAAAGATGAAAAAACAAGTATTAAGCCTGCTGCTTGTGATGCTTATGGTCGTGAGTCTGGTGCCTACAGGGATGATACAGGCAAATGCTGAAAGCTTTCAGCCAAGACTTTCGATGACACCGGAGAATGCACCGTCGTACTACACTACATTAAATCCGTACTATACATCAGGATATGGTATGCCAAATTGTACATGCTATGCTTATGGCAGAGCTTACGAAATACTTGGAAAAAAACCGAATCTTAGCCTGGGGAACGCACAAGAGTGGTGGGACTATAATAAGAGAAATAATTATTACCCGTCTGGCAAAACACCGGCTCTTGGTGCGATAGCGTGCTGGAAAAGCGCATCAGGGACTATTGGTCATGTGGCCGTCGTTGAGGCTATAAACGGCGATACTGTGACTACATCTGAATCGGGATGGAATTATAAGTATTTTTGGACGACTAAGAGGAGTGCTTCGAGTTCGAATTTTAGCAGTTCGGAAGGGTATACGTTTCAGGGCTTTATATACATATTAGGAAATGGAATATCCGGGGGGCAAACGCCAAGCATATCTGTAAAAGAAAGAATAGCGCACAAATACAATATTACAGTTCCTGCTAATTATCTTCTCAAGAACTATACGTCTGAGCTTGACATGAACGCTAATAGTAAAAACAATGTTGAGAAGCAGAGCAGTTCCTATACTATTCGCAGCACGGAGCGAGTAATTCTTTCAAATGGTACTGTTCGTTATAAATGGAAATCGGGGGATACGCCGCCTAAGACGCTTTGGTTTAACTATGATTCTTCAGCTATGAGCGTAACTGCAATGCATGATTATAGTGATAGCGTTGTAAAGGAGCCAACTTGCACTGAGCAAGGGTATACAACCTATTACTGTAAATGTGGTGAAAGGTATGTTGGAAATTATGTGCCAGCGAAAGGGCATACTCCAATGGCTGTGGGTTCGGGGACTGAGGCAACTTGTACCGAGCCAGGCTATACTGCATTAATAATGTGCGAGGTATGTTCTGCAACGCTATATGATTCACCAACAAGAATTCCGCCTAAAGGACATGAGTATAAATACGGTAAATGTATTCGCTGTGGAGAAGCCGACCCTGATTATATACCGCCAGCTCCAACAAACTTTGATGATGTGTCTCCCACATCTTACTGCTATGATGCTGTTCAGTGGGCCGTCGAACATGAGGTTACTAAAGGTGTGAGCGCAAATAGATTTGCTCCCAATAATGGATGCACACGCGCTCAAGTTGTAACTCTTATGTGGCGTGCAGCAGGAGCACCGGATTTTATGGCAAAAATTGATTTTGATGACGTGGATAATGATGCTTATTATTATGATGGAGTAAAGTGGGCGGTTTCATATGGAATATCAAAAGGAACAAGCGAGAGGACATTTTCGCCGGATGATTTGTGCACACGCGGCCAAGTAGTGACGTTCCTTTGGCGAGCTGCAGGTAAGCCAATTGTTGATGAAACGATTAATTTTGTTGATGTGTCTCCAAACTCGTATTGCTACAACGCCATGCAGTGGGCGGTAGCAAACGGCATAACCAAGGGAACCGATACGACGCACTTCTCCCCGAACGCGACCTGCACTCGCGGCCAGGTCGTAACATTCCTGTACAGAGCACAGTAAATAAAAAATAGCACCCCTCGGGGTGCTATTTTTGACTTTATTACTCTTCCCAGTTGTGCCACACGTTCTGCACGTCGTCGTTATCCTCGAACATGTCGAGCATTTTCTGCATGTTCTTGATATCGTCCTCGTTGGTGAGCTTTATGTAGCCGTTCTGGGGCAGCATTTCGACCTGAGCAGACAGGAGCTTGTATCCGGCCGCGCTGATCTTCTCGGCAACGGGGGAAACATCGTCGGGAGCGGTGTAGACAACGAAGGTCTCGCCGTCGGGCTCAAAATCGTCAGCGCCCGCATCGAGAACTTCCATCATCACATCGTCCTCGTCAAGCTCTTCATCCTCGTTGTCGATGACGATGACGCCCTTCTTATCGAACGACCAGGAAACGCAGTTTGCAGCGCCCATGTTTCCGCCGTACTTATCGAAGTAGTGGCGGATCTCGCCCGCCGTGCGGTTGCGGTTATCGGTCATGGTCTCGACAATGACTGCAACGCCGGAGGGGCCGTAGCCTTCATAGACGATCTTCTCATAGTTATCGGTGTTGCCGGCGCCCAGCGCCTTGTCGATCGTGCGCTTTATGTTATCGTTGGGCATGTTCGCGGCCTTCGCCTTGGTTATTACCGCGGCCAGACGCGAGTTGTTGTTGGGATCGCCGCTGCCGCCCTCTTTAACGGCAACGATCATTTCACGGGCGATCTTTGTGAAAGCCTGCGCACGCTTTGCGTCGGCTGCGCCCTTAGTTTTCTGTATATTATGCCATTTGGAATGTCCGGACATATAAAACAGCTCCTCTAATAGTATTATTGCGAATTAACGGCAATTATTTTACCACAATTCCTTGCCCATTACAAGGGCAAATTACCTGATTTCGCGGCACTCAAGGTAGTAGCGCTTATCGTTGCCGTGGCCGATGGAAAAGCTTTTCTTCGGGAACGGGCCGCTTTTCATGACGGATGAAAACAGCTCCGATTTTTCCATGCGCGGCAGGAGAATGCCGGCGCAGCCGAAGCGCTGCGACATTTCAACGCACTCGCAGTCGCCGTGGATATAGTCGATATATCCGCCGTGGCGCTCGGTGAATGCCTTGCAGAAGTCCTCGCATTTTCCGATAAGCTCGCCGATCGTAAGCCCCGATATATTAAGCCGCTCGATGCCCTCGCCGGTGACAAGATCAATGCTCCGGCCTTCGCCGATATTATCGGCGAAAAAGGCCTTGGCCTCGGCAAAAAAGGTCTCCGGCTCCGTGTCGAACACGACCTTGTGTATAGGCTCAAAGGTAATTGCCGCATCGTGGATGTTAACAAGCTCGGCAAGCGCATAGCGCGCCGGGGCGGTTTCGTGCTCCGACTCCGGCAGCGTTTTTTTGACCTCTTCCCAGTGCCGCTTTGCGGCGGCAAGGCTGTGATTTCCGTCGCCCATGGCAAAGACTATCGCGTTATCCGCCGAGCCGTACTTGCGCTGCAAAACGGCTTCGTCGCCGAGCTTTTCGGCAGCCTTTGCAAGCTTTTCGGTGTCGGCTACGAGCCAGCCGGTGATGCTGCCGCCGTCCTGCATCAGCTCAAAGTCATAGACCTTTTCGCCTTTCGTGACGGAGGAGAAAACGATGTTATCCGCATCATCCATGAATATCATGATGTGCGGCATCTCAAGCGGCGCGTTGCGGCGGATACGGATGCGCGGCGGCAGCCTGTCCTCAACGGTGTGCTCGGTAGCGCGTATCGGGCTGTGCGTACCCTCGACCCAGTCATAGGCCTCAAGATCGAACATGCCCATTATGCCGCGGCGCACCGCACCGCTTTTGAGCGTGCGCTCAAGGTAAATATAGCTGTTGCGGTATGTTTTGAAAACGCCCTCGTCGATATAGCGCTGCATCGCTGCGTTTATCTTAACGCTTTCGGCTTCGGGGTCCTTTAAGCCAAGCTCGGCCTCGGGCAGCATCATATGAAGCGTTGACGGAGCATCGCCGACTATGCTGCGCACCTGCTGCCAGTATTCCGGCTCGGATGTGAACTGATCGCAGGCAACGACGCTCCAGCGATGCATGTCACAGCTCGGCAGCATTATATCCGCCGGTTTGAATATCTTCATATCACAGCACCTCCAGTGCGATCTGCGTCCATGTTTCCATACTGTCGTAATTATCTTTCAGCTCGGCCTTGGTCATCCACAGACCCTCGAGCTTTTCGGTCTCCTTAACGGAGACCTCGCCCTCGACGGGGAGGGTAAAGCATGCGCCGAGGTGAACGCTGCCGACGGCGTTCGAGTCGTCGTTTATAAATCCGCAGGGGCTAAGCTCGCCGTGCTTGTCAAGCTCGACCTCCTCATGGATCTCGCGCCAAAGACCACGCATGAGAAGATCGCCCTGCTCGTCAACGGGGTTTATATGTCCGCCGATGCCGATAGAAATTTTGCCGTGCAGGCGCGCCTCTCCGCCCTTGTTGAGCCTGCGCGTGACGAAAACTTCATCGCCGCGGCGCAGTATAACGTAGGGGATTATCTGCTTATAGTCCGGACGCTGCTCGGCCTCGGGACGCGGCATGAACTCATGCTCGGCTTTTATGATCTCAAAGAGCTCATTGGGGTGATCGGTTATAAGGCCGTTTCTGCCGGATATGTATTGTTCGATTTTTTTGCGCTCTACAACTAATACCTGTTCCATTATTCTTCCCACTTTGCTGCTCTTTCAACTGCGCGCAGCCACTTTTTGTGCAGCGCGGTCGCTTCCTCGGCCTCCATCTGGGGCGTAAACACACGGTCAGATTCGCGGATATCGGCAATGTCGCCGATGTCCTTCCACACGCCGACTGCAAGTCCTGCAAGAAATGCCGCGCCGAATGCCGTAGTCTCGACCATTTTGGGGCGGTCAATGGGCTTGCGGAGAATATCCGACTGGAACTGCATCATAAAATTGTTTACAGATGCGCCGCCGTCAACGCGCAGAACACTCAGCGGTTCGCCGGCGTCTTTCTCCATTGCGTCTAGCAGATCCTTGACCTGATAGGCGATCCCCTCGAGTGCCGCGCGGACGATATGCGCCTTAGTTGAGCCTCGAGTCAGGCCGACTATCGCACCGCGCGCGTACATATCCCAGCGCGGTGCGCCAAGACCGGTGAACGCCGAAACGAGATACACGCCGCCGTTATCGGGAACGGAGGTGGCAAGCGTTTCGCACTCGGAGCTTGTGCTCAAAAGCCCGACCTCGTCGCGCAGCCACTGAATGGAGCTGCCGGCGTTGAATACGCTGCCCTCAAGCGCATAGGTGGTTTTGCCGCCGATCGACCAGGCAACGCTCGTAACAAGGCCGCTTGCGCTGCGAACGGACTGGCTTCCGGTGTTAAGGAGAGTAAAGCAGCCTGTTCCGTAGGTGTTCTTGGCCTGACCCTTTTCGATGCAGCCCTGGCCGATGAGCGCTGCCGCCTGGTCGCCTGCGCTGCCGCAAACGGGAACGCCTGCAAGCATCTCAAGCCCGGTTATTCCGGGTGCGACCTTGCCGTAGATCATCGAGGACGGTACGGGCGTCGGGAGCATCGACATGGGGATGCCGAGCTTTTCGCAAAGGATCTCGTCCCATTTGAGCTCGTTTATGTCAAACAGCATCGTGCGCGAGCAGTTGGAGTAGTCGGAAACATGCGCCTTGCCGCCGGTGAGGTTCCAGATAAGCCACGAATCAACGTTGCCGAACAGCAGCTCGCCGCGCTCGGCGCGCTCGCGCGCACCCTCGACGTTGTCGAGTATCCACTTTATTTTCGTGCCTGAAAAATATGCGTCTATGAGAAGGCCGGTTTTGTCGCGGACATAGTCGCCGATGCCGTCGGCCGCGAGCTTATCGCAGATAGGAGCCGTGCGCCTGCACTGCCAGACGATGGCGTTATACACGGGCTTGCCTGTGTTTTTATCCCAAACGATCGTAGTCTCACGCTGGTTTGTTATGCCTATGCCGGCTATGTCCGTAGGGGAAAGCTCGCTTTTTTCAAACGCCTCGGCGAGGGCGCGCAGCTGAGTTTCCAGTATCACCATCGGGTCGTGTTCGACCCAGCCGGGCTTGGGATATATCTGTGGAAAAGGATACTGCGCTATAGTTACAGGCTTACCCTTTGCATCAAAAATTATCGCTCTTGAGCTGGTCGTTCCCTGATCGAGTGCGACAACATAACCGTTCATATGATTACCTCCATACTGATTTTGCTAATTCCGTTGCATTTTGCTGCAAGTATGCTATAATTCATATAATAACATATACGGAGGTCGTTTTCCATGCCTAGTTTCAATGATTTTTATTTTAATTCAAGCACGGGCAAAAACCGCATCCATGTTCGCAGATGTGTTCCCGACGGGCAGGTGCGAGCGGTCGTGCAGATAATGCACGGTATTGCCGAGCACATAAGCCGCTATGATGATTTTATGGCGTTTCTTGCGTCTAACGGTTTCGTTGCCGTCGGTACAGACCATCTCGGCCACGGTCAGAGCATTGAAAAGCCCGAGCAGATGGGCTTTTTCGCCGAGAAAAACGGTTGGGATTATATCATAAAGGACGAGGAGATACTTCGTCTTGCAATGAAGCAGACCTATCCGAACGTTCCGTTTGTCCTGTTCGGACACAGCATGGGCAGCTTCATGGCGCGCACGCATCTTATCCGCTATCCCGGCGGCTTTGACGCTGCGATAATAAGCGGCACTGGCAATCAGGGCGCAGCACTCGTAAACGGCGGCCTTTTCATGGGAAATCTCGTCACGGCTCTCAAGGGCGCGCATCATTACAGCAAGTTCCTCAATAACCTCGCCTTCGGAAGCTATAATAAGATATATGAAAATCCGCGCACCGAGTATGATTGGCTCACGCGCGACACTGACGTTGTTGATAAATACATTGCCGATCCGCTTTGCGGCTTTATACCGACATGCAGCCTGTTCAGGGATATGATGACCGGAGTTATGTTCATTACAAACGTCAACAATCTCAAGTCGATGAAGAAGGATATGCCGGTTTACTTTATGTCCGGCGATAAGGATCCCGTCGGGGAATGCGGCAAGGGCGTAAAGCTTGCGTATGAAAACTTCAAAAAAGCCGGCATGAAGGACGTTTCCATAAAGCTGTATAAGGACGGCCGCCACGAAATGCTCAACGAGATAAACAAGGCTGAAGTCTATGCCGATATCCTCGCTTGGATAAACAGCAGGATCTGATATTTTATTATAATTAATATGCAAACACCGCACGGTTCATTTTCCGTGCGGTGTGTTTTTTACTTTCTGCGTCTGTTTCTGCGCTTTCTGATCTTCCTCGGATCGGGGATTAGCACGCCCACTGCAACATAGCCTATAACAAACAGCAGTATGACTGATATAACAAGAACAACACTTTCAATGTCCATAACGGCACCTCATCTCTTGGTCCAAAGCTGCGGCGACAGCAGCAGAAGCAGGGGGTATATCTCAAGCCTGCCGAGAAGCATGGCAAATGACAGAACAAGCTTTGAAAACGCCGAATAATCGGCATAACTCAGGCTCGGGCCGACTTGCCCGAAGCCGGGGCCAATGTTGTTCACGCAGCTCACGGTAGCCGAGAAATTGGTCTCTATCCCGAACGGCTCAAAGCTTATGAGCAAAAACACGGCTCCGATAACCGCAATATACAGTGCAAAGTAAGAAAGAATCTGCCTTTCGCCCTGTGCGTCAACGCGTCGGCCGTTTAAAATGACTGTGCTTACCTCGCGCGGACGCAGAGCGTGACGCAGGTCGTTGCGCGCTATCTGCGCAAGCACTGTAACGCGGCTCATTTTAAGACCGCCTGCCGTTGAACCCATGCAGCCGCCGAAGAACATAAGGATGAGCAAAACGGTCTTGGCAAGACTCGGCCAGGCATCAAAATCCGCAGTGGCGTAGCCTGTCGTAGTGACGATGGAGGATACCTGAAAAGCGGAAAGCCTGACCGCGTCGGCGATGCTGCCGTACAGGGGCATGATGCTCAGCACGACGATTATCATTGCTGCAAGGCTTATGCCCAGGTAGCATTTAAGCTCGTTTGATTTGAGCACCTCGCGCCATCTTTTGATAAGCAGCAGATAGTACATGTTAAAGCTCACGCCGAACAGCAGCATAAACACGGTTATCACCCATTGACAGAAGTGTGAGTACGATGCGATGCTGTCGGCCTTTATTCCGAAGCCTCCCGTGCCGGCTGTGCCGAGCGCGTGAACAATGCTGTCAAACAGCGGCATGCCGCCGCACAAAAGGAGCACGGTCTCGAGCACGGTAAGGGCAAGGTATATGTAATACAGGATCTTTGCCGTTCCGCTTGCCCTGGGAGTGAGCTTATCCACATTGTGCCCCGGCATTTCAGCGCGAAGAATGTTCACCGAGCGCTCGGGCGTTTTTTCCATGACGGCCATTATGAACACAAGCACACCCATGCCGCCGACCCAATGCGTGAAGCTGCGCCAGAACAATAGACCGTGGCTGAGCGCTTCAACATCCGTGAGGATAGATGCGCCCGTTGTCGTAAAGCCGGAAACGGTTTCGAAGAACGCATCTATAAACGAAGGTATACTGCCGCTTATGACAAACGGCAGAGCGCCGAACAGCGATATTCCGATCCACGACAGAGCCACTATCGCAAGCCCGTCGCGAGTGTACAGATTTTTGCTGTCACTGCGGCAGAAAAACTTGAGGGCGGCCCCCACAGCGGCAGCCGCAGCAGCCGATATCACAAAAGAAAGCGAGCAGCTTTCGCCGTAGATAAGCGAAACGGCAAGCGGAAGCAGCATAAGTGCGGCTTCCAGAAGAAGCACTCTTCCTACTGTATGAAAAACGAGCTTTATCTTCATTTTGCTATCACATCCGAAAGATCGTACAGCTTTCTGCCGGCGGCGATTATTATAACGCGGTCGTCGGGCAGTATAACGTCGTCGCCGCATGGGATGATGTTTTTGCCGCCGCGGATTATTCCTGCCAGCAGAATGTCGGGCTTGAGGTCAAGCTGTTTTACGGGAATGCCCGTGTAGCCGAAATCCGGAGAAACGATAAACTCAAGCGCCTCAACCTTGCCGTTCATGAGGCTGTAGAGCGTTTCGACCCTGCTGCCCATGGAGTTTTGCAGCGCGCGGGCGTATCTTAAAAGAACGTCGGCGGTTATGTGCTTTGGCGATACGGTGCATTCAACGCCCAGATGCTCCGAAAGCTCATGGTAGGCGTCCTGATTGAGCTTGGCGATGACCTTCGGCACGCCGCGGTCGAGTGCGTAGTACGAAAGCAGCAGGTTTTCCTCGTCCATTCCGGTGAGTGCCACGAACGCATCGGCGCCGTCAAGCCCCTCCTCATCAAGAAGCTCGTGCTGCGAACCGTCGCCGTGAATGACGACGGCGCTGCCGCCGAGTGCGGCGGATATATCATCGCAGCGCTTTGCATCCTTTTCGATTATTTTTACGCCGTTTCCGCTGCGGATAAGCTCATCGCTCAAATATTCCGCTATGCGGCTTGCACCGAGCAGCATCACATGCTTTGTGCGCTTTTGCAGTATGCCCATGTTGCCGAGCAACTTCTGCATATCCTCGGGCGCGGCTATAAGGCCGAGCTTATCTCCTGCACGCAGAACAAAGCTTCCGCGAGGAATGTACGCGGTCTTGTCACGCAGCACTGCGCACACAAGAAATGATGCCCCGCTTTTTGCTCTCAGCGCCGAAAGCTCAACTCCATCGAGCGCAGAGCCGGGCTTGACGCTCATTTCGGCCATCTCAAAGCGGCTTCGCGTAAAGCTCTCGGATTTTACGGCAGACGGAAACTTTAGAATGTTATATATGGCCTTTGCCGTAAGTCTTTCGGGATTGATGACCATCGAAAGCTCAAGCTGATTTTTAATAAAGTCAAGGTTTTCGCTTGTGTATTCGCTGCCGCGTATGCGCGCAACGGTGTGCTTTGCACCCATGCGCTTTGCAAGAAAGCAGCTGAGCATGTTTATCTCGTCCGAGCCTGTTGCCGCGATGAAAAGCTCGGCGCTGTCGGCGCCTGCGTCCGACAGAGTTTTAAAATGCGTGCCGGCGGCGCATATGCCCATGACATCGTAGTTTGTGCTGACACTGTCTATGACCTCACGGTTGGAGTCAACAACAACGATCTCATGTCCCTCGCTTATAAGGCTTTGCAGAATGCTTTGGCCAATTTTACCGCAGCCGACTATAATGATTTTCATAAATCGCGCCTCGTTTGATCTTTTTATGATTAGACTATAATACCGATTAGACTATAGCACCGGCGGCATTATAATGGGATTAGAGGATCGCCCAAAACATTAAAGTTTCATTAAAACACAGACTAAAAATGGGAAAACGGTTTTCTGGCACCGTTTAATATGCTATAATTGCGGCAGAAATGAGGTGGAAGAATGCAGCGCGAGGAAAAAATACTTGTATGCCTGTCCGGTTCGCCGACGAATGCGCGTGTCGTCAGAGCGGCTGCCAAAATAGCCGAGGCATTCCACGGAACGCTCACGGCGCTTTTTGTTGAGCCTGCAAATTATGCTGCCGAGCCTGACAGCCGCCTTGCGGAAAATATTCGCCTTGCAAAGCAGCTCGGAGCACAGATCAGAACGCTTTACGGAGATGATGCCGCGGCAGTCATAGCCGAGTATGCGCGTGTTTCAGGCTCAACAAAGATAGTGATAGGACGAAGCCCGGGTAAGCGCGGCTTTTTTTCAAAAAAGAGCATAGTCGATCGCTTGGGTGAGCTTGCGTCCGATATAGACATATATATAATCCCCGACAAAAGCGAGACCTCGGATACGCCGCGCGGCTCGGCACGCAGTCAGGAGCGGCTCAGTCTTTGCGATACGCTTATAACCGCCGTTATGCTTGCTTTCTGCACAGGCATAGGATATTTGTTCTCCGATCTTGGATTTTCTACGGCAAACGTTATAGTCATTTATATAATCGGCGTTCTCGGCATTGCCATGCTCACCGCCGGACGCAGCTACAGTCTTGCCGCGTCAATACTCTCGGTCCTGATATGCAACTTCTTTTTCACGGAACCGTATTTTTCGCTGTTTTCGGACCCGAGCCATATTATGACGTTCATCGTCATGTTTGCAGCGGCGTTTTTCATATCGTCTATAACGGCGAGGATAAAGCGCCAAACGCATCAAACGGCGCTGAGAGTGTACAGAACCGAAATACTTCTCGAAACAAGCCAGAAGCTTCAGCAGGCTATCGGCACAGAGCAAATACTTACGGTGACTGCCGGACAGCTTGTCAAGCTGCTTGAGCGCAGCGTTCTGATATACCCCGTTGAAAACGGCGCATTGAGCGAGCCTATGCTGTTTCCCGTGAACGAAAACGCCGGCTTTGACGATTATCTTACGCAGTATGACCGCGACAGCGCACGGTGGGTGCTCGAAAACGACCGCCGCGCCGGAAACGGAACTGACACGCGGCAGAAGTCAAACGGCATCTACATGGCAATTCACGCAAACGGCAGAGTGTTTGCCGTTGCAGGTGTAGCAATGAAAGCCTCCCCGATGCTTGAAAGCTTTGAAAAGACATTGACTGTTGCGATACTTGACGAGTGCGGCCTTGTGCTTGAAAATGAGTATAACCGCATCGAAAAGCGCAGGATCGAAGAAAAAGCCAGAGCCGAGGAGCTGAGATCAAACCTTCTGCGAGCCATATCTCACGATCTGCGTACGCCGCTGACGAATATATCCGGCACCGCGGCGCTGCTAATGGAAAACGAGCTTCCCGAGGAAAAGCGCAGACAGATGTATGTTTCGGTGTACGACGATGCACACTGGCTCATAGACCTTGTTGAGAACCTTCTTTCTATAACGCGCATGGAGGGCGGCAGCAGAATTGAAAACCTGCAGCCGGAGCTTCTGGACGATATCTTCCGCGAGGCCGTTTCGCATTCGGACAGGCTGCTGTCGGAGCATGAGCTGGAAGTTAAGCTTGATGATGAGCTGCTCATGGCATATATGGACGCAAGGCTCATAGTGCAGGTTGTAATTAACCTTATTAACAACGCCGTGAAATACACGCCTCGAGGCTCGCATATCTGCCTTGAAGCGTCGGCACGGGATGACAGAGTGCTTATAAGCGTTACCGATGACGGAAACGGCATAAGCGACGAGGCAAAAGAAAAGATATTTGATATGTTTTACACCGGAAACAAAGCAAGCAGCGACGCAAGACGCGGCCTCGGCCTCGGGCTTGCGCTGTGCAAAAGCATTGTCCAAGCGCACGGCGGCAGCATAGAGGTTTCAGATAACACGCCGCACGGCGCGGTGTTTACATTCGATTTGAAAAGGGCGGAGGTGCAGCCTGATGAATAAACCGCAGATACTTATAGTTGAGGATGATAATGCCGTTGCTAATCTTATCTCGGCAACGCTTGAAACGCAGGACTACGCCTATAAGCGCGCAGCTACCGGAGCGGGTGCCGTTATGGAGGCATTATCGTGCAAGCCGGATGTTGTTCTGCTTGACCTCGGTCTGCCGGATATGGACGGAGTTGAGATAATAAAAAAGATCCGTTCGTGGAGCAATATGCCGATCATAGTGGTCTCGGCGCGCAGTGAGGATTTTGACAAGGTCTCGGCGCTCGACGCCGGAGCGGACGATTATCTGACAAAGCCGTTTTCCGTCGATGAGCTGCTTGCGCGCCTGCGCGTTGCGCTCAGACGGGTCCGGTACGACGGTGACAGGCTCGGCGAGGAGTCCAGCACATACGAAAACGGCGATATGCGTATCGACTATTCGGCCGGCTGCGTGTATATATCCGACGCCGAAATACACCTGACCCCGATAGAGTACAAGCTCCTGTGTCTTCTTGCGAAAAACACCGGCAAGGTGCTCACGCACAATTACATTTTAAAAGAGGTATGGGGAAGCCCCACTGCGTCGGACGTATCCTCGCTTCGTGTTTATATGGCAACACTGCGCCGAAAGCTTGAAAAAAACTCAAACGGCGTTCAGTATATCCAGACGCATGTCGGCATCGGATACAGAATGCTCAGGATAACGAACAAATAATCAAATAGCGTATGCTAATGCATAAAACTATTAACAAAAATTTCGTGAAATATTGCTGCCTGCGGTGTTAAACTATACACAATATATATTTTGATGGGAGTAAAATACATGAACGAAGTTAAATCCCCCAAAAAGCCGCTGATGTATTACTATACGATAGTGCTCATCCTTTTGCTGGTGTTCAATTTTGTCGCAATGCCGTGGATAAGCGAGCATCAGATCAAGGAAGTTGACTACAACACTTTTATCAATATGGTAGATAACGGCGAGGTCAGCACAGTTGAGATCCAGCAGCAGAACAACCGCATTCTTTTCCAGGGAAATGACAACAGAAAAATTTACAAGACTGCCATGCTGCCTGATAACGACCTCGTTTCGCATCTGCTTGACGCCAATGTTTCCACGACCGGCGAGGAGATCGAGCAGACCTCGGCATTGGTGAGCATCCTTGCGTGGGTGCTGCCGATCATACTGTTTGTCGCTCTCGGGCAGTTTATGTCACGCAAGATGATGGAAAAGATGGGCGGTGGGAACTCCATGATGTTCAACATGGGAAAGTCCAACGCCAGGGTCTATGTAAAATCTGCGGAAGGCATTAAATTTGCCGATGTCGCAGGTGAAGACGAGGCAAAGGAAAATCTCTCCGAGATAGTTGACTATCTGCACGATCCCGGCAAATACCGCGAGATCGGTGCATCGATGCCAAAAGGTATACTGCTTGTCGGCCCTCCGGGAACGGGTAAAACCATGCTCGCAAAGGCCGTCGCCGGCGAAGCGGATGTTCCGTTCTTCTCAATGTCCGGCTCTGAGTTTGTCGAGATGTTCGTCGGTATGGGTGCAAGCAAGGTGCGCGATCTGTTCAAACAGGCGAAGGAAAAAGCGCCCTGCATAGTTTTCATCGACGAGATCGACGCTATCGGCAAAAAGCGTGACGGTCAGCTCGGAGGAAACGACGAGCGCGAGCAGACATTGAACCAACTTTTGACCGAAATGGACGGCTTTGAGGGCAATAACGGCGTAATAATCCTTGCCGCAACAAACCGCCCCGAGTCGCTTGACCCGGCGCTTACGCGCCCAGGCCGCTTTGACCGCCGCGTTCCGGTTGAGCTTCCCGACCTCAAGGGCAGGGAGGAGATACTCAAGGTCCACGCCAAAAAGATAAGAATAGCCGAGGACGTTGACTTTAACAAGATCGCGCGCATGGCCTCCGGCGCATCGGGCGCCGAGCTTGCAAATATCGTCAATGAAGCGGCTCTGCGCGCCGTGCGCGACGGACGGCGCTTTGCGACTCAGGCAGACCTTGAGGAGAGCATCGAGGTCGTCATAGCCGGCTACCAGAAGAAAAATGCTATTATGACCGACCACGAAAAGCACATAGTTGCATATCACGAGATAGGCCATGCCCTTGTCGCCGCAAAGCAGACAAATTCCGCGCCCGTGCAGAAGATCACCATCGTTCCGCGCACCTCCGGCGCGCTGGGCTACACCATGCAGGTCGAAGAGGGCAACCATTATCTTATGAGCAAGTCGGAGATAGAAAATAAGATAGCGACCTTTACAGGCGGCCGCGCTGCCGAGGAGGTAGTATTCGGCTCTGTAACGACCGGTGCATCTAACGATATTGAGCAGGCGACAAAGCTCGCCAGAGCTATGATAACGCGCTACGGCATGAGTGATGATTTCGATATGGTCGCAATGGAAACCGTCAATAACCAGTATCTCGGCGGCGACACATCGCTTGCATGCTCTGCCGATACTCAGGCCGAAATTGACCGGCAGGTCGTTGCGCTTATCAAAAAGCAGCATGACAAGGCCATAAAGATCCTTACCGATAACCGCGATAAGCTCGACGAGCTTGCAAAATTCCTCTATGAGAAGGAAACCATAACCGGCGAGGAGTTTATGGAGATATTAAATAAGTAAACAGCGCATGAAAACGTAAGCAGCCGGGAAGCCCGGCTCCTTGCGTTTTCGCCGTTTATTTAGGCCTGTATTGCTAATGCATGGTAAATGCAAAATGCCGAAACGATGCTGAAATGAAAACCGACAATCACGCAGAAATTGTACAATTATTAAAAAATGCTTAAAAACGCTCAAAAACACGTTGCATTTCGCGTTAATTTGTTGTTAAATAATAATGTTATAAAATAGTTTGACCTGTTGCTTAAATGAGGAAGGCTTATGAACCTTACGGACATTTTATCGGTGCTCGGCGGTGCCGTGCTCGGCGCTGCGGTGGCATATATCAATATGCGCATAAGCAAAGCGAACATGAATGCGTCGAATATGGCTGCCGTCATGGGCGTTAATATGCTGCGGCTGCTGCTTGACGCGGCTGCTCTTGCCGTTTGCTTCTTTGTTTGCAAGGCATATGATCTTCCGATGACGGCAACGCTCATTGCGGCGGCCGTCGGTCTGTCCGGCGGCGGAATGCTGTTTTTGAAGATGATGGTCAACAAAACTCAGCCGCAAAGTAAAGATACGGCGGACGGAGGTGAAAAATAATTGAAAGAATTCTTTGAAAACTTTTTGATGCCGACCAAGACTATCTATTCTATGTGGGTGATAATGGCGGTCATTTTGCTGTTTAGCATAATAGCGACGCGCAAGATGAAAGACGTGCCCGGCCTGCTGCAAAATATTGCGGAAATGGCTGTGGGCGGACTTTTGAACTTCTTTGCCGGAGTCCTGGGAGAGAAGAAGGCACGGCACTATTTCCCGATGCTGGGCTCATTTTTTGTCCTTATCATCGTGTGTAACTATTCCGGACTTATTCCCGGATCGGGAGATCTGTTCACGGTCCCTACATCGGTGCTGACGGTAACGGCGGCGCTGTCGACCATATCTTTTGTCGCCATCCAGTCGTCCGGCATAAAAAAGCGCGGCCTTGGCAAATACCTCGGCACGTTCTTCAAGCCATTTGCGTTCCTGTTCCCGATCCTGATCCTCGAACAGTTTACGCGTCCGCTTTCCATGGCATTGCGACTTTACGGCAATATCTACGGCGAAGAGCTTGCAGCGGAAACGCTGTTTGAACTGTTCCCGGTAGGATTGCCTATAGTCATGCACATACTTAGTCTTCTGTTCTGCTTCATTCAGGCAATGGTATTTACCATGCTGCTTGCAGTATTCATCAATGAAGCGACCGAAGACGAAGAATAAACAAGTAAACACATACACAATTATAGGAGGAAACACAAATGTCAATAGCACAGGGTCTTATCGCAATAGGCGTTGCACTGGCCATCGGCCTGAGCACGATCGGCGTCGGTATCGGCCAGGGTCTTGCAGCCTCGAAGGCACTTGAGGGTATGGCACGTCAGCCGGATATGAAAGGTCAGCTTCAGTCTGTCATGATCCTTGCAATGGGCTTTATGGAAGCGCTGGCCATCTATGGTCTGGTCATCGCATTCATGCTTATTGCCAAGATGTAAGAATAGAAATAGCATCTTGAAAGGGGGAGACCAGATTGATTTTAGACATAGTTGGACTGCAGATCAGCGTACCTGAGTTCATACTTACTATTATCAGCTTCTTCCTGTTTATGTTCCTGTTGAACAAATTCCTTTTCAAGCCCGTTCTCAGCTTTATGGACGCGCGCAAGGCACGCATTGACGAAGGCCTTGCCGAGGGAAAGAAAGCCGAGACCGCACTTGAAGAGAACAAGGCACAGCTTGCACAGGAGCTTGCTCAGACCGGCGCTGAAGCCCGCGGCGTTATAAACGCGGCACGCAGCGATGCCGAAAAGGCAAAGGGCGAGGTGCTCAATGCCGCCCATGCCGAAGCCGAGCAGCTTCACAAAAACGTCCGTGAGCGAGTGAAAAACGAGGAAAAGGCCGCCGTCGGCGAAATTGACGGCAGCATGCCCGAGCTTGTCGCTCTGCTGTCCGACCGTCTTGTCGGCGGCGGTGCAGAGGATAACAAGGCGCTCATCGACGATTGTGTCAGCAAAACCAAGGAATGATCCCGATGTATAACAGGAATTACGGGAAAGGAGGGATAGTTCTCAAGTGGATATCATATGGAAAATAGTTAACTTTATCATACTGTTCGGCGCTTTGTATCTCATCTGCCGAAAGATGAATCTTTTCGACAAGATGTTCGGCAGCCGCAGACGCGGCATAGGCGAGGAGATCGAAAACTCCGAAAAAGCCAAGGCTCAGGCCAAAGCCCTCGGAGAGGATATCGAAAAAGCCAAAGCCGAAAACGAAGAGCGAAAGCAGCAGCTTCTCAAGGACGCCGAGGCTCAAGCCAAGGCCGACGGAGCGGCGATAGCGGCTGCCGGAGAACAAGAGGCAAAAAGCCTTGTCGAGAATGCTGAAAAGAGCGAAGCTCAGCTTATGGCTCAGATGCGTGACAGAGTGTCGTCCGACGCTGTGCGCCGCGTAGCCGAGATAACCGCAGAGGTACTTCGCAACGGCAATTTTGAGGACTCCAAGCAGGCGCTGAATGATAAGTTTATCGAACAAATTAAAGAATTGGTATCGGCAATGCCGAGTGACATTTTGAACATGAACGAACTTAAAAAACTTGACATTTCAATAAAGAGCGCGCAGCCGCTGAGCGACGAGGAAATGAAGAAGCTCACGCAGATAATATGCGAGACCTTTATCTCATGCCACAATGAGGTCGATTCCGATGTTATAGGCGGCGTGCGTATGCAGGTGGGCGATACCGTTTATGACGGAACGCTTGCCCACACGCTCGACAGGCTCAGCCAGGATGTTGAAGACAACACCCGCCAGAGCGACAGTCAGATGAGATCTATCGCCGACGGAATCAAGCAGCAGCTTGAGAAGGTAAACGGCGATATAGACGTATTCCAGACCGGCGAGGTCATCACCCTCGGCGACGGTATCTGCCGCGTATCCGGCCTTGCCGACGTTATGGCAGGCGAGATGCTCGAGTTCCCCGGCGGACTCAAGGGCATGGTACAGGATCTGGATAAAAACAATGTCGGCGTAGTCCTGCTCGGACCGTTCGGCCATCTTCAGGAGGGCGACAGCGTCCGCCGCACAGGCAGGATCGTTGAAGTTCCTGTCGGCGATGCGCTTATCGGCCGCGTTGTTGACGCAATGGGCAGCCCCATCGACGGCAAAGGCCCCATCAAGACAGACTCCTTCCGTCCGGTCGAGAGCCCCGCTCCGAGCGTGCTTTCAAGGCAGCCGGTTTCCGTGCCTCTGCAGACCGGCCTGAAGGCTATCGACGCGCTTGTTCCTATCGGCCGCGGCCAGCGTGAGCTTATCATCGGCGACCGCCAGACCGGTAAGACCGCGATCGCGCTCGACGCTATCATCAACCAGAAGGGCAAGGATGTTATCTGCATCTACGTTGCCATCGGCCAGAAGGAATCTACCGTATCGAGCGTTGTCGAAAAACTGCGCAGTCACGGCGCTATGGATTACACGATCGTTGTTGCCGCAACGGCATCCGAGCCTGCTCCCATGCTGTATATCGCTCCTTATGCCGGCGCTGCAATGGGCGAGTACTTCATGTACAACGGCAAGGATGTTCTTATCGTATACGACGACCTGAGCAAGCAGGCCACCGCTTACCGCGAGATCTCTCTGCTGCTCCAGAGACCGCCCGGACGCGAAGCATACCCCGGCGATGTTTTCTATCTGCACTCCAGACTGCTTGAAAGAGCGGCTCGACTCAACGCTGAATCCGGCGGCGGCAGCATGACCGCTCTGCCGATCATCGAAACGCAGGCAGGCGATATCTCCGCTTACATCCCGACAAACGTCATTTCCATCACCGACGGTCAGATCTTCCTCGAGAGCGATCTGTTCCATTCCGGTGTCCGTCCGGCAATAAACGTAGGCCTCTCGGTATCCCGTGTCGGCGGTGCAGCCCAGCTCGGCGCCATGAAGCAGGTCGCAGGCCGCCTGCGCGTTGACCTTGCTCAGTATCGCGAGCTTGCATCGTTTGCACAGTTCGGATCGGATCTTGACAAGTCCACCCGCGATACGCTGCATCGCGGCGCACGTATGACCGAGGTCCTCAAGCAGGGACAGTATGTTCCTATGAGCGCTGCCGATCAGGTAATTGCGATCTTCGCAGTTTCCGAGGGCTACGCCGACGACCTTGAGCTTTCGGATGTTGCACGTTTCGAGTCTGAGCTTATTGATTATGTAAACCGCAGCTACCCTGAATTCCAGGGTGAAGTGCTCAGCGGCAAGAAGCTGAGTGCAGATCAGCAGGCAAAGCTTAAAGAATGTATCGTAAATTTCAAGAAGACTTTCTGATAAACGGAGAAGGGAGGGGCATTAATGGCTAATATGCGCGCCATTCGCACGCGAATAAAAAGCGTGAAGAACACCGAGCAGATAACCAAGGCTATGAAGATGGTCGCGGTGTCCAAACTGCGCAGAACGCAGAGCAGCATGCAGGCAATGCGCCCCTTCTCTGAAAAGAGTCAAGAGGTCATGGACACGCTGCTGTCGGCTTCGTCGGGACTGGAGAATCGCTTCATAAAGCCCCATAAGGAAGTCAAAAAGGTCTGCTATGTCCTGTTTTTGGGCAATCGTGGACTCTGCGGAGCGTATAACAGTGCAATTTTGCATTATGCAAACTCCGTCATCAAGCAGGCCGGTAAGGAATATGGCCTTGTTGTCTGCGGCCGCTGGGGCAAGGATGTTCTTGCAAACAGCAAGCTCAATGTTATAAAAACCTTTGCCGAGCTGAGTGATACGCCGAATATTGACGAGGCACTTGAGGTCGCAGATTATCTCAAGAGTCTGTACACAAGCGGCGAATACGACGAGGTCCACCTTGTCTACCAGCACTATGTCACGGCGCTGAGACAGGATGCTACCTGTGTGCAGTACCTTCCGGCTGTGCCGGAAAAGAGCGAAAATCAGGGACACGGCCGGATATTCATCTTCGAGCCGGACACGAACAGCGTCCTAGAAAGCGTAATGCAGCTTTATCTTAACAACAAGATAATGAGCGTTCTGCTTGATGCTAAGTGCGGCGAGCACTCGGCGCGCATGACCGCGATGACCGCCGCTGCCGACAGCACCAAGAGCCTTATTTCCGAGCTTGATCTCAAGCTCAACCGCGCGCGCCAGGCCGCGATCACGACCGAGATATCCGAGATCGTCGGCGGTGCATCCGCGCTTAAAAAGAAAAAGTAATCATCCCTTTAAAACCCCTTAAACAGGAGGTATGTCAATGGAAAACGGAATAATCAGAAGGGTCATAGGCCCCGTTGTTGACGTCCAGTTTCCCTCCGGCAAGCTGCCGGATATCTATAATGCTATCGAGGTAAACCTCGATGACCATAAGATCGTCATGGAGGCTGTGCAGCACATCGGCGATAACAGCGTAAGATGCATCTCGCTGTTTTCGACCGACGGACTGTCCCGCGGCTGCCCTGCGGTCGATACGGGAGCACCCATTAAAATGCCTGTCGGCGAGGCAACGCTCGGCCGCATGTTCAATGTCGTCGGCGAGCCTATCGACGGTAAGGGTCCTGTAAACGCCGAAGAGTATATGCCCATTCACAGGCAGGCACCTGCGTTTACGGATATTGCCCCATCCACCGAAATACTCGAAACCGGCATCAAGGTCGTTGACCTGCTCGCACCTTACTCCAAGGGCGGCAAGATCGGCCTGTTCGGCGGCGCAGGCGTCGGCAAGACCGTGCTTATCATGGAGCTTATCCGCAACGTAGCTTACGAGCACGGCGGCTACTCCGTTTTTGCCGGCGTCGGCGAACGCAGCCGTGAGGGTAATGACCTCTGGCACGAAATGACCGAATCCGGCGTTATCAATAAGACTGCGCTTGTATTCGGACAGATGAACGAGCCGCCCGGAGCGCGTCTGCGCGTTCCTCTGTCGGGACTTACCATTGCGGAGAACTTCCGTGATGAGTCCGGCCAGGACGTGCTGCTGTTTATCGACAACATATTCAGATTCACTCAGGCAGGCTCCGAGGTTTCGGCGCTGCTCGGACGTATGCCCTCCGCCGTCGGCTATCAGCCGACTCTGGCGACCGAAATGGGCTCGCTGCAGGAGCGTATAACCTCCACGCGCAACGGCTCTGTAACCTCGGTTCAGGCGATCTACGTTCCTGCCGACGACCTTACCGACCCTGCTCCGGCAACGGCGTTTGCTCACCTTGACGCGACCACAGTTCTGTCAAGAAGCATCTCAGAGCTCGGTATTTACCCGGCCGTCGATCCTCTGGAATCCACCTCAAGAATTCTCGATCCGAACATCCTCGGCAAGGAGCATTACGAGACCGCACGCGCGGTTCAGGCTGTGCTCCAGAAGTATAAGGAGCTGCAGGATATCATCGCAGTTCTCGGTATGGACGAGCTGAGCGTTGAGGATAAGGCTACCGTCAGCCGCGCAAGAAGGATCCAGCGATTTCTCTCGCAGCCATTCCACGTTGCCGAAAACTTCACCGGCGTCAAGGGCGCATATGTCAAGATGGAGGATACTATCCGCGGCTTCCAGGCTATTCTGGGCGGCGAGTGCGATGACCTTCCCGAGCAGGCGTTCCTCATGTGCGGAACGATAGATGAAGTGCTCGCAAAGCGCGATCAGTTCAGGTAAGAGCCATGGCAGATAAGATCCATTTTCAGATTGCAACGGCAGACGGTGTGGTCTGCGATTCAATGGTATGCTATGCGCTTGTACCGCTGTCAGACGGCGACGTAGGCGTGCTTTCCGACCATGCTCCCATGATCGGTGCACTCAAGGAAGGCGTCGTGAAGTATGTCAGCGAGGGTGAGGACCATTTTGCCGCAATAAGCGGCGGAGTTCTCAGCGTAGCCGATAACGAAGTTATCCTGCTTGCACGCACGGCAGAGAGAGCCGAGACCATTGACCTTGCCCGCGCCCAGGCGTCCGAGCGCAGAGCGCGTCAGCGCCTTGAGAGCAGAGCAGCCAATGTTGACCTTAAGCGCGCAGAGCTTTCGCTCCAGCGTGCCATCGCCCGAGAAAAAGCATATACAATGCTTCATAAGTAAACAAAAAAGCCGCCTGCTGCGGCTTTTTTGTGCCTGAAAATCCCACGTTCCGATCGGAACGTGGGACTTTGATTTTATTCGGTTCGCAGGGCGACGACGGGATCCTTGTTTGCCGCAACGCGGGATGGGATAAGTCCGGCAACGACAGTCAGCAGCATGCTGATCGCAATCAGCGCAATGGCTGCAAGCGGCGGCAGCACGGCGTTTATTGAGTAAATGCCGGTCAGATGATGGACGACGGCGTTTATCGGGATGCACAGAAGTATGGTAGCCAAAATTCCGATAAGTCCTGCTCCGAAGCCGACGATGACGGTCTCGGCGTTAAATACGCTCGAGATATCCTTCTTCGAAGCACCGATAGCGCGCAGAATGCCGATCTCTTTCGTACGCTCAAGGACGCTGATATAGGTTATGATGCCGATCATAATGCTCGAAACAATAAGGCTTATAGCAACAAATGCTATGAGAACATAGGATATGACGTCGATTATCGTAGTCACAGAGCTCATTATAAGCGCTACATAGTCGGTGTAGTTTATCTGATCTTCGGGGTCGACTGTCGAGTTGTAGTCCTCAATCACCTCGGCGACGGCATCCTTTGCGGCGAATGTTGCAACGTAGATGTTAACGCCGGAAGGTGAGTCGAGATCAACATAGCCCAGTGTGCGCAGATTCTTTTCATAGCTTGAATCGGAGAATGTCTCCGGCATAAGCTCATCGTATATGAGCTTGTAGCCTTCATCGGTGAGATAGCAGTTATCAAACGCCTCGGCAAGGGAAGCGGTCGAGAGCTGGCTCATCTGCTTTTTCACCTCGTCGGCATAGGCGGTTTTTATCTGCTCGGTCATCATCTCGCGCATGTAGCTGAACAGCGTCTCGTCGTCCATTGCCGAAAGCATATCGGCATACTCCGGATAGTTTTCAACGACCTGCTTTTCGATATCCTCGCGCGATACGCCGTCGAGTTTTTCGTCGATCATTGAGCTTACATACGAATCCGGAGCAAGCGACATATAAGCTGTATAAAGCTCGGCCTTTTTTGCCTGATCTATGCCGGCGCAGTAGTCCTGCACGGCCTTTTTAATGTCGTCCAAGGATAGCGTTTTGTCGTTTTCTTTAAACGGCAGCCCAGTGAACACATCGTGCTGCGCATCGTCAAGCTGCTGCTTAACAAGCTCCTTCTGCGCCGTCTGCTCGACGACATATTTGGTCAGCGCGTTTGTATAGCCTATCGCACCGTTCATCATGCCGGTGACGGCATCCGCGCTCTGGCGCACAACGCCGACTATTTTAAGCTCTATCCCGTTGGCGTACAGCGTTTTAAGTCCGAGCTCATCGCTGCTGATGTCCTTGTATTTGCCCGTTTCGGGATCCTTTTGCCAGCAGTCGGCAGGGAGGATGAGGCTGAAGGTCTTTTTGCAGACGTCGGCATAGCTCCAGCTTTCAAGCTTCGTTGTGTCAACTTCCTCGCCGCTCATGTAGCCCGTCATGGCAGACAGCATGTCGTTTGAGGATTTAAGGCCCAGCGCGTACAGCACCATGTCCGATACCTCGTTGTTTTCGTCAACGATCAGAACAACCTCGTCATAGTTTTTCGGCCAGCTGCCGTACAGTACGTCGTACTGATTTTGCAGCATTGGGCTTATAAGCCCGTCATCTCCGGGCAGCATCTCCTGCCAAACGACAAACTGGCTTTGCGTGCTGCTCATGCCGGAGGAGGAGAACATGTTGTTCATCGACTGGTTCACCGATTGCTCAGCCTCGTCGCCGATCACGCCGGCGCGCATCTTGCTCATGAGGCTCATAACGTCGGATTTGACGATCTTGCCGTCGGCGTCCTTGGTGTAAAGGTTCATCGGCAGATTGTAGGTGTACTGGATGTTAGTCGCGTTTTGGCTGAGCTTTGAGTCCTTACTCATTTGCTCGTCGAGAAACACCTTGAGATCTGTTACGTTGTTTTCCTGAATCTCGGCGCTGGTCATGGCATTCATCATTTCGTACATGATGGTGTTGCCGTAAACCGCGTCCTTGTCGTGCTTGTTCTCGGCGTTTTCGGAGTTTATACCCATGAGCGTCGTCATGAGCGACGACATATCGACCGATTCGGCCTGTATCGAGATAGGATAGGACGACAGCGTATCCTCCTGAACCCGGTCAATATAGTTGTTGACACCGGTCGATATCGACAGTATCAGCGCAATGCCGATTATGCCGATGCTGCCTGCAAAGGCTGTGAGTATCGTGCGCCCCTTTTTGGTCATGAGGTTATTCAGCGACAGCGAGAGCGCTGTGATATAGCTCATTGCGGTCTTGCGCTGCACAGGCTCCGAAACCTCATCATCCTGCGCCGAATACGGCATCGTATCGCCGGTTATCAGTCCGTCCTTAAGCCTGATTGTGCGCGAAGCGTAGCTGTCGGCAAGCTCGGGATTGTGCGTGACCATGATGATGAGTTTATCCTTGGATATCTCCTTGAGTATCTCCATGATCTGCACGCTCGTTTCCGAATCAAGAGCGCCCGTAGGCTCGTCGGCCAGCAGAATGTCCGGGTCGTTAACAAGTGCACGGGCGATTGCAACGCGCTGCATTTGGCCTCCTGACATCTGGTTCGGCTTCTTGCCGAGCTGATCGCCAAGCCCGACCTGCTCAAGCGCTTTGACTGCACGCTCGCGCCGCTCTGATTTGCTAACGCCCGAAAGGGTGAGCGCAAGCTCAACATTTGCAAGCACCGTCTGGTGAGGTATGAGGTTATACGACTGAAAAACAAAGCCTATCGAGTGGTTGCGGTAAGTGTCCCAGTCGCGGTCGGTGTACTCTTTGGTAGATCGGCCGTTTATTATAAGGTCGCCGTCGGTGTACTGATCCAGACCGCCGATGATGTTCAGCAGCGTTGTTTTGCCGCAGCCCGAGTGACCGAGCACGGCGACAAACTCGGATTTTCTGAACTCAAGATCGATCCCTTTGAGCGCATGCACAGTCTCGTCGCCGACAGCATAGTCCTTGGTTATGCCTTTTAGTTTGAGCATTCAGCACTTCTCCTATTTTAAATGTATAATGGAATGATTATCGGCTTTTTTGAAATCAAAGTCAAGGGCTGTAACAAAAAGTTCAGAAAAAGGCCGCTAATGGATGTATTTTTGCGGTGTTGACATTTATGACACCATGGGTTAAAATAACCCTGTTATGCCTCCGTAGCTCACCAGGATAGAGCGTGCGCCTCCTAAGAGAACCAAGAGCGTTCCCCGCCAGAGGGGCGGTCGCCCTTAAAATTAAATATGCGCCAGTAGCTCAGTTGGATAGAGCGTCCGCCTCCTAAGGTTGTGCTCTACCAGCTGCCTTACGGGGAAAAGTGATCGTTGCCAGTCTCAATTTAATATAAGTCTCTGTAGCTCAGCAGGATAGAGCGTTCGCCTCCTAAGCGAAAGGCCGTGGGTTCGAAT
>ENA-OROK01000741-OROK01000741.1-human-gut-metagenome-genome-assembly--contig:-NODE-741-length-36177-cov-4.941476_pt1 | contig 36177 bp, 29 predicted proteins | sample MGYA00242127_ERZ509046 | MGnify/ENA primary metagenome ERZ509046 (study PRJEB26280, sample SAMEA2338728) | human gut metagenome | biome: human gut; feature: human-associated habitat; material: faeces... | reverse complement strand
CCGGCAAAGCCAAAGCCATCGCCAAATTCTACACCTTTAACAGCAGGCACGGAAAACAGCGCATGGCTCAGCATGCTCTCCACGGAATCAAAATACGGCGCGCCGATTCCCGCAGGCAAATGCAGTGCAATGGCTTCAATTACGCCGCCCACGCTGTTAAGCTCACTCTTGGCCTGCAAAATGCGCTCCTGCATTTTTGCGCCGACAGCGTCATCCATAACAGCAAACTTTTTCGCATGCAGTTCGGCTAATTCTGCATCACTTACACCCATAGGATTGAAGCGTTCTTCTTTAATATCGTTAATCTGCAGAATATGCGAACCGACAACAATTCCGTATTGCGCCAACGCCTGCTTGCCCACAGCACCGGCAAAAACGAGCGGTGCCGTCAGTCTACCGGAAAAATGGCCGCCGCCGCGATAATCGTTAAAGCCCTGATAACGCACATGGCCTGCGTAATCCGCATGACCGGGGCGCATTTTATCGGCCAGAATGCTGTAATCCTTGGAATGCTGGTCACTGTTGACGATACGTGCGCACAGCGGTGTACCTGTCGTACAGCCATTGAAGAAGCCGCTTTGGATTTCTACCGTATCGCTTTCCTTGCGTGCTGTGCTCAACGCATTCTGTCCGGGAGCACGACGCGCCATTTCCGCAGCAATCGCCGCTTCATCAAGCGCCAATCCTGGCGGCAAGCCGTCAAGAACTACGCCGATGGATTTGCCGTGCGATTCGCCGTATATCGCCATTTTTATATTCATGCCAAAAATTCCGCTCATGCCAGCACCTCAATTTTTCCGCCTACGCTCTTGTAATCCTCCCAGAAGTCAGGATAAGACTTGCTTACACTGCCTGCGCCCTTTAAAGTAATCGGTTCTGCGCAGCATTGTGCTGCAATTGCCAGGCTCATGGCAATACGATGATCGTTCCAGGCATCTGCATCTACGCCGCCGCGCAGTCCCTCAGGCTTGCCGCTAATCGTCAGGCCTTCTGGCTCTTCCGTAATTGCCGCACCCATTTTGTTTAATTCGCTTGTAATAGCCGCCAGCCTGTCGCATTCCTTGATACGCAAGCGTCCTGCGTTGATAATCTTAGTTGTTCCCTCGCTTACTGCTGCCAAAACAGTAAGCACAGGAATAATATCAGGGCAGTCAGAAGCATCTATTACCGTTGCCTGCGTTGCACTGCTGTTCACGGTTACGCTGTCGGCAGTTTGGGCAATATCAGCACCCATGCGCTGCATAATTTCTACCACAGCCTTATCACCCTGCAGCGAAGCAAAGTCAACACCGCTTGCCGTAATGCCTGCGCCCAAAGCACCGCCAACAGTCCAAAAGGCTGCCTGCGACCAATCGCCCTCAACCTTGCTGTCCTGCGCTTTAAAATGCTGCTTGCCGGGCACCAGATAATGACGATGTGCACCATCTACATTTTCTACTTTAACACCGTACTTCGCCAAACAGTTCAGCGTCATATCTACATAAGAAGCAGATTCCAGCGGCGAAGTAATAATAATTTCGGAATCGCCCTTTAATAAAGGCAATGCAAAAAGCAGACCGCTGACAAACTGACTGCTGACATCGCCCGGCAGCTCAAATTTACCCGGCATCAGGTGACCGTTAACCGTCAACGGCAGATTGCCGTTATCATTAAAATATTGCACAAACTGCTTATCAAGAATATCGTAATACGCCTGCAAAGGACGTGATACCAGCTTGCCGTGACCGATAAAGGTCAGCGGACAGCCAAGATTTGCTCCCAAAGGAATGAAAAAGCGCAAGGTGGAACCTGATTCACCACAGTCAACATTATCTGCCGCCGCAATCGGATGACCTGTGCCTGTAATCTGCAAAGCCTTACGTCCCTCTATCATGCTGGGAATTTCGTCAACGCTCACGTTCATAGCACGCAGAACGCGCATCGTTGCTTCAATATCCTTGGACATGCTGATATTATCGACAATGCTGGTGCCGCCTGCAAGACCTGCACAAATGATTTCTCTGTGTCCCATGCTTTTAGATGACGGCACCTGCACCGTTCCTGCCAATTTTGCAGGATATATTTTTACCTTTTCCATTTAGCCTCACCCCAAATACTTTGGCACTTCCTGCCAATCAACTTTCTGCAGTACGCCCTCGCCTATCTGCTGCAAAATAATGAGGGTAATGCTGTTGCCGTTCTTTTTCTTATCTCTTGCCATTGTATCAAGCAGCTGCGCTTTTTCTACGCCCGCAGTCAACGGCAAATTATACTTTTCAAGTACGCTCTTAATACGCTCGGCACTGCCTTTGGCTGTCATTTCCAGCTCTTCGGTGCGCTTAGTCAGCTGATACATGCCAATCGCCACGCCCTCGCCGTGCGTAAAGCAGCTGTAGCCGAAGTGCTGCTCTACAGCATGTCCCAAGGTGTGTCCGAAGTTCAGCAGCATCCGCAGGCCTGTATCAAATTCATCCTGCTCTACAATGCGTGCTTTTATTGCACAGCAGGTGGCAACAACACTGTCAATATCTGCCAAAAGCGCAGCATCATCAGCATAGCCGGCAATTTTTTCAAAAAGCGCTGCATCCTTAATGCAGCCGTATTTAATCGCTTCTGCCAAGCCATCGTGCAAAAATCTGGTAGAAAGAGTTGCCAGTAAATCTGTGTCGATAAATACAGCCTTCGGCTGATAAAAAGCACCGGCAAGGTTTTTTCCGGCCTTTAAATCTACAGCAACCTTACCGCCAACGCTGCTGTCAATCTGCGCCAGCAGTGAGGTTGGTATCTGCACAAAGGCAATGCCACGCATAAAGCTGGCAGCGGCAAAGCCGCCCAAATCACCGACAACACCGCCTCCAAGCGTCAGCACAACGTCAGTGCGCGTGAGCCCTGCTGCAGCAAGCTGTTCCAATACATCGCTGAGCACCTGCATATTCTTGCTCTGCTCTCCGGCTTCAATTACCACCTTATGCACAACAAGGCCAGCCTCTTCGAGGCTAGCCTGTAATTTTGCTGCGTATAAGGGTGCAACATTTGTATCGCTGATAATTGCAGCCTTGCGCGCCTTCGGCAGCAAAGCTGCAACCTTAGAGCCGACCTGCGGCAGCAGGCCGGCGGCTATTTCAATATCATAGGCATGAGCGCCTAATGCAACATGAATTTTCTTCATTAAAAAAGCTCCCTTCTCCGTGCTCCCGCCTTGCGCATCAGCTCCTTCAGCTTTTCGCCGTCATCACCGCGCAGAGCGTCGCGCCACAGCGCCAGCTGCTCCATATATCTGTCTATTTCATCCGCAACCTTTTCCCTGTTGGCAAGGAAAAGATTACACCATAATTCCGGATTGATATCTGCTACACGAGTGCCATCTCGGAAGCTGCCGGCGACGAAGTACTTGGTTTTATCATCAAAGGAAGCGCTGTCCATGAGCGCTACCGCAGTAACATGCGGCAAATTGCTGGTATAGGCAATCGTGGCATCATGCTGCGCCGGTGTTACCTGCACCGTATGCTTGCAGCCAAGAGCCAAAGCAAATTGCTCCAGCCAGCTAACAGCAGCCTGTGTGTTATGCTTTTCCGGCACGATGATGTAATTCGCATTCTGAAAAATATGCGCATCGCTCATGCCCAAGCCGCTGCCCTGACGTCCGGCCATCGGATGGCCGGAAATAAATTCCATGCCATCCTTTAAAAGTGCCTGCCCTCTGCTGATCATATCGTTTTTAATGCCTGCAACATCAGTCAGCAAAACGTTTTCGTTAAAGAAATCAACGTTTGCGGCTATAAAATTTACGATAGCATCAGGATAAATAGCGCAGATAATTACATTGGCCTCTTTAAACCTCACATCAGGATTTGCCATACCAATGTCTATTATTCCCTGCTGCTTGGCCTCCTGCAATGTTGCTGCATCACGCTCTACGCCGATAATCTGCTTAACGCCCAGCTTACGCAGCGCTTTGGCATAGGAGCCGCCAATCAGCCCCAGGCCAACGATAGCAAAGCTGAGCTCCTGCCACTTTGTACTTCTATTTTCGCCACCAAAATCAGCTTCCAAAAAAATCACTCCTAAACTGCCATACTACTATTATAACTCTCTGCCGACAATGTTCGCAATGCCTCTGAGGTCGCCCATCAGCTTAGCAAAACGGTCCGGCTTCAAGGATTGGGCACCATCACACCATGCTGCTTCCGGATCGTTATGTACTTCAATCAAAAGGCCGTCTGCGCCGACTGCAACTGCTGCCTTAGCCAAAGGCTCTACCATCCACCACATGCCTGCTGCATGGCTTGGGTCAACTACTACCGGCAGATGACTGAGTCTTTTTACTGCAGGAATAGCACTTACATCAAGCGTGTTGCGAGTATAGGTTTCAAAGGTACGGATACCGCGTTCGCAAAGGATGACATTTTCGTTGCCTTCGCTCATAATGTATTCCGCTGCCATCAGCCATTCCTCAATCGTTGCTGCCAGACCACGCTTCAACAGAATAGGCTTATTGGTTTTGCCCAGCTCCTTCAGCAAATCGAAGTTCTGCATATTGCGGGCGCCGACCTGAATCAGGTCAACGTCTTCAACAAAGCGTTCCACCATGTAAGGTGACATGATTTCCGTAACAATCGGCAGGCCGGTTGCTGCTCTGGCATTTTTCAGGAAATCCAGGCCTTTTTCCTTTAAGCCCTGGAAGGAGTACGGAGAAGTGCGGGGTTTGAAGGCACCGCCACGCATCAGCGTAGCGCCTGCAGCCTTAACATCCTTGGCAATTTCCGTTACCTGCTCCTGAGCTTCTACGGAACAGGGACCTGCAATAACCTGCAGCTTTTTGCCGCCAAACTTTCTGCCTGCAACATCAATAATGCTGTCCTCGGGATGGAACATGCGGTTCGCACGTTTGAAAGGCTCCTGCACACGCATTACCTTTTCTACACCCTCGACAACACGCAAAAGGTTGATATCTAAAGCGCTGGTATCACCAACAACACCAAACAGTGAAGCATTTACGCCATCACTGGCATGAATCTGAAATCCCTTGCTTTCTAATTGGTTTTTCAGCTTAGTTTTTTCCTCAACAGTTGCATTTTGTTTGAATACGATAATCATGATAAAATCTCTCCTTTAATCTAATCTACAATACTACAATACTACTCCCAGATCAGGAGTTATTACAAACCCTTACGCTTTTTGATATTGCTAAGGGATAATGCCTTGACTTACATATCTCTGCCGACAATTCTGGCAATACCTTTCAGCTCACCCATCAGTCTGGCAAAGCGTTCAGGTCTTAAGGACTGCGCGCCGTCACAGAGCGCTGCTTCCGGATTATTGTGGACTTCTATCAAAAGTCCGTCGGCACCGACTGCTACAGCAGCCTTGGCCAAAGGCTCTACCATCCACCACAAGCCTGCTGCATGGCTCGGATCAACTACTACCGGCAGATGGCTGAGCTTTTTCACAGCGGGAATTGCGCTTACATCAAGTGTATTGCGCGTATATGTTTCAAAAGTGCGTATACCGCGTTCGCAAAGGATAACGTTTTCGTTGCCCTCGCTCATGATATATTCCGCTGCCATCAGCCATTCCTCAATCGTTGCTGCCAGACCGCGCTTTAACAAAATCGGCTTATTGGTTTTCCCCAGCTCCTTCAGCAGTTCAAAGTTCTGCATATTGCGGGCGCCAACCTGAATCAAATCTACATCTTCTACAAAGCGCTCAATCATATAAGGTGACATGATTTCTGTAACAATCGGCAGGCCTGTTTCCTTTTTGGCACCCTTTAAATATTCCAGGCCAACCTCCTTCAAGCCTTGGAAGGAATATGGCGAGGTGCGGGGCTTGAAGGCTCCGCCGCGAAGCATTGAAGCGCCGCCAAGCTTGATGGACTTGGCAATATCCGTAACCTGCTCCTGTGTTTCTACAGAGCACGGACCTGCGATAACCTGAATCTTGCGTCCGCCGATTTCAACACCGCCGACATTAATCACGGAATCCTGCGGATGGAACATGCGGTTGGCTCGCTTGAACGGTTCCTGCACACGCATTACCTTGTCTACCGCATCATCAATACGCAGCATATTGATATCAAGTGTGCTCGTATCGCCGATGATACCGAAGATGGTCATGTTGACACCATTGATTTCGTTAATTTGGAAGCCCTTGCTTTCCAAATTGCTGCGCATCTTCGCTTTATTTTCCTCCGGTGCTCCCGGCTTGAATACTATTACCATAAATTGTCTCCCCTTCGTTCTGACACCCTTGTCATTTAATTTACCCTACTGCTATAAGCTACCATGCTATAAAAAAAGCAGGCTCCCGTAAAAGAGCCTGCTGTAAAAGCCAAATCTTAATTGCAAGCACTGCGCTCGCAAATACTATTTATAGTCTCCAATACGATGATTACTGCTATATGATTTTTTCCATGCAAAATAACCGGTGCTAAAATAATAGTTAAATACCGGTGCGTAATAAAAACCATATTCAATTGCAGTGTTCATCATTTTAGATTCCATCATTTTCACCTGCAACAACTTCAGCATTTCCTTATGCTTCAAAATTTATCGCCGCAATCAGCGATTGAGGTTATTTTACTCCTCCTACTACGCAAACGTCAAGGAAAAAGCTTAATTTTATTTATTTTTTATCTTATCGCACTATTATTGTAAACTAGGTTACAGTAATAACACTATCTTCAAAGCAATAAGACAAAATATTACTGCTGATTTATAAGACAGCATTATTTTTAAGCTTACTTATAAATTTTGCCACCCGCTCCACAGCAGCATCAACGCGCCTATAAGCACCACCGCCAACGCCAGCTTACGGAACAGATGCTGATTCAGGCGATAGAAAAATTTTTCTCCCAACCAGATAGCCAATAGCATCACCGGTATAGTATATAGCAGCAAACTCAAATCAACGGTGCCGCTAACATTGCCGTAAAAATAATTTACCAACACTGTTAAAAAGCCGCTTAAGCCAAAGAACCAAATCATGTTAGCCCGCATAACATCCTTAGGCAGTTTTTCGTTAAGAAAATATAAAACCAGCGGTGGTCCGCTGACGCTGGTAGATGCACCGAAAAAGCCGCTCAAAATTCCTGCGCCCAAGCGTCCGCAGGTTTTATTTTTTATCGGCAGCGTACATTGCAGGCTCAACAAAATCGTGGCAGCCACAAGCACCGCTCCCAAAAACACTTCCAGCTGTGCCGCAGGCAGCACCTTCAGTACCCAGCTTCCGGGAACCATGCCAACAACGCTTCCCAATGTCGTCAAAATAACGGTTTCTTTATCAAAGCCGTTGCGCACCCTGTACATAGTAATCGTCCGCAGGACCAAATTCAACAGCAGTACAAAAATAACCGCCGCTTTTACCGACATCACCAGTGTAAGCACAGGCATAGCGACCAAAGCGAAGCCAAAGCCGGAAACAGTAGAAAAAAACGACGCGGCAAAAATAATACCTATTGTCAAAATAATCGCAGTACAATCCATTAGCTTCTCCCTTACAGATGAGATATTACAAATTTAATTGTAGCAAGTGCAGAATATGCCGTCAAATTAAATATCATATTAAAGCCAAAAATCCGTGCAAACCAAAGTCAAGCTTCTGTTTACACGGATTTTCTATTTCAGCTTTCTTCTAAAACACAGGGATTAGTCAAAGCGCCTACGGCATCTGCACGGCAGCGGTTGCAATGCTGCATCTGCGGCATCCACTGCTTGCAAACATTACGCAGCTGCATAATTTCTTCGGCCGCAGGCTCCGCAAGATGCGCAAAACCCGTTCCCTCCACCGGCAGCATCGGTAAAATATTCTGCAGCTTCGCTCCCAGCAAAGCCATACGTCTGGCAATCGCCGGGATTTCCTGGATATTCACGCCGGGAATAGCCACCGTATTTATCTTCACTTTCACGCCGTATTCACCAAGCAGCTGCAATCCTTCTATCTGTCTTTCTAGCAGCAGCGCAGCAGCCTCTTCGCCGACATATTTTTTGCCTTCATCATTAATAAAGCTGTAAATATGCGCCCCTGTATTGCTGGTAATTGCATTCACCGTCACCGTAACATAATCAACACCTAAGGCTGCTATCTCCTTGGCATACTTCGGCAGATAAAGACCATTAGTCGAAAGGCAGAAGAAAACATCCTTATCAACCTCACGAATCTTGCTCAGCGTTCTGCTGACCGCCGGCCAGTTGGCCAGCGCATCGCCGGGCCCAGCAATGCCTGCTACCGTCAGCTTCGGTACCTTGGCCTTCATCTGCAGATACCACTCGACTGCATCCTCCGGCACCATAACCCTTGCCACGACGCCGGGACGGCTTTCATTCACACAGCTGTATTTGCGCAGACAATAGTTGCACTGCATATTGCATTTAGGTGCCACAGGCAGATGAATACGGGCGTAATCGCTGCATTTAGCTGTAAAACAGGGATGTGTTTCAAGCTCACTCATGATTTACCTCACAAATACTTTCACGCAAGCCGGCATATCGGCCATCTGTTTTATATTGCTGCTGCAAGGCACCGTTAACAATCTGCTCAATGAGCAAGACAGCACCACGCGCTCCGACCAGCGTATTATCGGTAAAGCACAGCTGGTCAAAGGCAGGATAAGCACAGCGCACTAACGGCACCTGATATTTTTCAGCCAAATTCTTTAAGAATGAAGAACCGCAAAACAATACAGGCTTGTGCTTTGCTGCAGCCTCTGCCATTTTATCCAAGCTAAATTCCGCAGTGTCCTCTGGAATAACAACGCGCATGCCCAGTTCTTCGGCAAAAAAGCTCTGTAAGCCCGCTAAATGTGCCTTGTCCGTAGCCAAAGCCACCGGCAGCTGGTATAAATTCACCAGATAATCCGCACAGCGATAAACGAGCTTTTCAGCCGCAGCCTCCAGCTCTGCCAGCTCATCGGAAAAATCAATTTTCAACGCTTCACCTAATTGACGCAAAAACTTCTGCATGCCTGCCACACCATAAGGATAGGCGCATTTGATATACGGCACGCCAAATTTTTCCTGCATCTTTTGTGCCAACGGCTCACCGTAGCCAAAGCAGATATTCAGCTCTGCCTGCGGCATTGCTGCAATATCGCGCAAGCTGCAATCCTGCAGCGCGCAGTTAACTCTAACCTTGGAACCTAAAAATTTCTTCAGCTCTTCCAAATCATTATCAGCATAGGGATCATCGTTCATTATGCCAAAAATATTTATCGTGGCAGCTTGTTTTTTCTCCGCAGCTCGGAGCAAGGGCAGCAACGCTAAATAAGCTGCTTCTGCACCGCTGTCAATATTACCTGCATATCCCGGCGCTTTTACATGCAATAATTTTTGCGAACCTTCGGTAGTAGCCAAAATACCGTCTACATCATCGCCAATCATATTCGGCACGCAGCCGCTGACTACAAATACCGCACCGCAATGTGCAAAAACACGCTCTGCCTCCTGCAAGGCTTTACGCAAAACCTTCTCGCCGCCATTAACAACATCTTCATCATAGATAACATCAGAGGCCTGACGTACATCATAAGGCTTGCCCGCATATCTGAATGCCAGGCTGCCCCACTGACAGCCGACAACCGAATGTTGCAGGATTAAGGCATCCTTAATACCGCCAAGAGCACGCACAGCACCAAACAACGCACAGCTACTTAATGGTTTCATTATTTTCTTTGCCTCCATATTCTGCTATACAGTTCGCGTGATGCTTTACTGTCTTTATCAGCTTCGCGCATCGGATAAAATACCGGGTCATAGGCCAGCTTGCTCAGCAAAAGACTGCTGCCTGTTCGCTGCGGTTGTTGCAGCATCTGCCAAACCTCTTCCATAATATCCACAAAGCCCTGATAATTCCACACCGAGCGGTCAAACAAATTATAAAGCACGGGAACATCCAAAGCAACATATCGCGGATGACCATTACAGATAACAAAATCACAGCTCTGTGCCGCCTCACGCAAAACATCCTCCGAAGGCTCCAGTAAAATTTCCGCATCACAGCCATACTCAGCCTTAGCAAGCTCTATCCTGTCCTTAAATCTCTGCATCATTGCATCATCCAGACCTGTTTCTGCCTGGTAGGAAGGATTCATGATAATACATATCTTCTCAATCGGCAGACCATAATCCTGCTGATAAACGCGCAGCGCATCCGGCAAATATGCAATACCATGCGCAATCAGGCAAAATTTGTGCTTGGCAAACTCAGCGCGCAGCTCCTGATACCGGGCGGCAACCCGTTCATATTCTTCCTGCAGCACGCGTTCAACAGCATCCTCGCAGCCAAGCATTTTGCCAATTTGCCTGTATAAATCGCTGATGCCTTCGATGCCATGCCACTCCTGCATATCGGCAACATGCAGAAACGGCGTGCCAAAGCGTTGCTCCATCGCCAACGCCCACTTCTTGCGACGTACTATATTCAGCGCTGCTTGCGGAGCCTTTTTGATTGTCTGCAAATCTGCGGCAGGCAGATAAGCATTTACGGTAATCCCCATTTTCTGCAGCATCTCGCTCATGCCCTGCAGCTTATCCTCACCATTATAGCCCCAGACAAAGGTTTCGATATTTACGCTCAGCGGCTGTACGCTTTGAGGCTCCATAACTTGCTCAACCAGCGCATCCATCACCTCTACATAACCGCAGCCGGGATAGACCGCACTGGAAGAAAACTTTTGCTTCTGCTTTTGGCAAGCCTTTTCACGCAAAACCTTGCGGCCGTTGCTCTTGTCCATATGCGAAAAAACCTGCGACGTAATCGGCACAAGCTTTGCTTTAAACTGCGGCTGCAGGCTGCAGGCCAAGCCAGCCAAATCATCATTAATAATATCCGACACCACGGAAGGCAGCAGGAAAATAATCTCCGGTTGCTGCTCACGTTCCACCTTTTGCAGTAAAGCCGTCAGCTTTTTTTCACCGCCGAAAATTACATCATTGTTACGTAAATCGGCACATTCCAGATTATAAACCGGGCTTTGGCCGCTGCGCACATGACAACGATAATGAAAACCGCAGCCGCGCGGACTGTATAAGACAACGGCGGCATTTTTGATTTCGCTGATGCAGGCAAGATTTCCCGACACCTTGCCGTTGACGGCGTAGCGATGCAGATAGCTGGAAGGGTTCATGCCAAAAAGCATGTTATCCTGATAATATTGGTTCAATGTTGTTCAGCTCCTTTTGTACTATTTTGCATCCTTATATAGCAAATGCAACTGACCATCTTCATCATTATAAGGTTTTATTTTAATTTTGAAGGTTTCTTCTATAACAGGAGAACAAAGCACATCTTTTGTCTTACCGTAAGCAATAATCTTTCCCGCTTTTAACAAATAAAGCTTTTGGCAAAATTTAGCGGCAAGGTTCAAGTCATGCATCACTGCTAAAACCTCAACCTGCATATTTTTAATCAATTCTAATAAATGGAATTGATAATACAAATCCAGGTGATTGGTCATTTCATCTAAAAGCAAAGTTTGTGGCTGACCAGTAAGGACTCTTGCAATCATAACTCTTTGCTGTTCACCACCGGAAAGCTGGTTATAAAGGCGTTCTTCATAGCCATTCAAGCCTACAGCAGCAAGTGCAGCCTTTGCCAGCTCATAATCAGCCTGCGAATCAAGTTCAAAAGGCTTTTTATAAGGAGTGCGTCCCATAAGGACTAAATCAAGCACCTTAAAATCAAAGTTCAGAGTACTATTCTGCTTCATCACTCCTAGCCTTTGAGCTGTTTGCTGTAAAGATAGCGTCTCCAAATCCTCCCCATCGAAAAAAATCCTACCACTTTGAGGCTTTAGAGAACGATATAACGCGCGTAAAATAGTCGATTTTCCACTACCATTAGGACCTATAAGACCAACGAACTCTTTATTCTTTACTTCTAAGGTTATTTTTTCTACTATCGTTTTATTATCAATAGCAATATCCAGAGATTCTGTCTGTATTTCCATTACTTATCACCAAATCCATATTTTTTACTGCACATTAAATATAAGAAAAACGGCCCGCCAATGAAAGCTGTCAATATACCTATCGGTAATTCTGTTTTTATCAACAGACTACGTGCTAATACATCACACCACAGCATATAAATTGCTCCACCAAGTATAGAATATGGTAATAATTTCAAATGATTATTTCCACAGATTATACGCACTATATGCGGTATAACAAGACCAACAAAACCAATTATTCCCGTTGCAGCTACCACCATGCTAACTAATATAGCAACGGCTGTCAAAAAAAACATTCTGCTTTTTTCTAAAGATACACCTAGTATCAATGCCATATCTTCACCTAAAAGAGAAGCATTGAGAATGCGGAAATTATATATAAAAAAAAATGCTAAAACACTAAAGGCTACAGCCACAAACGGTAAATAGTCCCAGGTAACCTTCCCCATACTACCCATAATCCAAAATGTCGCATCACGAATACCATCAACATCCTTGGCCAGGTAAACCAAAAGGCTTGTACTTGCACTGCAAATAGCATTTAATGCGGTACCAGCCAAAATAAGCCTGGTGTTATTTTGCGCTGAACCTGTTGTATAAGTAATAGCATAAACGGTAAAGGTAACTAAAAGAGCGCCACAAAAAGCACCTATCGACACACCATAGAGACCGAAGCTGCTAAACATGCCTAAAATTATACTTGCCGTTGCTCCCATTGCTGCGCCGGACGATACTCCAAGAATATAAGGATCTGCTAAAGGATTGCGGATTAAGGCCTGCATAACTACGCCGCCAAGCGCCAAAGCGCCACCTGATAAAACTGCCATTATTATTCTTGGCAAGCGTAAATCAAAAATAACGGAAGCAATTACAGACTGCAAAAGATTTTGCCCAGCCTGCGATTGTATATCAATCATATTATAAAATATTCACTACACCAATACTCAAAGAGTAGATAAACGAACAACACAATACTAGTGTTAAAACAAATAATGTTAGAAAAAATTGCATTTTTTTCATAAAAGTTCCCTTTAATTAGCACGTTAATATGATAGTTTTAATTATGGAGATAGCTGCCGCACAGAATGTGCGACAGCTAAAAAGATATATATGAGAAATGTTGAGAGACGCGTAGATAATGTTATCTATTTGCCAGTTTAAAAGTTATCTTCAATATATTTATGCATGTTTTCTACAGCTTCTACCGTACGCTCACTGCCACAATAAAAAGCACGATGCTGCACAACAAAGATTTTATTATTGCGTACTGCTTTAATTCTCTTTAAAACCTTATGCTCATGCAAAGCCTTGATTTTACCTGCAACAGGAGTTGTCGCCGTATCTATGACGATAATCATATCAGGATCAAGCTCTACCAGATATTCTACGCTTTTGTGCCCGCCTAAATTATCATCAAGTGAAATGCCACCCGCAAGCTCTATCATATCAGCCGTAAGATCGTTAGCCGTCCTGCCAAAATATTCATTGCCATAAAGATATTGCAAGGTAATTACTTTCGGTTTTTTAGCTTCAGCTATACTTTCACTATGCATCCGTAGCTTTGCTATTCTACTCTGTAGATAAGCAATTTTTTTCTGAGCTTTCTCCTCTACTCGGAAAATTTTCGCAAGCTGCTGCAAATCATTCACAATGTTTTCAACCTTGCGTCTGCCGGTTGCACGAGTAGGTACAGTATTTGTCATAACGTAAGTGTGAATACCTTTATTATGCCAATACTCAACACTGCCAAGCGCACTTTCACCAAAAAGCGAACCCCAGCTGACTATTAAATCCGGCTGCAGACAAAGCACCGCTTCCTTAGATGGATAACCACTTCCATACGTAAGTCTTGCAAATTTTGCATACTCAGTTTCATAAGGTGCAAAATTTTTACTGTAGCAAGCACTAATGCCCACAATTTTATCTTGTACACCTAAAAATATCAAATCATCGACAACAGGCTCAGATACAGCCAAAACTCTTTGCGGCACATCAGTAAATACCTGCTTTAAAGTACGTCCATCACCAGCATAACCATCAAAATTCTCAACAGTAATAGGAGCAACCTTGCCTGCTTTCGCACTCTGTTTTTCCTGATAGGCACAGCCTACGCTTAATATGCTTAAAATAAAAATGAAGATAACTAAAAACTGCTTAATCATTATTCCTCAAATAAATATTAGAAAGAGTATTCAACACCGACAACAAAATTGCGTCCTTCATCGCTATAATTGATAGCATCAATACTACCATCATTTAAGTCAAACCAATTGCCAACATTAGAATAGTCTTTATTAAACAAATTATTTATTCTAGCAAAAATTTTAATATCTTTTGTCGGGTTATAATTAGCGTATGCATTTACCACCCAGAAAGAATCTGTAGGCAAGCTATCATAATACAACTGAGATTTACCATATAAGTTATATTTACCTAATCCAAATAAGCCGACATCAGTTTTACCTTTTGAATAATCAATGTTAATACTTACTATATCTTTTGGAAGGAAACTTTGCTTACCAGATTTATTAGACCATGTGCGGAAATAGCTAAGCTTTGTTTTCCAATTTTCATCAAATTGTTTTTCATACGCTAATTCTAAGCCATTATTTTGGGCTGTACCATCTACATTAACATATTTACGTTTTGTACCTTCTTTTACCCAAGAAATACTATTATCTTCCTCACGTCTATAAATATTAGCATTTAAGAATGACGTATCATCTATTTGATAGTTAACGCCCAATTCAATGGTGTTGCCAGATGTCGGTTTAATATCAGGATTAGGATTATATAAGTAAGTACCAAATACTTGTCCCATAGATGGTTGTACATAATATTCATTACGTGCAATATATAAGCCTAAGTTATCAGCAGGATTATATCCTAAATTAAAGCTTGTAATATATTTTCCTGCAAAATCACCCGGAACAACATATCTTACACCTGAAGTTAATTTGAAATTTTTAGCGAAATTCCACTCGTCTTGGATAAATACAGAATTTTCTTTGATTTTGTTTTTTCCATCAAGATATACATCTTTATAATCATAATGCTCAGCGCCAATCAAAATACGATGTTCATCGTTAATTTGCTTATAATATCTGTCAGCAATTCTAAAAGCCTTTACTTTATATGTCTCACCTGAATCCTTAAAAGTATAGCTACCATCATCTAATTCCTTGTCAGGATTATGATGATAATTGCGTACTGCTTTCATGTTACCTTTGAACACATAGAAATTATTGCCTTCACCATTCTTTTTATCAACAAAATCAGAAATCAAGGTAATATTATCTATATTAAACTCACCATCATGATTAGCTACTACTCCGCTTTTTTTATAAAGCTCACTCCATTTCATATCTTGATGAGAAGAATCATATTTTACAATAAAATCCATTTTATCATTTGCTTTATAACCAAATTTTACATTAGCAATGTTATTTTTCTTGTCTGTGGGATGATTTACACCACTACCATCTTCATAATCTCCAGCATTTCTACGTTCTAAATTAACTGACCAGTAAACATTTCCTTCGCTACCTCTATTGTTGACGTTATAAGACTGGTATCCAAAGTTACCAACACTGTATTTAATTGCAGATTGAACTCCAGAATCTTTTCTCTTGGTAATTACATTAATAACGCCGCCAATTGCATTAGAACCGTATAATACAGATGCAGAACCTTTCAAAACCTCTATTCTATCAATATCTCTAGGATTGATATCGATTAAGGAGTTTCTTGCCTTACTATCCATAGCCTGATTTACACCGTCAATAAGTACAACGGCATATTTATCTCTCAAAGAAGGTACACTGTAACCGGATAATTCATAGCCAACACCATTTCCATATAAGCGAGAATTCATGCCCGGAACGCTTTGTAAAGCTTCATACAAATTTTGATACTGTTTATCTTCTATTTCTTTAGATGTAATAACATATACAGAAGCCGCAGTTTTAACCTTATCTACCGGCGTTGCTGTTGCCGTAACAATCATCTCATCAAGGTTAAAAGTTTTCATCTCTTCGGCAAAAGCAGTCGTGCCACCGGAAATTACATAAGAGCCAACCAGGACAGACATCAGTACTGCATTACGCAGTTCAAACAATTTTTTCAATTTTAAACACCTCATCATACTTTTACTCATGAATGCAGGAAATTTTACCTCTGGCCAGAAAAATAAAACAGCCTGCTTGTTATCTGAATACAAACAGGCTGCACTACTAGCAACGCTAATAATCACATTACCTATCTGTCTATCGCAGATAACGGTAATATGCCTAGGAAGCTCTCTGGCTTAACTACGCTGACATACCAGCCTGAAAAATCAGTGGTTTCAAAGTCTGCATCGTTTTACAGTGGCGGGACCGCATCGGATTTGCACCGAATTGCTTGTCTAAGCACAACGATTTTTTGACCTCAGGTCTAAAATTATAATAATCTACCTAGCATCATTTGTCAAGAGTATTTTTATCCTTTTCGTATATCATCCCATCTAAAAAAAATCTTAGCATTCTCGTTACCCTAAATTCATAAAGACTCAGTCTTTCCCATGCTATATCACCATCATCGGCTATTGCATACTCGGCATTCTGAATCATATCCTGATAATAACCACGTAAAAAATGTTCCTGTACTTCAAAAATATAAAAAACCTCATTACGTGTAAAGCCGTTAAATTTCTCTAAAATAATAGATTGTAACCTGTCATCAAGATTATTTACTGCTTTATTATATTGCAAAATATGCTCTCGTTTGCATTCACTAAAAATTCGCGTACTTTCAATAGAAAGCTTAATCAAAGTAATATAGTCTCTGATGTATATGTCAGTCAATTTCATAATGAGTTTTTTGAAGTCAACAATATTTTTTATAGAAGTTTGGTTAACCTCTAAAATAAAGCGTTCTATAATATCACTATGCAATTTTTCCAATACATTTAAATACAGGATTCCCTTTGACGGAAAATAATAGAAAATATTTGATTTTACTACTTCAATTTTCTGTGCAATGTCTTCTATACGTACATCGTTATATGAGCTTTGTTCCAACATTTTAATTGCCGTATAGATAATCTGCTCTTTTTTTTGTGCTCGTTTTTCGTTTGCCATTTTTACTTCTCCAATTTTCTAGTGATACATTTCCTTAAATAGTATTATAGAAGTTTGTAATAAAAATAGCAAGTATTTTGACCTTTGGTCAGATTTAGATATATTTCAACTTATTTTACAAAATCAAAAACACCGGAAAGTTCAAAGTAAAATCTTGTAGCCTCCGGTGGTATGTGTTTCAAGAAGACATTCATCTAATCATAATTTGTATAATCTAGATTAGATGAATTACTTTAATTGCCCCTGCTCTATATGCAAAACTTTGTCACAAAGCCATTCCGCCAACTGTTTATCATGCGTAATAAACAAATAAGCCAGCTGCTTTTCCTCGCGAATATCTCGCAGCAAATGTAAAATCTGCGCCTGTACGGAAATATCCAGCATAGATGTCGGTTCATCCAAAATAAGCAGCTTCGGCTCTAACAACAGTGCTCTTACCAGGCAGATACGCTGAATTTCGCCGCCGCTCACCTGATGCGGATAGCGCTGCAAAAGCTCTGCATTGAGCTTTACCAAATCCAGCATCTCTTTGATTTTTTCTTCATCATAAGGCAGATTAAAAACAGTAAATGCTTCCTGCAGACTAGAACCTAAGGTCTGACGCGGATCAAGAAAGCTTTCCGGACGCTGTGAGATAAACTGCACACTGCGTCTAAAAATGCTTAAATCTTTACCAGTTGCCTGAGTAATATTTTGCCCCTGAAAATAAATTTTGCCGCAATCACATGGCAGCAGGCGCAGCAAAATACGCGCCAGCGTGCTTTTGCCGCTGCCACTGCCACCCATCAGCGCCACTGCTTCACCAGCCTTAATCTCCAGTGAAACATTATGCAGAAGCTCAAAGGTTTTGCCACTGCTGCGATCAATAAAGCTTTTAGAAATATTTTCAGCCTTCAGCATACAAAAAGCACCTCACTTCCGCATTTCCTACCTGCTGCATAGCAGGCTTTTCTTCCTTGCAACGCGTTTTACAGTACGGGCAGCGTGCCGCAAACTTACAGCCGGTAAAGCTTTCTCCCGGCACAGGTGCCTTTCCCGGAATGACCTGCAGACCATTCTTTGGCAAAGCCTTCAAAAATCCTTTGGTATACGGATGCAGCGGTTTGTGCCAAATATCCGCATTATGCTCTAAAACCTGTCCCGCGTACATCACCAGCACATCATCACACACCTCTTGTGCCAAAGCAATATCATGCGTAATAATCAGCATACTTAAATGCAAATCCTGCTTGATTGTCAGCAAATTTTTGCGGACAACGGCGCCAACCTGTTCATCAAGGCCTTTGGTAGGTTCATCCGCCAAAAGCCATTCCGGCTTATTGCTGACAGCCATAGCGCACAATACACGCTGCAGCATACCGCCGGAAAGCTCATGCGGATATGCAGCCAAAACGCGCTCGTCCTCCTGCAGGCCGAATAAACGCAGGCACTGTTTTTTATAGCTATTGCTACTATCTGCAATATTATGAACGTCCAAAATATCCTGCATCTGCTTGCCTATTTTGCGTACAGGATTCAGGGACTCACTGGGATTTTGCGGAATAATACCAAAAGCAGATAATATTTTCTTCACCTGCTCGCCATTATAAAGGACTCTACCCTTTTTGATGACTCCCGACGGCAAAATATTTAAAATTGCCTGCCCCAATACAGATTTACCGCAACCGCTTTCACCGATAATCGCAGTAAAATTACCTCCGGGCAAACTCAGGCTTACATCATCTACAGCATAAAATACGCCTTGCGGCAGCTTAAAGCCTACAGATACATTTTCTAACACCAGATTTTTTACCATTTGCGTACCTCATCAAGCTGTGTATCTAAGCTGTCACGCAGATGCTCACCGATAATATTAAGAGAATAAATCAGCAAAAATACAAACAGACCGGGAATTATAATCAAATGCGGTGAGCTGCGATAATACATAATAGCATCGTTAATCATTACACTCCAGTCAGGAGTCGGCGGCTGTACACCTAAGCCCAAAAAGCTCAGGCCGGCAATCGCCAGTATGCCTCGGCCAAGGCGAATGGTTACCAGCACAAGCAGCTTGTTCGCAATGTTGGGCAGTAAATGACGGACAATAATTCGCAAATCACTGCAGCCAAGACAACGAAGGCCTTCGATAAACGGCTCTCCCATCAGCTGCAAAACTTCTGCACGCACAATGCGCGAAAAGCCGGCCCAAGATGTCACAACCAACGCCAGTACAAGGCTATAAATACTCGGACCGAGAATACCAGCCAAGGCTATCATAAAACAGCTTCCCGGTATACCTTGGAAAATATTGCTCAAAACGGTAAAGAACATGTCTAATTTACCGCCATAAAAACCGCACAACAGACCAACGCCCACGCCTAGAATCAGCGCTAACACCGATGAAATCAAGGTCAAAAGCATGGATGCCCTGCCACCATAAAGAATACGGCTGAACATGTCGCGCCCCAAAGCATCCGTGCCGAAGAAATGTTGCCAGCAGGGACTTTGCAGACGATTAGCCATATCCGGTTCAAAGGGATTATGCGTTGCCAGAAGCGGAGCTAAAATACTGCCGAGAATGATAAACGCAAGTACAAATATAGCAAAGTTAAGCTGTATTTTTTTAGTCATGTACTTCAGCGCCTCCTCTCAGCTTCGGATTCAGATAAAACATCAGTAAATCAACCGCTAAAGTTATCAATACCAAAAGCCAGCCGGTAAAAAGCACATAGGCCTGCAATACAGGGTAATCACGGAAGCGAATCGCTTCCAAGGCCATGCTGCTGATGCCTGGCAGAGCAAAAATGCTTTCCGCAATAACCGAACCGCCCAAAATGCCTGCCAGATAATTACCCAGCAAAGCAATTACAGGCAGCATGGCATTAGGAAAGGCATAGCAAAAAAGCAGCTTTATTTTGCTGATTCCACGTACACGCGCTACAAGAAAATATTGGGAAGCAAATTCTGTCAGCAGCGAGCTACGCATATAGCGGCACACTGTTGCCGAGGTAGAAAACGAAACCGCCAGCGCAGGCATAATAAAATAGCGTAAGCTCTCACTGCCGCTTGTCGGCAGCAGACGCAGCGTTTCGCTGAACAATAAAATCATCAGCAACGCCAGCCAAAAGCCGGGTACAGCTAAAAGTATATTAGTCAAAAACTGTACCGCATCATCCAGCCAACTGTTTTTGTAAACAGCGCATAAGGTGCCCAATGCAATGCCAACAACCGCAGCAATGGCCAATGCCAGCAGCGCCAGCTCCACTGTCACCGGCAGACGCAGCAAAAGCTCATGCAGAATATCCTTGCCGGTAATGTAGCTGCTGCCGAAATTACCATGCAGCACCTGCACAAACCAGCTGAAATACTGCACATATATAGGTCTGTTCAAGCCAAGCTCTTCCCGCATCGCTGCTATCTGTGCATACGTAGGCGCATCCAAGCCATCCTGATTCAAGGCAAACTCAGCCGGGTCTCCGGGTGATAACAGTCCTAAAATGAACGCCAGCAAGCTGATGCCAATCATTACCGGCACAGCCAATAAAATTCTTTTATAGCAGTATCTAATCATTTTCTTCCGCCAATTCTACCTTACTCAAATCTACACCATAGATTAAAGGTTTATAATTTTTTAAACGCTTATTATAGGCAACGATGTTCATATCATTGAAAAGAGGGATGACAGTATAGAATCTGAGAAATCTAAACTCTGACTTTAAATTACTCGGATTTTGTTTCTTTTACAATAAACTAACCGGACAATACCAGCTCGTCCTGCTATAAGGCAGCAACTCATCATTCATGCATATTATCAGCCCAGTCTGTACATCCATGTCAAGCTTATCTAAAACCTTAAAATTTTTATCTGCATGATTAGGTAATTTCGCCTTTTTTATTTCTATCGGATAAACCTTTTTCCCATCTATAATAAGCAGGTCTATCTCCTTTTTATCTATATCCCGATAATAATAAAGATTAGGTTGTTTACCTGCGTTATAATAGCTTTTTATAATTTCCGTAATAACATAGGTTTCGAAAAACGCCCCATCCATTGCACCATTTTCAATAGTAGCTGCACTTGGCCACCTGCATAAATATGCTGCTAAACCGGTATCCATGAAATATACCTTCGGCGTTTTTACCAAACGATTACTGATATTTGAATAGTACGGCCTGAGAATAAAGATAATTCCTGAACGCTCTAAAATAGACACCCATTCCTTAGCTGTCGGTGAGGAGACTCCAACCGCGCGGGCAATTTCCTCATATTTCAGTTCTTGCGCCGTCCTTGCAGCCATAAAGATTAAAAAGTCATAAAAAGCACTTAATTTGCCAACCTGAGCTAATTCTTTAATATCTCGCTCAAGATAGGTGTTAACATAATCCATATAGAATCTGTCTCTGTCTATGTTGCTCAAAACAAGCTTCGGCATACCACCTTCAAAAATCCTTTGATAAATTTGATGGATATTTTTATTGGCTACCTGCGAAAAGCGCTTTTTTAATACCTCTATATCTGGGGAAAATAGGGAAGCTTCACGCTTTTCTATTTCCGCCGTTGTTAAAGTAGACATATCAAAAACAGAAATTCTTCCAGCTAAAGAATCTGCCACGCCTTGCATCATTTTAAACTTTTGTGAACCGGTCAGCCAATACATCCCTGCATTATCTTCACCTTGTAAGGCTTTAGCATCAACTATTCTTTTCATTTCCAACAGTAGCGACGGCACACGCTGAAACTCGTCTATTAATAGTGGAAAGCCATAGGTTTCAAAAAACAATGCAGGATCATTCTCTGCCAGCCTGCGCGCATTAGCATCATCTAATGTGACATATTTTCTTTTGTCTTCTTTAATATGGTAAAGCATGGTAGATTTACCAACCTGCCTTTGACCACATACCATTACTACAGGATAATACTTTGACGCTTCAATAATTTGCTTTTCCAGATGTCTTGTAAGATACATACGCTTCACCGCCTTTAAAAACTAAGTAATCTAAAGTCTGACTTTATTTTACTCGATTTTTTTGTGTATGTCAAACGATAGCCAGAGATAGTAAAGAAGAACTGAAGAAATTTAATTGCTTCTTGACTTCATCACTTCTTTGCTGCAATTATTCCTCCGCCAGTTCCACCTTACTCAAATCTACACCGTAGATTAAAGGTTTATAATTTTTTAAGCGCTTATTGTAGGCAACGATGTTCATGTCGTTGAAAAGAGGGATTACAGGCTGTTCATATACCACGATTTCTTGAACTCTGTCAAAAACACGTTGCCTTTCAGCCTCATCAGTTATATGCTTAACCTTATTCATTAATTCTGTAACTTCTGGATTATTATACCCAGAACTGTTGCTAACATTTAAAGCGCCATCAGGCATAATAAAAGTATATAATGCACTAAATGGATCACCGTTAGCTAATCCCTTTTGAATGCGAACAATATTAAAGTCTCCTTTACGCATCATTTTTGATAACGTAGCATACTCTATTGCTTGAATTTTTACATCTAAGCCAATATCTTGTAGCCAATAAGCAATTAGCTCAGCTTCTCCTTTTTGCAATGGTTCATTACCATTGATGCAGTATGTAATTTCACAGCGCTTATTTCCTAACACCTCGTGTGCCAGGCGTTTCGCTTCCTGCAAATCATATTCTACAGGAAAAGCTTTATAGCCAGTACTAGTATAATTTAAGATATTGGCTGTCGGTTCAGCATAGTCCAGATACATATTATGTACTAAATTTTTCCTGTCAATTGCTAAACTTACAGCCCTACGCATCCTTACATCATTAAAAGGAAATTTATTACCATTTACACATAAATAACGAATCATTGTTGATTTATTCTTATCTACAGCAAAATGAGGATCTTTTTTTATCTCATCAGCAAGAAATGGCGGTATGGCATTAATATCTAAAACACCATCTATCTCTCCTGACTTCAATGCGGCATAACGCGTATCCGTGTTTGGAATAGTGCGCACAATAAACTTCTTTATCTTGCCTTTCTCTCCCCAGTAATTGTCATTGCGTTCCAGTACAACATATTTATTAATAGCATTCTCTGTAATTTTATAAGGACCTGTACCTATTGCCACTCTTTTAAAATTTCCATCCTCATCAAAGCATTCTGGCGCATAAATAGGACTGCCAAAATCTGTCATCTTATATAATTCATTAACATTCGCTTCTTTAAAAAGCAAACGAATAGTATACTCATCTACCTTTTCATATTTCAACAGAGTTGGATAATACGTTTCCATATTCAAACCATAAAAAGAAGACCGCTTATAACCTTTCTTCATACGGTCGAAATTTGCAATCACAGAATCTGCATTAAACTTCGTCCCATTATGAAAATACACGTTCTGACGCAGATGAAAAATCCACTCTTTGCCGCCATCACGCATTTCCCAACTTTGTGCTAAACATGGAGCTGGCTTATTATCATCATCTTTAGTAATCAAAGGCTCCCAAACATCCAAAATACGACTGCAGTAAAGTCCATCTTTATTACCAGGTGCAAGATGACGATAAGCAGCTAAAACTACTGTGTTCTTATCATGTTTTTCTATATTATTTTTTTCCTCTTCTTGTCTTCCGCAACCTATTGTAAAAATCGTTAGCAATAGAAGAATAAGGCTTAAAATTCGTTTCATTATTATTTACCGCTTATAAATAGAATAAAAGAGGGCGTAAAACCGCCCTCTTAAACATCATCAATTAAATATCAAATTGAGCAGACAGCATGAAGGTTCTCGGATTAGAAAGAATCAAGCCATTGCCTGTATGTGCATCCCAATAGTTTTTATCAGTCAGATTGTAGCACATTGCAGAGAAAGTAACAGGTGTTGCATTAATTTTAGTTTTATAGTTAACGCCTAAGTCATAAGTCATATGAGAAGGAACCTGTAAGGATTCATTAAAGATATCAGCTTTTCCAACATATACGCCACGACTAATAACACTGAAATTATCATCTGCTTGATATTCCAATGCTGCAACAGCGTTCCAGCGAGCCACGCCATTTACTGCCTTACCATCATTAGTACCTCTAGCTGTTTTATGCTGTTCTGCATCCAAATACATGAAACCACCCATAACATTCCATTTCGGTGCTAACTTACCATTTACAGACAGTTCAATACCTTTATATTTCGCTTCACCATCTTGCAGGAAAAAGTCTTTGCTATAACCATCGCGATGCACAACAATATTGTTTGATTGGGTAATATCAAATACGCCAAGGCTAGTTACAAAGCCAGCATTTTCATATTTAACACCAAATTCGTTCTGTTTAGTTTTAGCTGGATCTAGAATTTCACCACTGTTTTCATAAGTACCAGACACTACGCTACCTTTGTCAAAGTTCTCAGAATGACTTGCATACATAGAAACATGTTCATCAGGTTGATATACAAAGCCATAAGTCGGACATACAGCATTGCTATCAACATGACCTGTAACCTTTTCTGTTTTCTTATTATAACTGTCAACAGACGCAGCATGTTTATGAACACCTAAAAGCAACTGTGCTTTATTGTATTTCACCGTGTCTGCTAAGGAAATGCCCCAATATTGGTCTTTACTGCTCAAGCCAGGTTCAATTTTCGGGAACCATACACCAACACCATAAATGCCGTTGTAAAGGTTACCAGCAACGCTACCCATAGAACCATCTCTATACATGTCCTTAGCACCCTTTATACTATGCCAAGCTTTATCAGCAGCCAAGGTAACATCATGCTCTAAATCGCCAGTCTTAAACTGACCATTGATACCTAATTGCGCATAATAGTTCTTCGTAACAGTTTGAGTAGACATCAGATTATTTGCAATATCACCTTTATCATTAATAATAGTGAAATTACTACTTGCACCGATAATATTACGGTTTAATTTATTATAGTTATAACCAGCATTAGCAAACCATTTCCAACCATCAGCAAATTTTTGCTCATGATTCAAAGCAAAAATATAGCCTTCTGCTTCCTTGGCCAAGCCAGGAATACCATAGTTCTTGCTTGCATCTGGAGCAGATGGAACTTTAGTAATATCACTTACTGGTTTTCCGTTCGAGTTTTTAAGGGTAAACCAACGAGCACCGCCTTCAATATTCAGATGCCTGTATCCCATGAGTAAGTTAGACTTACTATTATCATCTTTATGGTCGATATTAGCAAAAATACCTTGTGCTTCCATATCGTGATTATCAATAGCAGTTTTTCCGTCTAACCATTCTGTATTGATACGTACACCCCACTCTTTATTTTCACCAAAGCGACGACCTATATCAATATATTCACCAAAAGAGCTTTTCCCAGAAAAAGTTTGTTTATAACGGTTAATATCGTTATCTGTGGCTTTTTTAGAAACAAAGTTCACGATGCCGCCAGCACTAGACGTTTCATAAGAACTTGGTAAACCAGAAATACCGCTGTTAGGACCGGAAATAAATTGAATATCTTCAGCAACATAAGATGGAGCCCAGAACTGTGTCATAAGACCAGGAATACCATTAACATATAAAGAGGATCCAGTAGATTTTAACCCTCTGATAGAAAAGTCATTATGCAAAGTTGTGCCAACACTTCTTACAGCTGGATTGTTAATTAATACACTTTGCAAAGGTTGGTTAGGACCACCAAAAGTAGTAATCGTTTTTTCCGTTAAAGTAGTAGTTTGGAAAGGTACATCCATTACATCTTTATTGCCAAGAATACCCATAGAAGCTTCCTTACTTACCATCCCCCCCCAGGAGAACATCTGCTCTTCCTTCAACAACAACCTCATCCAAATTACCATGCAAGTCTGCAGCACTAGCAGACATAACAACGCCTACGCTGGCAACAGCGCACAGCACTGACATAACCAGCGCTTTTTTGTTTTTCATCATACTCATCCACCTCATTAAAAATTTATTTTTTAACCTTTGCCGCCGAGCTGTCCGAGTTTCGCGTGCGACTCCGGCTAAAAGCATATTTTATCAAGGGCGTTACATATTCCGGCAAGAAAAAAACGCCCTTCTGCACCATGACAGAAGGACGCACTTGTCCTTTACCATTCTCCTGTCACTCGCAGCATACTTTGGTCTTTACTTTCTCAGGCAATTCTTCTGGCTCAGTTTCATCACAAATCCAGCCTTCCCAGTTTCCCAGTGGCATTGTTTGGATTTGCTCCACTTTACAGCTGCGTGACAGCGCAGGCTTCGCACCTGCTTACTTATTAAGTCTTTCGACACCCGATAGGTCTATAATATTCATTTGTTCATTATTGCAATCTACTTTTTCACGCAGAATTATAGCATAACGCACATACTACGTCAAGTAACATGAAATTGCATTAGCAATCAACAACAACTGATATATATTGCTGTCATTTTGGAAGAGTTTATATATTGTCATTACCTGTAATATAACTTTCATTAGTTTACCAAAGCAGGTATTGAAAATATTTTACTACTCTAAAAATAAATAACTCCGAAAAACCAAAGTAAAACTTCGGTTTCTCAGAGTTTTTATGATTTTTCTATCCTAAAATCTACACCAGCTCATCCAAGCAAACTAACTTTATTCCCTTTTCTGCCGCATAAGCAACCGCCTGCTCTGTATAACCGGCTTTGGAAAAGAAATAATAATATAAACTCTTATCCTGCGCTACTTTTTTGCCTAAAAAGTGCTTCAAGTCTTTTACGTCTACCGGCCTATGCTTATATTTACACTCGCCCAAAAGTATTTGCGTTTGCCTGTAATCAACTGCCATAATATCTATCTCATCAGTCTTGTTCCACCAACGGCCAATCTTCGTAAAATAAAAGGGCAAGTCATGTTTTCTGTTCTGCTTACGCAAATATTGCTGGCAAACATCTTCAAATACATACGATGTAAAACGCTCCAGCTCAGGCTTGACAACATATTGATAAATCCCTACTGCATCGCCTGATTCCAATTCAGATAAATTAGGGAAAACAAAGGCATACCAAAAACCGAAGAAATTGTCGGTAACCTTATATAAGCCTCTCTGTGTATTAGCTTGCTCCTTAATATTGGCATCCACAGAAAACTCTCTGCACAAAATTCCCAATTCCAAAAGATTTTTCAAATATACACTCAGCTTGCTTTTATCAATCTGAGTTTTTTGATAAATATCATTTAATTGGGTATTGCCTAAAGCAACAGCTTCAATCACTGTATTATAAACGCTTGTCTCACGCAGCTCCTGACGCATAAGAAACTCCACTTCACTATATAGCACACTGCCTCTGCTTAAAATACTGCGTACAATATTTTCACCCAAAGAGTACTTATCAGAGAACTGCTTTAAGTAATGCGGAATACCGCCCAAAATTGCATAAGCAGTAATTTTGTCTTCTATGCTGTAATTAGGAAAAAACTGTTGTGCAGAATAAAAATCCATTGCCTGCATTTTTAAAATTCCTGTAGCACGTCCATAAAGCGGATTTTTCTCTGCTAAGACTTCTTTTTCTATAAACGACATTGCACTGCCGCATAAAATCAGCATTACATTAGACTGCTTTAAAACCTCATCCCACAGCTTTTGCAAAATAGATGGAATAGCATTATTCCCCTTAACCATATAGGGAAATTCATCGATAACTACAACTATTTTTTTATCTTTTGCCAGCTCCGTTATACTGAGCAAGGCCTGCTCCCAATCACTGAAGCGTGTAATATATTTTGCCGCCTGGTGATTTTTTTCCAATAATCGCTGACTAAACGCTTCAAGCTGTTTTTCATCAATAATTTCTGTACAAGTATAAAAAATGTGCTCTTTATCTTGACAAAATTGACGCAACAGCTCTGTTTTGCCTACACGCCTTCTGCCGTAAAGCACTATAAGCTGACCGTCTGCACTATTATATCTGTCCTCTAAAAAATTAAGTTCTTCCTCGCGACCGATAAACATCTTACTCACCTCATTTATCTAATCATGATTTGTATAATCTGGATTAGATAAATTATATACCATTATAAGGAAGTCTGCAAGATATAGGCAGATGAATGAGAAAAACTCCGGTCAACCAAAAGTAAAACTTTAGTTTCTCGGAGTTCTATTCTCGCTTATTTATTCATTTATTATCGCTTCACTTAATCTCTATACCCGGATACATGCGCTCTGCCAAAAATCTCAGTCCATCCTCCGTACGGCAACCTGTTCCGTAGGTAAAGCGCAGAGGAATACTGTAGGTACGTTTATTTTTGATGCAGGGCAAATTTTGCAAAGCAGGGTTTTCCGTAAGCTTCGTAATGCACTCGCCGTAATCTGCATGACTGCACACAACAAACAATACATCAGGGTTTTCTTTGACAACATTCTCAAAGCCTATAACAGGCGGTGTTTCAGCAACCTTACCGCCGATTCTGCTTACCATGTCGCCAACTAATTTTGTATTGTCATAGCTGATCATCGAGCTTATAAATTCAACTATCATAACCTTAGGCTTAGTATAGGAAGCATTTACCTTGTTAATATCATCTATAGTTTTATATGTACTCTTCACAACCGCTTCAGCTTTAGCGTCCACTCGCAAGGCCGCGCCTAAATCACGAACAAACTGCATTTCTTTATCTACTGTTTCCTTGATGATATGCTTGCTCGGAGTATTGGTATTCAATGGCACTAGAGTTTTAACGCCTCGCTCGTTCCAATAATCGGTATTATTCAAACGGTTGCGGATAAACACACATTGCTGCGCAATTATCAAATCGGGATGTACGCTTGTAACGTATTCCATGTTCAGATAACCGCTGGGGCATTTTTTTATTTTTTGAAACTGCTCCCAATTTTCCTGACGCATAGCATATTTTCTATTATTTTGCGCAACAGCCATCAGAATATTAGGTGCCGCACCAAGCTGTAGCAGAGTTTCCGTCTCGTTTTCACCAATGACAAGAACTCGCTGCGGTGCCTTATCAAAGATTTGCTGATTGGGCCCTTTGACAAAATAATTATCTACATTAATATTGTTAACGACTACCGGTTTATCCTGCTGCTTTGCCTGCTGTTTATCAACGCTTTGACAGCCTAAGATGTTGCAAGCAAACGCAATAAGAAGACTACTAATAATAAATTTTTTCATCGCTTACCATACCCATAATTTCTACTAATCAACAAATAAATAAAAACCGGAGCACCTATAACCGAAACCACAACGCCTATAGGCACCTCTGAGCCTTCCATAATAGTTCTGCTGGCAACATCGGCACAGACCATAAACAACATGCCTAGTACAGCACTTAATGGCAGCACCTTTTTATAGTTGCCGCCACAAAGCAGCCGCGCTATATGCGGAATAACCAGACCGACAAAGCCAATAATCCCGCAGTTGTAAACCACCAGCCCGACTACCAGAGCACAAAGCAGAATATAAATCCTGCGCATTCTTGATAAATCATAGCCTAAGGTTACCGAAGCCTCATCTCCCAGCAGCATGAGGTTGAGGATACGTGAATTCTTGACAAAATATAGCGAGATAAAAAATACAACAGCTAACAGCAGGCCTGTATTTCGCCAATCGGCAGTCTGCAGGCTGCCCATCAGCCAAAAGGTTACACTTTGAATACGCTCTGCATCAGCATAGATAGAAATCAGCAGACTTATACCAGCTGCACAAACTGCATTCAACGCCATTCCTGACAAAAGTATTGCTGTCGTGCCAGATTTGCCAAACCTTAAGGATAGCAGAACGATAAATACCGTCACTGCTAAAGCTCCTAAAAATGCAAAGCAGCCAATAGCATCAAGACCGGCTACACTAGTAAAGCCTAAAATAATCGCTACTACAGCACCCAAGCCAGCACCAGAGGAAATTCCCAGCAAATAAGGATCCGCTAAAGAATTGCGCATAACAGCCTGCATCACGCAGCCGGTTATACTGAGTCCATAGCCAACAACCGCCGCTAAGACCAATCTCGGCAGACGCAGATAATAGACAACATCGGCCAAAATACTGCCCTCAGCTGTGCCCTGAACAATTTGCCAAAGTAGTTGTGCTGTCTGCTGAAAGCCTATAGAAATAGTGCCCATGCCGATAGTAAAATTCAAAACAACGCAGGCAAGAAGCGCTGTTCCTACTATTGTTCCTAAAGTTTTAATTCGCTCCATAATGACCTCAATTTTTATAAGCAATTAAAAGCTTTCCGTCTGCCTTATGCATAACATCGGCTTGTACTTCGTATAGCTCACTAATGAAAGCACTGGTTAAAAGCTCCTCAGGTGCACCCTGTCCCATTACCTGACCATTTTTCATAGCGATTATTTCATCGCAATACATGGCGGCAATATTCAGGTCATGCAAGGCAGCGACAACTGTGAAGCCTTGGCTGCGAATAATATTTAGTAGCTGCAGCTGGTATTTTATATCAAGGTGATTCGTCGGCTCATCCAAAATCAAACATTCCGTTTGTTGCGTCAGAGCACGCGCCAGCATAACCCTCTGTTGCTCACCGCCGCTTAACAAAGAAAAGCTGCTATGCGCAAATTTTTCCATACCGACAACTCGCAAAGCTTCATTAGCGATAGCATAATCCTCTGCGTTATCGTCCTCCATAGAGTTTTTATACGGACTGCGTCCCATAAGTACAACATCGAGTACTTCAAAATCAAAGTTGTAATAATTATGCTGCGCTAAAACGGACTGCAGCTGGGCGCTTTGCTTAACAGTATAATTTTTCAATGGCTGTCCATTTAGATAAACAACACCGCCGTCAGGCTCTAAAACTCTGTATATACATTTGAGCATTGTGCTCTTGCCGCTGCCGTTAGGACCAATGATGCCTGTAAATTTTTGTCTGGGAAATTCTAGAGAAATATTTTTAAGAATTTCTCTATCGCCAAATTGCACCTTTAATCGTTCGATTTTTATATCCATCTTATTTAGCTCCAAATCTATAATTTTGTTTAAGCATCATGTAAATAAAGCATGGTGCACCAATCAAAGAAAAGACTACACCTAAAGGAATATCCACGCCTCTAATCAACGTTCTTGACAAAATATCCATCACTACAGTCACCAACCCACCAAAGGCCACAGCAACAGGCAACAGCTTTTTATGGTTAGAACCAAAAACTAGACGTACAAAATGCGGAATCAAAAGGCCTATAAAGCCAATAGTACCAGAATTGAACACAATAAAGCCAACCAAAAGACCGTTTAACAACAAATAACGCTTAATATATTTTTTTAAATCAACGCCCAAGGTCATTGCCGAATCATAACCCGTAAGCATGAGATTCAAAATGCGTGTCTGTGTCATAAAATAACCTGCCAGGCAAACCACAACCGTTAACAAAATAAGCACATTGCCCAGCTTAGCATTGGCAACATTCCCCATCAGCCAATAGGTTATCGCTTCCATGCCTTCCTTGTTGCGTCCCACGAAGGCAATTAAGCTTGACAGACTTGCACAGATGGCACTCACAGCCATACCGGCAAGCAGCAGATTAGAAGCTGATTTGCTACGCGAATTATCAGCTATAAAGGTTACCAATAAGGAGATGGCAAACGCTCCAATAAATGCACAAATGCCTATAGCTTGAGAACCAAAAAAAGCACCCAAGCCTAAGAAAATGGCACAGGTTGCGCCCAAGGATGCGCCTGAGGACACACCCAAAATATACGGATCAGCTAAAGGATTTTTTACTACAGCCTGCATAATAATGCCGGATAAGGTCAAGCCCATGCCCACGCAGGCAGCAAGAATAATGCGAGGCATACGCAGCAGCCAGACAACATCAACTAAATCACTGCTCACATTTGCTGATGCTATAATTCCTGCTTTGCTCAATAAGATTTCTATGATTTCTGTCCAAGCCAGGGAAATGAAGCCTAATTTCAAGCCTAGGATAATCATGCCCAGCATAGCCAAGCTTAGCAGCAGGAACAGATATTTTACTTTTATATTTTTGATTTGTGCAGTTATTGCAAAATTCATCATCTATACCCATAAATAAATCAAACAGATGGGGAATATCCCCATCTGTTATGATTCAAATCCTTAATTAAAGTTCAAAGTTTGCAGAGAATACTACGGTACGCGGAGCGCCCAAGCATAAGCTGTTGCTACCAGAACGAGCACTCCAGTAATCCTTGCCAGCTATATTGTAGCACATCAGGTCGAAGGTTACCGGTGTATTGTTCAGTTTAGTCTTGTAGGAAGCGCCCAGATCATATTTAGCAAAAGAAGGAACATCCAAGGCACCATTATTGATTGAAGTAGAACCAAGGTAGGTCATTCTGCCAATAAAGGACAGCTCATCAGTCGGATGATAAATAGCACCTACAGTACCAGACCATTTAGAAGCACCATTGATTTTATTGCCTTTGTAATCTTTGGCATCCAGATACATAGCGCCACCAATCAAATCCCATTTTTTAGCCAATTGACCGGTAAATGCCCATTCAAAGCCTTTATTTTCCTGCTCGCCATCCTGTACAAGATATTTAAGGCTACCAATTTTTTTATCAATATTGTTAGCTTGAGTAATCTTGAAGGCAGTAAAGGTATTCAGAAAATCACCTGTTTTTACTTTCACGCCAATCTCATTTTGTTTGGTCTTCGCAGGATCAAGCATTTGTCCTTCATTTGCATAGCCTTTACCAAGAGATACCATAGAACCGGTGCCAAAGCTTTCAGTATGGTCAGCATACACAGTTACGGAATCAGAAATCTTATAGCTTGCTGCAAATGTTGGGCAGATAGCATCAGAATCTTGATGAGAATTATCTTTCATAACCTTTTTAACCTTATGACCGTGCAAACCTAAGGTTACTACAAGCTTGTCATCAAGAGCTTTCAATGTATCTACTACATGCCAGCCAGTCATTTGAGCATCTTGGTTATGCGCAGGATCATAGGAAGGTCTAGGCAAAGACGGCCAATGATTAGCTTGGTACAAATTACCAGTTCCTGTCCATTTGCCAAGACCGCCATTCCATGCAGCATTGTTGCTCAAAGCGTATGTATACCAGGTTTTATCTACACCGACTAAATATTCATTTTCTACAGTACCTAAGTTGAAATTACCCTTCAAACCAGTTCCAACAATTTTTTTAGTAAGATTCAGCGGATAGTTGGTCATATTAATGCTAAAATCACCATTATTGTTAGTGATTGTAGGATTGCCATCTACATAGCCATACCAATCCTCACGATGATAACCAGCATTAAAATATACATTTAAATTATCCGTCAATTTTTGCTCATGATTCAATGCAGCAATCCAGTTATCATATTCGTTATAGGACCAGTCTGGTTTATAAATCTTGCCTGCATCAGGTACATCTGGTAAAGATGTTACAGCTTTGTCAAAGCTAAATGCACCAGGACCGCCCTTATGGTCTGTATGATCGTAAACAATTAACAAATTACTCTTAGATTTATCGGTCTTCTGATCTAAGTTAATAGAAAATGCCTGCTGTTCAAGATTCTCTCCATCGATAGCAGTGTCGCCATTAATATTACTTGCAGTAATGCGAATACCATAGCGATCGTTTTCACCAAAACGACGGCCTACGTCGATAGCCTCCTGCATAGAGGAACCACCACGGTAAGCAACCTTCAGATTAGCATTGCCCTCAGCAGAAGCAGCCTTAGATTGAATGTTAACAGTACCGGCAGCAGCTTCAGACAGCGGTGTTGCATTCAAGCCCAAGCTAGGGCCAGAAATAATGCTAACGCTATCAGCCCAGTAATAAGGAATATTTTCCTGACACAACAAACCAGGAATACCATTTACATAATAGCTATGGCCCGATTGATAAATACCACGAATGGAAATATCAGTATAGGTACCACCACGATCAGCTCTTACGGAAGGATCAAGAGACAGTGCATCACTAATACCACCATTAGGAGTAGCAAATTTTTCAATAGTTTTATTGCTAATTTCGCTGACAGTCATCGGTGCAGACATAATATCCTGCTTACCGATCATACCAATGGTTACAACCTCTTTAGCCATCCCCCCCGGAAGAACATCTGCACTTCCTTCAACAACAACCTCATCCAGATTGCCATGCATAGTTTGCTCTGCTGCACTAGCAGATACAACAAAGCCTACACTGGCAATTGCACACAGCACTGACATAGCCAATGCTTTTTTGTTTTTCAACATACTCATACACCTCATTAAAAAATTTATTTTTTAACCCTCGCCGCCGAGCTGTCCGAGTTTCGCGTGCGACTCCGGCTAAAAGCATAATTTACCAAGGGCATTCAGTATTCCGGCAAGAAAAAACGCCCTTCTGCACCATGACAGAAGGACGCACTTGTCCTTTACCCTTCTCCTGTCACTCGCAGCATACTTTGGTCTTTACTTTCTCAGGCAATTCTTCTGGCTCAGTTTCATCACAAATCCAGCCTTCCCAGTTTCCCAGTGGCATTGTTTGGATTTACTCCACTTTACAGCTGCGTGACAGCGCAGGATTTTCACCTGCTTACTTATTAAGTCTTTATCAGACACCTGATAGTTTGATTATTCTTAATTATATGTATTACCTAAAATTTTATTAGGTAATATTATACCATAACCTTTTTATGAAGTCAATACTGTTACATTCTAAACACTTTTAGCTAATTATCTTTTCTAACCTCTTGCTTTTTGCATATTGATAATATATACTATAAATTAACCTTATTTAGCTTGTAACACTTTTCAAAACAAGCTGTGGCAGTTGCTGCTGCCAAAAAAATTTTTGATGAGTATTTTTAGGAGGCAATTCATGGAAGCAATTCAACAAACAATCATGTATTTTCACAAAGGCGGTCTCGTTATGTGGCCGCTGCTTTTCTGTTCAATCGCAGTAATAGCTATTGCTATTGAGCGTTTTCTGTTCTACAAGACAGAAGACAGCGGTCAGGCATTTGCCGCTAAGTATTGCGAACTTTTGCGAGCTGACGAAAGAGAAGAAGCTTTTCAATTAGCAGAAGCAGCTAACGGCGAATGCGCTAAAATCGTTGCTGATGCAGCTAAAATCACCGATGGCAGAGAACAACAAAAAGCATTTTTGGAAAGCCAGGCAGGTATTTTCATTGCAAAACTGAAAAATAAACTGGACTACCTTGCTATTATCGTTACTATGTCCCCGCTGCTGGGCCTGCTCGGTACCATCGTTGGTATGATCGGCGCCTTCAGTATCTTCAATCTGGAATCCGGCGCTCCTATCGCTATTACCGGCGGTATCGGCGAAGCACTTATCGCTACTGCTACCGGTCTTTGCGTAGCTATTCTTTCCTTGTGTGCTCACTCCTATTTTGCCCATCGTATGGATAATATGATTACCGACATGGAGCAATGCTTCAGTGCTCTTCTCGAAGCAGAAACAAGGAGTGGTAAATAATGCAGCTGCGCAATGTACGTGACAGAAAAACACCGGAGCTTATTATTATCCCTATGATCGATATCATGTTCTTCCTGCTGGTATTCTTCATGCTCAGCACCATGTACATGATCGACCTGAAAACAATTCCCGTTAAACTGCCGCAGGCAGCACATGCTGCTACGGATACAACGACAACCTTCGCTGTATCTCTGAAAAATGACGGCTCTCTTTATCTTGGCGATGCGCCGACAGATATCCAATCTTTAATAACCCAATCCTCAATCGAGCAAAAAAATAATCCTCGTTTTGCTATTGTTATCAGAGCAGACAAGGATGTTGATTACGGTCGTGTTATTGAACTTATTGATAAACTTAAAGGCGCAGGTATTACCCGCTTTGGTTTGGCAACGGATGGAGCTGGTAAATAATGAATTCTGGTCAACGCAGTAGAATCGGCTTTATCGGTTCTATCGTAACACATATTTTTATCTTACTTTTCGTAAGCTTCGTCGGACTGTTTAATTTATCGCATCCGCCTGCTAACGATATCGTAGAGGTATCACTGTTTGGCGGCGGCGGCGGCGGTGGCGGCAATGATGCCGACATTGAAGACAGTAATGCAAACGACGAAGAAAACTCTACTGAAGAAGATGTGCAGGAAGAGCCTACACCGGATCCGGAGGCTATCTGGAAAAACGATGAGAATAAGCCTCAACCTGTACATAAAAAATCTGCTGTGAAAAAGGTTGCCCGTAAGGGCAGCGGTACCGGTCAGGGAAGCGGCCACGGCAGCGGTGTCGGCCCC
>ENA-OROK01000736-OROK01000736.1-human-gut-metagenome-genome-assembly--contig:-NODE-736-length-36266-cov-28.703156_pt1 | contig 36266 bp, 29 predicted proteins | sample MGYA00242127_ERZ509046 | MGnify/ENA primary metagenome ERZ509046 (study PRJEB26280, sample SAMEA2338728) | human gut metagenome | biome: human gut; feature: human-associated habitat; material: faeces... | reverse complement strand
TCGCGTCGATTACCCAGCCGGGGTGCAATTGCGGCTACGGCTACGACGACAATGGGAACATTGCGAGCACGACGTTGAACGGCAAGTGGACGGGTTACACCTACGATGCGCTTGGGCAGCTGATTCGCGTAAATGACCGGAGCGACACCCGCGCTGGCGACAACGGTTCGACGTGGGTATACGAGTACGACCGTGGCGGCAACATCCTGAGCAAGAAGCTGTATCCATATGCGAACACAAGCGGCGAACCCTTGCAAACGATGCGTTTCTCTTACGGCAACGCGAATTGGAAAGACCAGTTGACGGCGGTGGACGGCATCGGCATTACCTACGACCAGATTGGCAACCCGCTAAGCGATGGCACATGGCAGTACACGTGGGAAAACGGGCGGCAGTTGGCGCGGATGCAAAGTGACAACGTGGATGCACGGTTCGTTTACAACGAGAGTGGGCTTCGAGTGCAGAAAATTGTCAATGGTGTTGTGACGAAGTACACGCTGCACGGCAAGAATGTTGTGCACATGACGCGAGGAAGCGATGAACTGCACTTCTTCTACGATGCACAGAACAAGCCTGCTGTGGTGGTGTTCAATGGTACTGCCTACGCTTACCTCTACAACCAGCAGGATGACGTCATTGGCCTGCTTGACAGCAACGGCACCCACATGGTATCCTATACTTACGATGCATGGGGCAAGCCGATCAGCAAGACTGGTACACTCGCCAGCACGCTGGGTACAATCAATCCCTTCCGGTATCGCGGCTACGTCTATGACGAAGAGGCAGGATTCTATTATGCATCCAGCCGTTATTACGATCCTGAGATCAGTCGGTTTATAAATGCGGATGATACAGAGTATCTCGGTGCAGACGGCAGCGTCTTGAGCTACAATCTGTTTGCGTATTGCATGAATGATCCGGTCAATCGTTTTGACGTTGACGGAAACTGGTCTCTGCCGAACTGGGCGAAGATTGCAATTGGAGCAGCGGCTATTGCGGTTGGTGTTATTGCTACTGTTGCTACTGGAGGCGCTGCAGTGCCGGTGTTAGTAGCATCACTCAAAATTGCTGCTACAAGTGCCGCCATTGGCGCTGTTAGTGGTGCGGGAATTAGCGCGGTGAATCATCGCGTGTCTACAGGCAGCTGGGAAGGTGCAGGAAAAGCCGCTGTAACGGGTGCAATAGATGGTGCCTGCGATGGATTTATGTGGGGCGGAATAACTGCTGGAGCCTCTTTCACTACAGTTGCCGCAAAAGGTATAAAGGTAAAAGAGATAGGCAAGCTTAAGCCCTCTAACAAACCAGGAGATGGTTATTCAGGTGTCAAATACCAAGCACCAAAGGCAAATGGCAAGTATACAACTAAGTCGATAGAGTTGCATTCTCCGCATAAAAGTGGTCCTCACGATGTTTGGCATTGGCAGCAAAACACATGGAATCCATACAACAATAGCATTACAGGTAGTGCTAAGCATTGGACGATATGGGGGAAGCCACTATGAAGAAAATGGTATACACAAATAAAATAGATGATGAAATTATTTTCCACGAGAATAATATGCTTGCATTGTATCTTGAAAAAGCTAAGAAACACATGCCATTCTTTGAGGAAAGTGGATATTCTTTGAAGGTGGGGCTTATGTGGAAATACTTTCCGATAGACACTATAATACTTCAAAGAGGGAGTTTCCAGAATGGTTACCAGTGCTATGTGTACTGCGTAGTTCAAAAAGATGGAAATGAGGTTCGTATTGGTAGTATTGATGGCGAAGCAGACTATTATCCTTTATCTACAGCATGGATGGTATCATCTATATTTAGAAAATTCTTCAAACTAAATGCTGAACTTTATGCAAATACAGATGATGCGGACGCGGACTTGAATGATTTCTTGTCACAACTAATAAAGTATTCAAGATAAATTCAAGAAATGTTGATGAACTATCCCAGTAAGCATCTTCTTTTGAGGAGAAAAGGCAAACTGTTGGAACATTCCAACTCTCTTAAAGGTTTCAGGAATATCCTGACAGCTGCCGTGGTATCACAACGGCGATGCTTGCCGGTAGAGTCATTGCAATTCTTGATGCGGATGGAAATGTTGTTGTTAGTTATATGTACGATGCGTGGGGCGCGCCGCTGTGGTGCACTGGTGAGCTGGCGGAAACGCTGGGCAAGGTGCAGCCGTTCCGCTATCGCGGGTATGTGTTCGATGAGGAGACGGGGCTGTACTATCTGCGGAGTCGGTACTATAATTCTGAATTGGGTAGATTTTTGAATGCAGATACTATTTACTACTGCAATCTATTTTGCTATTGCAAAAATTCTCCAACTCGTAGATTCGATGCTAACGGCAAAGAGGATGAGGATGTATATCTTAATGTGTATGCTGCCACCTTTGATGTTGCCTTTCGAATTAGACCGCTTAGCGTCGGTCATGTTGATATTCAAATTGGAGATACAATTTACGCTTTTGGTCGCTATGGTGAAACATGGGGGATTTTGGACATGAAAGGTATGGGGATTCTTAAAGTCGGAGATGCAGCCTCTATGATGCAGGCGCAATCGGAGTCTAATAATAAAAAAGTAATACGTGCGAAATTATCTATGTCACATGAGCAGGTTAATCAGCTGAAGGAGAATCTCAATGATATAATCAAAAACAACAGTAAATATGAAAGCACTGACACACTACCACAATATGATTATTATAGGCTAACTAATGATTATGACCTTTTTAGTAACAATTGTACCACTTTTGCAATGAACCTATTGTACGACATTTACGGAGATGAAATGGGTGGAATGCAAGATGCGTGGGCACCTTATCAGGTATACCGCTATTTAATGAGCGATAAGCGCCCTTCATTTGTTGAATTCATTTATCCGACATATGATTCGTATATAGAATAACTATAAACGAGCAAATCTGAAAATTGGTTTCTCAAAAGTTTTCTTTGCGCGCTTTGTGCAGTTTTCACCATTTGCGCATTATAGTAGAATAAGTAAGGAGAAAAAAATGAAACATTTAAAGCGCATTTTTTGTCTTGCTGTTATTGTAATTTGTGTAGCTTTTGTTATCAAAGGTATTTCACATGTTGAAGCGGTTAATCGATTACTCAATGATGTAGGTCTATCACAACTAAATGTTGATAAAGAACTGTTTTATGATTCCTTTGATATGGGGCTTGGCTATAAAGATGGGTATGAAGCTCTTGTGATACTTTTAAAAACAGATGCGAATACTGAAATTTCAAAACATATTGAACAAGAAGTCACATGGTCGCACGGCACTTTCACTTTTAGCCAGATACTGGAGCAAATTCCAAGAGGATACGATCCTGGAGTCGCAGAGAGTATTTCCCCAAAGGCATCCCAAATTACCTATTCAGCATATCGTGTAATTAAAAGCGAAGATGAGTATATTTTCTATGCGTATAGCGAATTTGATCGAATTCTATTTATATACCGAACGCATACTCTTGTTGCAAAGTGAAATTTCAGCAAAGCAAACTGTAAAATATTTTTATATTCAAGACGTGATGTGATTTTGATGCGCAAAAACATTCCAAGATTAGAAATTCTAATAATGCAAGTTCGCACATTTAGCTAATACGCCTTCCGACTAAAGCAGCACCGTTACGCTAAGTGAGAGAGCGTATAATAAAATCACAAGTCATGAACAGCGACATGGGCGAACGTGGAAATAATACAAATTACAAGCAGGCGTATATCGCAGCCCGTTCGGTGGTTTGTGCTCCTCGCACAAGCCGCCGACGGGCTGGCTTTCATTCCCCCTCCACTAAATACACAATTTTCTAACACACTACTAACAGGAGGCATTAACCATGAACGAGCTTTTCCTTTCCGGCACGATTCTCACTCTTGTCAAGACACCCACGACGGGTGACACTTCGCATATCGTCTGTCAGCTGCGGCATTCGCACCGCAACTGTCAGCAGCAGGTGATTCACGAAACCTACACGGTTCATGCGTGGAATCGCCTTGCGGACTGGGCGGCGCAGACGCTGAAACCCGGTGCGCGGGTGTATGTCAAGGGCTACCTGACGCAGAAACTGCGCGGCGATGTTGTTATGACAGAGGTCACCGCCGCGCAGTTCTTTGTCCAGTCCCCTGCTGGGATGGATGCGGAAAAGCAGCTGGCAAGCTGAGAAAAATCATCAGTGCCTCGTAAAGGAGGTCTGCATATATAAAAAGGAGGTCACATGCCAAACATTTCATCCTCCGAGCTGATTGCGCAGTTCCAAACGGCACTGCGCGAGGGCTGGGGGTACATCTACGGCGCGTCGGGCGAAATCTGGACGCAGGCACAGCAGAACGCCGCGAGCCGTGAACAGACAAAGAAATATGGTCAAAAGTGGGTCGGACACCGCGTGGCGGACTGCTCCGGCCTTTTTGCGTGGGCGTTTCGGCAGCTCGGCGGGTACTGCTACCACGGCAGCAACACCATGTTCCGCCGTTACAGCAGCGCATCCGGCAGGCTGTCCGCCGGGAAACGAACCGATGGCGAGCCGCTCAAACCCGGCACAGCTGTCTACAAATTCAACGCTTCGGAAGGGTATCACCACGTCGGATTGTACATCGGCGAGGGCAAAGTCATCGAAGCCAAAGGCACAGCGTATGGCGTTGTCACGTCGAAAATCGGCAGTGGATGGACGCATTGGGGCGAGCTGAAAGGCGTGGATTACGCCGAGAAAGGAGAACAAATTGCAATGAGTGAAACGAAATTGGCGGTCGTGACGACGGCATCCGGCAGCCTGAACATGCGCAAAACGGCGAGCAAGTCCGCCGAAGTGATTGCGAAAATCCCGCAGGGCGCGACCGTAACTGTTCTTATGGAAGCGGATGGTTGGTGGCGCGTGCAGTACAAAAACAGCACCGGCTGGTGCGCGGCGGAGTTCCTCACGAAGCAGGAAAACGCGGATAATCAGGCGCGGATGAGCGTCCAAATCGTCGATAGTGCCGGCAACGTGTTTGAACCTGTGGGTGATTTTACGGTGAAGGTGGCGAACGCAGATGTGGGCGATTCTTGAACAGATGCGCGACCACGCAACAACCATCGTTGGACTTGTGACGGCGCTGATGCTGATGTACAGCTGGTTCCGCAAGCCGATGAAGCAGCTGATTGCAAGGGAACAGCAGCAGGAGGAAGATCTTGCGATTCTGACATGGGCGTTTTTGCAGAATGCGCATGACAACTATACGCGGCAGGGCTGGTGTACTGCGGCGGAAAAAGAACAGGTGCTGAATATGCACAAAAGTTACGCGGCGAAAGGGCGAAATCACCTGTCCGCAAGCTACGAGCAGGACATTCTTGCTCTGCCGGAAACGCCGCAGGAAGGGAGGCGAAGCAAATGACGAAGCAGAAAGCATACGTCCAGTTCAGCAAACGAATTGTTCTTTTGGTCACTATTGCAGTGACGGCGATTTCGCTGCTGGCGATGGTGCTGTGCTTTTTCCGCAGCGACACGGAAGCGCTGGTCAGCACGGTTCGGACATATATCAACTACGCGACGATTGTTTTCGCAGCGTACAGCGGCAACTCGGTGTTCGAGAAGTGGCTGACGCAGGGGAAGAGCGTTGAGGCGGCTGAAAATCCGGCGGAAACGTAAGGCAATATTCCTTGCAGCAATTCTTGCAAAATATCAAAAGTGCCCGTCGGCAGTCGTGCTATTCGCCGCCTGCTGACGGGCATTTTTGCTTATTCCTTTTTATACTTTTCAATCAGGTACTGATGCTGCTTGCTGTCCTTGTCATAATTGATACCGACCAGCAAAATCTCGCCCGTGTAATCCAATATCGAAGCTGGATAATTCTTCTCCCTGATTTGCTGCAAAGCAGTCTGGGCATTCTGATTCCATTTCAGCTCTACAATCAATGCCGGATAGTCATTCCTGCATTCAGGCTTCGGAACGAACACGAAATCGGCAAATCCTCGACCCGTCAGTAATTCGCGGATTGGCTTGAAGTAATACTGCATCGCGCTCAAATATGCAATTGTCAACACACTGCTCAGCGAGTTTTCGTTATGATACTGGATGACAGACGTGTACTCATGATGGATTTTTTCAATCTGCGCGGCAACGGCTGCACCGTCCATGTCCAGCGTCGCATCCAGCAAGCGCTCGGATTCCTGCTGAAAGGTTATCATTTCATTCCAACGCTTGCTTTCAACCGCCATCGTCAGCTCCTGACGAATTTCTTCGTTCGGGACAAACGCTGTTTTTCGATTCTGATTATATCCAAGATAGCCCAAGTGAATCATGTAGGTTAGCACATCGTCCTTGCTTGCGATACTGGATGGATCATTCGTGAAAACTGCCGTATCCACCTTGACCTCTGTACCCGAAATTATCTTGATAATGGCGAATTGAAGCCCGTCATAATTCATGCTGATTAGCGGCACGATGGCATCGCTGGAAGCTGTTTCTGCCCAATAGTTCTTGAAATCTCCATGCAGCATCGCACTGACGATTGCTCTTGGATTATAAACCTGAGTATCTTTCAGCAGATAGCCGTCGTACCAGATTTTTACTTCACTAAAGTTTTGATGATATTTTTCGGTCAGCTTCTTGACTTCGACTTCAGTAAATCCCATGTATGGTGCCAATCTGCTCGCGCTGAGCATGGTAAACTCATCAAAGTTATTTAGCCCAGATTGTGACTTTTCCTTCCTGAGGGGAAGAATACCTGTCAGATAAGCCAGCAGAATGTACTTTGTCGGTTCGGTGCCTTTGAACATGCTTCGCAAAAAAGTAATATAGCTGTCCTGCACTTGGCTGTTTGCAGCCGGGTTTCGAATCAAGGCATCCCATTCATCGATTATAATGATGAATTTCTGCCCCGTTTTCTCTCTGATTCTCGAAAGCGCATCTGATAAATGAGACACTTCAGAAGGCAAAGCGGCTGGATAGATTTCTCGGAGCTCAGCCAGCACACTGCTTGTAATATACGCTACAACATGTGCCGCATCACCGCAGTTTGCCAAAAACCACTGAACGTCAATATGAATCACGTCGTATTTGTTTAGATGCTTCTGGAAGTCAGCAGACTTGCTGATTTCCAGTCCGGCAAACATTGCTTCCGAGTCGCAGCCGCGGCTGTAATAAGCTGTGAGCATATTCGCTGCATATGATTTTCCGAACCGCCGCGGACGGCTGTTACAAATATAACCTTGCATTGTAGCAAGAACACTATTGGTGTACGCAATCAGTTCGGTCTTGTCAACATAAATGGGCAAATTTAGTGCAACCTGAAAAGCGCTGTTATTTGGATTCACAAAGCGTCCCATTGCCTCTGCTCCTTTCCGAAGGATGTTTGCTGAGGTTTTGATTTCCGCGACTGCTCAAATGAAATCATCTCTTAGCCTGCTCTTATTTTACCATTGATTTCGGGAAATAGCAAGGAAATCGGACGACGAGCGGCAGGTTGATTTTTCGTTTCTCACAGAGGAAAGGTGGTATGCGTTCCTGCGTCTCAACACACGGCACTGCCTTGTCGCAGAAAACATGAAAATCACGTTTTGAAAGTGCAAACTTTTTCCTGTTTTGTTCTCCGACTTTCTGTCGGGTGAAATGCTAAACAAACCGAAAAAACATTTGTAATGCGGAAAGTTTTTCTGGAATTTCAGCAAAAACTATTGACGGTATCGTCGGTAGCACACGAATTTATATTTATCAAATTACAATCAATGCTTTACTTCCACTTTGTTATGATTATATACGCATTTTCGTCTAACAAATTCCGACGTTGGCGAAGGGGACTACCGCCTTTGTTAGCGTATCTAACACTTGTCTAACAGCACGGTTGGAAATTGCGGTCTTTTGCCTTCTTCTACTAACAGTCGGCAACGTAGAAATGTGCTGGTAACGCAGGAAAATCGGGCATTACAGGGCAGTGCAGTTCTCTGAAAGGGAAGCGGTGAGCATCTCTCCTAAGAAGATGATCGACGGCCGCTTTTCCAAAAGCTGAAAACGGGCGCAGAGTTCGAGGTTGGCACGGAAGCTGCTCCGTTCTCCCTCTTGACCGGTGAGTCAAATTTGCCGGGTGGGAAAATGGCCTACCGCCCAAAATTAGCAGCTGCTAACGCGAAAATGGCCCCGATGTTAGCAGAAATCGTGATGAATGCATCATCATCTAATACGCTGAAATCCTTGAAAAATAAAGGGTTTCAGCCATATGGTCCCGTAGCTCAGCAGGATAGAGCGGTCGCCTCCTAAGCGACAGGCCGTGGGTTCGAATCCCGCCGGGATCACCATTTTGAAGATACCAGATTCGACAAATTTGCCCTAAATCGGCAAGTTTCCGGGTCTGGTATTTTCGTATCCCGAAACGACCCAGTTCATGCTAACACACAGCACCCGGTGTTTGCAAATTGCAAACATTTTTGGCCGATTTCTAACACGGTCTCTTCGGCAGGCTGGTTTTTCCTGCAAGCACAGGCGGAAGGTCTTGCTAATTTTCGCGGATGGTCTGGGTCGGATTTCGGAAAATTCAGGCGTGAACTTGATTTCCGGAATCGTTTTTGACCAGATTGTGGTGGGCGGGAGAAGGGTAAAAGAGAGCATTACCTGCCGTTCCTGCCAACATTCTGGGTAGGGGTGTTAGCTGGTTTTCGCGGAAATGTTGGATTTGCAAACGCTGTCCGCCTAGCGTTAGCTGCTTTACCATATTGGAAGAAAGCAGCCACGGATTCGGCTGAGGATATGCTTATCAGTCACTCATAAGTTACGAGGATGAGCAATGATAGAACCGCCGATCCTTCGATTGACGCTTCACAGACTGGATTAACACTATCGTTATGATTCTAGAAACTTAACCGGCTTTCCATACGCTTCAGCATACTCAATCTCAGATCGTGTGCTGGTACCAATATACCCACCTACATTGATAACAAAGATCTCATCTGCCATGTCGATCTTCCTCTTGTGCATGTCATCCAGCATTTCCTTGGTGCCTTCTGTCCAAGCCTCCTCATCGCTGGAATGCCCGAATAGACCGACACTGATGACGATGTTTCCTTCCAACGTCAAGCGCTTCTGTGTTTCGATGAAAGCATCCTTGAATCGGGTGCTGCCGCAGAGGGTGATGACTTTATAGTTGCCAACCATTTCAGTTTACCCTTTTGATTACTCAATTACGGATTCTATCATGTAGGGTCATAACACATTGATAAGTTAGGTCTTCGCTCCCTTTGTCATATAATAATATTGTAGGATCCAGGTTTTTCATTATTCCCTTTCCAATTTCAAAATTGATAGGATTAGGGGAAATGGGGACAAGATGTATTGTAACAGCCTCACCATGCACCGACCGGATCCGATCTAGCATTGATCTATATTTATCTCTGAATTCGAGAACCTGATCCCAAGATTGAATGAAATTAAAACCAGGTGCATCGGCGCTTATCGAATAAACGGGATAATCCACTGGCAATAGCGTATGATCAATAGTTCCACTAATGTTGATTAACAAACAAACATTGTAGGTTGGTGTTTCATTTTCTGGATAGCTGGCGAATACATGGCTCCCGTCTTTGCGCCACTTCCAATCTTCCGTATCACGAAAATGCTGAAATGTTTGAACAGGGACCTTATTCCCAATGGAATATCCCAAATAGCACGCAAGAGGTATTTTTGCCATAATAAATGCCACGTAAATATCGTTTGAATTTCCGATCTTGCTCGTAACCTTTTCATCAATCACACCTTTTGCTGTATTGATGTCTTCAATATCGCATAAATCAATAACAACTTTTTCACTGCAAGGATAAAATGGCAATAGTGCAGTTCTTTCTTCCGCGGATGTTATTGATGGTACTTGTCCCTGAATTTTACTCTTCAGCTCAATTATTCTGCGAGGCTGAGTATTTCGCATGTCTGTAAGTTCACGAATAAGATCCTCATGTTCTCTTTTCATTTCATGAAGAAGTGAAATGGTATAGGCTTCCTCGTTGTTGTCGATCAAATGATTATGTTCCGGGCATAAAAGCATTAGATTGTCAATATCAGTGGCCCTTTCGGAAGATAATTTATGATCACCCCGTGGACCGCCTTCGGTCCAGCTAATAATATGAGCAATGTTACTCCTGTTCATAGGGTTCTTTGTAACATCATCCTCGTAAAGCAGTACATTGCATCCTCTAAACTCGCACCTTCCTCCGGCTCTGAGCCAAAGATGAGCTTTTACATTAGGCGGAATAGAAGGTCTTTTTTCCTTGCTTGTCTTCATGTTCTTCCTCCTATCCGTTCTGTTTGATACATTTCTTTACGAAGATAAAGCCCCTCACCATTCTTTTTGCACTCGTGTAGCTCTGTTATCTCGCCAGTCGCACTATCTCCAGCCCATAATCTCCATTCACAAGTTCCTGCTATAACAAAGAAAACATATCTACAACCGGTTTTATCTTGCCTTAAGGTTTCTTTCCAATCTTTCCAGTCGGTCTTTGATGGAAGAGGAATTGTTTGAGGATGTGTATGCCATGCACCCATATAGTAACTCTTTTTCCTCTTTGATTTCATAAGAAACGCTTTGTGTTGAGGATCCCTCATTTCAAAACGCACTCGCGTTCTGACATCATTGGCGCATGGGGTTGATACTGCTTCCAAGGAGACATTTCCGGTGCGTTGATGTTCGTAGCCCACAAGAAGGCCACCACTCTCCGGCTTTTCTGGCTGATCTTGAATCCATTTATGTATTTCATCCATAACGGGATCAAGAATATCAACAACACATCCGTTTGGTAATTCAAATTTGAAACACTTGTTGTGTTTTTTAAAGTCCACAGCAATCACATCCTTTCATCTGAATTTGTAAATCGGATGCGATCACTCTCTCTGGTGTTATGTCCCAAAGTGTGCTCTCACAAATTTGTCCACTTTTTATCTTGCTAATCATTTCAAGCAAAGCTGCCGTTGTCCTTAGCAGAACAGCTGTACCATATGCTGCTCTTGTTCCGCCGCAACCGTTTTTAACCACCCCGTTAGTTGATAACTCTTGAGTATTGCGTCTTGCTCTATTACTGACGCGCTTACCGTTTTCATCAGTATACAGACATTCGTAGCAACCTTTACTTTGATAATTAACATAGAGGATATGGCTGTTTGTTCCACCTTCTTCAATCCACGCAAACAAAACAGGCACTGAGCATCTCTGTTGCATTAGCTGCTTATTGAACTTCAGTTGTTGATCAGTACTTCCGATGGTAAAAATGATCATGTCATTCTGCAAAGCAACTTGTTCCAGAGATGCATTACTCAGATTTGTATCGTGAGCATCAATGACAATTTCTGGGTGGAGCAGTTGTAACAGAATACTGATTGTACTCGCTTTTCCTGTTCCACGTCCAATTCCTCCGTAGATCCAACGAAGGACGTTTTCATCTTCGAGTTTATCGCCATCATAAATTGTTAAATGTTTTGTACCGTTCTTCACAAGTTCAAAAGCAGCATAACTGCCTAGCGATCCAGCACCTACAAGCAACGTCCTGCTGTCTGTCAAGCTCAAATCATTGCCAATCTGTTTGCTCAAATATAGGTAATCCTTTCGCGATACTCGCCAAGGTTCCACTGAGATCACATCGTTACATATCTTATCAAGTAATGGTCGATGTGATCCCGATTTACACTTAAGTTTCGAAGCAAAAACAATATCCGTCTGTTCTGTTTTCATGCCAAATACCAGAAGAATGTCCTGGTATTTCGGTGTAATATTCTTCAACTGGTTAAATGTTTCATCGCTGATATGTGCAACCTGTTTTCCATAGACAATATTGCGAATATCACTCTGCGTCCATTGATATCCACGATGCGGCGGAATAATGCCTCTGCTATCAATTATTGGAATAAAATAAGCTTCTAACTCTGTGTGTCGTATCCATTCTCTTTCGTTTTTCTTGTCCAGCTTATTGATGTCCGTTAATATCAAATTATCCCCAATAATTCGTATTTCTTTTTCGCCATAATAGAGGCTCAGATTAGTAAACTCATCATCTCTTTGAAGATATATCGAATACTTGCCTTTTTGTTTACTGGCAGAATTCCAATAGTAGAGGAACTCCTTTTGAAACTCATATTCCCTTTCTTTTTCAGTCATGGAAAGTAATTCTATCAGTCTATTAATCGCATCATAGATTTTCTCTTCATGTCCCATCAGAGACCATACAACACTATTTTGCTCGTATAAGCAAATCCATCTATAGATCCCTTTGGGAAGTTGCTCGTCTCCCGCGTATTCTTCCTGATTGAGCATAATATGAGGCGCATTGAGCAATTCATCATTGTAGAGATAAATGCCCGGGCATGAGGAAGGATCGTTTTCATCAGGCGCAAAGAAAAGAAATCTATTTCCGCACAGGCGGAAGAAGAAAAGGCTTTCTGATAACACATCGCTGTCTTCGATTGAGATTTCATCATATGACCGGACAATATCAAGAGCTGATACTTTCTCATCCAAAGCTGTGCTCCCTCCTATTGTATGCGGCGGCAGCTACTGCTTCTTTAGGAGGAACTGTGAAATCATCTCCCAACACTTTCTGGACGTATTCAGCTGCATCATGCTCTGATTCAACATTCACTGCATTTGTCAGGTTCTCTACTGCTGTTGAAATGCGGTTGTAAAAAGTATCAATGTAAGTGACGCTGCTTTCCCTCATTTGTGCAAATACGTCGGTATATGGAACGACGGGGAGCATACATTTAATGTCCTTATGTTGCTTCCAATCTTTATCATAGACTATCGAAAAACGATCTCTGATGGCCGTTAAAGTCTTCTGAAATGCCAACAAATCATCATCGCCTTCAGTTGATGTCTGAGCAGAAAAGCAGTCAATAGCAAGCAGCGTAAGTCCGATGCTTGGTGGACATTCATGGTCGCTTGCAGCATTTTCGTATTTAATATTGCGCCATTTCTTGATATAGCAGATGATCCGTCGTAGTTGGTCGTTACCGTTAATATTGTCACACATGTAACTATTCAACCCATCTGGATCAGCAATTTCCCACGAATATGTATTACTCGTTGCTTTACCCCTCGCCAAATATGTATGCGGACCATCTTCAGCATACAAGGGTAAATCAATGTGTAGCCATTCCTCGCCATCTTCATAATATGAAGCACGCACACATGGCTCTTTTATCGTAACCGACCGTGAGGGAATATCGATTGCTTCCTTCAGGTTTTTCTTTATTTTTCTCGGATCAGCATTGTCCGATGTGTTTAACGGTATAATTACTGCAACATCCCTATCTACAACATCGTCTTTGATTGTAGTATTGTACTTATAACTTCCTTGATCGATCATCCTTATATCACTCTTGCTAATATCGATACCGTGTTCTGCAAGAATGTCAGGTAGATTGGATTTAATATCGTCCTCTAGTACTTCTCTTTTTTCCTTTAATGCATGAGATTCCGAATCAATTCTGATTTCTCTGTAAAAACTTAAAAATTCTTTCTTAAGCTTCATATCTATAATCCTCCTCACTCTACTCCCAATGCCTTAAAAACCGCGTCTTCCGCGCTTTGGTACGGAATTAACTGGAACGCTCCCATCAGGTCTGCTGGTACCGTGGCAAAATCGATCATGGATATAGCCGGAATCAGTACTTTCTTTGCGCCACTGTCCAGGCAGCACTGCAGGGTATTGGCCAGCTCGTCCACCTTCATGAGGGTGCCGCTGATGCTGATTTCTCCAAGGACAACCATGCTGCTCTGAGTCGGTCGTTGCAGGGCGATGGAGCACAGGGCAATCAAGCTGGGCAGTGCCAGCTTTCCAGTCATACCGATGCCCTGCAGATCCTGATAATTGATGATGTAATCTTTGGATGTCGTGCTGATGGACTGGCTGATGCGGCTGCCGTTGGCCTTCAGGAAGCTGAATGCGGCGTTGCTGCTCTCGCGGGCATCGCGGTCAGAGCCGATGCCTGTTCTGTCGAACTTGCCGCTACCGGGCAGCATCTGGCTTTCCAGTCGAAAACAGCCGATCATACCGCTCTTGCCACGGGCGATGGTGTACACCTGTCCGGGGTTGCAGATACCCTCCGGAATCAGCTTGCCGCCGCCTTGCTCAGGCACAGACACATAGCGCTCATCAAAGCTTTCTTGATCGATATAGCTGAAGTTCACATCATAGAACTCCATGCCGCCCAGCTTTTTCAGTTGTTCCTTTACCCGGCGGCGCATCTCCATCGCAATTTGAAGAATCTCTTCCAGATCATCCTTGGTAAAGCTTCCGTCAGGATAAATGAGTTTCAGTAGGCCATCCACAGTCCTACGCACGGCGATGGTATCGCGCTGGTTCAAGTTTTTGCCCAGGCGGAAATAGTGGTCGATGGCGTCGCCATACTGTTCCTTGCGTAGTTCCCGGATAAATTCGGACAGATAGTCCGTGATGAAACCATAATCGTCCGTGAAATGTTCCGGACGAAACTTCGGCACCTCCCATCCTGGGATGTAACAATGGATACGGTCGAGGAAGGCGGTATCCGTGCCCATCTCAGGCGGAAATGGGTCAAACAGGCTGCTGGTCTTCAGCAGCACGTCTACGCTCTGGTTGATGTTGCCAACGAAGACCATAGAGGCACTGGCGGCCTTCTCTTCCTTGCCGCGAGCAAATGATCCAGAAGCCATATAGTCTTTCATGATCTGAATGCCGTCTTTGTCTTTGAAACGGATGCCAGCCACCTCGTCAAAGGCCACACAGTCCCAAAGTCCAACCAGCCCAACAGTGTGTTTGCCCATGTTATAGAACAAATTCGCCACAGTTGTTTGGCCGCCGGAAACCAGGATGCTGTTCGGGCTGATCTCCTTATACAGATGGCTCTTGCCTGTTGAGCGCGGTCCCAGCTCACACAGGTTGTAATTGTTCTCCACCAGCGGCACCAGGCGCAGGAGCAGCAGCCACTTGTCGCGATAAGTCAGTGCATCCGGCTCCATGCCGATGGAGCGCAGCATGATGTCCATCCATTCTTCCTTGGTGAACGCCTTGCGGCCTTCTTTCAGCTGATCCACATCCACATGAGGCATCTGGATCGGCTGCAGTCGCGTGATACTGATAGGGCTGGCGGCTTTTTGCTTTTTCTCCGGGCTGGGCTTTTGTCCGCCCATGAACTCGTCCAGCATGCCGGGGCCGTCCGTCTCGTATTCCAACTGGACAAAACACCAGATGCCACCGCAAAGGAGCCTGTCAAACTTCTCCGGGTATTCATCCGCAATTGGAATACCGGTCAGCCCCAGGTTGGAGAAAGCTGCAAGATACTGATCCTTTTTGATATCCAGGGTGACCGTGACCATATCGATCACGGAATAAGAGCCACGTTGGCGCAGCATGGATAGCACCTTCTGGCTCTCATCTGGGCGCACAAAGTTATCCGCCAGAATGCGCTTCACCTTCTGGACACCAGATTCGATAATCGCATCATCGTCTGATGAACAATACTGGCCCAGCAGGAACTCCAGCACATATACCGGCACATTCGCGCCTTCTTTGATCTTTTTGGTAAGATCCTTGCGTACAATCTTTCCGTCAAAGTGCTCTCTGAGTTTCTGCTTTAATTCCGCTCTTTTATCCAAATCAGCCATAGTCATTTCCTCCAATGGTTAGCTGAAGAAATCGAACCCGTCCGCCGCGAAGGCAATATCGATCTGGAATTCCTCAATTACAGGCATCTGCTTTCCTTCTTCATCTTGAATCACAAGATAATAGGTATCCAGGTTGCTGTACTGTTGCGGCTTCAGGTTGAAGTTCATCCGGAAGGTACGCTGCTGTTCGTTGGTAGTGGTCTTATCCGCAATGATGCGCAGGGTATCAGAAATCACTTTCCCGCTGGCATCCCGGAAGAAAACGCGATAGTTGCAGGCACTGCGGGTATCACCGACCGGCTCCTGCTGATAGAAATTCAGCGCAAACAGCATGTTGCTGATCTTCCTTGTCGCGGAGATCAGACTGACTGTGACAGGTTTCGTTTCATACTGCTCACGATGGGACTTAAAGTCTTTGCTGTCAGTGCGCTTATAAGTGTAGTCAATGACCGGCACGGCCATCTCCTGCAGGCTGGCTCCGCCATGCACAAAATTGACTCCAGCACCGCTCATCTTCAAACGGATATTTTCTCTCGGCACGAAAGCATCATATTCCGTGTGACCTTCCAGGAAACGAACTGGCATCATGTATTCAGCATCCGCGCCTTTTTCGGCAATAACATAACGCCTGCCCATCTCCACCGTTTGATCCTTGATATCGCTGGCGGTCTTGCTCTCCTCCGTCAATGGGCTATAGGTGTACAGGAAGCCGTGATCCGCCGTAATCAGGATGCGCACACCACTGAACTCATTGACAATGATGCGCACCATGGTCTTGATCTCCTGGATTGCATGCTCACAGGCAGAGAAGACAGCGGCATCATCGGAATGCGAGGCTTCATCGATGCGGTCATGGTAGATATAGATCACATCCATGCCCTTGACAAGAGCGGTACGCTCCTGCCGCTTCATGTCGATAATCTTTTTGTACTGCAACGCCACGCTGTGCGGATTGGCGGCTTTCAGAATACCATCCCGGTCTCCGGCTTCGCTGGGCATCCCATCGCAAAGCACCTGCAGCTGTCCGTTAGGCCGCAGCTGCACGTTCAATTCCTTATGCGGCAGCAGAGCGGCCATACCGAAGGGCGTAATCGTAGGAGAAATGCCCTGGCGGCTTTCCAAGATAACCTTGCTCTGGGTTTCCCTGCGAAGCTGCTCAGCCAGCACAGCGGCAACCTCATAGCGCATGGCATCGGAGATAATGACAAACACGCGAGTCTCGGCAGGTTTGACCTTGTCGGCATAGAAGTCCTCCAGAGGCTTCACGCCAGGGATGCAGCCGGTATCCTTCAGATCGATCTCACTGGCGTTTGTCCAGCAGGCAGACAGCTGCGCCAGGAACCAATGGTTATACAATCCTTCCACCTTGTCGGCGACAGCCTTGAAGCCATCATCCAGACGGGAGTTCATAACGTGCAGGGACTTCTGGAACTGTAGGTGGAAATTGCGGTACCATGTATCCATGCGATACAGATCGGTTGTGTATTCCTTCCAGACAGCTTCAGCATCCACAATATGGAAGCTGTTCACATGCGTTTGCCGGAAGGACAGCATATTAGCCACCTGCTGCAGGCCTTCGTAATAGCATTCCGCATAGTCGTACCAGATCATGGCACGACGACGTTCCACAATGCTGTTGATGGTCTGCGGCTGGATAGTATCATTTTGAATCTCCGCCATCATCGCAGATATTATGCATTCGTTGATGCAGGGGAAGCATTCTGTGTTCAGCAGATCTGCGATCTCAAATTTGGCAAAGCGCTCTGGCAGATGGTATTCATGTTCCAGCTCACGGGCCAGCCGATATAGCCTTCCATCACTATCGCTGTGCAGCCAATCCGTGACAAAGTCATAGCACCAGGTCTGGTGTGGCACAGAAATATGCTGTTCCAGCCCAGCAAGCACCTCATGAGAGAGTGTGCGGGAGGCGGCGGTCAGCAGGATATGAGACATCAGATCCCGCAGATCAGGATCATCCGCATTCTGGTAACCGGAAGCCTGCGCCACCATCACCCAGAATGCCTTATCAGAGCCATAGTTGACAAAGCTCTGATAGGTCTCGTTGTCTTCCAGACTCTGTGGGCCGGAAAGCACGGTGCGAATGATACCGTTGGGATTGGGTTCCTTCAGGCCACACAAAACAGACATCACTGCTGTGTGCAGATGGGCTGCTGTACTGATGCGATTGGACATAGCCGTCACCTTGGCACGGCGATCCTTCGCATTGAAGAAGCGGCGGTAGCCCTTCACCTGAGTGCGCAGCACGGGTGTTGCAGGAAGGCCCATTTCATCCATCCAGATCGAATTCAGGTCAGCACGGTACTCTTCGCTATACAGGCGAATGTTCAGCAGCCAGTCATCCTCCGGACGCTGATAGGCCACAGGACAATAGACCAGGTAGTTACTGGTGGGGTCATCCTCCACCAGCAGCTGCTTGGCTGCAAAGCTATTGTGCCCATTCAGAATGAGCACCTTCGCCTTATCCAGCTGAAGATCGCCGATAATATCCTCGAACTCCCTGTCCTCATCAATCCAGAAGACTATGCGTCGCTGATAGAATTCGGGCAGCGGTTTCACAAACCGTGCATTGAGGCTCTGAATAATCTGTTCGGAATCCATATTGTCACCCTTTACGACTTTCTTGCGCTGATTTTCAACGCTGACTTTTTTCGCCATACAATGCGGAATCAGACTGTTTTCTCGCTGTAAGCTCGTCTGCCAACGCTGACTTTTAGTGTTCTAACGCTGAATTCAACGCTGACTTTTTTATGCCTTGATATAGTATGCATACCGACCGCTTTTTTCGGCTTTCAGCATTCCTTCCCGCGTCATCAGCCGCAGGAGATAGTAGGCGTGGTTTTCATCGCACTTGCAGAGTTCGGCAGTTTTGGCCCTCGTAATTTTTCCAAACTGCTCCACATGCCGCTCAATGAGGCTTTTCTCCTGCATGGTTGTCATGCCCTTCTGCCGAGTATAGCCGGTCTCATTCCCGGAGAGAGCATATACTTTTGAAGACAGGATGTAGTGCCGGGCTTTCCCGTTTCCTACGCCTTCAATCATGCCCAATTCGACCAACCACTCCACAGTGATCCTGGCGTCATGCTCGTTTTTCTGTATTTTGGCCGCAATGTCCGTCAGTGTTGCCCGTCGTTCATTTTTCAGCGTTGACAGCACAATCAGCGCATCAACAGGAATCATGTCATTGATCCGCTGTTCCTCGGTTACAAGCATACGAACGAACTTTTCATCCATTTCAGCACTGTTCAATCTCAGGATGACGAAGGCAGAAGTACTGTCTGAATAGTCCGGCATCTCATGACCACTGCGCAGCATGGCGCGGTAGATTTTATCAACGCCTCGTCCAGTCCGTTCTGCCAGACCAATTCGCTTGACGGCTTCTGCCAGAATCCGGTTTCTCGGCGTTGGCGCTACTGTCAGAATATTGTAGGGTGTTACTCCTTCCGGAAAGCCACCGGGGCTGGAGATGACCATCGCCTGATTTTGCAGTTGTACCTGCACGGCGCCAGTTCGGAAGTAATCCCTGTGAACCAATGCGTTGACAAATCCTTCACGGAAGGCGTCCTTTTCGTAGTTGGGCACGGGCACACGAAACAGCCCGACCTGTATTTCCTGCTCCGTTACTCTGGACTGGAAAAGGAGATCAACCTTTTCAAAGATAGACAGCAACGCGCCACGCATAGCTGGCGGGTTTGCCAGTACGTTGACACCGTCCATGACCTGAAACAGGACTTCGTTCCCTGGCACATACTCGCGGATATAGTCCTCATATCCGATGAGCAGCAAGCCCGCCATAGTAGGATAATAGACGCCATCCCGCTGTTTGATTAGCTCCAGGGCTTTGTCCAGTTCCTGATCTGGCAGTTCGAGCAAAGAGGTGTCTCCGTGATAGGTGCGGATCATGCCCCGAAGGCGTTCCCGTTCCAATGGATTAAATGCTTTTTCAACAGGAAGACCTTCAATAACCTGCGCAGATGGGTCAATGACCTGAATACTGGACAGCCGCTGCATGATTTCGTAAGGCTGCAGGGGAATCATCTCTGGCTCACCATTCTGTTTAAGCCGTCTGCGCAGATAGCGTCCGTCTGAAGTCATCACAAGCTGATGAGAGGGCTGAATTTCAATTACAAGCACATCCTGATTATCCCAGCGCTCTATATGCAGCACGGGGTTTAACGCAGGCACTGTATGCGTCTGTATCTTAGCTCCCATCTCAGAACTTGTCTTTATAAGATGGATGTGTTATAATAGTAGAATGAAAGAAGCAAGAGCCGAGCACAAGCCGTACCCGACGGACTTGACAGACGCGCAGTGGTCAGAAATAGAGCCACTATATTCGGGAATGCGGAATCGGAAGTGGAGCAAGCGCGAACTGACAAATGCCGTGCTGTATATCGTAAAGACCGGCTGTCAATGGCGGCAGCTTCCGCACGATTTCCCGCCGTATCAAACGGTTTATAGTTTTTTCAGCCGTGGAGCAAAGTCGGGATTATGGGAGAAGATCCTCGCTCACTTGGTTGAAAAGACTCGTAAAGATGCGGGGAAAAGTGCCGAACCGCACTATGCGTTAATTGATTCGCAAAGCGTAAAAACGGTAGCAGACAATGAAAAGCGCGGCATCGATGGCGGAAAAAAGCAAAAGGGCGCAAACGTCATGCCGTCATAGACACAATGGGCAACTTACTGGGCATCGTGGTTCATGCTGCAAACATTCACGACACGAAATCAGGCATTCTTGCAGCGCAGAAGGCTTGCAAAAAGTATCCGTCAATTCAAGCCTTTTGCGCCGATGCAGGTTATCGCGGCACGTGTATTGACGAAGTTAAGGTAACACTGCACAACTCGGCGGCGCGTCTGGCGATGTCTTTTCCGCCATCTGCGGCATGCAAATTTCTCGATTTACATCCAGTAAACCTTCGAAATTTGCATTTGCATCTGACGAAAAATCCATTCGCCAGCCGACCACCTCATTTGTGCGGTGTTACCTTAATCAACAGCTCCGGCGCCGGGTGGACATCTCCGAGAAAATCAAGCCTCATGAGTGGGAAAAACTTCCGTGGCGCTGGATTGTCGAACGTACCTTTACTTGGATGAATGCTGCTCGCCGCGTCCGTCACAGCTCAGCCTGTATTTACCAAGACGGAGGATGTTCGAGCGAAATCTTCGTAGCAATTCTTCCCGGCAAGGAACCGGTGGTGGGCACCTGACCCGATGGGAGCCGCCCGCAGCAAAAGGAGCGATGCGCTTTTTTGCTGCATCGCTCCCTGAGAATGTTTCCTTATGCCGTAGCCATATCAGCAGCGCTGATGGCTATCATCCAGTCCATGTTTACTTGGAAAGCACCTCCATGGGGAAGTCGCCGCGGATCAAGCCAGCCTCATAGGCAGCTTTGCGCTCATCGACGATTTGCTGGCCGCCAACGTCCAGGATGGCCTGCACGCAGCGATCATACACCGCGTCAAATTCGGCCGGATCGCAGGTCAGGGCGTTGGTGAGCAGCTCAGCCTGCTTTGCCAGCACCATCTGGTCGTAGTCGGCCTCGGCCTTAATCGACACGGTGAAGCCGATGGGTGCATAGGAATCCTTGGCCATGTACTCATAGGAACGTGCGACGACATCCTCATAGCCGGTGAAGGTCAAGGCGCTGTACTTGTTGTTCAGCTCATCATTGCCGAAGCTGTTGCCATTGGACAGGAACACCAGGTCGACAGCGGACAGCCACTTCTGGTCGTCGGGCAGGTTGTCATTAGTTACACGGCCAACGGGCAGGCCGTCCTCGTTCAGATGATCATAGTGAACGCCTTCAATGCCATTCTGCAGGTAGAACATGTTTTCAGGCTGAGCCATCCAGTCCATGTACTTCATCGCGGCAACAGCGGTCTCCTTATTCACCCAGCTGGGAATGAAGATGCAGATGCCGTTGGCGGCATAGTTCTCGTGAAGGGTGTAGCCGTCAGGATTCACGAAGGGGTTAACAGGGATCCACTCGGCGTCCTCGCCTACGTTCTTCTTCATCTCATCGCTGTAATCGGGCCAAACCTGCGTGGGACCCTCGATGTAGAAGCCCGCGTAGCCCTGGTTCAGATCGCGGTCGCGGATGTCGCCGTTATCAATGGCGAAATTCTCAGAGATCAAACCCTCATTGTACAGGGTATTCAGCAGACGATAGGCCTCCTTCGCGCCGGGCATCTGCTCGTGATACAGGGAGTACCAGTCCTCCTTGGTGATCTTGGAGAAGTCCAGGAAGGAATCCACGATCACGGAGGTGGAGAACAGCGGGCTGTTCTCATACAGCTTCATGGCGTAGGGAACCGTCTGCTCGCCGCCCAGCTTGGCTTCCTTGGCCGCGCGCAGATAGGCAACCCACTCCTCGGTGGTGGTAGGCTCCGCCATGTTCAGCTTGTCCAGCCAGTCCTTGCGGATGAACAAACCGAGCTTGGCCACATTGATGCGGCGGGCAGGGATATAATATCTCAGAAAGATCATATCGACGGAGATGGGAACAACCTTTTCAGCCTATCTGCTCGGCATCCGCCTTGAAAAGATGAAGGAATTGCTGGTGAATACGACCATCTCCCAGCGGGATATTGCCGAGCAGGTCGGCATTGGCAGCGAGCAGACCATGTATCGTCTGTTCAAACAGTATATGGGATGCTCCCCCGGCGAGTATCGGAAGCATCCCTCCGCAGACAGTACCATAGCCGCCGAGACGGCGGATGAATATCATGAAAGCGAGGAATAATCACATGGACAACCTGAAGTATCTGGAACATGTCGTGGAGCTTGGAAAGGTCCAGGCTGCAACCACGCCCGAGGAAATGTCCGGCGCGTTTGACGCGTTCAACGGCTTCCTGGGCCTGTATTACGATCTGGCGAAGATGGAGCTGCAAAAGGCCGGGATCGACACGCCGCCTATTCGAAACTTCGCCATTGACAAGGCGCTTGAGCGCATCGACGCCCGCCTGGACTGCGCTGATTTCACCATCCCCGCGCTGATCCGTATGCTGCGCGAGCATCGCGGAACGCGCCTGAATGAGGAGCAGGCACAGAAGATTGAACAGAGTCTGATTCATTTCAAGTATTGGCTGGACGAGCCCGGCGATGTGCACGCCTGCTTCTTCACCGAGAATCATCAAATCCTGTATCACAGCGCCGAATATCTGGTGGGGCAGATGTATCCTGACGTGGTGTTCCCCAACAATGGCATGACCGGCGCTGAGCATCACGCCCATGCCACCGCCTTCCTGCGCCGCTGGCTGAACTGGCGTGAACGCTTCGGCTTCAGCGAATGGCTGACTCAGGGATACTACATGGATGACATGCTGGGTCTGGTCAACCTGATGATCTATGCCGACGAGGCGGATATCCGCACCCGCTGCCGCATGCTGATTGACATGCTGGTGTTTGACCTGGCGGTCAATCATTTTGAAGGGCACTTGCCCACCACCCATGGCCGCGTCTATACCCGCTTTATCATCGAGCCCGACTATGAGGATTGCTCCGCCGTGATGGCGCTGCTGTTTGATAAGGGATACGCCGGCACCATGAGCAACTGCGCCGTGATGTTGGCTGCCAACGGCTATGTTTGTCCCAAGGCTATCCTGGCGGCAGCAGCGGCTCCCACGGGAATCCAAACCAACCGCGAGCGCATGAGCATCGACGTGGCGGACGCCAAGTATTATGGCGTGGATCCCGCCGACTTTGACAACATCATGTTCTTCTGGGGCCAGCAGACATACTCCGACCGCCTGACCATTGAGAACTCGCTGAAGGTGTTCCCCACATGGAACTGGATGACTAACCGTGTCCGCGCCTACTATGAGCGCTACAAGCTGCATGATGAGGCTGGTGCGCCCTGCGTGGATGCGCCCGACTTCACAGCCATGACACAGGTGGACATCTACACACGCCGTACGCCGGACTATATCCTCAGCTGCGCGCAGGATTTCCGCAAGGGCCGCATGGGCTATCAGCAGCATCCCTGGACGGCCTCCCTGGGCGGCAAGGCAGTCATCTTTACAACCAATCCCGCTTCCACCGAGTATTCCAACCGTCCCAACTGCTGGGCCGGCAACCTGACCCTGCCCCGCGCCGTGCAGCATGAAAACGTGCTGCTGTGCCTGTACCGCGTTGAACCCGACTTTGTGGATTACCTCTATTCCCACCTCTACTTCCCCAGGCATGAGATGGACGAGGTGGTGGAGAAGGAGGGCTGGATCTTTGGCCGCAAAGGCGATGGGTATGCGGCGGTGTATTCGCTGCTGCCCGGCTACTGGGAAAAGAAGGATCCCGCCATGTTCAAAGAGCTGTACGCCGAAAGCTGGCAGGAGAAATATGACCGTGCCGACGATTATGAGTACATCGCGCAGGGTCACGCAAACGTGTGGGTCATTGAAATGGGCTCCAAGGCTGAAAACGGCAGCTTTGAGGCGTTCATGGACGGCTTTGCCGGGAAAAAGGTGTGCGGCGACACGCACAACCTGATCTACCAGTCTCCCTCTCAGGGTGAGATCACCTTCGGCTGGAACAGGCCCCTGACCGTCGGGGGAGAAACCATCTGCATCCATGGCTACAAGCGCTATGATAACGAGTTTGCTCAGACGGAATTTGACGCGGGCGCAATCGAGATCAATGCCGGCGGTCATCAGACGATTCTTGACTTTGAAAAGGCCGAGCGCACGGATATTTAAGGCACTACCGCACAATTCGTCTGCAGCGCTGGCGATGTCTTTTCCGCCAGCCGACCACCTCATTTGTGCGGTGTTACCTTAATATGCGCTCCGCTGTTTGAGCGACCGGGTATAATTCCCGGTCACAGAAAATGATTGAGGTATTTCCTGTGAGAAAGATGTGCCTGCTCTCGTTTCTCCTTCTCCTGCTGACGCTGCCGTTCCTTGTGCATGGGAGCGCGTCGGCACAGACGGAAACGCTTCGCGTCATGGTCTATGACCGGGAGAACATGCCCGAGGAATATGGCTCCTGCGAGGACAACGCCTGGGTACGCTATATTCAAAGCCGGGTGCTTCGCGAACTGGATATATCCCCGCGTCGCTGGAAACGGTTAACATCCTGGCCGCGAAGGAAAGGGAGCTCTGCATACGAACCATCATGTGCCCGGCTGAGAATTTCGATGAGGAATGGGATCGCTGCGTGGCCGCCTATCTCTCCGCGGGCGGCAGCCGCGCCATTGAAGCCAAGCGTTCCGCCTATCGCGAAAGCATTGCAGAAAAGAAAGGAAATTGACCATGGGATACTATTTTGACGATCGCAACAGCGCTGCCTGGAGCTATGGCGACGATGCCGGGAGAATCATTGATCTGCTTGGAACCCGATTTATGGGGGAAAATCCTGTTACGCCCTTTATCTGGCGCACCTTTGATGAGTCAGGCATTCAGGCGGATCGAAAGGCGCGATATCTGCTGGATTTTGCGCGGCGTTTTCCCGGCGGAGAGAATGGCGAAATTGTCTATGCCGCCGCCGATCTATACTGTCCGCAGGCCAAGAGCTCTGGCTTCGTGGTGGAGTGCGACGGTCCTGTTCAGGTGTGGTTGAATGAGGAAAGGGTGTTCCAGTCCAACGGCAATCAGGAACGCACCCATGAAAAATGCAGGATTGATGTGTCGTTGAGGGCAGGCTACAATCGTTTCGTATGGCGCTGCGAGCGGACGGAGATCGGCTTTGGCTGCGCTTTCGCCAATGCCATGCCGCAGTGGGAGCCCTGTAATTATGTACTGCCCTACAAGGAATATGACGGGGAGGCAGGAATCCTCTACACGGAGCCGGTGGATGAACGGATGCAGATTGACGTGGGCAGCTTCTTTGGCGACTTTATGCCGCCGGAGCTGACCTGGCTTCCCCGCGCGGAGAAAAAGTCCCTTGTCGGGGCAGGCGTATATGCGGCGTGGCTCAAGGGAAGCGTCCGTGTCCCCCTTGCCGCCCATGACGCTGTAACCCTGATCGTGGACGGTAAGCCCGGACGGGTTATCCCCGGAGCACAGCATGATGTTGTGGCCGTCGGCCCCTATCAGGCGGTGGCCGCGCTGGTGAGCGACAGCGACTGGGCTTGGAGGAAGCCTCCTGTGCATATTCATGGAAGGACGACACCTTATCTCATCATGGGCCCGCTGAAAACCGCGGATACTTCAGCCTTCACCGCATGCGCCATGGGACAGCTGGTTGAGGGCGCGGAGGGGACAATCACCTGGCGCACTGGCTTTGACGGCGTTGCTCTGCGTCCCTATGTGGAAAGCAAGCTCTTTGGCCGCTGGACTTATCCGCTGGGCGTTACGCTCTACGGCATGTGGCAGGCGGGGCATTTCCTGAGCCGCGAGGTCATGAACGACTATGTGACAAGCCATGCGGATCAGGTCGTCTCCATCCATGAGTATGCGCTTTATGATCAGGCAAGGTATGGCTTTCCGGGGGTCAATCAGCAAATCTGCTGGCTTGACGCGCTGGACGACTGCGGCTCCTTTGGCTCCATGATGCTGGAATGCGCCAAGCCCGGCGACGCGGCTGTCCGCAAGCTGGCTGATGCCATTGGGGAATATATGCTCCATGAACAGCCCCGCACCTCCGAAGGAGCTTATTGCCGCCGCGACGATACCATCTGGGCGGACGATATGTATATGTCTGGCCCCTTTCTGTGCCGCTATTCGGAGCTGACCGGTAGTATGGAAGGTATGAACGCCTGCGCTAATCAGCTGCTTCAATACAAGGACCTCCTCTTTATGCCCGACAAACAGATCATGTCCCACATGCGCTGTTTGCGAAACGGAAAGAGCAACCGTATCCCCTGGAGCCGAGGCAACGGCTGGGTGCTGTTCACCCTCAGCGAGCTGCTGCAAAAGCTGCCGGTCGGCCATGAGAAGCGGCCTGCATTGCTATTGTTCTTCCGCGAGCTCAGCGCAGGGTACATGAAGCTGCAGGATGCCTCCGGATTGTGGCATCAGATTCTTGATGAACCCGGTACCTATCTGGAGTCCTCGGCGACGGCCATGTTCATCTGCGCCTTCTCCCGCGGCCTGCGTAACGGCTGGTATGATGTGGCGGTGCTGGATGAGGTACGCAGCGCCGTCGAGCGTGCCTGGAAGGGCTTGTGCGAGCAGGCGATTGACCGGGACGGCAACCTGTACGGCGTGTGCCGCGGATCAGGTTTCTCCTTCTCCCGCGCCTATTATCGCACGCTGATGTGGAACTTCAACGATACGCATGGCATTGGTATTGTCATGCTGGCAGGCGTTGAGTACCTGAAGCTGACGACGAAGGCTTACGGAGCTGTCAGCCTATAAAAAACTGCATAGAGAATCCGCCTCAGCGCTATCGGCAATGCTGCGTCATCACGAAAAATGCCGCTGCTGTACTTCTGCCAGCAGCGGCGTTTTTCGTGCAGGGAATGAGGTTTGCCGAATTTCCTGTCGCTCTCCGCAGAGAGCGAAACTCCCCATCGGAGAGTGCACGAGCCCGACCAACGGGAGGGATACCACCGTCTGCTTGCAGGTGGTGAGTAAGTGCGCCCTTGCCAGGGAGAGGGCTTGACAAAGCCTCTTTTGGAATGTGATTTGTCAAGGGTAGATTTAGGGTAACACCGCACAATGAGGCAGTCGGCTGACGAATGGATTTTTCGTCAGATGCAAATGCAAATTTCGAAGGTTTACTGGATGTAAATCGAGAAATTTGCATGCCGCAGATGGCGGAAAAGACATCGCCAACGCTGCCGACGAATTGTGCGGTAGTGCCTTCCATTCATTACAGGCAACACAAATAAAGGGAGCGCCATACGAGCGCCTCCAACAGTAGGCAAAACAAACGACACTACTAATCAGTAAGTATTTTGTTTCTGATTCAACTATACCATATGGACAAGAATTTGTCAATATAGGGCGTTCACGTCGTATTTGTTTACGTGAATATTTTTGTGTGAAAGTCACGTAAAATTACGACAAATTGTGTTGACAACGGACAGAAACGATGATATAATGCAGTTAGCTCAATTGGTCAGTATTCGACCGGATTTTGCATGTTTGTTCGATTCTGTCGATACCGAGCCAAAAAAAAGAGACATGCGAGAAATCGCAAAAAACAAAGAAAGAGGTGCTTCTGTAATGAAGAAACTCGTTGCTCTGCTGCTGTCTGTCATGATGTGCTTTGCGTGCGTCAGTGCGCTGGCCGATACGTATGTGTCCTGGTACAACTACGGCGACGTGTACCTTTCCTCCGTGCGTTCCGAAATGGAAGCTGATTTCGCCAAGCTGAACCTGACGATCAACGGCTCCGACGCCAACGGCAACCAGCAGGTACAGTCCGACTTCATCAGCACGGCTCTGATGAACAACGACTGCGAAGCTATTGTGGTGAACCTCGTTGAATCCGGCGCCATCAGCACGGCGCAGACCATCATGAACCAGATTCAGGCTGCGGGCATCCCCACCGTTTGGTTCAACCGTCCTGTCTCTACCAACAACGAAGAAGCCGCCAACCTGTTTCTGAACAACCCCGCTTCCGCGTTCGTCGGCACCAACTTTGAAGACGCCGGCGTTATGCAGGGCGAGCTGATTGGTCAGTATCTGGTTGAGCATTACAACGACATCGACCTCAACGGCGACGGCAAGATTTCCTACATCATGTTCAAGGGCGACGAAGCTAACCAGGAAGCTATCGCTCGTACCGCGCTGGCTGTGGAATACGCCAACAAGGCGCTGGTTGCCGCGGGCAAGCCGGAGATTGAGTTCTACGACGCCTCCAACGCCAACAAGTACCTCGTTGACCCCAACGGCAGCTGGTCCAACGTTTTCTCCTCTGAGCAGATGCAGACCGTCCTGTCCATGTACAACGAAGGCAACGGCAACATGGTCGAGCTGGTTATCTGCAACAACGACGACATGGCGTATGGCGCTGTGATGGCTCTGCAGAACGCTGGCTACAACCACGGCGAAGGCACCACCACGATCCCCGTGTTCGGCGTGGACGCGACCGACGTTGCGAAGGATCTGATCAACAACGGCTACATGGTCGGCACCATCAAGCAGGACAACGTTGGTATGGCGGACGCTGTTGCGACCATCACCGCGAACCTGATTGCCGGCAAGGAAAACAAGTTCGAGGGTCTGAACGAGAACTACGTTATCGTTGACAACTGGTTCGTGCAGATTCCCTACGCTGTGTACACTGGCGAGTAATTCTTCCCTGAGCACTTCGGGCGGAGAGAACCGAATGGTTCTCTCCGTCTTTCACTGCTGACCAACATATGGCAAGCAGCATTCGACTTGCTCTCCGGCAGGTCGGTACCCACGGTATCATCCGCCGCTTTACAATCGTTTGTTCTCGTTGAATTCCAGGAAAGGAAAAGACAAACATGCAAAAAGACGATGTTTTGCTGCGCATGGAAGGCATCTGCAAGTCCTTCCCCGGCGTCAAAGCGCTTGACGATGCACAGCTGACCGTCCGTCCCGGTACCGTCCATGCACTCATGGGCGAAAACGGCGCCGGTAAATCCACGCTGATGAAGTGCCTTTTCGGCATTTACAGCAAGGATGCGGGCACAATCTGGTTCGACGGCAAAGAGGTTAACTTCAAGTCTTCCCGCGATGCGCTGGACAACGGCGTCGCCATGGTGCATCAGGAGCTGAATCAGGCGCTGAAGCGTAGCGTGATGGACAACATTTGGCTCGGGCGCTATCCGCGAATCAAGCTCGGCGGCGCTAAGATGCCCTTCGTTTCCGACAAGGCCGAATACGACATGACCATGGAGGTCTTTAAGGATCTGAATTTTGAGAAATTCGGCATCAACATCAACCCGCGTACCATCATGTCCACCATGCCCGTTTCGCGCCGTCAGATGGTGGAAATTGCAAAAGCTGTTTCCTTCAACTCCAAGATTATTGTGCTGGACGAGCCGACCTCTTCCCTGACCGAGGCGGAGGTTGAGGTGCTCTTCTCCATCATCAATATGCTCAAGGCACGCGGCGTAGGCATCGTTTATATCTCCCACAAGATGAAGGAAATCTGGCGCATTGCCGACGACGTGACCGTTATGCGCGACGGACGCTGGATTACCACCCGCCACAAGACCGAATACGGCACGGACGACGATTCCTTCCGCGCAGAGGTCATTCGGAACATGTGCGGTCGCGAGCTGAGCGCAGCCTATCCGCCCAAGGATAACATCGTCCACGACGATCCGATGATCGTGGTGGAGGGCTTGACCGCCAAATACAATCAGCTGCGCGACGCCAGCTTCACGCTCCACAAGGGCGAGATCCTGGGCGTAGCGGGTTTGGATGGCTCCGGCCGTACCGAGCTGCTGGAAACCCTTTTCGGCTATCGCACCCGTCAAAGCGGCACCATCAAGAAGTTCAACTTCGGCTTCCGCGCCGCGCAGGGCGGTACGCCTGAAGACTACAGCATGGAAGTACACGACATCAATGGCACGCAGGTGGGCGAGGAAATTTCCAACTTGTCACCCAACAGCGCCATCAAGCAGGGCTTTGCGCTGGTCACCGAGGAACGCCGCGCAACTGGCATTTTCGGCATCCTTGACATCCGCGCAAACACCGTCATCGCCAACCTGAAGAACTACAAGCTGGGGAAATTCCCGCTGCTCAGCGACGCAAAAATGGCTCGGGATACGGATCGCATGATTGAAGCGATGCACATCAAAACGCCCAGTCAGCGTCAGCAGATTAAGAATCTGTCCGGCGGCAATCAGCAGAAGGTCATTTTCGGTCGCTGGATGCTGACCAATCCTGACGTTCTGCTGCTGGATGACCCGACCCGCGGTATCGACGTGGGCGCCAAGTACGAGATCTATGAGCTGATTCAGTCCCTCGCCAAGCAGGGCAAGAGCATCATCATGGTCTCTTCCGAAATGCCTGAACTCCTGGGCACTTGCAACCGTATTCTCGTGATGAGCGCCGGTCAGATTGCCGGCGAATACGTCCCGACAGGCGACGGTAAGGTCGATCAGGAAAAGATACTCGAACTGGCTGCAAAGAACTTGTAAGGAGGTTGCCTGAACATGTCGAATGTTGCAACAAAGGCAAAAAAGCCGAATCTCTCCGTGAAGAGGGTCCTGAACTGGATTCTCGATCACGCCATGATTATTGTCATCGTGCTGCTGGCGCTGTATGTCCAGACGCAGCGTGACGCCTTCCTCAAGCCCGCTTCCCTCATCAACATCATCTCCCTGACCGCCGCCCGTCTGCCGATGGCGCTGGGCGTTGCCGGCTGTATCATTCTGGCCGGTACGGACTTGACCGGCGGCCGCGTGGCTGGCTTGACCGCTTTCGTGGCGGCCATCCTACTCCAGCGTGCGGACGTTGCCAATCGCGTGCTGGCAGGCGGAGCCCCTGCCAACATCGTGCTGGTGCTGCTGCTCGTTATGCTCATCGGCGCATGTGTTGGTCTGATCAACGGCTTCGTCATGGCGAAATTCAAGGTTCACCCCTACATCATCACGTTGGCCATGCAGATGATCGTCTACGGTATCTACCTGACGGTTTCCAACTCGGTGCAGGTCGGTTCCTTCGACTCCAGCTACACCACCAGCTTCGTCACCAAGCCCCTGTTCCAAATTCAAACCGGCGTTCGCCCCAACGGCACTGCCATCTTCACCGTGGTTCCCATGTATGTGCTGCTGGCGCTGATCGTGACCGCGCTGATGTGGGTCGTCTGGAACAAGACCGCTTTCGGCAAAAACATGTTTGCCGTCGGTTCTAACGAGGAAGCAGCCCGCGTTTCCGGCGTGAACGTTATGATGACCATCATCGGCGTTTTCATGGTCGCTGGCGCTCTGTACGGCTATACTGGCTTCATCGAAGCTGCCCGTATGGGTTCCTCCACTGCGACGCTGGGTCTGAACTACGAAGCCGACGCCATTTCCGCAGCCGTTATCGGCGGCGTATCGTTCGTCGGCGGCACCGGCAGAATCTCCGGCGTTGTCCTTGGCGTGTTCATGATGCAGCTGATTATCGCCGGCATGACCTTCCTGGGCATCTCCGGCAACGTTACCTACATCGTAAAGGGCGCGGTTATCCTGTTCGCTGTTATTCTGGATATGCGCAAGTACATGACCAGAAAGTAACGGTTTCACGGTGCAATGGGGCAGAGTCCCTTGTGCCATCAGCTTTCAAACATGCTTCGCAGAGGCTCTGTACTTCATGCACGGAGCCTCTTGCTCTATCGTTATGGAAGGAGGAGCGAAAACAATGGAGGAAAACAAGAAACAGCCGCAATCGACAAGCGAGCAGCAGACGGAATCGTCAGACCCCAAAGCGCCGCGCCGTGGCCGCAATTGGATCACTGATATGTACGACAAGGTGAACCTATCGGTCGATACGCTCAATTACATTGCGCTCGGTCTGTTGATTTTCATCTTTGCTGTTATCTTCATTGCTTCCCGGCACTAACGCCGAATCCCCTGCCTTCACCCCCTCCCCTGCGCCTCCTGAAGCGGACACTGGAAAAAGCAAGCCAGTTTCCCATCAGGGGGCGCATTTTTTTCACGTCGGAGCATACGGTTTCCCGACGAAAAGACGCAAGCAGATGGCGCAGGAGAGCATGGGACGCGCATCACTTCGCCAAGGAAGAGGGTTCATCGCATCCGCAAACGCGACGAGCGCTGCAAGCTCTTGTTTGCTTGCAGCGCTCTTGTTTTGCAGCTTCCTCAGCTTTCCGTGAAGTGCCAAAGAAAGAAGGGGTTGTCTCACTAAAAAGAGGCAACTCCTTTTTTGTACAAAAAAAGCATTCGGACTATGAAAATCCGAATGCCTGCGGTAGAATGTAACTACCATGAAAACAAACATGCCGCAGACAGATTATACAGCAATGACGAATGGATTTCAACTGGTTATGCCGCTGGACTGCGAAGTAAACATTGAGAAGAATGCACCGGTGAGACTGCTCAACGCCGTCATGGAAAGGATGGATTACAGCAAACTGTATGCGGCGTACTCCCGACTTGGGAGAATCGAGTATTCACCGAAGATTCTGCTGAAAATCATGGTGTATGGGTATATGCGCAAGCAGATATCCAGCCGTGCGCTTGAAGCATGCTGCCGAGAAAACCTGCACTTCATCTATTTGCTTGAGGGGCAGCGTGCGCCGGATCACAACACCATCAACCGATTCAGAAAGAATATTCTAACACAGGAAGCCGGGCAGGATATTCTGTGTCAGCTTGTTGTTTTGCTGCACGAAAGAGGACTGCTCAGCCTTGAAGCGGCTTTCATAGATGGCACAAAGATTGAAGCAAATGCGAACAAGTACAGCTTTGTCTGGAAGAAAGCAACGGCCCAAAAGACAGAAAAGCTGCTGAAGAAAATTCATGATGAGCTGCCTGCAAAGCTGAAAGAGGTAGGTATCCGCTTTCATGTTCCGGAAAAGATTGCTGTCCGACAATTGAAGAAGCTTTGGAAAAGAATCCATGCGCGAATCAAAGCGGATGGAATCGAGCTTGTTTCAGGAAAAGGCAAAAGAAAAACGCGGCTGCAGAGACTGAGCGAATGGGGAGATCAATGTCTTGCCAAACTCAAGCAATACACAAATGATATTCACATCTGCGGAAATCGGAATAGCTTCAGCAAAACGGACCATGACGCAACCTTTATGCACATGAAAGAGGACTACATGAGAAACGGGCAGCTCAAGCCTGGATACAATGTCAATGTGGCAACATGCAGCGATTTTATCATCGGGAGCTACATTTCTTCTGACAGAAATGACGTGCATATAAGCCTTCAAATACCGTGCTCTTCCTACTAGGGAGCACGGTTTATTTTTTCCATAAGATAATAACACAAGACTCATTTCGCATGTACAATCTGGTATTTTCGGGTGTTTTCTGGAGAAACCTTTCAAGCTCAAAAATGGCACTGAAAATCCGTAATAATTGTTATCTTCAAAAATGCATTCAGTGCAAGGGTTTCGTAGCATGAGTTTACTAATGATAAACAATATGTCATTAAATACTGCACAAACCTGCTAACAAAAGCGGACGTCGTGGGAAAATGGCCTACCGCCAAAATTAGAAGCTGCTAACACTCTGCTAACACGAACAGGGTAAAACAGGCGGTTTTTGGAGGAAATGCGAACATCCGAAAATGGTGGAAAACGTTGATATTTGGGCATTTGAAGGCACTCGGAGGCACTCAAAGGCGAACGTTTTTTCGCTCTCCTAAGCAGTCGGTCGTGGGTTTGACTCCCAATGGACTCAATCCCCAAACAAGCAATTCTTTCTGGCTGATGTTCTCGCGTGCGTCTTGCCAAACGCGCGAAGAGCATCGGCTGGAAAGATTTTTTTTTGCCCGGAAATTTGCTTTTTGCGCCGCTGCTGGCGCTGTTGGCAGCTTCCCAACATTTCGCCTTTTTGCCAACAACGCTGTTCTGGCAAACGAGCGATTTGCCTAACATTCGCGTGCGCAGCGTGTCAGCAATTTTCTGCGCTCCGCATTTTTATACATTATTCAGCGCGATTTCACGTTTTTGGGGCGACAAAATCAACAATATTCTTGAGTAAATATACTGCTTTTCGCAGCACTTAGCGTGACAATCATCCTCGCTCATCGTTGTGCTGTGGTGGATGACGTTAGACAGAAAGACGACTGCGTGTTGGGACGCAAACCGCCTGCCACTTTTGATGGCAGCAAAAAACTCTGCGGGAGATTTCCGCAGAGCTTTTGAGGATATTGTGGTGTTCGTGATTATCCCAGCGTCTTGGCGAGCATTTTCAGCATAGCGACCATATCCGGATTGCTGAAAATTTTGAGCAGCACTTCTGAATTAAGCCCAGCCTGCTGCGCCTGCTCTTCCACGGCTTTGTCCTGTTGTTTCTGCTCGATTTTCACGCCCTTCCCGCCATAAAACGCCTGCTCAAACAGCTGTGCATTGTTTCTGCGGCTTTCGTCCAGAATGTGCGAATACTGATCCGTTACCATTGTCGCCTGCGCATGACCGGAATCCCCCTGCACCGCCTTAATATCGCCGCCATTCAGCTTGAGTTTGCGGTTCTGCTATGCGGTCAGAAACTACTTGCGCCCTGCGTCGCTAATATGATACTGTACGGTATTTATACTATTTCCAAATTCACCTGCGCCATCTGCTCGCGCCTTTTCCGCGCTTGCGTCCGCTCATTCCACTTAGCGTAGCGCTGCTACGCTGCGTTTCATTCGCGTTAGCCAGCGCGAAAAATTCGCTTCGCATCTTGGCGCATTCTCATTTGGAAATAGTATTACGTTAGCGTAAAAGAGAAATTTGCTTTACATCCGAGCGTATTTCAGTGCAAATGCAAAAGAAAAATATACGTTATTTTTGAAAATCGCGTAAAAAACGGCGAAAAAATTGCCAGTTATAATGGAGGGGAAAGCTGTCATGCAGCAAAATAATAATTCCCCGCGGAGGAAAAGATGAGCTTTACAATGAAAGATGCTTACAGCGTTATGCTGAGGGAGTACCCGGATGTAATGAACATCGAGCAGATGAGCCAAGCATTGGGGGTAAGCACCAAAACGGGTTACGGTCTGCTGAAAAGTGGCAAAGTTGCCTGCTTGAAGGTCGGACGTGCCTATCGGATTCCCAAGGCTTGGTGTGAAATGCGTGGGGTAACTGTCACCTCCGAGATCAAGCGTTTTGTTATGAGCGAGCTTGACAAATATTATGCCGAGCTTGACCGTCTGCATGAAGAAGAGATGAAAAATTGATTTTGGTTATCCTCCCCTTTCTTTGATTTATATTTGATTTTTTTATTTTGATATGGTATAGTGCTTTTAACAGCAGATTGAATTTATCTGCTCGACAAATCGGGATTTGAGGAGGTAGGATTAGTTGAAAGTTATAAAGCGAAAATCAATAGGAACACACTTTTCAATGTGTGTTCAGCCTGCTTTTATTATTGGTACAAACAATGAGGATGGAACGCATAACTTTGCTCCAATTACATGGGTTAGCATAACCAATGAGAAAGAGAATGACTATTTATTAATTATCAGTATGTTTGGTACTAAAAGGACCAAACAGAATGTAATTAGAACTGGTGTTTTAAGCGTTAATCTTGTTAGCACAGACATGATCGAACTTATGGATTATTTTGGCACACATCATGCGAAGGATGGAATTTCATATGATGTTGGTAGGGGAGAGATTGTGGATGTTCCTGTTTTGGAGGCGAGTAGGTGGATATATGAATGTGAAGTAGTTCAATCAATTGAAATTGGAGAATCAACAACCTTTTTCTGCAGAATAAGGAATATTCAAATAGAAGAACAGATGGAATGTAGAGATACACTTGATGTGAATCTTACGAAATTAGAACCTGTAATTTATTCGGGAATGTATCATAGTATTGGAAAATTACTTGGCAAAATAGGTGAATTTTCAAAATAGACAAATTCCGATTTATCGAGCAGTTCATAATCACAGCACTTTAACGGGTGCTGTGATTTTTTCATCACCTTAAAAATCCAGACCTGTCCCTATCCTGCATTTTGTTCTCCGCCTGCAAATCACGCCTTTCTTTTTCAGCTTTCTGCCGTTCTTCCTCTCTGCGGATATTCTCCATTTCCGCCTTTGCCTGTTCAAGCAAAACCTGAAAATCCGACTTCATGCGCACCTTGATGCGGCGTCCAAACAGAAGTCTGCCGAAACGATGGAAGAATTTT
>ENA-OROK01000728-OROK01000728.1-human-gut-metagenome-genome-assembly--contig:-NODE-728-length-36593-cov-5.145164_pt1 | contig 36593 bp, 26 predicted proteins | sample MGYA00242127_ERZ509046 | MGnify/ENA primary metagenome ERZ509046 (study PRJEB26280, sample SAMEA2338728) | human gut metagenome | biome: human gut; feature: human-associated habitat; material: faeces... | reverse complement strand
AAAGACAGGTATGGCGCTTCGTCATTCAGACCGCCATCTCGATCCTCACGGCCATCGCCACGGCCCTCGGCGTGACGAGCTGCATGGCAGCCGTGTAGCCACTATACGAACGGTTTTAAGCAATTATAGGTAAATAAATGTTCGCGCCCTCTCTAAGATGTGAATCTTGGAGAGGGATTCTTTCCCCGGCGGATAGCACCTAGAGCGGGGTTGATAGCACCTAGAGCGGGGCGGATAGCACCAAGAGCGGGTGGGTAGCACAAAGGGCGGGAGGATAGCACCAAGGGCGGGAGGATAGAACGAAGAATGGGTGGACTGAACGATGAACAGGAAGGACAGGGAAAGAGAGAGGAAAACGGCGGGGTAGGGTACAAAAAAGGTGGCCGAAGCCACCTTGGAAAGTGTAGGAACTGTTACTTCTTGCTGGAGCGGACCGCCTTCACCGCCTTGGCACAGTCTTCGGGACTGATCGCGCGGCACTGCTTGATCCAGGCCGTAGCTACGCCGATGATGCAGCAAGAGTGGTCCGCGTTGATGCGCATGGCATCACGCGTTTCGTCGCCTGGCACGAGCCATTTAGAGCCGTCCTCGTCCTCAAAATAGACCTTGACGGTAGGCAGGCCGTCGTAAATGGCCAGTACGAACTCTCCCGACTGGGCTGTGTCCTGTTTGCGCATTCTCAACTCGTCACCCTTGTGCATGCGGTAGTCGGCCAAACTGTCGTCCGCCAGGCGAACAATGAAGTTGCAGTCGGGTGCAATCGCCCTGGGGACTCGGTACATCTCTTGACTGATGCAACCATGATCATCGGTTATACCATCGTAAATGGGGATCAGGACCACGTCGTCGTTATCCACTTCCTCAGCGTTACAGCCTTGCTGGCGCATGAGGTTTACAAACTCGCTTTCTGTCATAGTTTTTTCTTCGCTTTTCATGATAGAATACTTAATTTGTTATACATACTTATAAGACGGTGCGAAGGTAGGAAAATTTTTCGACATGACCTAATAATAACCGTGAAAAAATGCTTTCTTGCGCACGGGCTAAGAAACCGTGGAGATTGAGAAAAAATAAAGGGCCCGAACTGTCACAGCCCAGACCCTTCCGTTTACAATCTTAGTTACTAAAATAATTTACCTTAAAACCCTTTTTTTGTGTGATATTCCATTAGAAAAAGAGGTAGCGGTTGTCAACCACTCCCGCGCCGAAGACGAGGTCTTGCATGAAGTTGCCCATGTACTGCATAGCACGCTGGCGGCACATTTGAATCTGCTGCTCCTCGTTGTACTTGGCCGGACGCATTTGCTTCTTCACAACCAGGAAGACATAGACGCCGGCGTTGCCCTTGACAGGGGCGGAGCAGAACTTGCCCTGAGCCGTGGCAGCCACGGCACCCGAGAGGGCGGGCTCAGCAGCTCCCGTGGCCTGGATGAAGGCAGGGGCTGCAAACGTGATCTGATTGACCGTGCTGACCTTGGCACCCTTGGCCTGGGCAGCAGCGATGCTGTTGACGCCCTTGAGCTTGGCCATGATCATCTCGGCCTTCTTGTCGCGGATCACCTCGCGCTTGAGAATCTCCTTCACCTGGGCGTCGTCCCAAGGACGGTAGCCCTGCGGATGGATCTTGGTCATGCAGAGCACCAGCAGGTGGTCGTTCTCCTTGCCAGCCTCGAAGAGCTGGGAAACCTGTCCCTCCTTGGCCTCGAAGATCCACTTGATGGCATCGCGGATGCCGGAACCACCGACGTTGCCCACCGTATGGCTGGAGGTGGCGAAGTCGTTGAGATCCTGGACCGTGTAGCCAAACTTCGTGGCGTGCTTCTGCAGGTCGGCCAGGCTGGCCTGGCTCTGCGTGACAAACTGGCTGAAACGGTTGTAAGCCTTGGAGTAGGTATTGTCGGAGAAACGGATTTCCTTCTTGATGACGGCAGCGACGGCCTTGCTCTTCATCGCCTTGCGGTTGAGCACCTGGATGACGACGTTGCCCTGGGTGAACTCGATGTTCTGGGTGGAACCGACGGCACCGTTGAGCAACGCCTCGATGTAGGCACGGTTGTCCTGGCTCATCGTGCTGGCCTGCTCATACATCGCACCCGTGAACCACGTCGTGGTACTGTCCTGGCCGTAGCGCTTGGCGATGGCCTGGAAGTCGCCACCAGCGGCGAGGGCCTTCTGGATGCTGTCGGCAGAAGCGCGAGCGGCCTCCAGCGTCTTGCCACCCACCTGGATCTGACGGAACTCCACGGAGTCGGGGAGCTCGGTGCGGGAGAGGATGCGGACGATATTGTAGGTGTTGTCCTTCGTGTTCTCCACGACGCCGGTCGTACCGACGGCCATGGAATCGATCTTGGAGGCGATGTCGGGGTACTGCTGGAAAGCCTTGCCGCTGACGGGGAGACCGATGTACTGGATCATGCTACCGCTCTTGCTCACTACCTGAGTGGGGTCGGCGGCCGCGGCGAGCTGCTTCTGATAGCCGGCCATGTCCTTCTGGAGCTGGCCACGATCGGTGGCGCTGGCCTTCACCTGGACGTCAACCATCTTGACGTCGCGCGTCTCCTGCTGCTGGCGGAAGGCGGGCTTCAGCTCTTCATACTTGGCCTTGAGCTCCTCGTCCGTGACCTTGATGTCGGCGTCCTTGATCGTGTTGTAGGCGATGGAAGCCAGCTGGATCTGGGCCTCCTCGTTCTCCTCGTTGAAGGCCATCTTGGCCTCTACCTTGTTGGAGAGGACGCAGTTGGCCAAGAGCGACTGATACTTCTGGGCCAGGAGCTGCGTGCGGAGGTTCTTCTCGACGAAGAGCCAGTAGTTGTAGGCGGGGCGCATCTGGTCGAGCTGCTGGCTGTTGTTGCTGGCCTCGGCCTTGCGGTAGGCGTCGATAAACTGCTTGAGGATCGAAACGTCAAAGCGGCCGGTCTGCTGGTTGACGAACGGGGTCTGCGTGAGCAGCTGGTTCGTGCCATCGTTGAGGACGTTCTGGAGTTCGTCCTCGGTGACGGTCAGACCGAGCTTCTTGCAGTCTTCCTTCATCACGCGCTCGGAGACGAGCTGCTGCCATACCTGGTCCTTCAGCTGGTTGAGCTGGTCCTCGCTGAGGTTGTCGGTGCGCATGGTCAGTTTCATCGCATCCTGATACTCCTCAAGGAGTTTTTGGAAGTCCTGCACGTAGATTTTCTCGCCAAGGACCTCACCTATCTGCTGGCTGTTCTGACCTTTGATGCCATTGCAGGAACGGAAAGCCTCCTCGGCAATGAACGCAAATAGACCCAAGCCGATGATGATGATCAGCAAGATGCCTTTGCTTCTGATTTTTCCTAAAGCTGTCATTTTTTACTTTATTTTTTATTATTTCTTTTCTCTTTCTCTCTCCACCCCGGCCGCTTTCGGCTCCTTGCCCGCCCGCTTTTCGGATCCTTGGAGGACCGTCCGGAGGGGCTACGCAGCGCATAGCAGGATGGAAAATGCGTACAAAATTAATAAAAAGTTGGCAAATGACGGAATAAATTGCCGACAATTTGCGTTTGTCGCCCTGTTTCTTTGCTTTTTGACCACCAAGATCGGCTATAATGCGGGTTCTGACAGGGCGTTCTTTCTATTTTTCTTGTCACGATTTGCTTGCCACTCCACTTTTTTTCATGCCACGGTTGATCCGCAGGCTGGACGTGGGGCCTACTCCTCGGCCACATGGAGGCGCACGACCTCGATCTTGGTCATGGTCTTCTTGACGATCTTGAAGTGGTACTTGCCCACCTTCACCACCTCGTTGAGTTTGGGGAAACTCTGGTAGGCGTGGAGGATCAGTCCGCTGATGGTCTTGTACTCGCCACTGTCGGGCAGTCCGAGGTTGAAGAGCTCGTTGGCCTTGTCGATCTCCAGGCGTCCCGAGAGGATGTAGTCGCCGTCGGCGGTCTGCTTCGCGATATAGTTGGTGTTGTCGTGCTCGTCCTCGATGTCGCCGAAGATCTCCTCGACGATGTCCTCCAGCGAGACGATGCCCGAGGTGCCGCCAAACTCATCGACGACGACGCCGATCGACTTCTTCTGTCCGAGGAAGATCTGCATGAGTTTCTGTGCCGCCATGGTCTCGGGGACGAAGGGCATCTGGCGGATATGGTCGTGCCATTTCTCGCGGGCGCGGAAGAGTTCGAGGGTGTGGATGTAGCCGACGATGTGGTCGATGTCCTCCTTGTAGATGAGGATCTTGGAGTTGCCGCTCTCGACAAACTTCTGCTGCAGTTCGTCGGCCGTGCAGTCGTAGGGGACGGCATTGATCTCCGTGCGCGGCACCATGCAGTCGCGGACCTTGAGGTCGGGGAAGTCGAGGGCATTCTGGAAGATCTTCATCTCGTCGTCGACCTCGCCTCCCTGCGGCGTGTTGTCGATGGAGGACTGGACGAGGTCGTCGAGGTCCACCTTGGTAAACGTGCCGTCGTTGTTGCCCTCCTCCATCTTGACGCCCAGGAGGCGCAGGAAGAGGCGCGAGAGCAAGGTGGAGAAGCGGCTGATGGGCCACAGGACGATGTAGAAGAGGTAGGCCACGGGAGCCAGGAGGCTCATGAGGCGGTTGGGGTTTCTCTTGAAGACGGTCTTGGGGAGAAACTCGCCCGTGAAGAGGATGACGAGGGTGGAGCAGATGGAGTCGAGCATGACGAGCGTGGCGTCGTTGCTGATGCCGGCCAACTGCCATAGGCCGTCGAAGATGCGGGCGAAGAGAATGCCATAGACCACCAGCACGATGTTGTTGCCCACGAGCATGGTGGAGACAAAACTGTTGGGGTTGGCGTAGAAGACTTTCAGGCAGTGCTGCGAGAGTCCGCTCTGGCCCTTGCCGACCTTCATCAGAAGGCGGTTGCTGGCCACGAAGGCGATCTCCATGCCCGAGAAAAAGGCCGAGAGCACCATGGTCGCTAGGATGGCTATTATATTATAGGTATAGGTGTCCAATATGGTTCAAATATGATTCACGATTCAGGGCTGCCGACGATCGGCAACCGTTGGTCTCCCGTCGGCGACGGGCTGGGCGGCGGCAGGTGGCCCCGGCGGGATCGGCGTCCCCTCTCTGCGGCCTGCCGAGGGAGCCATGTCGGCCTTGTCGAAGAGGCCCCAGCCCTTGGCGTCGCCGATCTCATACTCCGTCATGGTCTCGTCGCTGCGGAAGTAGCTGCCCTGGAGTTCGCGGTCGGGCGTCTTGATATGGGAGAAGACGTGGGAGTAGAGCTGGTGCTCGCCCTCGTCCCAGTAGAGCTGCTGGCTCGCATACTCCACGCCCTGGGCTGTACGGATGCGCACGCGGCCGCGGAGCACCCAGCGGCGCAACTTGTCGTAATAGACGGCGCTGTCGCAGGAGATGTAGCCCAGCACGCGCTTCTGCTCGTCAAACTGCGTCAGCAGGATGCCCTTGTCGAAGGTCCAGCGCGAGGGGTTGCGATTCTCGTTGATCTCCCAGCGCTCGGCGACGATGCGATACTTGATGACGCCGGAGTCGGAGATGAGCGTGTTTACGCCGTAGGTCGTCATGATGGGCACGGAGTCGCGGTCGTGGATGGCGGGGGCGGTGTGCTCCTTGGGCTGGTTGCAGCCCGCGGCCAGGACCCCTGCCAGCACGAAAGAGAGCATGGAGGGCAACAAGCCCCTCATGCCCTGGTGGTCGCTTCTCGTGTGATGACTTAGAAAACTCATGCGGTCGTGGCAGCCTTTATGGTCAACATAGGTCCCTCGCAGGGCCTATTCGACCTTGAACTTGGCGAACATGCGCTCATTGAAGGTGAAACCGATGTTGATGCGGAACGTGTTCTCCGTGAGCATCGAGGAAGCCTCGCGGCGCACCCACTGGGCGGAGATGTTGAGCATCGAGCGGTTGTTGTAGCTGTTGACGATGGGGATGCCCAGGCCCAGCGAGGCCGAGATCTCCTTGGGGCCGTCCTGGCCGTTGATGGTGAAGTAGGGCGTGGCGTAGCCGATACCCGCACGGTAGTGGAGGCGGCTGAGGAAACCACGGTGGCGCTCGCCACGGCAGTAGTCGGCGCCGAGGACGACCTTGTGGCGGTCCTTGAGCAGTCCGCTCTGGAGCCCGTAGCCCTGGTCGGAATACTGCGGGTAGTCGAGGCTGCCCCATTTCTGCAACTGGTAGTCGGCGCCGACCATCAGTTGGCCGTTGTGGTTATAGACCGCTCCCACGCCGAAGGTATGGGGCAGGTCGAGGGCATTGGAGATACGGAAGTGGGTCGTGTCGGCCACGGCCAACTGGGAGTTGTTCTTGATGACGGAGAGCTCGGGGTCGGCGTTGAGACTGTGGCCCAGACTGTAGGTCAGACCCAGCGTGACCTGGTCCTTGGCGCTGAGGGGCTGCGTGTATTGCAGTCCGAAGTCGAGCTTGTAGCTGCGCACCTCGGCGGTGTAGGTGCGCTGCAGCGTATTAACGTAGGCGTCGCTATACGTATTGGTCACGTACTTCGTGTAGCCACCCCAGAGATAGGAGGCGTTGACGCCGACGGAGAGATTGCGCAGCGGCTCCGCACCCACGCCGAGATAGACCTGGTGGAGGCCCTGCGAGCCGCTATACTTGTTGTTGTAGGTGGCCGTGGGCGACTCGGGGGAGAGGCTGCCGTTGATGTGGGCGGAGTTGGAGTAGTCGTAGCCCACGTTGGTGTAGGGCAGCAGACCGAAGCTCACGCCCACATGGCGAAACAGGCGAAGGCCCGCCACCACATACTCCAGGTCGGCATTGCGCGCGCTGATGGAGCGGCCGCCCTCCTTGAACTGCGTCATCTGCAGGCTCACGCCCGCGTCGAAGATGAACGACAGCGAGTCGAGGGCCGAGTAGGAGGCCGGGTTGAGGGCGTTGACTTGGTTGTTGAGCCGGAGGCCATAGGCCAGTCCGTTCATGCCGCGGCTGAAACTGCCCGACTGTTCGGAGAGTTCGCCCAGGCCATACTGGCTGTAGGGGGAGTTGGTGCCGCTCTGCGCATGGAGTCCGAGGGAGGAGAGGAGCAGGAGCGATGCTGTTATCGTTTTCTTCATTGATTATCTACTGGGTTGGGGTCTGGGCAGGGCCTTGCCGGCACCAGGACCGTGATTAGCGATAGCGAGACCGTCGCTGGCGGCCTCCGGGGCGGAGGAAAGTCCGCCGAGGGGGTCAGAGGCGGTTGTTCTCGGGGAAGACCACAGAGGGCTTGAAGGTCTTGGCCTCCTCGAAGTCCATCAGGGCGTAGCTCACGATGATGATGGTGTCGCCGACGACCACCCTGCGCGCTGCCGCACCATTGAGACAGATGCAGCCGCTGCCACGCTCGCCCTTGATGACGTAGGTCTCGAAGCGCTCTCCATTGTCGTTATCCATGATCTGCACTTTCTCACCGGCGATGAGATTGGCCGCGTCCATCAAGTCCTCGTCGATGGTGATGCTGCCGATGTAGTTGAGGTTGGCCTGGGTCACCTTGACGCGGTGCAGCTTGCTTTTCAGTACTTCTATATACATATAAAAAAGAAAGTGTAGGGTGTGTTATTCCTTATACTTGATATGATCGATCAGACGGATCGGGGTCTTGCCGCAATAGACGGTGATGCAGCCCACCACATAGTCGCTGTCCTGCCAGTCCTGGACGTCGAGGAGCGTGTTGCCGTCCACTATCTGGAAGTACTCCACCTCCAGGCCGTCGATGGCGTTGATCGTGCTGACCACGTGGTCGTGGGTCTCGGCGACGGTGTGGGTCTTGGCGTAATCGATGCTCTCCATCAGCGCACGGGCGATATGGGGGGCGATGGCGCGCTCCTCGGGGGTGAGGAGCTTGTTGCGGCTGCTCAAGGCCACGCCGTCGGCCTCGCGCACCACGGGGCAGGGGACGATCTCCACGTGGCTGCCGATGTAGGCGACCAGGCGGCGGATGACGGCGATCTGCTGCCAGTCCTTCTCGCCAAAGTAGGCGCGGGGGGGCTGGACGATGTAGAACAGGCGGCTCACCACCTGGCAGACGCCATTGAAATGGCCGGGACGATGAGCGCCCTCCATGACCGTCGTCTGGGGCGGAAACTCAAAGTGGCGGGTATCGGGAGTGGGGTAGATGTCGCTCACGGTAGGTGCGAAGACGAAGTCGGCGCCACAAGCCTCGCAAAGGGCGCAGTCGGCCTTCAGCGTGCGGGGATAGCGTTCGAGGTCGGCGGGGTCGTTGAACTGTGTGGGGTTGAGGAATACGGAGACCACCGTCACGTCGTTTTCCTTGGCGCTACGCTTGATGAGCGAGGCGTGGCCCTCGTGGAGGGCACCCATCGTGGGGACGAATCCCACCGACTGTCCTTGCTTGCGCGCAGCGAAGAGCGCGTTCTGCAAGTCTGCGTTTTTTTCAAATACTTTCATTATCTGCAAAATATTTCGGGTGCAAAGTAACAACATTTTTACGAAATAGGCAAAAAGTAATCTGAAAAATATAATAAAATGCCGATGCCATTAGACAAAATATCTGAAAAGCCGCTACGAATTCGGGAATAAAATCGTAACTTTGCACCTGGGAAATCGTGTTTATCGTGACTTTTGTCAAGAAATAATCACGATAAAACAAGTTAGAATGGCAAAGAAAGTATTGTTTATCAACCAGGAAACCACCCCTTACGTCACCCAATCGCAGATGGCAGAGATGGGAGGTTTGATGTCGGCCAAAATGCAAGAAGCCGGATTCGAGATAAGAACCTTCATGCCGAAGTGGAGCACGATCAACGAAAGGCGTGGCCAGTTGCATGAGGTGATCCGACTCTCGGGTATGAATCTGATCATCGACGACACGGATCACCCGCTCATCATCAAGGTGGCTTCCATACCGCAGTCGCGCATCCAGGTCTATTTTATTGATAATGAGGATTACTACCAGAATCGTCCGGCCATGACCAAGGACGAGCTGGGCAACGACTATCCCGACAATGGTGAGCGGGCCATCTTCTTCGCGCGCGGCGTGCTGGAGACGGTCAAAAAGCTCCGCTGGGCGCCGGATATCATCCACTGCCAAGGCTGGATGAGCTCTGTGATACCGTTCTATGTGAAGACGGCATACCACGACGAACCGCAGTTTATCAACGCCAAGGTGGTGACGTCGCTCTTCGGCGAACAGCCCGCGGGCGACCTGGGGGAGAAGTTCAGGCGCTCCCTGCCGTTCAGGGAGGCCAAGGCCGAACTGATCGAGAAGTATGGCGACACGTTCGACGCCGTGGAACTGGGCAAACTGGCCATCGACTATAGCGATGGTGTCGTACAGGTGGACGACCAGGTCAACGCCGAACTCGTCCGTTATGCGCAGAGCGAGAACAAGCCGCTGATCGTCCATCCGCAGGCAGAGGCAGAGGTCAAGGGACTCTATGCTGACTTCTATGGCAAATTGTTGGGGGAATAGGCGGAGACAGCGTCTCTGACGTACCCTCGGGCAGGGGGACCGTGCGCCTTGTCGATAAGCAATGGGCGTGGCCTCCTGTTGTAAAAGATTTTATGACCATTACAAGCAAATGATAAAATTCCATCAGTTGGTCTGGGGCCTCGCCCTCGCTGCCACGGCGCTCTCGCTGGCCGCCTGCGACGACACGACCGACAACATCGGCGGTTCGCTGATAGACAATCCCGACAAGTTGACTGTCAAGGCTGACACCTTCCAGCTCAGCACGCGCACCATCATGGCCGACTCGGTCATCGCACGCAACATCACGGGCTATCTCGGCCGCGTGAAGGATCCAGAGACGGGCAACTACGTGACGGGCGACTTCATGGCGCAGCTGCATCCGCTGAGCAACTATCAGATCGCGGCTGCCGACAGCATCCTCAGCCGCAACGACCAGGGGGAGATCATCGCCGACTCGTGCGAGATCCTGCTGGTTTATAACGACTTCTATGGCGACTCGCTGGCACAGATGAAACTCTCGGCCTACGAGATGGGGCGGCCGCTGGAGGAGGGATCGGTGATCTACTCCAACTTCAATCCGGCGCTCCACGGCTACCTGCGCCAAGGGGGCATCAAGCAGGAGCGTACCTATACGCTGGCGGACCAGACGCGCGGCGCCAAGTCCACCAACAAGGCGATCGCCATCCGACTGGACGACGCCTATACGGACAAGGACGGCGTCAGCTACAACAACTATGGCACGTACCTGATGCGGAAGTACTATGCCTCGCCCGAGGCGTTCCGCAACAGCTACCGCTTCCTCCACGAGATCAGCCCGGGCTTCTTCTTCAAGGTGACCAACGGCATCGGTTCGATGGCGTATGTGACCAACGCCCAGCTCAATATCTACTTCCGGTCGCAGATCAACGGCAAGGACTCCGTCACCTCGACCTCACTGGCCAGTACGGAGGAGGTGCTGCAGACGACGACGTTCAGCAACGACAACAACCTGCTGGCAAGTCTCGCGGCACAGACGGGATGCAGTTATCTGAAAAGCCCGGCGGGACTCTTCACCGAGGTCACGCTGCCGGTGGATGAGATCATGAGGGGACACGAGAACGACACGCTCAATACGGCGAAGGTGACTTTCCCGCGCATCAACAACACGATCAGTTCCGACTTCCTCCTTAGTGCGCCGACAACGGTGCTGATCCTTCCGCTCGACGAGCTCCATACGTTCTTCGCCGAGAACCGCATACCCGACTACAAGACGAGTTTCACCGCAGCCTATAGCGCGACGGTGAACGGCTATACGTTCAACAACATCTCGGGCTTGGTCAACTATATGATCAAGAAGCGCCGGGCCGGACAGGTCGATGCCAACTGGAACAAGGCGGTGCTCGTGCCAATCAGTCTGGCGACAACGACCATCACGGGTAGCTCTGGCACGAAGATAACACGCGTGACAAAGTGCTCCCACGACATGTCGCTCTCCAGCACACGACTCGTAGGTGGCCCCAACAACGCCAACCAGCCCATCCTCCTCTCTGTCATACATAGTACTTTCAATGGCAGATAACTTCTTGGAGCGCCACCGTGCCGACTACGAGCAGCGTAAGGCACGGTGGCTGAAAAAGAAAAACCGCTGCCAAATCAAGGTCAAAAGACCCGGAACTGACGCACATGCTGACAAAAACCTGAGTGAAGGTCAAACTTAGAAGGGTTTGGCATGTCTTTTGCTCTATACTTTTGCAATTGAACAAGTTGTATTGAACAAGTAAAGAAATTGTATTCTAAAAGAAAATCACGAAAGTCAAGATGATAAGTCAATTCTCTAAAGAACTCTCGGAGGTGCTCGCCTTCAGCCGCGAGGAAGCCGACAGACTGTCCTGTCCCTCGGTGGCTCCGGAGCATCTGTTGCTGGCTGTTTTCAGGCTCTCTGATCCGAAGATACAAAGGGTCATCTCGACGCTCAGCCTCGACGTGCCCACGGTCAAGAAGGAGCTGGAGCAGTATGCCTCTTCGAACAAGGAGGAGAGCAAGCGGATCTACGAGGAGATCAACGTCACGGACCGTGCTGCCAACGTGCTGCACCTCGCAGTACTGGAGGCGCGCATCCAGCATCGCAAGATTGTCGATGTGGAGGACTTGATCCTGGCCATTCTCCACGACCAGACAGACACGGGCGCGAAGATGACGCTGCAGGCTCACCACCTCGACTACATTGAGGCCAACGCGCTGCTGCGCCAGTTGGCCAACGACGTGCAGGGAGGGCTCGACTTGTCCGACGATGACGACGACGATATGCTCTTCAACGACGACGAGGAGGAGGATCGCGAGGAGGCGCGCAGCCAGGGTGGTGGAGCGCAGCAGACGCGCACCAAGGAGACCAAGAGTGCGACGCCGGCCCTCGACAACTTCGGTACGGATCTCACGGCAGCAGCCCAGGAGGGAAAACTCGACCCTGTGGTGGGCCGCGAGCGCGAGATCATCCGCGTCAGCGAGATCCTGGGACGCCGCAAGAAGAACAATCCTGTGCTCATCGGCGAACCCGGTGTGGGCAAGAGTGCCATCGTCGAAGGACTGGCGCAGATGATCGTCCAGCACCGCACGTCGCCCACGCTTTTCAACAAGCGGATCGTGTCGCTCGACATGACGAGTATCGTGGCGGGAACGAAATACAGGGGTCAGTTTGAGGAGCGTATCCGCACGATCCTCAAGGAGATAGAGCGCCACCCGGAGGTGATCGTCTTCATCGACGAGATCCATACCATCATCGGGGCGGGATCGGCGGCGGGCACGATGGATGCTGCCAATATCCTCAAGCCGGCCTTGGCGCGGGGCATGATGCAATGTATCGGTGCCACGACGCTCGACGAGTATCGCAAGTCGATCGAGAAGGACGGTGCCCTGGAGCGTAGATTCCAGAAGGTGATCGTCGAACCGACCACGACGGAGGAGACGCTGCAGATTCTGAAGAATATCAAGGACCGCTACGAGCACCATCATCAGGTGACGTATTCTGACGAGGTGCTCCAGTTGATCGTGAAACTCACGGACCGCTACGTCTCGGACCGCTTCTTCCCCGACAAGGCCATCGACGTGCTCGACGAGGTGGGATCGCATATCCACCTGCAGCATGCGGAGGTGCCGAAGGAGATCGTGGATCTGCAAAATGAGATCGAGGAGATCAAGCAGAAGAAGCAGAATGCGGTCAAGAACCAAAACTTTGAGATGGCGGCGGGCTTCCGCGACCAGCAGGTGGAGCGCGAGAAGCAGCTCGAAGAGGCCCAGCACCGCTGGGAGGAAGGCGAGGTCGGCGAGCAGGTGGCCATCACGGAGGACCAGGTGGCCGATGTAGTGTCGATGATGACGGGTGTGCCCGTGCAGCGCATGCAGCAGTCGGAGGGCCTTCGTCTGCGCAATATGGCGACGGAACTGAAGCAGGTGGTGGTGGCCCAGGACAAGGCCATCGAGAAAATGGTGAAGGCCATCCAGCGCAACCGCGTGGGTCTGAAGGAGCAGAACCATCCCATCGGCGCATTCATGTTCCTGGGTCCGACGGGTGTGGGCAAGACCTACCTGGCCAAGAAACTGGCGGAGTATATGTTTGGTTCGGCCGATGCGCTGATCCGCGTCGATATGAGTGAATATACGGAGAGCTTCAACACGTCGCGCCTGGTGGGTGCGCCTCCGGGTTACGTCGGCTACGACGAGGGAGGACAGCTCACGGAGCGGGTGCGCCGCCATCCTTACTCCATCGTCTTGCTCGACGAGATCGAGAAGGCGCATGGCAATGTCTTCAACCTCCTCTTGCAAGTGCTCGACGAGGGACGACTCACGGACGGCAACGGACGACTGATCGACTTCCGCAATACGGTCATTATCATGACGTCGAACGCGGGTACGCGCCAGCTCAAGGAGTTTGGCCGTGGCATCGGATTCACGGCGGGTGGTGCCGAGGGCTTCGCGCGCAACGAGAAGGACAAGGAGTATGCTCGGTCCATCATACAGAAGAGTCTGAGCAAGCAGTTCTCGCCGGAGTTCCTCAACCGTCTGGACGAGATCATCACCTTCGACCAGCTGGACCTCAACGCCATCAAGCAGATTGTCGATATCGAACTCAAGGGCTTGTATAAGCGGGTCGGCGAACTGGGCTACGCGCTCCAGCTCTCTGACGCTGCCAAGGAGTTTGTGGCCAAGAAGGGCTACGACGTCCAGTTTGGTGCGCGTCCGCTGAAGCGTGCCATCCAAAACTATGTCGAGGATGGACTCAGCGAGCGCATCCTGAGTGGAGAAATGAAGGAGGGCGACTCCATCCTGGTCAACCTGACGGAGGACGGTTCCAACCTCTCATTTGACGCGCAGGTGCCCGACCACGAGTTGTTCTGACGCGCGAGCACGCCAAGCAAGAAAGACTAAGTCTGCAAGGGCAGACAGAAATTATAAGGGGGAAGAAAGCCATCAAACTTTCTTCCCCCTTATCGCATTTGGGTCAAATCAAAATCGGAATCTTAGTACTTCAATCCCATGTTGTAGAGGATGAAACTATAGATGTCGGCCTGCTCCTCCAGCTGCTTGCTGACGGGCTTGCCGCCACCGTGACCCGCCTTGCTGTCGATGCGGATGAGGGTGGGCTTGTCGCTGGCATTGTCGGCTTGGAGCGTGGCAGCAAACTTAAAGCTGTGTGCGGGAACAACGCGGTCGTCGTGGTCTGCCGTCGTGATGAGGGTGGCAGGATACTTCACGCCCTTCTTGATGTTGTGCAGGGGAGAGTAGCCGCGCAGATACTCAAACATCTCCTTGGAGTCGGCACTTGTACCATAGTCGGGAGCCCAGTTCCAGCCGATGGTGAACTTATGGTAGCGGAGCATGTCCATCACGCCCACAGAGGGAATGCAGACGCCAAAGAGGTCGGGACGCTGCGTCATGCAAGCGCCGACGAGCAGTCCGCCATTGCTGCCACCGACGATGGCGAGGTAGGGCGAACTGGTGTATTTCTCCTTGATCAGATACTCAGCAGCAGCGATGAAGTCGTCGAAGACATTCTGCTTCTGCATCTTCGTACCCGCCTCGTGCCAAGCCTCGCCATACTCGCCTCCGCCACGGAGAGAAGCCTGGGCATAGATGCCGCCGCGCTCCAAGAACGGGATGCGGGAAGCGGAGAACGAGGGATTCATCGAGATATTGAAACCGCCGTAGGCATAGAGATAGACCGGGTTCTTGCCGTTGAGTTTCAGGCCCTTCTTGTAGGTGATGAAGAGCGGCACGCGCGTACCGTCCTTGCTGGTGTAGAACACCTGCTTGGTCTCGTAGTCGCTGAGCTTGAAGTTGACCTTGGGCACGGCATAGGGCTGCAGCGAGTTGGCGGCGCGGTCATACTGATATACCGTCCAGGGCTGCGTGAAGGAGGCAAAGCTGACGAAGCACTCCTTACTGTCCTTGTTGCCGCTGACGCTGGCGCTGCCAATGCCCGGGAGGCTTACCTCCTGCTGCATCTTGCCGTTGAGGTCATAGACATAGATGTGGCTGCAGGCGTCCTGCTGGTAGCTCACATAGAGTTCGCCGCCGATGATGTTGGCGCCATCAATCACGTTTTTGCCCTCGGGGATGACGGTCTGCCAGTTTTCCATCGCGGGCTTGTGAATATCCATCACCATGATCTTATACATCGGCGCACCGTCGTTGGTCAGCAGATAGACCTTGTCGTCGATGGTGGCGATGGGAGAGTAGGCGTAGTCCATGTTGGGGACCACCTTCGTAAACTGCGAGTTGCTGTTTTTCAAGTCGCGGATATAGAAGATGTTGCCCGTGCCGCCGCCCGACTCATAGAGGAACTGCACCGTCTCCTCGTGGTTGACCGACGTACTGAAGAAGTGCATCGGCTCGGTGGGATTCTGGAAGAAGAGCTGGTCCTGCTCCTGCTTCGTGCCGAGGCGGTGGAAGTAGATCTTGTGGGTGGAGTTCTTGCTCGTATAGGCGTTGCCCTCGGGTTTGTCATAGGCGCTATAGAAGAAGCCGTCTCCGAGCCAGGAGGCCCCCGAGAACTTAGCCCACTCGATGTGGTCGGGCAATACCTCGAGCGTCTTCGTGTCCATCACATAAAACTCCGACCAGTCGCTGCCCGAACGCGAGATGGCGTAGGCCAAGTATTTGCCGTCGTGGGAGAAACTGATGTTGCCCAGGGCCACCGTGCCGTCCGTAGAGAGCTGGTTGGGGTCGAGGAAGACGCGAGCGTTCTTCTCCTGTCCCAGGCCGTCCATCTCGTAGAGCACACTTTGGTTCTGAAGACCGTTGTTCTTGTAGAAATACCACTTGCCCGTGGCCTTGACATAGAAGGGCGCTCCCACCTTGCCGTAGTCGGAGACTTCGCGCAGGCGTTTCAGGAGTTTGCCGCGGAAGGGAATCTTGGCCAGGTAGTCCTGAGTCACTTGGTTCTCGGCCTCCACCCATTGCATGGTGGCCTCCGAGTGGTCGTCCTCCAAGGGGCGGTAGGGGTCGGCTACTTTCACACCGAAATACTCATCCACGGTGTTGTCCGTCGGAGGGGTGGGGTAGGTCAGGCCCTGTCCGGCAGCTTGGTTGGCAGCCATGGCAAGCATGGCCAACGCTAATGCTTTTTTCATAATCAGTAGTTTACTTTATAATTTTCGTCTTTAGGTTTTTTACCTTTACTTTGTCTCATTCCTTTGACAAGGGGAATGGGGTAATGCTTCTCCTTGCCACGAAAGAGGCTTTGCCTTGTCACGAAAGTGCGGTTCACCTTGTCTTGATTAGGTTCTGCAAAGGTATGAAATAAAGTCGAACGGCCCAAACATTCCTCCCTTCTTTTCTGTATGACAGAATGGTTATAATCAGGAAAAGATTCTTCGGAGCAAAAAAAATGTCGGAATAGCAGCCTTTTCGACTTACTATTCCGACACGATATCAAGCGGCAGGGCGGAGGATCGCTCCCTTCCTCAAGGGATGGTCCTGCGCCTCCAGATGCGACTTAGCTTACCTTGTTGAGCTTCTTGATGATAGAGAAGATGAACAGGGCAGACACCAGGCAGATGCCAGCGAGGACACCCCAAATGGTGACGAGGTTGAAGTTGAGACCCCACATGATACCAGGCACCATCACCAGCTGGTTGCCGATGGCGGTAGCACCAAACCACAGACCCATCATCAGACCGGCATACTTGGGAGGAGCCACCTTCGACACGAAGGAAATACCGATCGGAGAGAGCAGCAGCTCAGCGAAGGTGAGGATGAGGTAGGTGGAGATCAAGAGGTTGGCGCTGACACGCGGACCCTCCTTAGCGGCCTGGTCGAGCGGCAACTCAAGACCCATAGAACCAACGGCCATCCAAACGAAGCCGAGGGCAGCGACGAGCATACCGAGACCGATCTTCTCAGGAGAGGTCGGCTCCTTGCCGATCTTGTTGAGCCAAGAGAAGAGCGCCACGCTCACCGGAGTGAGGGCTACGACGTAGCACGGGTTGAACTGCTGGAAGATCGGGGCCTTCACGTCGATGGCACCATCCAGGCTGTTGTACTTGTAGAACAAGAAAGCGATGGCAGCAGCGATCACGGCCAGTGCGATCAACTTCCCCTTGGCCGTCTTGCTCTGGGCAAGAGAGAAGCAGGCATAGACCACGAAGATGCAGGCCACGAGGTTGGTCACGTCGAAGAGCATAGACTGAACGCCCTCGGCGCTGGTCTGTGTGAAGTCGCGTGCAAACAGCGTGAGCGTATTACCGTTCTGGTGGAAGGCCATCCAGAAGAAGATCACGACGGCGAACACCAGGCAGAGGCAGACGATGCGCTCCTTGGTCTCGGCCTTGGAAAGCTCGGGAGCATTGGAGGCAGCAGCGTTGGCAGCCTTTTGGTTGCCCTCGCTGGCGAGGACGTGCTTGTAGGTGGAGCTGAAGGCGTAGTAGATAGCGATACTGACGATCAGCGATACGCAAGCCACGGCAAAGGCGAAGTGGTAGGAATCGGCCTCGCTGACGCCGAGAGAGGCCTGAGCCCACTCCATGATCTTGATGGCAGCGGTCGGGGCGAACATGGCACCGATGTTGATGGCCATATAGAACAACGAGAAACCGGAGTCGCGCTGAGAGGAATAGTCAGGACCGTCATAGAGACGACCCACCATCACCTGGAGGTTACCCTTGAAGAGACCCGTACCCAAGGCAATGAGGATGAGCGACAGACCCATTGCGGCAATGGCAATCGTGTCCTTACCCAGCGGCAGAGAGAGCACCAGGTAGCCGAGGAACATGATAAAGATACCCGTGGTGACCATACGGCCAAAGCCAAACTTGTCGGCAGCGATACCACCAATGATGGGCAGGAAATAGACCATCATGAGGAAGGTGGAGTAGATCGTACTTGCCGTACCAGTGGCGAAACCGAAGTTTGCCTGCAAATAGAGCAAGAACACAGCCAGCATCGTGTAGTAGCCGAAGCGCTCGCCTGTGTTTGCCAAAGCTAAGGCCCAGAGTCCTTTAGGTTGATTTGAAAACATAGATGATTTTGAAATATTAGTTCCTTCCTTGCGGTCGGAAGAGTTAGTAATTGAGTTATTATTTCTTTCTGTTTTATTCTGTTATTTTGTGATGATGTTATTTCTTGATGATGTCAAACAAGTAGGAAGCCTTGACGACGATGTTGCCGAAGTTGGACTTGCCAAAGAAGTCGCTCTTCGAACTCCCGTAGATGTTGCCGAGACCGTAGTAGTAGCGCGCCTCCAACTGGAAGTGGCCCAGGCGCGGATGGCTCCATTCCGTACCCAGTCCTGCAGCGATGCCGTAGTCGAACTTCGTCTCTACGGGCATGTCCTCCTGCTTCACGATGGTGTTGGCGCGTCCTGTGCCGTCGGTGGCGAGGTTGGGCGCCGTATAGTTGCGTTGGGTCGATTCGCTCAAGTAGAGTCCGATCTGCGGACCCGCCTTGAAGAAGAAGCTCCAGCCCTTGTTCTCCTGTCCCCATGCCAGGTGGGCGAAGACCGGGATCTGCACGTAGTTGATCGTGCGCTCGTAAGCCTCTGCGTTGCCATTGGCGTTGACGACGGGCTGGTCGGCGGGGGTGAGGATGTCCTGCTTCCATCCGAGCGAGGCATAGTTGACCTCCGCGGCAATGGAGCAGATCGTGGAAAAATATTTCTCGCTGGTATAGCGGACCGACAATCCTCCGGTGAATCCCGCGTGCATCTTCTGCGGCACACTCGGGTCGAACCCGACGTTGGACAATACGCAACCCGCATTGACTCCGAGCGACAACACGTTGCGGTGCTCTCCCACCTGCGCCTGGAGCGCCTGCGAGCACACCACCGCTATCAAAAGGAGAATCGGTCTGAGAAGCCGCTTCTGCCTGGCGTATCGCTTGGAAGACCAAGGTTGCGCGTACCGAAAGATTGACTTTTCTGCTTTGACTATCATCTGTGGTAGCATATACTAATAGGTAAGGCTCTCCATGGTTTGGTCGGGCTTGAAGTGGATCAGCTGAAACTGCCTGTTCTGCTGTCCTCCGCCCTGGATGGGCAGGAAGCGGAGCCGCGTCTGCAGCGCCTTATATTTCGTCGGCTGCTTCTCCAGTCCCTTGAATGCGGCGCCATACTGCCGGAGTCCCCGTACGAAATACTCGCCGTGGTCGTAGCCCGTCAAGGCCAGGCGCGGGATGTAGTTTTTGTCCATCGCTGCGCCATACGTCTCCTGGTAGAGTTTCTCCAGGGCAGAAGTCTTGTCCGACTGCTTGTTATAAAAGAACGTAGAGGGGATATACGTATTGTACTTGAAGAACCAGTTGAGGTCATAGTCCTGGTAGATGAACCAGTCGTTGTAGCCATACATCGAGATGGCGAGCCCCGGGCGCGTCGCCGTGAGTGAGTCCAATTTATGGAAGACATGCGTCAGCTGCGGACTCTTCTCGGTGTTGAGGACCACGGCGTTGGGCTGCTTGGAAGAAAAATGCTTGGCAAAGTCGGCCATCGACGAGTTGATGCTGGTCAGTTCGTAGGGAATCTTGGCCGCGTCGAGCTGCTGTCTCAGCATGCGGGTGAATTTTCCCACGCGCGACGTCGGGTCGTTGCAATCGATGAAGATCGGACGGTGGCTGTTCTGATAGCGCTCCAGGAAGCAGCTCACCGCCATCGCGTTGAGCAACGAGTCGGTCTGATAGACCTGGAAGACCTGGGGATTGCTCTCCACCTCCCGGCTCTCGATGGAGAAGGGAATGACGAGCGCTATCTGGTTGCGCCGGCAGAAGTCTGCCAGCGGCTTCACCTGCGGGGTGTAGAGCGGGCCAAAGATGATGTCAAGGGAAGCGGCGTTGGCGTCGAGGAGTCGTGCGGATATCGGCGTCCTTGGCTACGTTCCAGGCGTGGACGTCGGTGTTGATGCCTTCGGCCTTCATCTGATTGAAGGCGAGGAGCAAACCACGGTAGTACTCCACCATCCTACGGCCATCGCCATCGTCGTTGTGCAACGGCAGCATCACGCCCACGCGGATCGTGCCATCCTTCTTCTTCGTGGCGGGAGCCGCTGGACGCTGGGCCGATACCGGTCCCGGGGCGGCGACAGACCCCTTGGCAGCTTGCGGAGCAGTCTGCGAGGAGGGCGTGCCGCGGCGCTTGTCTCCTTTCTTACCGAATGGGACGACTATCCACGCACCTTTCTGCAGCTCATAGCCCTCCTTTTTCATTTCCGGATTGGCGTCTATGATCTGCTGAATCGTCACATTATAATCTTTGGCGATGCCGAAAAGGGTCTCTCCCCGCTTCACCTTGTGCAGGTCCTGCCACTGTGGGGCCTGACCGCTCGCATGAAGGCAAAGCAGCGAGGCGAAGACCGCGATCCACATCCTCAAGCAATGTCTCATTTTTCCAATTTTATTTTAACCACTTGCAAAGATAGCAAAAAATAGTTGGTTTTGGCATGGGAGTGGAAAGAATTTCGTAAATTTGCACAAAATATCAACGATGAGGCATATTTTCAAGCATATCTTGGCCGCTTTTGTGCTCTTTTGGGGCTCTCAGGCGACATTGGGACAAGCGCTCTCGCCACTGGCCACCTACACGGATGACAACGGCGAGGAGCAGACGATGGAACCTGGCGGAAGCTACACGGGAAGCGCACCGATAGAGGTCAGTTTCGACGCTGGCGTCACCGAGGTGGGCGACTATACGCCCCATTTCGAATGGCGCTTTTACGAAGGATCCGACGTGCAGAATCCCTACCTGATCCGCTACGACGAAACCACCAGCTACACCTTCACCAAGGCCGGTATGCAGCACGTCGCGCTCACGGTCTCGTTTGTCAACGGTTCGGACACGATCCGCTTCACCACCGACGATTTCCCGCCCTTTGAGTTTTCCATCAGCGAGAGCAAACTCGAGTTTCCTAATGCCTTCTCGCCCAATGGCGATGGCGTCAACGATGTGTTCAAGGCCAAGAGCACCTATCAGAGTATCGTGGAGTTTCAGGCCACGATCTTCAACCGCTGGGGACAGAAGCTCTTCTCTTGGGACAACCCTGCGGAGGGATGGGACGGCACGTTCCATGGCAAACCCGTCAAGGATGGTGTCTATTTCCTCAACGTGGATGCCAAGGGAGCGGACGGACGCCATTTCCGTATTCGCAAGGCAGTCAACCTGTTGCGCACCTACAACGAGGCTGCGGGATCAGGAACTGTGACGGAATAGACCTTCCGCCCCCACGCAAACCAATAGATTGTATTTCCACCGATGGACAAGGATAAAATAGAAGTGCTGGGCGCACGCGTCCACAATCTGAAGAATATTGATGTCGTCATTCCCCGCAACTCGCTCACGGTCTTCACCGGCTTGAGCGGGTCGGGCAAGTCATCGCTGGCTTTCGACACCATCTATGCCGAGGGCCAGCGCCGCTATATCGAGACTTTCTCGGCCTATGCCCGCAATTTCCTGGGCAATATGGAGCGCCCCGATGTAGATAAGATCACGGGGCTCTCGCCTGTCATCGCCATTGAGCAGAAGACGACCAACAAGAATCCGCGATCCACGGTCGGAACGACCACGGAGATCTACGACTACCTCCGCCTGCTCTTCGCCCGCGCCGCCACGGCCTATTCCTATCAGAGCGGGGAGAAGATGGTGAAATATACCGAGGAAAAGGTGGTCTCGATGATTCTCAAGGACTATCTCGGCAAGAAGATTTTCATCCTTGCTCCGCTCGTCCGCAACCGCAAGGGCCACTACCGCGAACTCTTCGAGAGCATGCGGCGCAAGGGCTACCTTTATATAAGGATAGACGGGGAGATCCTGGAACTGACCCAGGGCATGAAAACCGACCGCTACAAGAACCACAATATCGAGGTGGTGGTCGATAAGATGAAACTCGCCGCGCGCCTTGGCGAGACGGAGGACAACCTCTCGCAGCGACTGCAAAAGACCGTGGCTACGGCCATGCGCCAGGGCGACGGACTGGTGATGATCATCGATGCCGACACGGGCGAGGCGAAGTTTTTCTCCAAGCGCCTCATGGATCCCGTGACGGGACTGTCGTATAAGGATCCTGCGCCCAATATCTTTTCCTTCAACTCGCCCGAGGGGGCTTGTCCTCATTGCAAGGGACTTGGTATGGTCAGCGAGATCGACCTGAAGAAGGTGATTCCCGACGACAGAAAGTCGATACGCGAGGGGGCGATCGCGCCGCTGGGAAAATACAAGAGTCAGATGATATTTTGGCAGATAGAAGCGATTCTGTCCAAATATGACCTGGACTTGAAGTCTCCGGTGAAGGACATTCCCCAGGAGGCTATGGACGAGATCCTCTATGGGGCGCTCGAAAAGGTTCGCATCGCCAAGGAACTGGTCCACACGACGACGGACTATTTTGTGGCTTTCGACGGCGTAGTGAAGTATCTGCGGGCCGTCATGGAGGGCGACGAGAGTGCCGCGGGAAAGAAATGGAGCGGACAGTTTATCGCCGACGTGACCTGCGGCGAGTGCCAGGGCCAGCGACTGAACCGCGAGGCTTTGTCCTATAAGATTTGGGGCAAGAACATCTCCGAACTCTCCGAGATGGACCTGGGCGAACTCTATGAGTGGATGGGGGAAGTGGAAAACCACCTCGGCGAGACCCAGCGGCAGATCGCCACGGAGATTATCAAGGAGATTCGCAAGCGCATCCGCTTTCTGCTGGATGTCGGACTCGACTATCTGTCGCTCAACCGCCAGTCGGCCTCGCTCTCGGGTGGCGAGAGCCAGCGCATCCGACTGGCCACGCAGATCGGTTCGCAACTGGTCAATGTGCTCTACATCCTCGACGAGCCGAGCATCGGACTCCACCAGCGCGACAACGTCCGACTGATCAACTCGCTCAAGGCGCTGCGCGACTTGGGCAATACGGTCATCGTGGTGGAGCACGACGAGGACATGATGCGGGCCGCCGACTGGATCGTCGATATCGGACCGCGGGCGGGCCGAAAGGGTGGAGAAGTGGTCTTCCAGGGCACGCCGCAACAGATGCTCCACACCCATACGCTCACGGCGCAGTATCTGAACCATGAGCGGGCGATCGAGGTGCCGGCCCATCGGCGCAAGGGCAACGGCCAGCGTATCGCTTTGTGTGGGTGCACGGGCAACAATTTGAAGCACGTGGACGTGGAACTGCCGCTGGGAGAACTGATCGTCGTTACGGGTGTGTCGGGATCGGGCAAGTCCACGCTGATCAACGAGACGCTGCAGCCGATACTCTCTCAACACTTCTATCGCTCGCTGAAGAAGCCGATGGCCTACGAGAAGATAGAGGGTATGGAGCTGATAGACAAGGTGGTGACGGTGGATCAAAGTCCTATCGGACGCACGCCGCGATCCAATCCTGCCACCTATACGGGCGTCTTCTCGGACATTCGCGCGCTCTTCGTCGGACTGCCCGAGGCGAAGATCCGAGGGTATAAGCCTGGCCGCTTCTCCTTCAACGTGAAGGGCGGACGCTGCGAGGCTTGTGGCGGCAACGGCTATAAGACGATCGAGATGAACTTCCTGCCCGACGTGATGGTGCCCTGCGATGTCTGTCATGGCAAGCGCTACAACCGCGAGACGCTGGAGGTGCGCTACAAGGGCAAGTCCATTGCCGACGTGCTGGACATGACGGTCAATATGGCGGTGGAGTTTTTCGAGAATGTGCCACAGATTCTACCCAAGATCAAGTCGCTGCAGGATGTGGGGCTGGGCTACCTCAAGCTGGGCCAGTCTTCCACGACGCTCTCGGGCGGAGAGTCGCAGCGCGTAAAACTCGCCACCGAACTCTCGAAGCGCGATACGGGTAAGACGCTCTATATCCTCGACGAACCGACCACGGGTCTCCACTTCGACGATATCCGCATCCTCATGGATGTGCTACAGAAACTGGTGGACCGGGGCAACACCGTGCTCATCATCGAGCACAACCTCGACGTGATCAAACTCGCCGATTACATCATCGACATGGGACCGGAGGGAGGCAAGCGCGGAGGACAAGTGCTCTCCACGGGCACGCCTGAAGCCGTGGCCAAGAGCAAAAAAAGTTTTACGTCCGCCTTCATCAAGAGTGTGCTGGAAAGTGCTGCCCAGGGGAAGGAATAGCTGAAAAATGGAATGCTTCGGCTTGGACAGTTGACCCTGCTGAATATGGAAAACAACTTGAACAACTTTTACAACTTGTAACAACCTACACGCTTCGCGTGTTATATCCTGCTGCAAGCTAAACAACAAAAATATAACGCTTCGCCTTGGACATTCCCTGCCGAATTTGTCCAGGCGAAGCGTTGTTCATAGTTGTTTCCATGCAGCAACCTTTGGTCTACACGGGCCTCGAAGAGGCGATGTCCTGGCGAAGCTGTTCCATTACATGGCACTCTTTCTCGCCATGGCATAACTTGAGCAAGCTCAGTTCTGCTCATGGCTTACCGAAAGAGTTGTAACTTGTTGTAAAAGTTGTTCAAGTTGTTTTCCCTACTCAGCAGCGCGTATGGGAACAGCACAAATAATCTTTTCGGATGAACTTGATGATGGCAATTTGGAGCCCCTATCGTCGAGGTCTCTATAGTCTGACCTTTAGTCCAAACACTGGTCGATCAACTTTTCTATTTCCTGCCGATCCATGTTTTGTCCGATGAAGACCAATTTCTGCATGCGGTCTCCATATTCCTCGTCCCAGTCTTTCAGGACCGACGGGTTCTGCTGCTTGAAAGCGTCGAGTTCGGCGGGCGGCATGGTCGCGTACCATTTTCCTGCGTTGCGGATGCTCACCTGCTTGCCAGCCTGCTCAAAGACGTAGCACGTGTCGGGCTCGTCCTGGAAGTAGCACAAGCCCTTGCAGCGGATCACGCTTTTCGGCCAGGCCGAGGCCACCAGTTCGTCGAAACGCGTGAGGTCGAGCGGACGGCGGCGATAATAGACAAAGGTGCTGATGCCATACTCCAAAGCCTCGCCCGACTCCTCGTTCTCCAATCCGTGGGAATGGTGGTGGTGGTGATGGTGGCCGTGGCCCTCCTCATGACTGTGACCGTGGCCCTCCTCGTGATCGTGGTGGTCTTCATGACCGTGGTTGTGGTCCTCCTCGTGATCATGCTCATGGTCCTTCTCGTGGTCTTCCCCGCTTTCGTCCCCGTCGATGGCTGCCATCCACGCTGCCGAAGTCATTACCTTCTCAAAGTCAAAGGCTTCGGTGTGAAGCAGCAGGTTGAGATCCACGTCGCAATAGTCGCAGGGGATGATGGCGGCCTGCGGCTGGATGTGGCGCAGGATTGTCTGGATACGGCCCAGTTCCTCTTTGGAGACTTCGCTGGCCTTGTTGAGCAGGATCGTATTGCAAAATTCCACCTGCTGGATCACGAGGCTTTCGAGGTCGTCCTCCTCGATGTGCTCCTTCTCCAGGTCGCTTCCCCCGGCAAACTCGTCGCGCAGGCGGAGCGCATCAACTACCGTCACCACACTGTCGAGTTGGGCCACGCCCTCCTTCGCCAGGTTGGGGTAGATCTGCGGATAGGCGCAGATGGTCTGTGCAATAGGAGCCGGCTCGCAGATGCCGCTGGCCTCGATGACGATATAGTCGAAACTGTGCGTCTTGACCAGGTCGCTCAACTGCTGGACCAAGTCCATCTTGAGCGTGCAGCAGATGCAGCCGTTCTGCAGCGGCACCAAGCTATCGTCGCTCTGACCGACGATGCCTTCGCGCGCGATAAGGCTCGCGTCGATGTTCACTTCTCCTATGTCGTTGACAATGACGGCAAAACGAATGCCACGCTGATTGCCCAAAATGCGGTTGAGCAGGGTGGTCTTGCCGCTGCCCAAATAGCCTGTGAGCAGCAATACGGGGGTTGTGTTCTGTTCCATTTTCCTTCGTTCTTTGATTTTTCCTTCGTACTTTGAATTTCCTTCGTGCTTTGAATTTTTATTCTCGCCTTGAATTGAATCCTTGTAAGAATTTCATCCTTGCTTGAATTTCCTTCGTGCTTTTTTCGGAAATACGATAATGATAGTGCAAAGGTACAAAAACCATGCCAATCGGCGCCAGCGACGAAGAAAAAAGTGAATGGTCGTATTTTTGTCGCTCTCAGGCCCATTTCTTTCCCATTTTCACCCCTCCAACACCAAAAAAATGGGTGTTTACGTTGTTTTTTATTCCTTTTTTCGCCATTTCTGTCTTGTTTTCCGTTTTTTTTAGTATCTTTGTAACCGAATAAGGAAGCCGCAACGACGAAGCCAAAACCAATATCTTCAACGTACACGCAAACGCCCGACCATGGAGGGGGAATAAAACCCATCTTCAAACAAAAGGTTCCTTTTCAGGATAAGAAGAAAAAAAGTATAGCAAAATGAAAATTACACTGTTACAGACGGACATCATTTGGGGACAACCAGAAGCGAACCTCGCACACTTGGACCATTTGCTGGAGGGCGTTGGCGAATGCGACCTCATCGTGCTGCCCGAGATGTTTACCACGGGGTTTGACACCAACCCCGAGACCGTGGCCGACGACGAAGGATTGGCCCTCAAATGGATGCGCAACACCGTGCGCCAGCGCAACTGTGCCTTGGCGGGCAGCGTGGCCACGAAGGTGGGCGAGAACTACTACAACCGCATGTATTTCGTCAGTCCCGACCTCCTGTTGGCTTCTTACGACAAGCATCATCTCTTCACCTACGGCCATGAGCAGGAGGCCTTTACGCCGGGCCACCGTCGCGTCGTGATTCCTTACCGTGGCGCGCGCATCCTGCTGCAGGTCTGCTACGATCTCCGTTTCCCCGTCTTCAGCCGCAACCATGGCGACTACGACCTGGCGATCTATGTCGCCAACTGGCCGCAGGGCAGACAGAAGGTGTGGGACACGCTGCTCAGCGCACGCGCCATCGAGAACCAAGCCTATGTCGTCGGCGTCAACCGCGTGGGCTCGGATGCCAATGGCCAGTATGCTGGCGGATCCAAGCTGGTGGACCTCTTCGGAGAGACCATCGTCAAGGCCGAAGAGGGCGTGGAGAGTATCGTGACGGGCGAGATCGACCTCGATCGCCTGAAGGCTTTCCGCAAGGAGTTCCCCGTCCTCGACGATGCAGACCAGTTCAAGTTGCTCGTTCCTTAATATATACGGAGGATATAGTCAGGAGAATAGAATTAGGTGGAAGAACAAAGTTTGGGGATCGAATATTTTAATAAGAAGATCGAATATATAATAAGGAGATTGAATATAAAAATAGGAAGATCGTTCCCCAGACTCCTTCCGTAGCACATTCACAAACAGACAACTCAATATAGCGAAACCCGCATGGTAGAAGAATATCAGCTCCGCCTGCTCCCTGAGGAGGCTTACTCGGAGGACACCATCAGACAATACCTGTCTCAGGAGAAAGGATTTGACGTAGCGGCCATTCGCGCCGTGCGGGTCGTGAAGCGATCCATCGACGCGCGCCACCGCCGCGTGCTGGTCAATCTCAAGGTTCGGGCCTACATCAACGAGCTCCCGACCGAGGAGCCGTTTGCGCCCACGGACTACCCTGACGTCAGCGACCAGCCCTCGGCGATCGTTGTCGGCGCAGGCCCCGGTGGTCTTTTCGCCGCGCTGCGCCTGATAGAGATGGGTGTGCGCCCGATCGTCCTGGAGCGTGGCAAGAGCGTCGAGAAGCGCAAGCGCGACCTCGCAGCCATCCCCCATACGCAGACCATCGACCCCGAGTCCAACTACTGTTTTGGAGAGGGCGGGGCAGGCGCGTTCTCCGACGGCAAACTCTACACGCGGTCGAAGAAGCGCGGCAGCGTGGAGAAGATCCTCAACGTCTTCTGCCAGCATGGTGCTTCGGCAGCCATCCTGGCCGATGCCCATCCCCATATCGGAACAGACCGTCTGCCGCTCGTCATCTCCAACATGCGCAAGCGCATCATCGGCTGTGGTGGCGAGGTCCATTTTCAGACCCGCATGACGCGTCTCATCGTCCAAGACCAGTCGGTCGTGGGCGTGGAGGCTGTCAGCCGCGACGACGAAGGACAGCAGACGGAGCACGAGTTTTGCGGTCCTGTGGTGCTCGCCACGGGCCATTCCGCCCGCGACGTCTATCACTACCTCTCCTCCGCCCGCATCGAGATGGAGGCCAAGGGCATCGCCGTGGGCGTCCGACTGGAGCATCCCTCCGCCCTCATCGACCAGATACAGTATCACAACCCAGCGGGCCGTGGCAAGTATCTTCCTGCCGCCGAGTATTCCTTCGTGACGCAGGTCGATGGCCGCGGCGTATATAGTTTCTGTATGTGCCCCGGTGGCTTCGTCATCCCCGCCGCCTCCGGTCCCGAGCAGTTGGTGACCAATGGTATGAGTCCGGCCAACCGCGGTTCGAAGTGGAGCAACTCGGGCATGGTGGTGCAGCTGGATCCGGAAGATATCGACGCCTCCGTATTGGAAACGGAGAACGGCCCCTTGGACGACGCGCTCCGCGTGATGGCCTATCAGGAGCAACTGGAGCGCCTCTGCTGGCAGCAGGGCAACTACAAGCAGACGGCCCCGGCCCAGCGCATGGCCGACTTCGTCAATCGCCGCTTGTCCTTCGACCTGCCCAAGAGTTCCTATACCCCGGGACTGATCTCCTCGCCCCTCCACTTCTGGATGCCCAGCCCGGTCAGCGACCGCCTGCGCAAAGCCTTCGAAGTGTTTGGCCGCCAGGCTCATGGCTTCCTCACCAACGAGGCCGTGATGATTGCCGTCGAGACCCGCACGTCGTCCCCCGTCCGCATCCTCCGCGACAACAAGACCTTGCAGCACGTCTCCATCCGCGGCTTGTACCCCTGTGGAGAAGGAGCAGGCTATGCGGGTGGCATCGTCTCGGCAGCCATCGATGGCGAGCGCTGCGCGGAATGCTTGGCCTCGGAATTGTTTCCAACACGACCTGCTGAGTAGGGAAAACAACTTGAACAACTTTTACAATCATGTAAAACCCTTTCGATAAGCCATGAGCAGTACTGAGCTTGCACAAGTTATGCCATGGAGAGAAAGGATGCCATGAAATGGAATGCTTCGCATTGGATAATCCCTGCTGAGGATGGAAAACAACTTGAACAACTTTTACAACTTGTAACAACCTACACGCTTCGCGTGTTAATATCCTGCTGCAAGGTAAACAACAAAATACAACGCTTCGCCTTGGACTTATCCTGTTGATTGTCCTGGCGAAGCGTTGTAACTTATTGTAAATGTTGTATTTGTTGTTTTTAAATTTTAGCAGGATTTGGGACTATAAAGTTGTAGTTGTTTTTGAGAAACAACGCAAGATAGACCCAAGGCTACCATAAAACTTCTATAGCAGGCCCGTTGGTTCTATCAGGCCCGTTGATTCTATAGCAGGCCTGTTGACTGGAGGGCTTTCTGCGCCAGTGACTCATAGATTTCTCCTAAGTCGCAGAATCGCATCAAACTATTGTAGGCCGCATGGCGGACCGCCAAATCCTTGCCCGTCAGAGCCGTCTCCACTTGGTCGAGATATTCGTTGATGCCACGCTCGTCAGGGATCTGTTCCGAGGCAAAGCGGCGTGAGAGAATATGGTAGCCACAGATCTGATAGAGCGGCTGGTCCTTGGCGATCCACGCGAAGGCCATGCGCGGCGCGTAATCGACATATTGGAAGACATGGAGCGCCAGCAGCTCCGCCATCTCCTGCGTCTCTGTCTGCTCCATCCATATCTCGGCCACTTCCGGCAGCAGCTTCTCCGTAGGCATGAGCAGCGTAGCCAGTATCTTGCACTCGCGGATCGGCTCCTTCCAAAGCGCAATGGCCAAATCGTAGTCTTTCTCATATTCTGACGCCATCTCGCGCAGGTGGAGCAGCGAGGCGCCCCAGTTGAGCTTATACTGCACCCCCTTGTCGCGCATCGACTGCGCCGTCACACCATTCATCAGCAGGCGGAAGGACTGTTTGATCGTCCTCACCGTCGCTTCTACTTTTTCTTTTTCCATTGTTTTTGTTTCTGTTTGGAGAGAGAACTTTCTGTCAGAGAACCATCAGTCTGAGTATTGTCTGTCAGATAACTTCCTATCAAAATATTGCCTGTAAAAGAACTCAACTTTCGCATGTAAGCTCCACACGCCCTGAACCAACGGTCACCGGCCGAAGGGAAAGGTAAAGGGCAGTAGGATCTTTTGGGCCTTCAGCCTGTTCTTGAAGCACTTGCGAAACTTCAGTAAGTTCTGTCAGAGAACGCCATAGTCGCGTCCGTAGCGCAACATCTGTTCCGTATAGCTTTCCGTGTAGTCCAGGGCCACGTCGGTGGGTTGGCCCTCCTCATTTCTTACGACCGTCATGCGGGGGTTGATAAATCCCTTGTACGGAGCCAGGTGAAGGCCTGCGTAGCGATCGAGCACTTCCTGATGGAGCGACTCCTCCACCTTGACGCCATACTGCTCCACCAGGCGGCGTGCCGCCTCATAGTCGCCCTCACTCTTGATGCGCTGGATTTCTGCCAGTTCGTCAGCGAAGATGTGGCGCAACGCCTCATAGTCGTTGACTTTCACGACGGTCTTTCCTGCCTCCTTCGTCAGTTCCACGGCGGGCCGGGCGTCCGGGGTTTGCCGTTCCTGTGCCAACTGGAGAGCCCAGCGGGCGATCAGCGCCCGGTTTCTCATGTGTGCCTCCTCCAACTGCAGTCCAGGTTTGATGCGCACCAACTGCGTCAGCAGACCATTGAGCATATAGGAATAATACTGTGCGTGATGCGCCTCCTGGTTGGGCAGAAGTCCCAGCTCCACGAGCTTCTGATCGGCCAGGAAATAGAGTCCGAACAGGTCGGCGCGCGCCTCCTCGATGGTGCTGCCATAGTTGCGCAGGGCCTCGGCGCTCACCCCCGGGAGCAAGCGCCCGCTTCCATGTCCGAGACACTCGTGGAGGTCCGTGTGCAGATCGTCGCAGCGGTCGCCGTAGGCGTTCACCATCTCGCGAATCGCGTCGTCAGGGATAAACTCCTCGCGGAACCCATTGCCCCGCGCCGCCTCGTCGTAGGCGTGCGTCAGATTGGTGATTGTCACAGACTTACTGCCATGTTGGGCCCTGATCCAGTCGGCGTTGGGCAAGTTGATGCCGATGGCCGAAGCAGGATATTCGTCGCCGCCGAGCATGGCCGCACAGACCGCATTGGCCGAGACCCCCTTTACTTTTGGCTTGCGGAAGCGCGGATCCACGGGCGAGTGGTCCTCAAACCATTGTGCGCGGTCCGCAATGGCACGTGTGCGGCGTGTGGCCTCCTCGTCGCGATATTCGACGATTCCCTCCCACGATCCTTTCAGTCCCAGCGGGTCGCCATAGACCTCGATGAAACCGTTGATGAAGTCGATGCTCCCCTCGTGGTTATCGACCCACGCGATGCTATATCGGTCGAAGTCGCGCAGGTCGCCCGTCTGATAGTAGTGGATGAGCAGGTCGATGACGCGGCGCTGTCCCTCGCCCTCGGCATACTCCCGGGCTTTCTCCAGCCAATAGACGATCTTTTCTATGGCCGCGGAATATTTCCCGCCGATTTTCCAAACCTCCTCCTGGAGTTGTCCGTCCCGTTTGACGAGCGTGGTGTTGAGTCCCCATGAGGGAGGCTCTGCCTCGTCGCCGCGCTGCTGGGCATAATAGTCCTCCGCCTCCTGTTGCGTCACCCCCTGATAGTAGTTGCACGCCGATGTCTGCACCAGGTCCTCGCCGTCGGCGATGTTGACGCGCTTCGGCAGCACCTGCGGGTCGAAGAGTACGGGGCAGATCGCGTCGAGCAGTTCGCCGGCTGTCTGTCCTGGTGCCAAGGGAAGTGCCTCGGGGTCGATCGCAAGGACCTCGTGGCGGAGGAAGTCCTCGGAGAACGTGGGCACAAACTTCTCGCAGCCATAGTGGTGATGGATGCCGCTGGCGAACCACACCTGCTTCAGATAGGTCTCGAAACCGAGGAAGTCCTTCGTCGTGCGGTCTCCTTCGTAGTGGCGCAACACCGCCTCCAACGTCTTGCGGATGAGGAGGTTGTAGCGTCCGAACTGGTCAAAGGTGATGTCGCGTCCGTAGAGCGTGGCCTCGGAGAGACAGTAGATATAGAGTTTTTGCTGGAGCGTGAGTGTCTCAAAACCCAGGAGCGGGTAGCGGAGCATCTCGATGTCGGCAAATCGCTCGTCGTTATAGATGAACTTTTCTGTCATGATTATCTGTTTTTATGGGTGACATACCATCCGTGGATGAGGAAATGATAGACCAGCAGCGCCACGCCGATGAGTACGATCGAGCAGACGACGACCGAGTGGAGATCTCTGTGGAGCAGGCCAAATCCCGCGTACAGGCCCAGCCAAAGGCCCAGTTCCCACGAGAGGAAGAAGGAGCTCTGCACCGTGCCACGTTGGCAGTGTTGCGAGAGTTTGATGAAGAAGAGCAGAAAGCGGCTGCCCAGCAGTCCGAAGGCGAATCCCGCCATCACGGCCACATAGGGCGAGACCCAGTCGAAGTTGCGCGTCAGCAGCATCAGGAAGCCCACGAAGAGGACGATCAGTCCCGTGATGGCCTCGCTCTCCAGTTCGGCATTGGCGAAAACGTATTTCTCCGCCAGCAGGGCCAGCAGAAATCCCGGCAGCATCAGCGCGTAGAAGGTGAGGCTCAGGGGCAAGGAGAGGAGCAGTCCGAAGGTGGCCGTGATCAGGATGGTGTTGACGACGAGCGGCGTGCTCTTCGGCAGAAAGAAGCGGTCGAGGCTCCAGGGCCTCACCACCTCGTTGGGCGCGCGGAAGGGGAAGGGAATCACGTACATCAGGATGACCGAGAGCAGGGCGCAGCCTGCGGAGGCCAGCGGCAGGATGGAAACCCCGAAGACCTGGCTGATGATCATCGCCGCGAGCGGACCTAAGGCCAGCGAGCAGCGGCCCGTCCAGGAGAGCACGTGGCTCGCCTCCGTGCGGTAGAGCGACTCGCAGGTGTCGAGCACGAGCGTGCTATAGACCACCATTTCGGTCAGTCCGTAGCAGAAGCCCTGGAGGACGCGTACGGCCAGCGTGCCGGAGAATCCGATGTGGAAGACCTTCTGTACGTCCGCCTCGTAGAGAATGGCCGAGAAGACCACCAGAAGGAGGATGGAGAGCAGACAGACCTTGTTGCGGCGAAAGCGCTCGATGAAGTAGGAGACGTAGGGTCCGGGGATCACGATGCCCAGTCCAAAGGCCAGCATGACCAGTCCCACGTCCCTCAGCGTGTAGCCGTCAGCCTGCATCTGCGCGGGGATATAGGGAAGAAGCATGAAGACGGAGACGCCCAGCAGCAGGTTGGCGAGAACCAGCATCCAGAAGTGGCGGCTCCAGATGCGTATGTGTATCGGTGTGTTCTGTGTGTCCATAATGGAATATCAATAGCTTTCACTTTCGTTGGGAAACTCGTCGCCCTTGACGGCCTCGCAGTAGGCCCTTACGCCGCGGCGCAGTTCCTCGCCCATGGCGGCAAACTCGCGGAGAAACTTCGGTTCGAAACCTTGTGTCAGGCCCATGGCGTCGGCATAGACCAATACCTGGCCGTCGCAGTGGCTGCCAGCGCCAATGCCGATGGTCGGCACGCTGAGCAGATCTGTCACCTGCTGGGCCACCGAGGCCGGTATCTTCTCCAGCACCACGGCGAAGCAGCCCGCCTTCTCCAGCGCCTGGGCATCGGCGATGAGCTTCGTGGCCTCCACCTCGCTGCGTGCGCGCACACCGTAGCCTCCAAACTTATGGATGCTCTGCGGGGTGAGCCCGAGGTGGCCCACGACGGGGATTCCTGCGTTGACGATACGCTCGATGGTGGGCGCGACTTCCTCGCCGCCTTCGAGAAGGCTTACCCTTCGAGTTTCACGGCATCGACGCCCGTCTCACGGATCAGCCTGACGGCGTTGCGCACGCCTTCCTCCACTGAGACCTGATAACTGCCAAATGGCATGTCGCAGACCACCAGCGCCCGTTGGCAACCTCTTGCCACGCCGCGCGCATAGACGATCATCTCGTCCAGGGTGATGGGGAGGGTGGAGTCGTTGCCCAGCATCACGTTGGAGGCCGAGTCGCCGACCAGAATGCTGTCAACGCCCGCCTCGTCTATCAGTCGTGCCGTCGTGTAGTCGTAGGCCGTGAGCATGGCTATCTTGTTGCCGTCGCGCTTCATCTCTACGAACGTCTTGACGGTAACTTTTTTCTTTTCTGTTGTGAGATATCCCATTTCTATTAGATGTGATTCTAATTGCAAGTGCAAAGGTACAAGATTTCACAGACATAGGGAAAGAAAAAGCGGACAAAATGGGGGCCTACGCGCAATGCGCGCAAACCATAGGACCTTTCTGCAGAAAAAAAATGATGGGGGACGGAACGCATTCCATCCCCCACCAAGGAGTTATGACCGTGTTGATCAGTTCGTCTTCTACGCTCCGCAGAAGAATAGGACGACCACCTGGGCCGCCAGGATGCGGAGGAACATCGACAACGGATAGACCGTGGAATAGCCGATGGCGGAAGCCTCACCCTGGCAGACGCTATTGGCGTAGGCCAGTGCGGGAGGATCGGTGTAAGTACCTGCTATCATGCCCATTACGGTGAAGAAGTTGAACTTGAACTTCAAGCGGGCGATCGTTCCTACGATCAAGATCGGGATGATCGTGATCAGGAATCCGCAGAGCACATATTTCAGTCCGTCTCCGGCCACTACCGTCTCCCAGAATCCTGCTCCGGCCTTGATGCCGACGGAGGCAAGGAAGAGGGCGAGACCAAACTCACGCAGCATGAGGTTGGCCGACGTCGTCATATAGGTGATGAGGTGGAAGCGCGTGCCCCAGCGGCCGATGAGGATGGCGATGATCAGCGGACCACCGGCGAGACCCAGTTTCAAGGGGACGGGCATGCCCGGGATGGCCACGGGCAGGCTACCGAAGATCAGACCCACCATGATACCGATGAAGATCGTGCCGAGGTTGGGGGCGTTGAGCTTGCGCTCGGAGTTGCCCATCATTTCGGCCACGCGGTTGACGTTGTCTCTCGGACCGACCACGTTGATGCGGTCGCCGACGTGGAAGTGGTGGTTGCGGCTGGCAAAGAGGTCCATGCCCAGGCGCGAGATACGCGTGACGTTGACGCCATAGACACTGGAGAAGTGCATCTTGCCCAGCGTCTTGCCGTTCATGTCGGGATTGGTCACGATGATGCGCTTGCTGATGAGCGGCTGCTTATCGTCGTCGCTGTCCATCCACTCGCCGTCGATCTCCGTACCGATGAAGGCCTTGATGGCCTCGGCGTCGGTCTGCGCGCAGACGATCAGCACCTCGTCGCCCAGCTCAAAGACGGTGTCGCGGTTGGGCACGCACATCTTGCCATCGTGGACCATGCGCGAGGCCACGATGTCGCGGTTGAGAAACCCGCTGATCTCCTTCAGGTTGCGTCCGCAGATATGGGCGTTCTGCACGCGGAGGTACATCTTGTAGGGCATCTCGGCAGGGTTGCCCTTCTCGGCAGCGGTCAGCTTGGCGTTCTCCTCGTCGAAGTTGCTACGCGTTAGCACCTTGATGAGCAGCGTCGTGCCGATGATGCCGAGCACACCGAGCGGATAAGCACAGGCGTAGCCGTTGGCGATGGAGGGCGGGTTGCCGTTGGTGAAAACGGACTGCAGGGCCTCGTTGGCGGCACCAAGTCCCGGCGTGTTGGTCACGGCTCCGTAGAGCGTACCGACCATCATCGGCAGGTTGTTGGGGTCTTTGGTGTCGAAGAAAATGTAGTAGCAAGCAAACATCACCAGTACGTTGAGCACCACGGTGATGGTGGAGAGCATGTTGAGCTTGATACCACCTTTGCCGAAACTCTCGAAGAATCCTGGTCCGACCTGCAAACCAATCATAAAGACGAAGAGGATCAGACCAAAGTCTTGCAGGAAAGTCAGCACGGGCACCGGGCCTGTGAATCCGACGTGACCTGCGAGGATGCCCACGAAGAGCACGAAGGTGACTCCCAAGGAGACGCCGCCTATCTTGATCTTGCCAAGATAGACTCCCACGGCAATGACAACAGCGTAGAGCAAAGCAATGTGCGCCACACTGTCAGGGGTCGTAAATAGTTTTACTAACCAGTCCATTTCTGTTTTTTAATTCTCTGATTTTGATAAATTAATGTTTTGCGGGTGCAAAGTTACAAAAAAAAGCCGACTTACTTACTGTTTTTTCGGAAATTATGCGTCCGCCCTCTTCTTTGCTCGTTTTTACCGCGGTGACAACCCTCGTCCCGCTTCCCCGTTTACTTGCAAAATCAACGAAATCCCCTCGCTTAGCTTTGAAAGGCAAAGAAAAGGTAGGGGATAACTTGTGAAAGCCACCAATAGGTATCCAGCAACGCTTCGCCAGGACCGCGGATGCGGTCTCCCGGAGGAGCTGGTCAAGCGGGAGATTGTCCATCATCCAAGCGAACCATTCGCGCCCCGTTTTGACGTCGGGGACAAAGATGTCGGTTCCGACTGTGAAAGTCCGAAAGAGGGAAGTGGGAAAGTGAAAACGTAATAATGTAATAATGTAATGTTGTAAGGTTGTAAGGACAGGCTAACACCATTTCTGAAAGGATACGATTACGAACTTTTGGCTACGAAGACCCTATATGCCAATCCACCAGCAGATGGATCAAGCTATGACTATACTCTTGTATTTTGTCATACTTCTTTACTATCGAAACAGAATCCTGTTGGAGAGATAAATATTTTCAGGGATGTTCTATAAATTAACTTACTAATAATTAGACAAATAGTCTGATATT
>ENA-OROK01000708-OROK01000708.1-human-gut-metagenome-genome-assembly--contig:-NODE-708-length-37481-cov-4.830465_pt1 | contig 37481 bp, 41 predicted proteins | sample MGYA00242127_ERZ509046 | MGnify/ENA primary metagenome ERZ509046 (study PRJEB26280, sample SAMEA2338728) | human gut metagenome | biome: human gut; feature: human-associated habitat; material: faeces... | reverse complement strand
GTGAGTGAAACATATTATAATCGGGATAACTTGCCTCAATCTAAGTCTAATTTAAAATGTCCGCAACAAAACGATGCTTTTACGGTAAGTGATACTACTAACGGGAATGGTGCTTTGACTTACCCAATTGGTTTAATAACGACTGATGAAGCAGTTTTAGCTGGAGGAAGTTCTAAAAATAGTAGTTATTACCTATACTCTGGAAATGAATATTGGACTTCCTCGCCGGGCAACTTTTATGGCTATAGCAGCAGAGCTTATGTGAAGCACGTGTATTCGAGTGGAGCTGCTTACTACAACGACAACGTGAACGACCTCAGCGGGGTTCGGCCAGTTATCAATCTGAAGGCTGAAGTGCTGGTACAAGGTTCAGGGACAGCTGAAGACCCATATCACCTTTCTTCATAGAAGAAATATTCACAAAAGTAAAATGATGATGAGACCCACCTAAAATGAGGAATCATTTCGGGTGGGAATTTCTTGGTAAAAAAATAGAAATAAAGATATTTATAAATGTAAAATAAGAAATGAGGTTTTTATGAGAAAAATAGTAGATGGAAATACTGCTTGCAGTAATATAGCTAATCTCTTTACGGAGATAGCATCTATTTATCCTATTACTCCATCGAGTCCGATGGCTAGTAATATTGATAATTTAAAATTAAAGAAAAAAAATTTATTTAACGAATCAGTAGAAGTCGTAGAAATGCAAAGTGAAGCGGGGGCTGCGGGGGCTATGCATGGAGCCTTGATTAGTGGTTCCTTAGCTACCACTTTCACGGCCTCACAAGGCCTATTACTAATGATTCCTAATATGTATAAAATAGCTGGAGAAGGCTTACCAGGAGTTATTCATGTGGCTGCCCGTACGGTGGCAACTCATGCCTTATCCATCTTTGGCGATCATAGTGATATTTATGCTACGCGTGCTACCGGCTTTGCTATTCTCGCATCAACTAACGTTTTTGATGCTCAGAACTTAGCAGCCGTTGCCCACCTTTCAGCTATTGAAGGAAGAGTACCATTCTTACACTTCTTTGATGGTTTTAGGACTAGTCATGAACTAAATAGTATAGAAGAATTACCAGATGAGAAACTCTTAGGACTTATTAATTATGATAAAGTTAATGCTTTCAAAAAACAAGCTCTTAATGTAGGATGTGCTTATCAAAGAGGAATGGCTGAGAATGAGGATATTTATTTTCAAAGTGTAGAAGCTAGAAATACTGATTATGATAAGATTCCTGATATCGTTAATGATTATATGCAAAAGATTAATGGTATTATGAAGACTAATTATCAACCATTTAATTATTATGGTTCTAAGAGTGCTAAATATGTCATCGTAGCGATGGGCAGTGTTTGTGATACAGTTAAACTTACTATAGAAAAGTTAAATGAGACTAATGATATTTATGGACTAATAGAAGTTCATTTATATAGACCTTTTAGTGCTAAATACTTATTAGAAGTATTACCTAGTAGTGTAGAAAGGATTGCTGTCTTAGATAGAACTAAAGAAGCAGGTAGTATTGGAGAACCATTATATTTAGATGTCGTAGCTTCTCTTAAAGATAAGGATATTAAAGTAGTAGGAGGACGTTTCGGCTTATCTAGTAAGAATACTACTCCTTCAGATATTGCTGGGGTCTATAAGATGTTAGAAACTACTTTAAAAGATAATTTTACGATAGGAATTCTTGATGATGTAACTAATCTAAGTTTAGATAAAGTTCCTATGGATATTAAAGTAGCAGATAAAGAGATTCTTATTTATGGATATGGTTCCGATGGAATGGTATCTACTTCTAAAGATATTATGCATTATCTAGGAGAAGAGAAAAATCTATATGTTCAAGGATATTTCCAATATGATAGTAAAAAGTCAGGAGGAGTAACTGTATCTAATTTAAGAATGTCTTCTAAAGAGATTAATGCTCCTTATTATGTAGCTCATCCTTCTTTACTAGTTATTACTAAAGATGCTTATCTAAAAGACTTTGATATGTTTAATAATCTAAAAGAGAATGGCATTTGTTTAATAAATACTAATAAGAAGTCTCATGAATTAGATGATATATTACCTAATAAGACTAAAGACATTATTAAGAATAGAAATATCAAAGTATTATTAATTGATGCTGATAAGATTGCTCTTGAGAATAATATTAAGGGTAAGATTAGTAAGATTATGGAGATTGTAATCTTAAAATTAATGGGATTTAATGATGCCGAAGATTATATTAAAGATTCTATTCGCAAGAAATTTGGGACTAAGGGTGATGATATCGTTAATGCCAATATTAATTCTTTAAGTAGTGCTGTTAAGAGTGTAATCCTTGTAAAAGGCGAATTTAAAGATAAAGAAGAAGTTAAGACTCCTGATGATATCTTTACTCTTATTAATAAAAGAAAAGGAGATAACTTAAAAGTCTCTGAATTAATGCCTTATAAGAATGGTATATTTCCAACCGGCTTAGCCGCTAAAGAAAAGCGTAAGATTACCAATATGGTTCCTAAATGGAATAAGGAAAACTGTATTCAATGTGGAATGTGTGCTACCGTTTGTCCTCATGCCGTAATTAGACCAATTATTACTGAGGCTAAAGATACTGAAAATGGTCTTAAAGTCTTAGGACATACTGAGTATAATTATGAAATTGTCGTTAGTGAAGCTGATTGTACTAGTTGTGGTTTATGTATTAATGCTTGTCTTGGTAAGGCTGGTAAAAAAGCCTTAGAATTTGGTGAAGCCACTTACGAGAATCAAGAGTATGCTGATAAAATGTTTAAAGAATATCAAAATCCAGAACTATATGATCGATTTACTTTAAAAGGCGCTTCTCTAAGAAAACCATGTTTTGAATTTAGTGGCGCTTGTGCCGGTTGTGGAGAAACCCCTTACTTAAAGATGTTAAGTCAGTTATTTGGCGAAAAATTAGTTATTGCCAATGCCACCGGTTGTTCATCAATCTATGGTGGTTCAGCCCCATCAACTCCATACTTAATTCCTTGGGCTAACTCTTTATTTGAAGATAATGCAGAATTTGGCTATGGTATGTATTTAACTTATAAAAATACGAAAAAGCGAATTCACGATATTATTACAAAGTCCATAGATTGTGTTAATCCAGAAGTAAAAGAACTTTTAAATAAATGGTTAGAACAAGAAAATGACTATGATGCTACTAAGAAAATCGTAACTAAATTAGAGACTATGGAGATTCCTAAAGATTTAAAAGATATCCTAGAATATATGGTTGCCCGTAGTGTCTTTATCGTCGGTGGTGATGGTTGGGCTTATGATATCGGTTTTGGGGGAATAGACCATGTCTTATCTAGTGGCGAAAATGTTAATATTATCGTACTTGATACCGAGGTATATTCTAATACTGGTGGTCAAGCATCAAAATCAAGTCGTGTTGGGGCTGTGGCTGAATTTGCTAATATGGGTAAAAAGACAGCGAAAAAAGACTTATTTAGAATTGCCATGTCTTATCCAAACTGTTATATAGGAAGTATTTCCTTTGGAGCTAATTTTATGCAGACTATTAAAACGATGAAAGAAGCAGAAGCTCATAACGGACCAAGTTTAATCATTTGTTATTGTCCATGTATTGAACAAGGTCTTCATGGTGGTATGTCTAACTCTATAAGTGAAGAAAAACTAGCAGTTGAATGTGGTTATGTCAATTTGATGCGTTATGTACCTGAAGATAAAAAATTATATATAGATTCTAAAGAACCAGATTTTACTAAATATGAAGATTTCTTAAAGAATGAAGTAAGATATAGTAGTTTAATGAAGAAAGATAACAAGTTAGCTAAAGAGTTATTAGATATTCAAGTAAATAATGCTAAGGAAAGATATAATTTCTATAAAGATATTCAAAGTAAGAATAATTAAGTTTAAGATGTAGACTTATGGTCTATGTCTTTTTCTTTCTATTCATATTTTTCTATAGAAAGAATAAAACTGTGATATAATCTACTTATTAAATGTTAATTTGAAATTACAGAAAGAAGAGGTATTTATGCAAAATTTTGATAATTTAAAATTAAGTGGTCTTAGATATGGTGGTCATGCAGGCAATAAATTAGGAGTAATTATTAATAACGAGAATTGGTTTTTAAAATTTCCCCAATCAACTAGAAATCTTACAAGAAAAGTTGAAATTTCTTACACTACTTCTCCCATATCTGAATATATAGGCTCTCACATATACGAAATTATCGGTATTCCTGTCCACAAGACTAAACTAGGTATGAAAGATAAAAAATTAGTAGTAGCCTGTAAGGACTTTAGAAAAGATCCCTTTCTTTATACATTTGATGACTTTAATTCTATAAAAAACGACTATGTTGAAGGTCTCGATGAAAAGTTGGAATCTACATCATCAAGCTCTAATCACGCTGTTAGTTTAGAAGAAGTTATGATAATTATGGATAATAACCCTTTATTTCAAAAGCATCCCGAACTAAAAAAACGTTTCTGGGATATGTTTGTAGTTGATGCATTTATTGGCAATAATGATAGAAATAATGGAAACTGGGGGGTACTAGTTAATAATCAGACAGGAGAGACTACTTTAGCACCGGTTTTTGATAATGGCTCTTCATTTAATACTAAATCAAGTGATGAACAAATACAAATAATTTTAAATAATGAAGAGCGTTTTGCCTCAAGTGCTTATACTAGCAGAGTCTGCATTTTTGAAGAAAATGCCAAACCTCTAAATCCTTTTAAGTATTTAGAGTCTCTAAAGAATAGAGAATGTAATGAAGCTTTGCTTAGAATTGTACCAAAAATAAATATCGAAAAGATTAGTAAAATGATTGCGGAAATTCCCGAAAGTTATGAGGGAATAGAAGTTATAAGTCCTGTTAGAAAAGAGTTTTACATTAAGTGTTTAAAATATCGTTATAATAAGTCTTTGTATCCTGCTTACTTAGAAGCTCTAAAACTAAAAGAAAATTAATTAATGCAAGATTTAAATGTATAATGGCTTGGCTGCTGGTCTTGAGTCTTTTCTAAATCAACTCTGATATCTGGACAAATAAATAATGAGCAGTTTAATTTGCTTTTAAAGAAATATCGAGGTGGAAAATGAAAAATAAAGTCAAAATACATTTAATAATCTTGAATGTTTTAAAACAAAAAGAGAGGTAATTTATGCATAATTATTTAGAAATAATAGCTTACTGGCAACAACAAAATATAGATAGCATTCCCAAGTTAGAACAAGCTTTAGACAATTTTAATATCTTGTTTGCTTATAATTCGGGAGTAATTGAAAATCCAAGTATTACTTATCATGATACTAGAGAAATTTTTGAAAATGGAAAAATCAATAACTATACAGGAAACTTAAGAACTCTTTACGAAATAGCTAATCAAAAAGACTGTGCTTCTTATTTATTACCAAAGATTATTAAGAAAGAACCACTAACGGAAGAATTATTAAAAAAAATCCATAAATTATTAACCAAAGGAACATATGATGAAACAAGATATAATATTAATGGTGAGAGACCAGGAGAGTATAAAAAGCACGATTATGTTACTGGTCGAAATGAAGTAGGAGCCGATGTTTTAAGTGTTGCTAGAGAAATTAAAGATTTACTTAAGGAAGTAGCAAGTATAAAAACTAATGATGCAGAAACTATCATCAAAATAGCAGCTTATACGCATAATGTTTTAGAATCTATTTACGCATTTGCTGATGGTAATGGGCGTTTAGGGCGTACTATCGCAAATTATATTTTATTAACTAATAATCTGCCACCGATAATTATCTATGATGAAGATAAAAAATATTATTATGCTTGTTTAGAAAAGTTTGATGAAGAAGAAGATTTATCAGCAATGATTGAATTCTTTAAATACGAAATGGAGAAGACTTGGCGTAAAACCCTAGACTTAAAAGAGGGAAAAAGTAAAAAGACTCCGAAAATAAGTGATTGTAATTAACTAGGAGTATGTTATCATATAGATGTAAAGGAGATTTTATGATTAAAATAAAAACAGATTCGAGAAAAATAGAGCCGGGAGATACATTTGTCGCTATTAAAGGATTAACGGTTGATGGTCATGATTTTATTGAAAAAGCTATTTCCCTAGGAGCTAGTAAGATTGTTTGCGAACATGGTTCTTATAGTGTTGAGACTCTTGTAGTTCCCGATACTAAAGAGTGGCTTCAGAAGTATTTAGTTACTAATTATAAAGAAGAAGTTAATAAGATTAAGATTATTGGTATGACAGGTACTAATGGGAAGACTACTACTTGTTTTCTTACTTATCAGATGTTACTTAAACTAGGAAAAAAGGCCGCTTATATGGGGACTATTGGCTTTTATATGCCGGGAGTTAAAAGAGTCCTAAATAATACGACTCCCGAGATTTTAGATGTTTATAGTCTTATTATTGAGGCTACCCAAGCTGGTTGTGAATACTTTGTAATGGAAGTATCTAGTCATTCTTTAGTAGAAAAAAGAATTGAAGGATTAGAGTTTACGGTAGAAGCTTTTTCTAATCTTACAGAAGATCATTTAGATTTTCATAAGACAATGGAAAACTATTTAAAAGCTAAATTACTTATTTTAGATCAGTTAAAGGGGACAATTATTGTAAATAGTGATGATCCTTATGGAAAGTATTTTGAGACTAAGAATTATAAAACTCTAGGGTATACAGGTAAAGATTATCAGATAATTTTCTATGAAGAGACTGATAAAGGGACTTTAATTAAATTTAAAGCTTTAGATAAAGAGTATACGGTAGAGACTAATTTAAAGTGTAAGTATAATGTCTATAACTATTTAACGGCCTTAGGACTTCTTAATACTCTAGGAATTAGTATTTCTGATATCATTAATGTTACTAAAGATATTTATGCTCCTAAAGGACGTTGTGAACAGATTAAAGTAAGGGAAGCTTATGCCGTTATTGATTATGCCCATACTCCTGATGCTGTTGAAAAGATTATTATTTCCTTTTTAGAAAATAAGAAAGGGAAAATCTATACTATTGTAGGTTGTGGTGGTGATAGAGATCCTCTTAAAAGACCAATTATGGGCAAAATTGCCACAGATTTAAGTGATTATGTTATTTTTACTAGTGATAATCCTAGAACTGAAGATCCTAAGAAGATTTTAGAAGATATTATAAAAGGGGTTTCTAAAGATAATTATGTTGTTGAACCAGACCGGAAAGAAGCTATTAGAAAAGGGCTTAATATGTTAAAGAAGAATGATGTTTTACTTATCTTAGGTAAGGGGCATGAAGATTATCAAATTATTGGGCATACTAAGTATCATTTAGATGATTTAGAAGAAGTTAAGAAGTATTTAGAAACAAACTAAGTACTTTTTTCTTTGAAAATTTTCTTGACAAATAGAAACCAAAAAGAGACAATAGATGAATAAATTTTAAGGAAGGGGTATTTTATGTTAGATTATTTTAAAGATGAGAAAACTGATACTTTTAGACAATTAAATAAACTCTTAAAAAGTAAGAGTATAGCAAGTGATTTTGCTCCCTTTTCCTCTTATTCACCGGTTTATATAGAGACTAATGAATGTCAAAGAGGAGTTTTAAGTAAGCTTGATGTTGCTGGTAAAGATGTTCTTTGTGTGACTTCGAGTGCTGATTTTGCTTTTAATGCTTTAGCTAGTGGAGCCCGTAAGGTAACAACTTTTGATAAGAATAAGTTTGCTAAGTATGTCTTAGCTTTAAAGATAGCAACCATTAAGACTTATTATAGTGCTTCGGGATATTCACGATTTTGGTTAAAAGATAGTCCTGATTACTTATCTAAAAGACTATTTAATGATATTAAAAATCATTTATCGCCAAGAGATTATGAGTTTTGGACCTATGTTTTTCAAGATAATTTTAATCTTAGAGAAAGTAATTTCATTAGAAAAACGATGTATGGGACTTATAACATGCAAAATAAATATAATATTTATTATAATAATTATTATTACCTTCTTTTAAGACAAGCCCTTTTGAAAGAACCTATTATAACCTATGACTTAGATATTACGGATATCTTTAATATTAAAGAGTCTTTTGATGTTATTTATCTATCTAATATATTACAATATTATAAAGAAATTGAGCTTCTTAAAGATGCGGATACAGTTCATAAATTTCTTAATAATCTTAAAAGACTAATGGTAAAACCAGGAGGAGTAGTAAGTGTTAATTATTGTTATTGGGCTAATCTATTAGAGTTTTGTGATTTTTTGGATACTACCCTTGAAGACTTAGTTAATATTCTTACTTTAAAATATCCAAGTGAATATGATTTACAAACCTTTAGTACTGTTTTTGATGATACTTTAGAAGGGATTTGTTTGACTAGAAAAAGAGCTCTAAAATGATTTTAAACATTAGTGGGCGAACAGATATAGTTGGCTTTTATACGCCTTGGTTTCTTAAGAGATTAAAGGCTGGTTTTGTTGATGTTAGAAATCCCTATAATGAGACTCAAGTTAGTAGGATTTATTTTGAAGATGTGGAATTATTAGTCTTTTGTACCAAAAATCCTAGACCTATTATTCCATATCTAAAAAGTATTCCTAAACCGTTTCTTTTTCATATTACTATTACTGGATATCATCAGGATATTGAACCTAACGTCAAAGATAAGAAAGGTATTATTGAAGATATTAAAGAGATTAGTAAGACTATAGGAAAAGAAAGAGTCTATTTAAGATATGATCCAATATTTCTTAATGATAAGTATACCGTAGAATATCATATCAGCTGTATTAAAAGATTATGTGCGCTTTTAGAAGGGTATATTGATAAGATAATTATATCCTTCATTGATGATTATAAGAATGTTAGAAAGAATGAGAAAGTCTTAAGATTTAGAGAGTTTAAGGAAAGTGATTATAAATCCTTAGGAGAAAATATCAGTAAGATATGTCACTCTCATGGTATAAGAGTCCATACTTGTTTTGAAAAGAGAAATCTAGTAGAGTATGGTTTTGATGAAGAAATGTGTTTATCTCATGAATTAGCTTATATCTTAACTGGAAAGAAGTATCCTAATTGGAAAGCCCGAAAAGAAGGTTTATGTAATTGTGTTAATATCATTGATATAGGAGTCTTTAATACTTGTTCTCATTTTTGTAAATATTGTTATGCTAATTTTAAAGAAGAGGATGTCTTAAAGAATAAGAGTCTCCATGATTCTAATTCCTCCCTTTTAATAGGCTATCTTAAACCCGAAGATAAAATAACGAGAAGAAAAAAATAACTTTTTGAAACTAATTGCCTCCTTTTAGGGATTATTTGGTAGAAGGAGTAATTATGAAGAAGAAAAATATTTTAATAATTAGTATCATTATAATACTTATCTTAGGAGGAATAACGCTTCTAAGACTAATAAATATTCAAGTAGTAAGAGAGACTTTACCTAAGGATAAGACTACTTCTTATCAAGAAGTAATTAAGTTAAAAGATGGAAGAATTGTATATTCTAAGTACCAAGATAATACTAACTTAAAAGCAAAATTAGAAGAAAATAATAATTATCTTGATGATTTAGTTAAATCTATTAATAATAAAGTAATTCTTAAAGATGGAGGTAGTATTGTCTATAAGAAAAATGATATTTATATAGTAATGTGTCATCGGATAGGCAGTTTAGATGCAGATAAGACTATAGAAGATATCTATTTAGGGGATACTTATCAGGATGTTTGTTTAGAGTAATATCTTGCCTTTAAAATTACTTGGAGAAAACCTCTAAGTCTTTTTTTCTTCTTAAAACCATTATTATGTAGTATAATGTATTAAGAAAAAGGTGATTATATGCGAATTATAATAAGTGCTGGGGGAACAGGGGGCCATATTTATCCTGCTTTATCCATAATAGAAGGTTTTAAAAAGTATGATAAATCTTTAGAAGTATTATATATTGGGACTAAGAATCGAATGGAAAAAGATATAGTTCCTAAAGAAAATATTCCCTATTATGGCATTGAAATCTATGGCTTAACTAAAAACATTCTAAGAGATATTAAAGATGTCTTTTTGATTGTAAAAGCTAAAAAAGAAGTAAAGAAACTCATAGAGGAGTTTAAGCCTGATGTTATCTTAGGAGTAGGAGGATATGTTACTTATCCCGTCTTAATGGCTGCTAGAGCCAAACATATTAAGACATTTATTCATGAACAGAATGCTATTCCCGGAAAAACTAATAAAATGATAAGTAAATATGCCGATATAATTGGGGTTTCTTTTCCTGAGACTAGGAAGTATTTTCCTAATAAAAAAGTTATTTATACAGGAAATCCCACGGGAATAAGAGCTCTAAATACCCCTATAATCTCCAAGACATCTTTAGGACTTAAAGAGTCTTTACCCTTAGTAGTTGTTGTTTGTGGTTCCCTAGGGAGTGCAACCGTTAATAAGATAATGACCGGATATTTAAATACTTTAGAAAATGCTAAATATCAAATCGTTTATATTACGGGCAAAGCTTTATACCCAGAGTTTACCAAGACTAATTATCCCAAGAATGTTTTGGTATTACCTTATTTAGACAATTTAAGTGGTCTTTTAAAAAGTGCTGATATTCTAGTTGCCAGAGCTGGTGCTTCCACTATCGCTGAAATTAAAGCCTTAAATATTCCTAGTATTTTAATACCTAGTCCTTATGTTGCCAATAATCATCAATATTTTAATGCCAAAGCTCTAGTTGATAATGATGAGGCTATTATGTTAGAAGAGGAAAATCTTAGTACCGATAATATTAAGAAGACAATTGAGAATCTTCTTAATGATAAAGAAAAGTATCAAAGGATAAAGAATAATTTAAGTAAAGTAAATACCCTAGATAGTACTAAGATTATTTATGAAGCAGTTAAGGAGCTTATTAAGAAATGAATAAAAAGTGTGAATTAAAGAAAAATGTGAATTTGTTAGATTATAATACTTATCGGGTAGAAGCTAGATGTCATTATATGGCTTGTCCAGCAACCCTAAAAGACTTAGAAAACTTACTTACTTATGTTATAAATCATCAAATTAAATATTTTGTTTTAGGTAATGGCTCGAATGTGATATTAGATGGTTACTTTGATGGTTTAGTTATCAATATGAAAAATTTAGATAAGGTGATTAAGAAAAGCCCAACCGACATCATTGCCTATAGTGGTATTATGCTACCTAAACTCGTTAATTTTTGTGTTAAAAATAATATGGCTGGACTAGAGTGGGCTAGTGGTATTCCTGGCACTTTAGGGGGCGCTATTTACGGTAATGCCGGTGCTTATAATGAAGCTATCTATGACTATTTAGAAGAGATAATTGTTCTTCATAATGGCAAACTAGAAACTTTAAAGAAAAGTAAACTTAATTATGGTTACCGAACTAGTTTTTTTCAAGGAAAACGCCAATATATCATCATCGCTGCTCATTTGAAATTAAAACCTGGTGATAAAGAAACTTCTCTTAAAATTATGAATGACCGCTTAACAAGACGCTTAAAAACACAACCCTTAAGTTATCCATCAGCAGGTTCTGTCTTCCGTAATCCCAGTAAAGACCTACCGGCAGGAAAACTAATTGAAGATGCTAATCTTAAAGGCTATAAAGAAGGTGGTGCCACCGTTTCTACTAAACATGCCAACTTTATAATCAATGAAAATAAGGCTACATCTAAAGACATTATTAATCTTATCAGCCATATTAAAAAAGTCATTAAAGAAAAAGATAATATCGATTTAATCTTAGAACAAGAAATAGTAAAGTGGGATTCATATGAATAAAAAGAAGAGACATCGTAAATTAAATAAAAAAAGAGTCTTTACTCTTCTTATCTTTCTATTAGGAATTATATTCTTTATTATATTTCTTTTAAATCTAAGAGTTAAAAACATCTTAATAATAGGTAATACTTATATAAAAGATAGTGAAATTATAAGAAAGTGTAATTTAAAAGACTATCCTTACTATAAAGATATTAATAAAAAGACTATTGAAAATACTATTAATAATATTCCTTTACTTAATAAAACGAAAGTTCTAAAGAAATTAAATGGTACTTTAAAAATAATTGTTGAAGAAGAAAAGCCACTTCTTTACTTAAATGATACTAGTAAGATTATAACAGATCAAAATAATACCTATGAAAATATAAACTTAGATATTATTTCTATGCCAACTTTAAAGAATAATATAAGTACAGAGACTCAAAAATATCTAGTTACAGCTTTAAGTAAAATAAAAACTAATCTTTTAGAAATGATAAGTGAAATTGAATATACTCCTACTATTAGTCAAAATGGGACTATAATTGATGATAAACGCTTTACTTTTTATATGAATGATTCTAATATAGCAGTGATAAATGCCATTAATATCGATAAATTTAATAATTACTTAAAGATAGTTAGTAAAACGATGGATAGTTTTGATTCTAGTGTTAAAGGAACTTATAACTTTGATTCGGGGACTAGTAATGTTTTCTTTAGTAAGTTTGGTAGTAAGGAGAGCTCTAATGATGAAAATTAATTATGATAAGAAAATGTGGGAGATTATAGATAAAGAAAAGAAGTTAAAAAAACTTTTATTACATTCTTGTTGTGCTCCTTGTAGTAGTGCTTGTCTTGAGAAATTAACTCCTTATTTTGATATTACAATTCTTTATTATAATCCTAATATTGAACCTTATGAAGAATATTTAAAAAGAAAAGAAGAAGAAATAAGATTTATTAAAGAATATCCCCATCAAAATAAAATAGACATCATTGATTGTGACTATGATCATGAAAAGTTTATAAAGATTGCTAAAGGACTGGAAAAAGAACCTGAACGGGGAAAAAGATGTCTTAAATGCTATAATCTTCGAATGGAATATACGGCTATAAAAGCTAAAGAACTAGGATATGATTACTTCGCTACTACTCTTACTTTAAGCCCTCTAAAGGATAGTCAAGTCCTTAATAATATTGGTTATGCTATTAGTAAAAAGTACGATATTTCTTATTTACCAAGTGATTTTAAGAAACAAAATGGGTATAAAAGAAGTATTGAATTATCTAAAGAATATAATTTATATCGTCAAAATTTCTGTGGGTGCAAGTATTCTAGAAAAATTATAGAAAATAGTCTTGATTAAATGTGCTATTTCGTATAAAATATTCAACTAGAAAGAAGATTACTATGAAAAAAAGAGAAGAAATAGAAATGAAATTTTATGAAAAATTAGGAGTAAAAAAATTTATCAAATTTGATAATAAGTTTTGGAGTGGTTGGGACCGTCTTACTCTTGCCCTAACTCCTAAATCAAAAAAACTTGCTAAGCAAAATAAAATTAAAGAAAACAATAATTATTACTTATCTAGAAAAATTGAAGGGGTTATAAAATGCCAAACAAGAAAGAAAGAAATCGCTAAACTGGCTATTGCTCTTGCAGCATTATACACTTTAATAGGATTATTTCATGTATACTTTCAGCCGTCATTAATTCTTAGTGTCGCATATTTTTCTTGGACGGCTGTATTTATAGCATCTGCCACGACAAGTCGCTATGCTACTTTAAAAGCTAAAAAAATTGAAGAAAAATGGCATTGTAAATATGAAAGTCAAAAAGAGGATGTTATTGCTAATATTATGATTAAAAATAAAGAATTAGGGCGTCCACGATGCGAAATCATAGCTAATAATAATAATTTAGAACAAACAAGTTTTCAAAAGTTAATTAGCAATGCTGAATTATCTGAATTAAAAAAATATGATAATTATTTAAATTCTTATCAAAAAGCTTATGAAAATGGTGAAACCGTACCAACTTTAGAATATGATAGGGCTAAAAATAAAACTTTAAGACTAGTTCCTAGTTATACAAAATTGCATAAATAATGTTTAATTATAAAGAAAAAAAAGATATTATAATTTGAAAATTTGGCCGAATTAAGAGTTATAATATCTTTTTGCTTACTTCAAATTTTATCTTTGTTATGCTTATAATAGCAAGGAGTTTATATTATATGCAAATGGAAGAAAAAAACGAAGAAGTAAGAGCTGAAAAAGAAAGTTTTAATTTAGTCGAAGTCTATTATGCCAGATATTTAAATGGCTATATTGATGAAAAATTTAACAGTATAGTTAAGAAAAACAATTTTATATCTTTAATGCTAAAGTTTATTGGTTATGCAATAATAATCATTGGCGTTGTAATTTTGAGTGTTATTGCTATAGAAACTGAAAAAATAAGTTTGGCATTTCTTTTAATAATATTTTTAATTAGTTGTGGCTTGTCTTTAGGCTTTTTTGCTTTTGCAGAAATAATCCAAATTTTGCATGATATCAGATTCAAATTATGGATTAAGTAATTAAACTTAAAGAGTATACTTATTAAACATTAATTAGGCTTACTACCTAATTTTTTTGATTTATTCAGAATAAAAAATATTTATTAAAAGAATAATATTGCATTTGCTAACTATATTACTTATAATTACCTTAGTTATGAAAATTAGCAGATTCATTAAAAAATTTATAAAGTAACTTAAAATTATTGACTTTATAAGTAAGGGTAGGATAGAATACTGCTACATTGATGAAAAAAGATTAAAGATAGTCATTAGGACCATTTAATTTTAGTTAGGAGTAGTTATGACATTTAAAATAATAACTTTAGGATGTAAAGTAAATACCTATGAATCAGAAGTGATGCAAGAGCATCTTCTTAAGGCAGGATATAAACTAGTAGAAGGGGATGCTAAGAGTGATATTGTTATCATTAATACCTGTTCTGTGACTAATATGGCCGATAGTAAATCAAGAAAACTAATTCGCCATACGAAAAGAGAAAATCCTTCGGGAGTTTTAGTTGTCTGTGGTTGTTCAGCAGAAAATCATCAAGAAGAGTTAAAAGATTTAAATATTGATATTCTAATTGGAAATAATGGTAAATCTAAGATAGTTAGCCTTATTAATAACTATTTAGCCTCTAAGACTCCGTATACCTATTTTGCAGGGACAAGAAATTTAGACTTTGAAGATATGGAAGTTGATAAGTTTACAACTCATACTAGAGGATTTATTAAAGTTCAGGATGGATGTAATAATTTTTGTACTTATTGCATTATTCCTTATATGCGAGGAAATATCCGAAGTAAGAATTTCAATGTGGCTTTAAAAGAGGCCGAAAACCTAGTTAATAATGGGCATCAAGAAATCGTTTTAACCGGAATTCATACTGGTTCTTATGGTCGTGGTACTGACCATGATTTAACAGATTTAATTAATGCTATGTCAAAAATTGCCGGCTTAAAAAACATTCGTATATCTAGTATTGAAATAACCGAATTAGATGAAAAATTTATGGAAATGTTAAAGACTAATCCTAAAGTTTGTCATCATATGCATATTCCTTTACAATCGGGTTCTGATAAGATTTTAAAACTTATGAATAGAAAATATAATAAGAGTGAGTTCTTAAAGAAAATTAAAGAGATTAGAGAATGTATTCCCGATATTAATATTACTACCGATGTTATTACCGGGTTTCCTAGTGAGACGGAAAGTGATTTTGAAGAATGTTTAGAATTTTGCGAGACGGTTGGCTTTAGTAAAATTCATACCTTTCCTTATTCCGAAAGAACCGGGACAGTGGCTGCTAAAATGCCTAATCAAGTACCTGTAAACATCAGAAAAGAGCGTGCTAAAAGACTAATTGCTTTATCTGATAAATTAGAACTCATCTATAACCAAGACCAAATTGGTAAGACTTTTCCGGTCTTAATTGAAGAAGTAAAAGATGATACTTCCATTGGACATACTTCGACTTACTTAAAAGTTTTGGTAAATAAAAGTCTTGAACGTAATAGGTTCTATGATATTACGATTACCCAGGCTTTTAATGACCATGTTATAGGCATTGTAAAATAAATGTGCTATACTGATTATAATGATAGGTGGTAGTTATGTATCCAAAAATCTTAAATAATTATATTTTTAATGAGTTTTTAAAGTCTTTAATCATCACCTTAATCCTCATAATAGTGGCTTTTAATATTGCTAGTTATCTTTATAAGAAAAATATGAGTAATATTTATACTACTTCTAATTTAGTTATTGATATTGCTCCGGAAATTAAACGTGACCTTGCTAAACTTACCGATGTTGATTCTTTTAAGGAAAAAGGAAATATCATTGGCATTACTAATAATAGGAAAGATACTTCTTATAAAATTCTTCTTTGTGGAAAGAAAAATGATAATTTGCGTCTTAATATTAATAATACCTCTATTAAGAATTTAAGTTCTTATACTTATAATAATTCTTGTTATACCTTAGTAGAGGCTCCTAGCTATAAAGAAACTACTGATATGTATGAAGTAAAACTCTTTATTCCTGCTAGTTCCCTAATAAGTGATTATTATGCCTCATATGAACTTAAAGTCCAAGAAAATAACTAAGTAAAAAGATACTAACACTTAAAAAAGAGGCATAAAATCTTCCTAAGATATATCTAGTAAGTGAGATATAACTATTCTTTAAAACTGCTTTAATCTGCATAAAGATAGAAATACCACCAAAATTAATAAAGATTAAAGCTAGCATACTTTTAGACATCAAAGAAGTATTTAAAGTAACTAAATAATTAAGACCATTACTGACTTCTAAAATACCTACTAAAAAGCCTAAATCTTTAGGAATTAAAAGACTTAAAAGATTAAAAAGAATAATCATGCCTAGGACATTTAAAAAGATGTCTTTAGCATTATTAACTTCCTCTACTAGTAAATCTCCTAAAGGAATTTCTTTATTTCTTTTTAAAGGTTTACCTTTAGTCTTATGAATAAAATATAATAAGATATTACTAAAATAAGAGATAAATATAATCTTAAAGACGATATTAAGTGGTAGGAATAGTTTTAACATCGTATACAAGAAGAGAGGATTAAGAAAGAAGTTAGCCATTATATAAGAATTAGCATCTTCTTTACTAATTATGCCCTTAATAACTAAGTCATTAAGAATAATATAACTACTAGGACTTCCACATAAAAGGCTTAAAAGAAAGATATAAAGATAATTTGACTTTGTTAACCGATAAATATAGTAGGGAAAGTTATAATTAATTAGGACTTTACTTAAAATATACATTGGAAACAAAGAAATAAAGACCTTGGTAATAAAAAGCTTACAACTATTTAAAATAGAATTGGCAATGATTCCAGTATTTGTAAACAATAAGTAAACTATAAATAGACAACAAAGTATAATAAGTAAATTTCGTTTCATATCTTTATCCTTTTTTGGTATAATTAAGTAAGGTGATTCAATTTGACTAATAAATACTATGCAAAATTAAAAAAAATTATCCAAGAAAATCTTGGCTATATAATATTTACGCTGGGAATAATTACTCTTTTTTGGATTGATACTCCTTATGTCATTTATACTCCAGGTTCTTTTATTGATTTAAGTGATCGTATTACAGTGGATAATACGAAAGAAGAGATTAACGGAACTTTGGGAATGGCTTATGTTAGTGTCGTTAAAGCTTCACCCTTCTTTGTAGGATTAAGTTATTTAAATAAGAATTGGGATTTAGTTAGTAAAGACCAAATTAAGTATGATGATGAGTCAATTAAAGATGCTAATGAAAGAGAAAAACTTAGTATGGAAGAATCCATTAGTAATGCCAAACTTGCCGCTTTTAAAGAGGCCGGTAAACCCTCTACCATTACTAATACGAGACATGTTATAACTTATTTAGATAGTAGTGATACCGAGCTTAAATTATTTGATGAAATTAAAAGAGTAGAGGGTAAAGATATTAGTGATATTGAATCGATTAAGAAAATAGTAGCTACTAAAGAAGTAGGGGATTATCTTACTTTAGAAGTCGTAAGAAAAGATAATCTTATAAGTGTAAAGTCGGTTGTCTATGAAGAAGATGGTCGTAAACTAATCGGCGTATCCTTAACTAATGTTAATGAAGTAACGACTGAGCCCCAAATAAAATTACAAGCTAAAACCAATGAATCTGGTCCTTCTGGCGGATTAATGATGTCTTTAAGTATCTATGATGCTATTAGTCCCCTAGACCTAGCTAAGGGGCGAAAGATTATTGGTACTGGTACCATAGCGCCTGATGGCACCGTCGGCGCTATTGGGGGCGTTAAATATAAATTAATCGGGGCGGTTAAAAATAAGGCTGATATCTTCTTAGTTCCTAAAGATAATTATGAAGAAGCTAAGGAAGTAGCAAAAGATTATAAATTTAATATTAGAATAATCTCTGTATCTAGTCTTAAAGAAGCAATAAAGGAGTTAGAAAGTGAATAACAGTTATTATAATAAAGATGTCTATAATGATTTAGAACCTATTAATAAATGTACTTATTTTAATGAATGGTTTAAGATAGTTGAACCTATTCTTTTGAATGACGAATTTCAACGTCGTAAACTATTTCTTCATCATGAGAACTCAGTCTGGGAACATTCAATCATTGTTTCTTTTAAATCCTTTTTATTGGCTAAATTTTATAATCTAAATGTCTATGATGCGACAATTGCTGGGCTTTTGCATGACTTTTATCCCCAAGCTTGGCAATTTAATCAAGAATTATATGACCTTGACCCTACTTATTTTTTAAGATATTTTAAAAAACATAAAAATATCAAAGAATGGCACGGACTTGTCCATGGCAAAGAAGCTGCTCTTAATGCCAAGAAATATTTCCCTGACTTTGTTAATAAACGTATTCTTGATAGCATTAAATATCATATGTTTCCTCTTACGATTGTTCCTCCTCACTATCTTGAAGGTTGGATTGTAACTTCAATGGATAAAAAAGCTTCCGTATCTGTTCTTAAAGATTTTAAAGAACTACCTAATTATGTAGGAATTCGTACTCATCGCGTTCGTAAAGATTAGTATAAATAATAAAAATAAGCCCATAATAAAAATGGGTGATTAGATGAAAAATTTACTTAGCTATAGTCTTGTTTTAATATTTATTGGGATTATAGTTTTTTTAAATCCTATTAAAATATCTGAACAGTCAGTAACTCATAATCAAAATCTAGGAATAGATACGACGAGTAGAGAGGATAAAATTACCAATGAAGAAAATAATTCTAAAGAAAATGAAGTCCTAGATGAAAATAATGATATTGATGATAAAGAAAAAGATAATATTAAAGAAAAGAAACCTCTTAAATATGTAGCTTTAACTTTTGATGATGGTCCTAGTAGTTTTACGGAAGAGATTATCGATTTATTGCAAAAATACAATTATAACGCAACCTTTTTTGTCCTCGGAAATAAGCTTAATCTTAATTATAAAGATATTTTAAAGAAGTCAATTAAAAATGGTAATGAAATAGGAGTTCATGGTTATTCTCATCGTTCATTTACTAAAATGCGCCAAGCTACTATGGAAGAAGAAATTACTAAGACTAAAAAATATATTAAAAACTTAACTGGTTATGAATCAACTTTAGTAAGACCACCCTATGGAAATATTACGAAAACTATCAAAAATTATAATCTAGGACCTTATATCCTTTGGAATAATGATACCCTAGATTGGAAATTAAGAGATGCTAATAAAATATCATCAAGATTAATTAATAGTATTGAAGATAAGAGTATTATTTTGATGCATGATACTTATTTAACGACTTTTAAAGCTCTAGAGATAATTTTACCTTACTTAAAAGAAAATAATTATGTTGTAACTACGGTCTCTAAAATCTATGAATTAAATGGAATTACTTTAGAAAATAATAAGAGTTATCGTTATATTAAATAAGAGGAAGTTCTTCATCAATAACATCACTCTTAGAAGCTACATATAGACTTATGGCCCCTCCAATTAAAAAGAGAATACTAGCTATAAAGATTAAATCGGTATAGAATTTTTTCTTCTTATTAGAATTATATCTTGTTAAGCTAGTCTCATCTTGATAAGCTATATAAACAAAATAAATATAAATTAAAAGAATAACTGTTAAAACAACTTTATTAATATTTTGAAATTTCTTTTTATAGAAAGGTTGATTAGTCTTAAGATAAAGTTTTTCTAAATAATTGGAGTATAAATTAAAACCGATTAAAAAAATATAGATAATCCATATAAAGCTTTCTATATCAATTCGTTTTAATGATAGTTTCTTTTCTGTATCCATACTAAATTATATGAGCAAGAGGATTATTTTCATACAAAAAATAAGTCTCTTTAAATTTACTATAAGTAAAGCAAAGAAACTTATTTCTAAAAAAACAAATAGTTTAAACGAAAATTATTAAAAATAATAAAAAAACAGTTGCAAAATAAATTAAAGTTTAGTAAAATTAAGAAGTCAGCAAGAAAATGGGCTTGTAGCTCAGCTGGTTAGAGCGCACGCCTGATAAGCGTGAGGTCGGAGGTTCAAGTCCCCCCAGGCCCACCATTTTATTTTACTGGCCTGTTGGTGAAGCGGTTAACACATATGCCTTTCACGCATACATACATGGGTTCAAATCCCGTACAGGTCACCAATTGACAATCAAAGCCCCGTGTTGTGGGCTTTTTTAATTTATCAGATATTTAAAAACCGTAAGGATAAATTGGACTTTAAAACCCAAGTTTCCTATGTTATAATAAGACCGGTGATTTTGTGAAAAAAGAAAAAGATTATTTTCAAACCGAAGAAGGAAAATTTATTAAACATCAAGTAAAAAAGATTAAGATCGAAGGAATTTTATGTCTTGCTTTAGGACTCATCTACTTAGTATTTAATATCTATCAAAAAGAAAAATGGTATATGTATTTAGTAACTTTAGCTTTATTTGTCTTTGGCATTTATTTTCTTTATCAAGCAAATAAGATTAAAATTACGAAACAACGACTTTATGATTATAAAGTAAATAATGAGGAAAAAAAGGAGTAAGAAATGAGTACAATTGGTCTTGATCTTGGCACGAGAACCTTAGGAGTAGCAATCTCTAGAACTGGATTAATAGCAGGTCCTTATACTCTTTTAAAATATCAAGATGAAAACTATGATTATTTAGCTTCTGAGATTAAAAAAATTGTTTTAAAAGAGCAGGTTGATTCTATAGCGTTAGGGTTTCCTAAGAATATGAATAATACTTGTGGCTTTGCTACCGAGCGAACGATGAAATTCTTAAATGTTTTAAAGAATTATGTCGAGGTTCCGATTACTTTGATTGATGAAAGATTAAGTACGGTGGAAGCTAATAATATCCTGCTTACTAATGATATGTCAAGAAAGAAAAGAAAAAAAATTATAGATGTAACAGCGGCGATGATTATACTTGATACTTATTTAAAGAAAAGGAATAATAATGAAAAATAATAAAATTAGATTAATAAATGATGCAGGGGAAGAAAAAGAATTTGACCCATTATTTACTTTTGAAAGTGATGAAACCAAGAAAAGTTACATTGTCTATACTGATCATGAAAAAGATAAGGATGGTAAAGAAAAAGTTTATGCCTCTATCTATGATAGTACCGGTAAAGACAATAATCTTTATCCAATTGAAACGGAAAAAGAATGGAATTTAATTTTCAATGTTTTAGAATCAATTCAAAAGAAGTTGGAAGAAGAACAACATGTCTAAGAAAAAACTCAAGATTATAACTATTATTATAATAATTTTAATTCTTCTTATTGGTCTTCCTCTTAGTATTTATGCTAGTCTTTTAAGACCAGTTAATAAAAAAGATAGTACCCTAATTACTTTTGATATTCCTTATAAGACTTCCTCTAATGAGGTTTTAAATTCTTTAGAAGCACAAGGCCTTATTAAAAGTAGCTTGATAGCTAAGATTTATATGAAAACTCATCAGATAACTAATATTCAAGCAGGAACTTATATTCTTAGTAAAGATATGGATTTAAAGACTATTTTAAATAAATTTACGACAGGGAAAGTCTTAGATGATGAGATTACCATTACTTTTATTGAAGGAAAAAGACTAAGTTATTATGTTAATCTAATTACAAAGAATTTTTCTTATACGGCTTCCGAGATTAATGATGTCTTAAATGATAAAGAATTTTTAAAAGAATTAATAGATAAGTATTGGTTTATTACGGATGAAATCCTTAATAAAGATATTTATTATCCTTTAGAAGGGTATATTTTCCCTGATACTTATAACTTTAAGAAAGATGCTACCATTAAAGAGATAATATTAACTCTAATTGAAGGTTTAAATACAAAGTTAGAGCCTTATAAAGATACTATTTTAAATAGTGGATATACTCCTCATGAAATCTTAACTTTAGCTTCTATAGTGGAGTTAGAAGGGGTAGATGATAGTTCTCGTAGTAAGGTTGCTGGCGTCTTTTATAACCGTTTAAAATCCGGTTGGACTTTAGGTAGTGATGTAACGACTTATTATGCTTTCAAGAAAGATTTCTCTAGTGAGTTAACTCTTGAAGAATATAATAAGTGTAATCCCTATAATACAAGATCTGCTTGTGTTAAAGGGCTTCCTGTGGGACCCATCTGTGCCAGTGGCTTAGAAAGTCTAAAAGCAACAATTAACCCGGAGATTACCGAATACTACTATTTTGTAGCCGATAAAAATAAAAATACTTACTATGCTAAGACAGATAGTGAATTTAATGCCATAATAACTGATTTGAAAAATAAAAACTTATGGTATACTTATAATTAAAAGGTGTGATAAAAATGAAAGAACAAATACAAGAAATAGAAAAATATGCAAAAGAAAATAATGTTCCCATAATTGAAAAAGAATCAATTTGTTATATAATGAAATATATTAAAGAACATAATATTAAAAATATCTTAGAGATTGGTAGTGCCATTGGCTATTCGGCTATTTTAATGGCCTCTAGTAATGTAAATACGACAGTTACGACCATTGAACGCGATGAGGCTCGTTATATGGAATGCCTAAAGAATATCAAAAAATGTGGTCTTGATAAGAAGATCAATGTTGTTTATCAAGATGCTCTTGATGTCAATTTGACAGGGGTTTCTTATGACCTTATCTTTATTGATGCCGCTAAAGGCCAATATACGAAATTTTTTGAAAAATATAAGTATTTCTTAAATAAAGGCGGCGTTATTATCACGGATAATATTAATTTCCATGGTTATGTAGGAAAAAGCCAGACTATTGAAAGCAAAAATTTGCGTCAATTAGTTAGTAAAATCGAATCTTATCTTGAATTTTTAAAGAATAATGAGGAGTTTACTACGGAATTTTTAAATATTGGAGATGGTATTAGTGTTAGTAGACGTAAAAATGAAGAATAAATTCTTGATTAGTTTAAATAATCTAGAAGAAATTGAAATCTATAAGAAAGAGGGAATAAATTCCTTCCTTTTACCTCTTAAGGACTATACCGTTGGGTATCCAAATACTTATAGTGTTTCCAAGATTAATAGTATTAACGAGACTAAATATTGTTTAATTAATAAAGTCTTAGATAATAAAGAAATAGATAATCTAGAGGATATATTACCAACTATAGATGTAAAAGGCTTTGTAATTGAAGATATTGGGCTTATAAGACCTTTAAAAGCTCTAAAGAAAGAGATTATTCTCTTTATTAATCATTTCAATTGTAATTATAATTCTATTAATGAATGGCTAAACTATGTTGATAGTGTTTTTGTCTCAAATGAATTAACTAAAGAAGAATTAGAAGAAATCACTAAGAATGCCCATAAACCAGTGGTTTTACATCTATTTGGGTATAATCAAGTTATGTATTCTAAAAGAAGTTTAGTGACTAACTATGAGACTCATTATCACTTGCCCTTAACAAATACTTTAGATATCGAAGATAAGATGGGACAAGTTAAATTTCATTTATATCAAGATGAAGCCGGGACAGTAGCTTTATCTAATCATATTGCTACTTTAGATGTTTTAGATTTACCTAATGTTTATTATTACTATTTAAATACTTCTTTTATTCCTTTAGAGACTACTTTGGCCTTTTTAAGAAAAGAAGAGATTACTAATAGTGATGAAGGTTTTCTAAGACGAGCTACCGTATTTAAGATTGGAGACTTAAAATGATTGAGTTATTAGCGCCCGCTGGGGATTTAGAAAAATTAAAAATAGCTCTTTTATATGGAGCTGATGCCGTTTATGTGGGAGGAAGAGACTACTCATTACGCGCTAATGCGAAGAATTTTAGCTTAGAAGACTTGCGTGAAGGTGTTTTATATGCCCATAATCTTGGGAAAAAAGTTTATGTGACTGTTAATATTGTTCCTCATAATAAAGATACGGAAGGACTTAGTGACTACTTAAAAGCCTTAGATATTATTGGTATCGATGGTATTATTGTTAGTGATATTTATATTATGGCTTTACATAAGAAATTAAACTTAAAGATGGAGTTACATATTTCAACGCAAGCATCTACTTCTAATTACGAGACCGCTTTATTTTATAAGAATTTAGGAGCTAAAAGAGTGGTTTTAGCAAGAGAAGCTTCCAAAGAAGATATTAAAAGAATTAAAGAAGAAACTAATCTGGAATTAGAATGCTTTATTCAAGGAGCAATGTGTACTAGTGTTAGTGGCCGTTGTGTGATGAGTAATTATGCTACGAATAGAGATTCTAATAGAGGTGGTTGTAGTCAGGTATGTAGATATGTCTTTACGACTAATAAGTATCCTAATGATTTTACAATGATGCCTAAAGACTTAAATATGGCCAAATATATTAAAGAGATGATTGCCGTAGGAGTTAATTCTTTTAAAGTAGAAGGCCGTATGCGAAGTATATATTATATTGCTACTGTTATTTCGATGTATCGTAGTATTATTGATAAAACCTTAGATAATACAATTACCCCAAAGTATTTAGAGTATTCCAAAAAAATTCTTAATCGCTGTGCGAATAGAGACTCTGTACCTCAGTTTTTTCAGGGACATCCCAAAGAGACTGAACAATATTATCAAGATCGTACAGAAATAAGTAATCAAGATTTTTTAGGTATTGTAATAGAATATGATAAGGATAAATTAGAAGCTACAATAGAACAAAGAAATTATTTTAAGACTGGTGATGTCATTGAAATCATTGGACCTCATAAGAACCCAATAACTATCACGGTTCCTGAAATTTTTGATGAAGAGGGTAAACCTTTAGAAGTTGCTCGCCATCCCAGAGAAATAATTAAATTTAAGACCAGTGTACCACTAGAGAAAATGGATATGTTGAGACTAAAAGTGTTTGACATTTAATTCTATTTGTAGTATCCTTAGATAGATAATTTTTTAGAGGAGAGAATAAAAATGACAAAAGAACAAACAATTCTAATAACACCTCAAGGATATTTGGCGTTAGAAACTGAATTGAATGATTTAAAATTAAATAAAAGACCAGAAGTAATTGCTGCTCTTCAAGAAGCAAGAAGCTTAGGAGACTTATCAGAAAATGCTGAATATGATGCGGCTCGTAATGAACAAGCTCAAGTAGAAGCAAGAATTAAGGAATTAGAATTTAAACTAGAACATTGCCAAGTTATGGATGGTAATTCTAAAGACACTGTTAGTGTTGGTTCTAGTGTAGTTTTAAACTATATAGATGATGATGAAGAAGAAGAATACTCTATTGTTGGCTCAATGGAAGCTGATCCTTTTGCCAATAAGATTTCTAATGAATCACCAATCGGAAAAGCTATTTTAGGTCACAAAGCAGGAGAAACTGTTAATGTTGTTACTCCCAATGGCTCTTATGATGTAAAAATCGTTAAGATTGCTTAATTTTGTTGGTAAAATAGAAAAGAATAAGATATAATATAGAAGTTATTAGAAAAGGAAGATTTTATGAATAATGTAAAGAAAATCGTAAAAGAATATAATGGGGAAGTATGGACTAAGGCTATTGGCAGTGCTTATGATAAAATTAAGAAAGATGTAACTGTTGATGGTTTTAGAAAAGGAATGGTTCCTTTTGATATGTTCGTTAGCAAAAACGGGGTAGAACCTTTGTATAATGATGCTATCGATATTTTACTTACTACGGAATATAAGAAAGTTTTCGATGAAGTAAAAGAAATTCCTGTAGTTCAACCATCAATTGATATTAAAAATATTAGTAAAGATGCCATTAGCATTGAATATACTTTTATTTCTAGTCCCGAAGTTAAGTTAGGAGCTTATAAAAACTTAGGTATTAAAAAAGAAACAGCGAAAGTAACAGCTAAAGAAGTAAAAGAAGAAATAGAAAAATTACAAGCTAAATATGCGGAAATCCAAGTTAAAGAAACTGGTAAAGTAGAAAATGGTAATACTGTTGTAATTGATTTTGAAGGTTTCTTAAATGGTAAGCCATTTGAAGGTGGTAAAGCTGAAAACTATCCATTAGAAATTGGCTCTCATACTTTTATTCCCGGTTTTGAAGAAGGCTTAATTGGAATGAGTACAGGTGAAGAAAAAGATTTAAACTTAACTTTCCCTGAAAACTATACTGAAGAACTTAAAGGTAAAGATGTAACTTTCAAAGTTAAAGTTAATATTATTAAAGAAAAAGTTTTACCAGAAATTAATGAAGATTTCTTTAAAGATTTAGGCTATGATGATGTTAAGACTAAAGAAGAATTAGAAGCTAAAATTAAAGAACAAATTAAGACTCGTAAAGAAGCTGATATTGAAAATAAATATATTGATGAATGCTTAGAGGCTGCTACTTCTAATATGAAAGTTGAAATTAATCCTGAGATTATTGATGATGAAATTCATAGAATGATTGATCAAATGAGTGAACAACTAAAAATGAATGGTATTACTTTAGAACAATACATGCAATTTACAGGGATGACTCATGAAGACTTGCATAAACAATATGAAGAAATGGCTACTAAGAGAGTAAAAGAAAGATTCTTACTTGAAAATGTGGCTAAAGTAGAAAAGATTGAAGTTAGTGATAAAGATGCTGAAGCTAAAGCTGAAGAAATGGCTAAAAACTACGGCATGACTAAAGAAGATTTATTAAAAGAATTTGGTGGCTTAGACATGGTTAAATATGATATGAAAATGCGTGCTGCTATCAATATTGTTAAGGGAGAGTAATTCTTCCTTTTTTTCTTGGCAAGTTATCATAAAAAAGCGCCTGTTAACTAAAAAAGATTGACAGATGATATAGCAAGTGTTAAAATAAAAGTACATTAAAAGAAGGAGGAACAATTATGGCTGTTAAATTAAGATTAAAAAGAATGGGTTCTAAACAAAAACCATTTTATAGAATTGTAGCCGCTGACTCTAGATGTCCTAGAGATGGTAGATTTATTGAAACTGTTGGTACTTATAATCCTATTAAGACTCCAGCAGTAGTTACTGTTGATGAAGAAAAAGCTCTTAAATGGTTAAATAATGGGGCTGAACCAACTGATACAGTTAAAAATATTCTAGCTCACGAAGGCATTATGAAGAAGTATGCTGATTCAAAAAAGAAAGAAAACTAATTTATGGAATTAAGAGAATTTACTGAATACCTAGTTAAATCAATTGTTAGTAATCCCGATAAAGTTCGCGTTAGCGAATTTAAGTTTGAAGACGGGCTGGTTTTGGAAGTTTTAGTTAGCGACACTGACCGTTCTAGTGTAATTGGCAAAGGTGGTAAGATGGCTAATTCCATCCGTGTTCTTGTTCAAGCCAAGGCTTACATCATGAAATTAGGTAAAGTAAAGATAAATATTGATTCAATTTAGAAGACGTTTATTCGTCTTTTTTTCTTTCTAAGATTAAAATTATCGCTCTTTTTCTTCCTAATTGTGAAAGTCTTGTGAAATTAGAAAAAATAACTTGTAATTTACAAAATGATAACTTATAATTAGAACTTGCAGAAAAGAGGATCATGATGAAAATAGAAATTAAAAAGATAAAAAAATATGCTAGTAACGCTTTATTAGCCTTGGTGGTAACCGGCGGTTTAGTGGTGGCAATTAATGAATATACCGTTAATCATAACGACAATATTTGTTTATTAACAAGGATTGTTGGTTACGAGCATCAGATAACTAAAATTAATACTGATGAATATAATATTGAGAATGGCATCTTCGCCGTTTATAGTCCTAAGTTATATGAATTACCTGATGGATATGTCTTAAACTATGATGATAAATTAGGTTATAAAACGGAAGAATCTTATGTTGCCTATGATGTTAATAATAATAATGAACCTTATGTAGTTCCTGAAAATATTCGCACAACTGAGCCCACTTTTGAGCCTATTCCTAGTATTTTAATGGTTAAGACTATAGATAATAATCAACCGAAAAGAGTAGTAATTAAGTCTTTAAGATTAAAGTGAGGCATTATGGAAGATTTAAGATTTGTAAATAATAATATAACTTATTATGTTATAGCAACCTATTATGATGAAGAATATACGAAGAAAAACTATATTATCTATACCGATAAAAATCTAATAGATAATAAACTGCAAGTATATTATTCTTTATATGAAAAAGCAAGTGATAAAGAAATAAAGCTTGTTGATATAAAGACCCCCCTAGAAAAAAAGGTGGCTTTATCATTTTTAAAAGAAGTAATGAAGACTAGCAAATAGTTTTTTTTTCATGTATGAGACTTTCTTCAGCAAAATCCGACAATCATAAATAGTATGATTATCTCGAAAGAAAGAGAGAATAATTATGAAAAAAGTATTTATACCAGCAGTAATTGTCCTAAGTCTAATGAATGTTTCGGCTAAAGGAAAATGGGATGCTCCCTATAAGGATACGATGTTAGAAAGCAATGGTCTTACGAAAAACTTAATCTGTGTGAAAAAAGAGTGTGTAGAAACTATTACTATCCCTGAAAATTTTAAAGGAAAAATTTTAAATATAAAACCTAATGTTTTTTCTAATGAACATGATGTCTCTATGCCCGGAGATACCAGAACTTATACTCTAAAAATCATTAATTTAAGTAATAATAACTATACTTATCAAGATAATTCCCTATATTTAAAACCCGTCGAAGCTAAAGAATCCTATAAAGATATTCTAAGCTATAATAATGCTTATATTCCAGTTTTTTCTACTATGTATCGCCTTTATAATTCTGAGCCTTTAAAATTTTTATATGAGGGGAAAGACTTAACCGATGAACAAATTAAAGATGAGAATATCGAGGCTAAACTTCAAGCCTTAGGTTATAGTGGTATTTCGGAGTTAGATAAATATTATGTTGATTATTTTAATAAAAATTATGGGACTAATTTTAAGTCTTTAGAAGATTTAGCCCCCAAATATATTAATAAGATATGGACTAATATTAGTAGAAATAGTAAGATTCCGGAGACTAATAAAAATCTAATTGAATTTCATCATAATTACTTCTATAACACTCTATTATCAATGAAATATAATGATAAGAAAGATTTAGATAATAATATCTATTCAGTAGGAGCATATTCTAGAAAGGAAGAAAGCTATCAAAATATAAATACAGCTTTACGTTCTATTACGATTCCCAAAACAAGTGAGACCTCTTTAGAACCCTTCTATTTCCATTTAAATGGTCCTTTAACCAGAAACTCCTTTACTTTATTTACTTATGGTGTTGATATGGGTTTATCTTTTGATAAAGAAATTAAGTATGGAAAAGTTAAAGCTTATTATATTGATTCTTTAGGTAATCTTTTAAGTGATACTGTTACCTATGAAGATGAAATTGATAAGGAGTATGAAACTGAAGAAAAGACTTTTCCAGGATATAAATTAATCCGAATAGATGGCAATAAGAGTGGAACCTACATTGAAAAATTACAAGAAGTCTATTATATGTATGATTTAGTTAATGAGATTCCGGTAGATAATATTATTCCTAATGATAATCTATATACTGGGGTTACTGATAGTAATTGGCCTTTCTATAGTTTAATAGTTTCTTTTTTACTTTTAATAGGAGCTAAGATAAAATATGCTAGAAAATAAGAGTATTAGAAGATTATTAACTTTATTACTTCTTTTGAATTTTATCTTAATTATCGTGTGTCTAGTAAGAATAAAATTTAGTTATGCTAATACTAAGACTTATAATGTAATGGCAAAAAGTTCTTATAAAGATGATTATACTAAAAAGATGAATACTGATATCGTAGGAAGTATAACCCTTGCTAATAAAACCTATCTTTTAGTTCAGACTGATAATAATACTTATTACTTAAATCATGATTATGAGAAAAAAGAAGATAAGTTTGGGGCTATATTTGTTGATTATCGTTGTAGTTTATTAGAGGATACCAATTGTTATATATATGGTCATAGTTCGGCAAAATATGACCTTCCTTTTAATATTTTATTTTCTTATCAAGATATTAATTTCCAAGCTATGAATAATTTAATTACTATTAATTATAAAGGAATTGATTTAACTTATGAGATTGTTAAAGTAACCGATAATTATGATGATTTAGGAAACTTTTTATATATTCAAACTTGTGATGAATTTGCCAAAGGAAATATAATTTTAGTTGCGAAAAAAGTCTAAGAATGCTATCATTATAGTAGGTGATATAATATGGAAAATCAAAATAACGATGTTTTTAGTGATATAGTTAATAATCATCGTAGTCAAATTCAAGATAATGAGGTAATTAATTTTGCTAATAAGCATCATTATGAAAATAAAGTGGCTCCAAATCTCGAAGCTCCTAAAGTAACAGACTTTAAGATAGATTATGAAGGTAAAGAATATCAGGGAGCTTCCAAAGAAAGTAAGAAAATGGATCGTCGTACCTTCTTAAAACTTCTTGGAGCTACTGCACTTGCGGCTATGGGCTATAAAATGGCTAAAGATAAAATAGGCCCTGAGGTTGCTTTAGCAAATTCAATGCAAGAAACGAGAGATTTAGTAAGACAAATTGTCGCTATGGATCCAAGTTTTGAAAATAATTCAGAATTTATAAGTGGTACGAATGAGAAAGGTGAATTTTATATTGAAACAAGTAACCAAAAAGGTTATGATGATTTAATTAATTATTTAACTACTTATAGTAAAAATAGTGATGGTAAAGATGCCGGAAAAGGATTAAGTCACGACCAGGCCATTTATGCGATTAGTCTTTGTGGCGAGCCTAAAGGACTTTATGAAACTTACTATAATTTAAGCCAACCTGAATTTATGGAAAGTTATTTTAAAGGACCAGGTAGTGAAATAAATGGTGGTGCTTACCAAAACTATATGCAAAGTGGTAAGAGTATTAAAACTGGGGTTATGACAGGAATACCTTACGCTGAGGGAATTAAAAATCTAGAACAAAATATCTATTTAATAGATGAGACAAAAGAAAGTGGTAAAGCTTTATGAATATGAATGATACAATTGATTTTTATACTTTAGATGGTAAAATCTACTTGATTGTTAAAGAAATTAATTTTAATAATCATAAATATGTATACTTAACTAATGAAATGGATTATCATGATTTGCTTTTAAGAAGAGTAGAGGGCAATGATTTACTTCCTTTATCTAAGGATGAAGCTACTGCCGTTTTAAGTATATTATTTTCATAATTAGACTTTCTTAGTCTTTTTTTCATTTATTTTTCACAATTAATATCTAAAATTAAATCTGTAGGAGTGATACTTTATGCAAAGAAAAAATAAAAATATAATTCTAATTACTGTGATGTTACTGTTCTTAAGTTTTAGTATGATTTTGTATCAGGACTTAACTACTAAAGAGAATGTTGATTCTAGTTATAATGATAAGTATAGTGAATCTATAGGAGGTAGTGATTATAATTACCAATTTCCTAGTGATGGTTATAATAATTCTGATACCGTTAAAACTTCTTATAAGACTAGAGGTATTCAGATTTTTACTACTATAATTATGAGTATTTTAATTATTGTTAGTCTACAAATAGCTTTCTTTCTTATCTTTTCTGGATTTAATTATTTAACATTTCATTTGACCTTTTTTCCTTTGGCTAAAATAGGAGTTTATCTAATATTAAGTTTAGGATTAACTAGTACTATTTTATATTTGACAATTAAACCTATTACTTTCTTACCGGCTGATAGTATAGTTGAAGAAAATCCTAATGGAAATAATAATGATAAAGACGCAAAAAATTTAGAAGGAACAGAAGTTACTGATAAAGATATTAACTTAAATGATTATAGCACCAACATTTCTTTAACAAGAGGAGGTACTTATAATTTAACGGGTGAATTTACCCATACGATTATTGTCAATTGTAATGGGGATATTACTCTTTCTTTAAACAATGTTAATATTAAGTCCCAAGATATGGCTAGTATTGTTAATATTGGCAGTGGCAAGTTAAAAATTGAGACTCTAGAGAATACGATTAATACTCTTAGTGATGCTGGTTCATCTAATTACGATAGTGTTATTTATTCTACTGGTCCTTTAGAGCTTAAAGGCAATGGTACTTTAAATATTGAGGGTAACCAGAGTATGGGAATTAATGTTTCTAGTAATGATTTTACTCTAAGTAGTGGTAATGTCCAAATTAAGGCCCAAAAATATGGCATTGTTACCTCTAGTGATGGGGGATTAATTAATATTACCAATGGTTATCTAACTATTAATAGTAGTCTTACTAATTTAAAATCTAAACAGAATATTATTATCGATGGCGGTACTATCTATCTTACCGGAACCGAAGAAGATTCTCCAATCGATACCGTAAATGGTTATGAGATAAATGGTGGTACTTTGCTTGCTTTAGGCAAAGATATCTATGAGGCTCCAATTACTAGTTCTAAAAACTATACTATTTGTTTGAAGTTAAAAGATATAATAAAAAAAGATAGTATTTTAAGTTTAATGAATAGTAAAAAAGAAGAAATATTAACTTTCTTAGCTACGGATGATGCTAGTAGCATCATTATTAGTACGAAGTCTTTAACTAAAGGAACTTATAGTCTTTTAAAAGATGGAAAGAGTAGTGGTACTTTAGAAAATAATATCTATCAGAATGGTATCTTTACTGATGGGGTTATAGTGGATAAAAATATCGAAGTAACTAGTAAAATTACAACCAAAAAATAGTGAACTTATGTAAGCTCACTATTTTTTTAAACCTTCTAAAGAATTAAATCTCTCGCATTAATTCTTTGTCTTTAAAAGGATTCTTCTTATCAATCTTATCGACAAATAAAATACCATCTAAATGATCAATTTCATGTTGAAAAGCTACCGCTATATCTTCACGAACACGAATACGATAAGTATCCCCATTATAATCGTTATATTCCACTGTAACACGAGCTGCTCTTGGTACAATGCCCTCGACTTCGCGATTAACCGATAGACACCCTTCACCCTCACCAACATAGATTAATTCTTCACTTTGAGAAACAATCTTCGGATTAATGATAACATAATTTTCAAATTTGCCTTTTTCGACCTCATCAACTATAACAAATATTCTTTTAGCCACGCCAATTTGGGGATAAGCAAGCCCCATACCCGGTCTTAAGTCATATTTTTCGGCATATTCATCTATCTGACTCATTGTTAAATATTTAATCATATCATCAATTTTCTTTTGATCTTCTTTAGCTAAGGGAAATTCTGTTACTGGTTTAGCTTTTTCATGTAAAATCTTTTCTTTTTCATCAAGAATAACTATTTCTGGTAATTTCATTAATTTCCACCCCACATTCATTGGTATTTTATCAAAAAACCAAATAAAAATAAAGAGGGTAAAAGAAAAAAGAGAGAAAACTCTCTAACGATTATTATTGCCACCAAAAGTCCAGCCAGCCCCGATGATGATTACTAAAAGAATAAATAAAACGATCCAAATAGCAGCCCCGTAGCCATAACCATAACCTGCCGTGGTACCAACATAAGTACTACAAGGATTTTGATAACCGTAGCCGCCGTAGTAGCCATTATTTCCATAATAATACATACTTATACCTCCTTTATGTATCTATTATATTTTATGGGTTGACAATTTTTTTGACACAATAGATGAACTAGAAAACAAAATGAGTATAATTTATGCTATTATATTGTAGGAGGATATTATGAAAAAGCTTTTATCAAAAATGAATCTATCTCTTTTGGGACTTACTATTCTTTATTCAATCTTAGGATGTATTATGATTTATAGTGCTTCTAGTGTCTTAACGGTCTTAAAGCAAGGAGTGGCTAGTAATTATTATTTTCTAAGACAAGTAGCTATTTTAATTATTAGTATCTTTGTTACTATTATTGTAACTAGATTTCCCTTAGGATCTTATAAGTACTTTTCGTATCCCTTAGTAATAGGAATTGGAGCCTCACTAGTAGGACTGCTTCTTGCCGGTAAAATTACTAATGGTACTAAGGGATGGTACGATTTAGGATTCTTTAATCTCCAGCCGGCCGAATTTGCTAAGTCTATTATTATTATCTATCTAGCAACATCTTATGAAAAATTAGTAAAGAAAAAAGAGTCTAGGACGATTATTTATTTTTTACCTTTATGTGTTGCTATGATAATTGCTCTTTTAGTCTTAAAACAACCCGATTTAGGGAGTGCTATTATTATTGGAGCCTTATCTTTAATGATATTCTTAAGTGTCCCGATGCCTAAGAAAAATCATCATCAAGCTTGCCTTGGACTTTTAATTGTCGGAATAGTGGGAATCAGTCTCTGTATGGCTTTTAAAGATAAAATATTTACTGAATATCAGCTATCACGTTTTTCCTTTCTAGCTCCTTGTAGTAGTGAAAAAAGAAACGAACGTCTAGGATATCAAGTTTGTAATGGTTATATTGCTATTAAAAATGGCGGCCTATTTGGCCTAGGCTTTGGTAATTCAACCCAGAAATATCTATATCTACCTGAAGCCCATACCGACTTTATATTCCCAATCATCGTCGAAGAACTAGGACTCGTGACCGGCATCTTAATTATCCTAGGCTATATCATTATGTTAAGAGAAATCTTAAAAATTGCTAAAAATGCTCTAACAGTTAGTAACAGTTTAATTGCTTATGGTACCGCTTGTTATTTAGGACTTCATATCTTAGTTAATCTTTTAGGCGTCTTAGGACTTATGCCCCTAACGGGTGTCCCTTTACCATTCTTTAGTTATGGTGGATCCTTTGCTATTAATGCCATTATGATGATTGGGATTACCGAAAAAATCGCTATTGAGACAAAAAATAGCAAATTTCGTGCGAAAATTATCAATTTATGAAAAAAATTCGTGATTTATTTCTAATATATATATATAGGAGGTGATAAATCATGAATTTTTATTTTGACTTAGTAAAGTCTTTTTTGCAGAAATATTTTCTTTTAATTATTATGTTTCTTTTAAGTTTAACTTCTTTAGGATTTAGTCTTTATAATACTTACTATTTAAGTAATCAATATTCTAAAGAAACTGTTACTCTACCAGATAATCATTTAGAAGAGAGTAGTAAAGAAGAAACTAAAGAATTAGAAAGTATTCCCGAAGAAAAGTATTATGTTGATATTAAAGGCTATGTTAAAAAACCAGGTGTCTACGAAGTAAGTAAAACCTCGATAGTTAATGACTGTTTAAAATTAGCTGGTGGACTTCTTAAGAATGCAGATACGACGACAATAAACTTAAGTAAGCCCGTAAGTGCGGCGATGGTTATTTATGTTCCCAAAAAAAATGAAGTTATTAAAAGTACAACCGATAAGACAACCACCACTACGACCGAAATTCCTAATAACGCAGCTATTCCTGATAATAGTAATACTTCTAATGATACATCCAGTGCAACTCTAAACTTAAAAATCAATCTTAATACGGCTTCCAAAGAAGAACTAACTAAACTAAGTGGAATCGGCGAGGCAAAAGCCCAAGATATTATTGACTATCGAAATACTAACGGTTCCTTTAAGACTATTGAAGAAATAAAAAATATTTCGGGGATAGGAGATGCTTTATTTGCTAAAATCAAAGACAACATTACTATCTAATTTTACTATTTTATTTCTTTTTATCTTAGTTGTTTTTCTAGCTTATTATAGAAGTACCATCCAAAGAAATACTTCTATCTATGATACTAATGAAACCAATCTAACAGGTTATATTATAGATTATCAAGTAAAGACTGATAAGATAACTTATACTATTATGACTACTAAAGATAAGAAGAAAGAAAAAATTCTAGCTACTAAGTATTTAAATCAAAGTACGAAGATGCCTGATATTACTCTTGGAGATAGCATAACTTTAACAGGAAAATTAAAACTCCCTAGTAAGAATACTATTCCTAATACTTTTAACTATCAAGAATATCTTTATCATAAAGAAATATATTATTTATTTATGATTGAAGATATTACTCTTCTAAAGAAAAATACTAATCCTTATTACAAAGTTCAAAATCTTCTTTACAAAAGAACTAAGTCTCTTGATGATACTGGTTATTTAACTATGTTAATCTATGGAAAAAAAGAAATAGACCAAGATACTTATGAGACCCTAGCTAACTTAGGAGTTATTCATCTTTTTGCTATTTCTGGTCTTCATTTACAAATATTTACTCTGTTACTAGAACATCTTTTAAAGAAACTAAAAGTTCTTCCAAATATTAGAACTCTTCTTATCATTATCTTTCTTACTCTTTATGCTTCGCTAATAAACTTTCCCGCTAGTATCCTAAGAGCCTTGACTCTTTATATCTTTATGCATCTTTTACCTATTATCTTCAAGCAAAAGATAACTTTACCAACATATCGAGTGTTAATCCTAAGTACTAGTTTTTTACTTCTAATAAATCCTCATTTTCTCTATGATATAGGATTTCTTTATTCTTCTTTATGTACCTTTGGCCTTTTGTATTTTAATGATCAAACGAAGAATAAAATTCTAAAAGCCCTTAAAACTACTCTAATAGCAACCATCTGGTCTTTACCAATAAGTATCTCCCTAAATTATACTTATAACTTGCTGAGTCCTATCTATAACCTAATTTACGTTCCCTTTATTAGTATTATCTTTTATCCTTGTTGCCTCTTAACCTTTATCTTTCCTTTTCTTTTACCTCTTCTAAAAGTCTTAATAACTATCTTAGAACTCCTTACTTTTCTTTTTAGTCAGATTAGTCTTAATATTATCTTTCCTAAAATGAGTATTTTAGTAATTATTATCTACTATATAAGTATTTATCTTCTTTCTAAATATCAGAATATTTATTATTATTTAATAACTACTCTTATCTTATGTTTATATCCTTTAAAATATAACTATATAACTAGTTTAAATATCTATTATCTAGATGTTAATCAAGGAGATTGTAGTCTTATTATAAGTCCTAAGAAGAAAGATGTCACAATGATTGATACGGGTGGTCTAACTAGGGATACTAATAACTATACGATTAAAAACATCATTAGATTTATGCATAGTCTTAATATTAAGAAAATAGATAATTTACTTATTAGTCATGGGGATTATGATCATATTGGTAATGCTACTTATCTAGTCGATAATTTTAAGATAAAGAATGTTTATT